>OFHM01000395.1_pt1 | contig 38689 bp, 42 predicted proteins | sample 1521311 | NCBI WGS metagenome assembly OFHM01 (sample SAMEA3504083, study PRJEB24116) | mouse gut metagenome | biome: mouse gut; feature: mouse-associated habitat; material: faeces | place: Denmark | collected 2011 | reverse complement strand
CCAGAACCAAATTGAATATAATATTCTCCTGTTAATTCTGATATATCTAAATAAGTTATTTGATTGTTTTCAACAGTCACCTTATGGGATAAATCTCGAATATTATTATAATTCTCATTTTCTGTTATTCCTAGCATTCCATAATCTTTCATTTCTTCCATTTCGGCTAAAATTCCAATCTTTTCAAAGGGAGTTAAATCGATTTTCTGTTTGGTTTTGAATTCGTTGGTACTTCCTACATTATAATTGGCTACTGGTTTAAGCATCATTGATAAACTTTCTGGCGTTATTTCATAAGAACCATATTCAGATGAATAGCTTTTATTTTCTGTTGTAGTTGTTTTTGGTTCTTCGTTTACAAAAAATTCCCAGCCTCCTGTTATTGTGGCACAATCATTTCCTTGCACATATAGATTGGTTATTTTATCTTGATTTGAATTTGGTTCATCTTCTTCATTTGAATCATCTTTTTTTACGTCTTGCTCCCATTCAATAGAAGTATTTTCTTGTAAGATTCCTGAGGCAATAATTAAGTCATTTTCTTGCTTTCCTTCATAAACATTTATTTTCTCTCCATCAAAAAGTTTGACGTAAAACTCATCGATTATAACTCCTTTTTGTAATTTTTCTGCAACATACTCTTTTTGACTTTTTTCATAAGAACTCTTACCTTGTCTTTCCTCATAAAATTCTGTTAGATAGCTAGCAATCAGAAGTTCTACTTGCTCTTTGGCACTCTCTGCCTTATTCTTATTGACCGCTGTCAATGCTCTTTTTAAAATACTTTGCTCACCACTTATTAAATTTAAAGTTATACCAGCTAAAATTAGTAGTATGATAATCGTAATTATTAAAGCAATCAAAGTAATTCCTTTTTCTTTTTTTATTCTTTTAGAATTAGTTGTGTGTGTGTGTGTGTACAGTTTCAAGGCTTTCAGCCATCTTAACATGCTTTGAATTCCTTTTTTTCATCTTTTGTTTCCTTTCTTTTTTCAAAACCTACAAAATTCCAATTTCCTTACAAATTATTTTATGATAAATATAATTTAATACTGAATTTTGTTTTTCATAAATTTTTTTCTCGATTTCTTGCAAATTAAATTCTTCATTTTTGATTTCTACTTTTTTTAGTTCATTTACTTTAAATTCATCAATTCTTTGATGCATTGGTTCTAATACATTTTTTTGAATAACATGATAGGTATTAAATCGGTTGGTGAAGAATTTTGTAATTCTTTTAATGGTGTGTGGTCTTCTAATTTGTGTAGAAAGCATTTTATCACCAGTTTCCATAGCATCTAAGATTCGGGAAATCTTTTGTTCGTTCAAATCGTTTATTTTTTTGGTAAGTAATTTTATCTCTTTTTGCAATTTTCTTATGTAGATTTGATGTTCTTTATATTCTTTTGAAAATTGTAAATTTTCTTTAATTTCTTTTTCTACCTGTTTGCCATCTTGGATTCTATTAATTAAATTTACATCCAGTTGTTTTTTTTCTTTCGCTTTCTTTTTGAGCTTTTCCATGACACGATTAATGCCATGCAAAATTACATTTTGCGTTTTGGGACTTGCTTCCTTTTGGTCTTTTTGATATAAATATTCTTTTCTAATCCATGCCATTAAAAGCTTGGATTCTAATTCAACTTTTTCTAGGATTGCTTCTTGGATTTCTTTGTTGCACATTTGAGAAAGTTGAACTAAATTGGCTTCGTAGCCGTTAAGCAATGCAAGCATTTCTTGTTTTACTTTGTCATAGTTTTTTGGTTTTTCTTTGAACTTGGGATTGATTCGGTCAATCGAAGTTTCAATTGCATTTAGCTGATTGGATACTTTCGTGCGAATGGTTTCATCTGCTATTTTTTTGGCATAAACGCTATTTAAAATAGCCGATAGGGTAATTTCTCTTTTGGCTTCTTCGTATTGGTTTTTCAAAGCTGTTGCTATTGGTTTATCATTTGTTTTAAGCTTCATTTTTACCTCCTTTAAAGGTCTAGTCGTTGAATCGTTTTCCAGTAAACAGATTTTTTTGTTTATTGGTTTCTATTTTAGAAACGATTTCCTTTATTTCTTCTGAAGTCATATAGTCTAAATTATAAATTTCATTATTATAGACAATAGTTCCTAATTTCATGTTCAACTCTCCTTTTTTTTTATTTATTGGGGATTATAAAACGCATTTTAATATTGGATATCTTGACTTTCTTCACCGCTGATTTTTCGTCTATGCATTTGATAGGTTTGAAATGGGTCTTCACTTTTGTCAAGATAATATATTTCATCTTCTACAAGATTGATTTTGGTTTTGGAAACATTTAAGGATACAATATCATTGCATTGATTGCTTTTTCCAATTTTCATGCTAGCAATTTTGGATTGCTCTTTGTCAAAATAATATACATATTGACCAGAAATGTTATACATTTCATTATGAATTAGGACAGAAATGAGTTCCTTTTTCTTTCCATTCTTTTTTAGACGAAATAAAGCATTTTCATTTTGATCGTAATAATAAATCCAGCCATCAATTACTTGAATTTTTCTTGCCACTGCAGTATCTGATAATTCTTTGTTCTGTTTTCCAGAAATATCAATTTTACAAATTCGGTTTGCATTGTTCACATAGTAAATTTGATTTTGGGCTATCTGAAAATCTTGCACATTTTCTGGTAGAATAATTTGTTCATTTTCGCCAGTTAAATCGATTTTGGCAATTCCCTTTCCTGTTTCATTGGTTGCATAGTAAATAGCATTTTGGGTAACATAGATTTTGCTAATTGAAGTATAAATTGTGGCAATTGCTTTTCCGTTTTCTCCATTGATATCTACACTTTTTATGATAATATTGTTAAAATCAGCTACTGTAATATAATAAATTTTATTTTCAAAAATATTCAATGAATAAGCTGTTTCACTTGTTAATTGGGTTTCTTGTCCATTTTTGAGAGCAAAAATTCCTTTTTCATATTTATTATAATAAACAACGCCATCTTTTTGGCAAACGAGTCCCATATTGGCACTATTTCCATTGGCATCACTTTGTTTCCAAATGCAAATACAAATGGTTATAACCAGTAATGCAATACCTATTATTAAGAATTTTATCTTTTTTCTCATTTTCGCCTTCCTTATTTTTAATCTGATAAATTAAAATCTGAATCTAATTTAAATTTATATCCATTTACTGTAATAATTGCTAGATTTGAACTAATGGATATTTGAACTTCGTATCCTGGTATTTCTAAGCCTTCTAAATCTTCAATGGTTAATTGTTTTCCTTGATCTAAGTATTGTCTCATTTGGTTGGATATTGTTTGGATTAATATTTGTTTTGCCTGTTCTTTGGCTTGCATATCTTCTTGGGGTTCTTGATTTTGTTGCTTTTGTTGGACAATTAAATTTGAGTTATTCAAATCTATAATATTCAAATTTCTATTTTTTTCTCTGAAAACTTCTGACGTTTTTTGTTTAACTGCTTCGATAATTGCTACCAATTCTTCATTTGATAATTGGTCTAAAAACAAACAATTTTCTTCTCCTAGTTCTTCAATTTCGGATGACTTTTCAAAATGTAAAGCATTTTCTAAATTAATTTTAAATTCACCTTTTGCATCTGAATAAATAATCCCCACATTCGTAGTGTATTTTTTAGCATTCGAAGTTCCTTTGGTTTCTATTTCCAAATTTGTTTTTTGGCTAATTTTACTTTTTACAATTTTTTGAATATTTATTCTCGTATGAATAACGGCATCTGATTTTTTTTGATATAATCCTAAAATATTTCCATTGGCACTGGTTTCTTCTCCTACTAAATGCGTTATGGTTAAATATTTTTCGTTATCGCTTTTTGAGAGCAAACTTATATCAAAATTTTCAGCTGTTTCTGGAAATTCAAAACTTATTTTTATAGTTTTTCCTTCTTTGACATATAACTTTAAAATTAGAGTATTATTTTGTTGTATCTTATTTGATAAAATGCTTTGAAATTCTTTGATTAATTCTTCTTGGGTCATATTTGCTTTAGCACCAGATGCTAAATACGTTCCCCAATTTATTTGGTGAATCCAATCTGTCATATTTTTCAGTGTTTCTTCATAATTTTCTCCAATGATAAAATTGTCTTCTTCTGAATAATATTCTGTATTTTCATTTACGGATATATAGCCTTGTGTTCTGAAATTGTCTTCTTCTTGAATTGGTGGTTGTGTTAATTCTTCTCCTTCGGTTTCTTGAGGCTGGAATGTTTCTTGGTTTGGCTCTTCTGGCGTTTCTGATGGCACTTGTTCTTGATTTTCTGTAGTTTCTTGTGGGACTGATGGAACGTTTTCTACAGAAACTTGGTTGGTGATTGTATTTTGCGAATTGGTTGTATTTTGCGACTCTTGCGTAGTATTGGCTGGAATTGTGTTTAAGGTTGTTGTGTTCGTGTCCCAAATTTGAATAGAACTATTGAAACGATTGCTTTGACCTGAAGTTTGTAGTGTGTTGTTATCTGAAATATTTTGTGTGTTCTTTTTTTCGGTTTTGGTGTTTTGCAAATTATCTTCAACAAGTTCAGAAACCAATTCTTCTTTCTCGATTGCTTGGGAAATTCCGATTTATTAAATTGTTGACCTGATTTTGGTTAAAAGAAATTGTATATTCTGTTGTTGAATGTTGCTCAGAATTTAGAGTTACGACTACATTTTCTTTTTTCGAAATATTTTCTCCCAAAATTTCTTTTTCTGCTAAATTACCTATTGTATTCACAAATGTATTATTTTGTAATTTAGAAAAATCAATCATTTGACGGTCAATCAGAAAATTTTTTGCTTTTTTAAAATCGGTCAAATCCACTTCTGTTTGATAAAGCTGATTGATTGTGTTTTGAAAATTTTCCTTATGAATTCCAACATATTTATTCACAATTTCATCTGATTTTAAGGCAAATTGTTTTGATGTTGTAATACAATCTAAAGTGATGAAATGATTGCCAGCATATTGCGTTTGTAATTTATGATAGTTTTTTTGGTCATTTTTTATAAAGTCATAATGAAATTGAAATTTGGATAAATCAAGTTCAGAAAACATGTTATTTTCCATTGTGGTTGATAATGTAATATCTGAAATAGATTCATAATCATTTTTTTTCATTCTATCTTGGATTGTTTGATAAAATTCTTGATTCAAAAAAAATGCTATATCATTATTTTTCAGATTAGTAAGCACTTCGTTTTTTAATGCTTGTGTTGCGATATTTTGCGTATAATAGCAATAAGCAATATACGTTGCCACTAGAATTATCATTAAAAATAATATTGAGATTAAGATTATTTTTTTACCTTTTCTATTCTCTTGTCCCATTACGACTTTCTCCTCTTTTTAATCTAAGTTTGTTTCTATTATATCTAAATTTCAGAAAAATGACAACCTGTTTTGGTTAATTTTTTGTATTTTATAAAAAGAAAAAAGTAAATTTATTTTTATAAATCTACTTTTTCAAAATTCGATTCTTTTTTAGTTCTTAAACCCTAATCCATATACTTCTCTAGCATCTGTTATAATAATAAAAGCATTTGGGTCCAATTCTTGCGCCAATTCTTTTATTTTTATAATATGCCTTCTGTGAGCCACACACAAAACAATCATCTTTTCCTGATTGGTGTACATCCCTTTTCCATAAATTCCTGTAGCACCTCTTTTAATTTCTTGATTGATAAGCTGCGAAATTTCTTCATATTGATTGGATATAATATAAATCATCTTACTAAAATTAATTCCCTCAAAAATAATATCCAACATTTTATTAATGATAAAAATACTAATTGCAGAATACAAACCAATTTCGATTTCATGTAAAAATACAATATTTAATACAACAACAATAATATCTAACATCTGAAGAATACTTCCAACACTGACTTCGTGATGATACGTTTTAATGATATTGGCTAGCAAATCCGTTCCACCAGTTGAACTTCTGGCTTTAAAAACAAGTGCCAAACCAATTCCAATAATGACACCGCCATAAACACTGGCTAATATTTTATCGGTTGTAAATGGCTCCATTTTTTCAAAAAAGTCAATTCCTTCCGAAAAAACAAATGTAGAAACTAACGTCTTAAAAAAGAATTGTTTTCCTTCTCTCATATACGCCAAAATAAAAACAGGAATGTTTAAAACAATAATTGTAGTTCCCATTTGAATATGAAATAAATAATATAACACTGTCGCAATTCCAGAAAATCCTCCACTCGATAGTTGATTAGGAAGCAAAAACAAACTGGTTCCAAAGGCAGCTAGAAGACTTCCTAGAATCGCAATCATATATTCTTTGATTTGTTTTTTAATGTTTTGCATTTTTTATTTTCCTTTAATTCATTCATAAGGGCACAATGTCCCTCTTCTTATTTATAGTATGAATCATTTGGAAAATTTTATGCTATTTTCTTTTGGAAACATTTTCGTCGTCATCTGCAAATTCTTTGTAGATTTTAACGGTTTTGATATCGATTTTCTTTTTCGAATATTTGGGATTTAATTTAAGTTGGATATCTAAATTGTAGTTTTCTTTTATTTTTTGAAGATTTTGCTTTTTATATCCCACAATACTGTCCACAATTTGTGGATTAACTGTGATTTCTATTTCTTTTGCTTTAGCATTAATTTTTTTGATTTTTTCGTTTAGCAAATCGTAATAATAGGAAGAATCAACTAATTGCCTAAAATTGTCATGATAGGGACCTGCTACTACTTCGCTATTTTTTTCGTCTGGACTTAAAATAGTATCGGTATTTTGAAGTCCAATACGGATAACTTTTATTCTTTTTTTCTCAAAAAATTGACTCAATTCTTTGCAAATTTCCACTGCTTGATTTATTTCTAATGGCTCAAATTCACCATTCAAATAGTCATTTTCTAATTCTGTGCCACGAATTACTAAAACAGGATAAATGCGAACCATTTTGGGTTTTAATTTTGCTAGATTGCGGGCTGTGTTTAATTCGTCTAGTCTGGTACTTTCTGGAAGTCCAACCATCATTTGGTGACCTAGTTTGAAACCATGCCATCGAATAAGACGTGAAGCATGTTTGACATCATCGTATGTGTGCCCTCTTTTACATTTTGACAAGATATAATCATTCGTAGATTGGACACCTAATTCAATGGTTTTAACTTTGAATTTTTTTAATCTTTTTAAGGTTTGTTTGTCAATATAATCTGGTCTAGTAGAAATTCGGATGGCATCAATTTGCTTGGATTGAATATAGGAATAAGCTGTTTTAAGCAATCGATTTTGCATTTCTACGTCGATTCCAGTAAAACTTCCGCCAAAAAAGGCAACTTCTTTGTACGCTTTGGTATCTTTCAATAAATCTAAATACGATTCAATTGTATTTTTAACATCTTCCTCTGTTACATCTTTGAACTGACCACTAATTTTTCTTTGATTACAAAAAGTACATTCATTTGGGCATCCTAAATGTGGAACAAATATAGGAATGATATATTGTTTCTTCATTTTTATTTCCTTTCTTGTTTCATGACTTCTAATGCTTTCCTTGCCGCTTCCATTTCAGCTTTCTTTTTACTTTTTCCAACACCTTGTGATAATTTTTTGCCATTGCATTCTACATCAATTGTAAATGTTTTGGCATGGTCTGGTCCTTCCTCCTTCACTAAAAGATATTGAATGGATACTTCACCATTTTTTTGTAGTTCTTCTTGCAAGACGGTTTTATAGTCTTTCATTCCCACATTCTTGCTGGCAAATTCAATCTGTTCTTTGATATTTTCTAAAATAAATTTTTCCGTAGGTTCCAAACCTCCATCTAAATAAATAGCCGCAATAACCGCTTCCACACTATCTGCAATTAAGGCTTTTTTGATGGAATGAGACATTTGTTCACTTCTGCCCAAATACAAGAAATCACTAAAATTATGCTTTTCTGCAATTTGATATAAACTATCCTCGCAAACAGCATAAGCTCTAACTTTAGTCATTTCTCCTTCTGATAATGATTTAAAATTTTCGAATAAATATTTGCTACTAATAAATTCTAAAATGCTGTCACCTAAATATTCTAGTCTCTCATTGCTTTCGACTTTTTTTTCGTAAGCATACGAAGTATGCGTCAATGCGTTTTTTAATAAATTTTTATCCTTAAAAGTATATCCAATATTTTGCTCTAATTTTTCCATTTTGTAACCTCCCAAACTCATTGTTTATATTGTATACGTTTTCGAAAAAAAAAACAATACAAAAATAAAAAAACTTACTTTTTCAAGTAAGTTTTTTAAGTTTCATTTATTTTAAATCTTTATTTAATTTCTCAATTTTGATATAGAATATCATAGCTATTGCAATCACTCCAAAGATTAACATTAAAACTGTATCATCCACTCCTGTTTCTGGCATTTGGTTTTCTGAATTAGTATTAGTCATTGTATTAACATAGCTTGAAACAGATTGATTATTGGTTGTATTTGCTGTGTTTTGTGTATTGGTATTGTTTGTTGTATTATTAGTGGTTGGTGTAATTGCATTAATGGTTACAGTATTGTTTGTAATTGGTGTTGTATTTGTATTACCTTCTGCTGAATTGCCAACTGCAATTGAAGTAGAAATATCCGTTGCTGAAATTGTTGTTTCACTGTTAGAAGCTACAATGTCAGAATAAGAAATTGTTCCACTTTCACCAGAAACATCGGTCTTTGTTTTAAACGTTATTTGAAATACTTCTTGTGTAGATGTAACAAATGTATTTTTCGTTAATGAAATTTTTCCTGTTGTTTCATCAAATTTTGCGGACCAACTATTTAATCCTTCAATACTTGATTCACTAATTGTTTCAAATATATCGGTATCATATTTTAAATATCCTTCCAATGAATTGATTCCGTTAGAACCAACATCTAAATTAGATACTTTTACCGTAATTGTAAATTCTGTTGCTTCTTTTACTGTTGTGGCACTTGGTGTCATTGTGGCTGTAAAACTTACTGCGCTAACGTACATTGTCATCATAAAAATCATTACGAACATCACTAATATAATACTTAATAATTTACTTTTCATCTTTCATTCCTCTTTTCTTTAAATTGTAGATTTGTCTATCATATATAGTATAACTTTTTTGCGATAAAAAATCAAGCTTTTCTGTATTACATTTTCATTACATTTCTGTAACAAAAATGTAATATATTTTTTTGCTATTTTTATTTTATTTTTTCCAATTTTAATATATAATATAAGCATATTTTACAAAGGAGTAATTATGAATACAAATTCTGTACTAAAAAAAGAAGGAATTGAGATAAAATCTAAATTAAATGATTTACAAATTAACCAAATTGCTAGTATCGTATCCGATAAAATTTGCCATACTTTTCCAGAACATAACTTAAATCCTAACACCTTATGTTCTGCGCTTTCTAACTTAACGATGTATTTTGCAAAAATGCCTAAAGATTCAGCTGTTGCAAAATATTTTTCTCAAAATAATGCCATATATTTTAGTGATGAACTTGACTTAGAAAACCTTGATACATTAGTTGTCCATGAATGTATTCATGCCATTCAAGAAATCAAAAACACTCGTGGAAAATTATTAAAATTAGGTTTATTTGATGTAATTGCCAATAAAGGACAAGGTATCAATGAAGCTGCCGTTCAATTAATGGCATCCATTGCAACCAATACACAAGCCGATTACGTAAAATATTATAACATGACATTTTACACACCTAGTCCGCTTTTTTACCCACTTGAAACAGCACTCATTCATCAGCTTCTTTATTTTACTGGCTCTTATCCACTTTTTCATAGCACACTTCACAGTAACCATATTTTTAAAAACACTTTTATTGCCAAAACCAACGCAAAAATTTACCAAAAAATCGAATCCAATTTTGATTTATTAATTCATTATGAAGAACTTCTATCGATTTGTTCTCATACCTTAGCAAACAGTTCTGAAAATCAAAATTCAAAAAAACTTCAACGCACTCATCAAAAAATGGATTCCATTAAATCAAATATTTTGAAACTTTCTTTGGAAACCCAGAATCTTATCCTAGAAAACTGTTTCCAAAGCGAATTTGATTTAATTAGAGATACACAAACCTTAAATGCTTTTCAACAAAAATTATACGATTTCAAAAAGCTACTTATCACCACTGAAGCTTATGACTTCTATTCCCAATTTTATCACCAAATGACAAACCAGCTAGAAGAAAAACGTGAATTAATCAAAATGCATGGAACTTTAAGTTATCTAAATGATTTACAAACTGATTTATTAGATTTAGAACAAGACCATTTCGGCATTCGATTTTTCCATCGCTTATTTGATAAATTAAAATTGTTATTCGAACAAGCTGTGCGAGATAAAAATGATAATGATATTTCCTAAAACAGCAAGCCTATCGATTATATCGATAGGCTCTTTATTTTGCACTTTAAATTTTATCTTTTAATAAATTTTCTGTCACAATAGAAATCGATATTCCAATTTCTTGATTCATTGATGTCACTACTTTTTCCAACCAATCTTTGATTTCTTCTCCCGTATCCTCTCTCTCTATGCTCTCACCAGTTGCTAATTTATACCACTTTTCTGTATCATAATAATATTCTTCTGTCACAATTTTTCCATTATTAATGCACACATATGGTTTCTTTCTAAAAATGCTCGTCCCTAACGAAAACGTATCTTCTATATTGCAAATTTGTAACAAAGTTGGCTTAATATCTATTCTACTTACTGGTTGATTAATCTCAACCTTTTCTATTCCAGGAATTCGCATACCACAAACTACATTGGAAAACTCATATTGCATTCTTATATCATTATAATTTTGACTATCTTCCCCCAAAAATTCAATTAAATCCTTATCATACATTGTCATTCCATAATGGTCACCATAAATCAATAAAACACTATTATCATAAAATCCTCGTGCCTTGTATTCTTCCCAAAATAGGCCAAATGCATAATCCGCATAATTCACAGATTCCAAATAATTTCCCAATGTTGTTCCACGATATTTTCCCACATCAATCGATACCTTATTTTCTTTTTCCTCAATGCCTTCCAAATCAAAAGGAGCATGCGAAGAAGCTGCCACCAAATCCACAAAAATCGGACCTTCTGTTTCTGGCAACATATCAAAAATTTGCTGATACAATAATTCATCCGATAAATAGGTTCGAATCAATTCCGAAGTATCCTCAAAATCATTCAAGAAAAATACTTCATCCACTGCCAATTTCGAAAAAACATTCTTTCGATTCCAAAAGCTATCCTCATTTCCATGAGCATAAATATTGGTATAGCCCGCTTTTTTATAATTCTTAAAAATATCATCATACGTATTCGCATAATATTTACTAAACGCTTCTCCATTTTCGCTTGGATAAGTAGACGTAATAAAACTATGTTCTGCATCGGCAGTTGTCGTATAACTAGAAGAATGCATATTTGTAATATGAATATTTTCCTCTAAAAATCGATTCATATTTGGTGTAATCTCTTTCCCATTTATTTCGCGCCCAATCACAAATTCTTGAATCGATTCCAACTGAATCACAAACACATTTTTCCCTTCTGCCATTCCCGTATAAATATCGCTCTCTGGTGTATATAATTCTGCATAGGCATTTTGCTCACTTTTCAAATCTTCATACGCCAGCAACATTTCATCATAATCATTATATGGCGCACTTTTGTGATTGCTCATCGCATTTTTTATATCGACATAATGATAACCATAAATCGTTCCATAACGAACCGATTTATATTTGCTATAAATAAAACCAGTCACCAATTCCAACGATTCTGGTATTAAATGATACGACGTACAAAAAAACAAAATACAAACCAAACTGCAAACAGCTGGCAACCATTTAAAATCCTCTATAAATTTGATTTGTATCCACTTGCTAAGCAACATTATCGCTACCAAAATAAAATCAATAAAATACCATATTTGCCTTGCATTTAGTAAAGTAGGAAGCACCATTAAAATTTCATTTTTATATTGTGTATTTCCCACTTGCATCACAGATAAAATATTAGAAGCATATTGGTAATACAGTTCATCTGCAAACAGCAATAAACTCACCAGAAGATTAATCACGATTCCTGCTTCAAATCGTCGTACTGAATTTTTAAACAGCCACAACGGAAATACAATAATAATTACAAAAAGGCAAGTTTGACGGATTGACCATAACCATATTGTGTCATTTTTAAAAACTGTATTGGAATAGAAAAATATGGTTTTAAACAAGATTAATAATGCAATTATTAATACATACCAGCGTGTGCTTAACAGAAATTCTATGCTTAGTTTTATTTTTCTTTCTTTTTTCATCTGTCCTATTTCTTGTGTTTTTGCCATTTCTTCCTCACTTTCAAGATTTTATGTTATTTTACCATACTTAATTCCACATTTCAAGCCCATTTTTTGCTAATTTTTAAATCAAAAAACGGAAATAATTTATCATTATTTCCGAAAAAGTCCTCTACCTTTTATTATATCATAATTATGTAAATTTGTCAATTGACAAATCGCCAAAACTATGCTCTCACTTGATTTTAAGCCATTTTACGTTTCCTTTGTTTGATACATTTTCTTTAATAAGTCAATCTCTCTTGCATACCCTTCTAACTCATTTGGGGTTTCTAAAAAGAATGGCAATTCCTTTAATTGAGGATGATTGATTATTTTTTTAAAAGTTTCGATTCCCAGCGTTCCTTCTCCTATTTTCTGATGTCTATCTTTGTGACTTCCTGGTGGATTCATGCTATCATTCAAATGAATGGCTTTTAAACGATTGAGTCCAAGGATAGTATCAAATTGCTCTAACACACCATCTAAATCATGGATGATGTCATATCCTGCGTCTGAAACATGGCAAGTATCCAGACAAACACCCATTTTTTCCTTTAAATTGACACCATCAATGATTTGTCTGATTTCTTCAAATCGGCTTCCAATCTCGCTTCCTTTGCCAGCCATTGTTTCTAATAAAACCGTTGTGGTTTGATTTTTGTCCAATACCGTATTTAATGCCTCTATAATATATTGGATTCCAAGCTCAACACCTTGTCCAACATGACTTCCAGGATGAAAATTGTATAAATTATATGGCGTATATTCCATTCTTTCTAAATCGTCTTTCATCGTACGAATGGCAAATTCTCGAATATCTGGTTTAGCCGAACAACAATTTAATGTATATGGACTATGTGCCAAAATAATATCAATTCCATATTCTTGGCTGACTTTTTTAAATTCAGCAATATCTGCCTCATCGATTGGTTTGGCATTTCCTCCTCTTGGATTTCTGGTAAAAAATTGAAATGTGTTAGCACCAATTTTCATCGCCTCTTCCGCCATATTCTGATAACCTTTACTGGCTGATAAATGGCATCCTATTTTAAACATCAAAATTCACCTCTTCTAATTCCTCATCTATATAAGCACTATTTTCTTCCAATGCAAATTCGCTTGCTTCTTCTCCATATAAGTCAATAATGGTTTGCAAATCATTTGAAAATTCTTTTAGCATTACCATTTTAATACTTACATCTCTTGCTTGATAATAATTATCAATGACTTTTTTCAATTTTATGATAAATGCTAGTTCTGGTCTCATAACTTCTTCGTTTTTTCTAGCTCTGTCCACCAACATTTCTTTAATTAGAACAATGTCTTCATTGCTTGCACACATGATTCTTTGAAACATTTTATAAGGATCATAATAATTAAGAATCGCTTTTTCCATGCATTCTGCTTCGAAATTGTCATAAAATGCTTCCATTTTCATTGGAATACATTTGAAGATATTGTCTGCTTTTTCTTCGTACATTCTTTGTTGTAACTGTTTGTTCAATTTATGGAAATATTGCAAAATTTCATCCATATCTTCTCCAACATCGATTCCAATGCGCGTTAACTCTTCTTCAATATTATTGCAATATTCCGATGTTTCAATAACTTTGTCCATCCCTTCAATAAATAATTCTTTGATTGTTGGCATGTCATAATCAATCAATTTACGTCTACTAAAATAACTAAAATAGGCAAACAATTTTACAATTTCAATTAATTTTAAATTTCCTTCCTTAATATCTTTAATAACCTCTTCAATGACACCAGGAAATTGGTCATCTGAAATTTTCCAATACTCTTCTGTAAGCAATCTTTTATAACCTGGAAGCTTTTCTGTATCAATGGTTCTGATGATATTTTCCATGTCGTCTTTAAAAAGTCGCATGTCAAAAATTCTAGTTCTGACATAGACTTCAATGAATTTGAAGAAGCGATAATCAGATTTAAAATTGAAATAATAATTATTATCGAATTCCTTAATATAGTATTGTCGATTGTCCATCAAAACTCTAGAAGAAACTAAGATTGCCTTATATTCTTCATTGCTGTTAATATTCACAAACTTATCTTTTGTAATTTTACCAGATTTGATTTCAAAAGAAACCGCAATCGTAAAAATTAGCATGGTTTGCAATACTCTTAAATTGGTATTGGGATAAGCTTTATTGACATTTTCAAACACCTTTTTAAAATCATTTAATGCATGTTTTAAGATTCTAAGATTTCGTGTTCCTGATTTCATGAATGTATTTGTAATTAAGTTGGTATGTTGTTTTAAAAATGTAATTAAATCTTTATCGTTTTCAAAACGCATCAAAAGACCATTGATAATATAATTGAATTTTGGGGCATATTCAAAAGTTTCCCCAATTAATTTTTCTTTGATTCTTTCATAATCGTTGGCTTTATCAAAAACATATTCGATTTTATCGGCAATTTTTTCTACCATTGGTTTGTCTGTTTGTAGGAGATTTCCTTCTTTATCTAAAAGATAGGTTGCAATAAAGGTTTTCATTTCCAAATTAGAGCTTTTTAATTTCGTAGAAAGCTCTTTTTCGTTACAAATAATGATGGTTTTGATGTGGTCATGTTCTACAAAGTTGTTGATGTAACCTAAAATGTCTATAACATCAACATTGGCTCTTTCTAGGTCATCAAAACATAAAATTTTGTTGTTGGTGGCGAAAAATTCATCATAATTTACTTTTTCCCCATTTTTGGTAACACCAAAAAAATTTGCCATATCCAACCCTGTTTTCGCATATTCTGGAATGGTTGTTTCTCCATGCGAATCCATGTATTTTTTCAAATTTTTGTCCATCAATTGCGTTGTTTCAATAAATATTTTTTTACTAATATCCTCTAAATTTGAGATACCATATAACGACATATAAATGGTAGAATATTTGCGACCATTTAATTGTAAAGACTCGATTTTGTTACGTACCTTATTGTTCCAAAAATACGTTTTTCCACTTCCCCATTCTCCATTTATCATGATGGCATAATCGGTATAATCCGCTCTTACGTAGTCTAATATACTTTCTATTAATTCTTCCATTGTTTCTCCTTTTTCTATTCGTATTTTTGTATTATTTTTTCCACTTTCGGTAATTTTATTTCATTGTTTCGAATTTTCTTATCCTTCCTTTTTAGCCATTATCTTCCTATTAATCGCTGATAATAGTCTATTTGACAAAATAATCGTTCAGCTAATTTTTTTATTATTATACCGATATATATTTACCTTGTCAATATTTCTGTGACAAATATATCATCTTAAACCTTTGTTTATGACAACCTCAATCCTTAGCCAGTACCAATACCAAAATTTCCTTTGCGCCTGCCTCTTTCAAAACTTTTCCACATTCTTCTGAAGTAGCTCCTGTTGTATAAATATCATCCAACAAAATGATTTTTTTACCTTCCACTTCAACATCCTTCTTAATAAAAAATGCATGTTGAATATTCGTCTGCCTTGCTTTTCCACTCAATTTGCTTTGTGTTGTTGTATTGACAACTTTCAACAAAATATCTTTTCTTGCTGGAATTGCCAGACTTTTTTCTAATTCATTTGCCACCAATTCTGTCTGATTATAACCTCGCTTCTGCTTTTTTTTCGGATGCATCGGCACAGGAATTATCATATCATATTCTTTTAAAATCTCACAATTCTTTTCATTTGCCACAATTCGATTCGCAAAAAAATGATTCAAATATGCTTTATTTGAAAATTTATAACGTAAAATTAATTTACGCACCAAACTTTCATACTGAAAAAGATAGCATAATTTCTCATATTTCCTATTCTCAATTTGCACCACACAAGATTTTTCCAATCGCTCTACTCTTTTTTGGCATTTTGCACAAAGCCAATTTTTGTCAATTTTTCCACAAACACTACAAGCTGGCGGAAATAAAAAATTGAGAACAAATTCAAACATCTCTAAACTTCCTCCTATCTAAAAATTTGCCCCCAAATGCAAAAGAATTCAAGCTTGATACTTGAATTCCCCCCAAAATTATTAAAATTATGCTTTTTTTGCAATTTCTGCAATCTCTGCAAAAGCTTTTTCGTCTGTTACCGCAATCTCTGCTAACATCTTTCTATTAATGGTAACATTTGCTTTTTTTAATCCTGAAATTAATTTGCTATATGTCAAACCATTCATTCTTGCAGCCGCATTAATACGCGTAATCCATAACTTTCTGAAATTTGATTTTTTATCTTTTCTTCCTACATAGGCATACATTCCAGATTTCATAACGGCTTGTTTTGCCATTCTGTATCTGTAACGTTTTGCGCCAAAGTAACCTTTTGCTTGTTTTAATACTTTTTTGTGTCTTGCTCTTGTTGTTCTCGCTGTTTTTACTCTTGCCATTTTTTTATATCCTTCCTTTCCTTATACTTTCTACTTGCTACCATAAGGTAATAATTTTTTAATTGTATTTTCGCAGGATTTATCTGCAATTCCATTTTGAACTCTAGCGGTTAGTTTTGTTCTTTTTGTTTTTGTTGCTAGACGATGTCTTCTGTTAGCTTTGGTTCTTTTTATTTTGTCTTTACCTGTAAATCTGTATCTTTTACTAGCTGCTTTGTTTGTTTTTAATTTTGGCATTTTCTAACTACCCCCTTCTATTATTATTTATTTTTTGTTAGTATAACAAACATTGTTTTCCCTTCCAATAATGGTCTTTTTTCCACTGTTGCAAGATCGGATAAATCTTCGATAAACTTATTTAATACCGCTTCTCCAATTTTCATGTTATTCATTTCTCTTCCTCGAAATCTTAATGAAAGTTTTACTTTATTGCCAGATTCCAAAAATTTTCTTGCATTTTTACTTTTGAATTCAAAATCATGGTCCCCAATATTGGTTGAAACTCTAATCTCTTTTAATTCAACTGCTTTTTGATTTTTTCTGGCTTCTTTCTCTTTTTTGGCTTGTTCAAATTTGTATTTGCCATAGTTCATAATCTTACAAACCACTGGCTTAGCATTTGGTGCGACTAGAACTAAATCCATGTCTTGTTCTTCTGCAAGCTCTAAAGCCTTTTCAAAAGGCATTACATCCTTTTTGTCTCCGTCTGCTCCAATTAATTGAACTTCTTTTGCTTTGATTTGTCTGTTAATCGGCAATTCTTGTTTTATAATAAAACACCTCCATCAATAAAAAAAATGACTTTCTTAAAAAAGTCAAATCCACAATAAAATAGCAATATAAAATTGGTATTTTAACCTTACAACCTTGTTGGCATAAGGTGAGAAGTGGATACTTCTTCTTAAGAACATTATTATTTTAGCACGTGCTAATTGATTTGTCAAGTAATTTTTGCAATTTTCCCACAGATTTAAAAAAAGACCTGCATCATCATCTGACACAAGTCTTTTTTTAACACACTATAATTATTTATTCCCAAATAGCATTATTTTTCTCGCACTGTTCTTTTAATGCCCAAATCTTTTCAAAAGTCTCCACTGAAATCTTGTTTTTAAAATCTTCTTCAAGAACTTCTAAGCGATGAATGACCACAAAATTAATATCTAATGACAGAGGATACTTTTCAATGATTTCTTTCCATTCCTCTAAATAGCTTAAAACTTTTTGTTCATTTATAGACTCATCCTGTGGATCTAAATATGGAATATCCACACTATCTAGTTTCAATTCCGCTAAAGTAAATTGCACTTTTTGTCCTTTATGAACTTTTAAGCACTTTTCAATTAGCTTATACTTTTTTTCATCATACTTCTTCAGTATTTGCTGTTCAAATACTTCAATCTTGTCATTGGCTTCCTGCTGTACTTCTTCTTTTTGGGCTTCGACTTTCTGCTGTATCCTTTTTACTTTAACCTTGGTTGTCCGTTTTATCGTTTCCATTTCAGACTCTACTCTTGATATTTTCATTTTTTGTCCAGCAGTAAATCCTACAAGAAACGAAATAGCAACCAAACAGAAAACACCTACTACACATATGTATTTTTCTATACATTTTTCAGTCCCTTTCCGTTCCTTCTTTTTTTGGATGTTGTTTTTGCTTTCTTGTCTCATGCTTTATCCTTCCTTTCTTTATTAATAGTGTGTTTTGTGGCAATTATCTTTAGCCACATGAAACTAAAATTAACATGTTACTATATTATATTAGCATAAAATAAAAATTTAGGCAAGTTTTTTCTCCAAATTACTTGACTTTTTACCAAAACTATATTAAAATAGTAAAGCAATTTATAATAGGTTTAAAATAATTTTCATCTTCTCCCCGGTAGATTAAAATTATTTTAATATAGAAAAACTATTATAAATCATGAGAATCTTAAAAATTTTCTGTCTTAGCAACTTAAAATTTTTTAAGATAAAAGAATAAAAAATTTGAAATGGAGGGTATATTTTACCATGAATAATACTACTTATAGCCCAAAAAAAGGCGAAATCGAAAAAAAATGGTACGTAATTGATGCGGCAAATCGTCCTCTTGGTAGAACTGCTACAGAAGCTGCTAAATTATTACGTGGAAAACATAAACCAACTTTCACACCAAATGCGGATTGTGGAGATTATGTTATTATTATAAATTGTAAAGACGCTGTTTTCACAGGTCATAAATTAGATCAAAAAGTTTATAGACATCACTCTGGATACATTGGTGGTATGAAAGAAACCACTGCTCGTGTGATGATGGATACAAAGCCAGAAAGAGCAATGTATATAGCTGTTAAAGGAATGTTACCTCATACAAAACTTGGTAGAAAACAAATCACACATGTTCGAGTTTATGCAGGTAGTGAACATGAAAATATTGCTCAAAAACCAGAAGTTTGGGAGGTAAAATAATATGGCAAAAAAAGAAAATATAGTATTTTTAGGAACTGGTCGTAGAAAAAAATCAATTGCTCGCGTTAGATTAATGGCAGGAACTGGAAAAATAACTGTAAATGGAAAAGATTTAGGCGAATATTTTGGAACTGAAATATTAAAAGTTATTGTAAATCAACCATTTGCTGTAACCAATACAGCTGGAAAATATGATGTTATTTGTACTGTAGCTGGTGGTGGATTTACTGGTCAAGCAGGAGCAATCAGACACGGAATTGCAAGAGCATTATGCGAAGCAAATTCTGAATTACGTCCAAATTTAAAACATGCTGGATTCTTAACAAGAGATCCTCGTATGAAAGAAAGAAAGAAATATGGATTGAAGAAAGCTAGAAAAGCTCCTCAATTTTCAAAAAGATAGAAATTTTTCTGCTGGATTCAATATTTTAAATTTTAAAAACAAACAAGAGGTGCAAATTGCACCTCTTTTATTATATTCTATTTTCCTTGATAATCTCCAAAACTTCTGGTATTTCTTTCAAATTACTTTTCCTTCCCATATGCCCTATATTGGGAATCCTATAGCCAATCGCATCTATATTTTTTACATGTTTTTGCAAAATAAAAAACGGCACAATATGGTCATTATCACTATAAATACAATACCTTTTTTTTACGTTTTGGACAAAATAATCGATTTCTTCTTGGGATGGATTCATATTCTTGACTGCTTCATATAAATCCTCTCTCCCCTCTTTTTTGTATATGTCACTAAATCCAGCAAGTCCAATATATAATTTTACATTCAAATTTTTTTCCTTTAAATATTTTATTAGAAATGGATTTCCGTATAGAATGCGCAATTAAAATTACTTCTTCTCTAAGATTTTCTTTGATCTTCTCAAATTCTTGTTTCCAAATACAATATCTTACGCCTTCCTGTGTTGGTAAATCCAGCATAATAACTGTATATTCTAATTTTTCAAGTTTCTGCTTTATCCAATAAAACATTGGTGGAATTCCATTATAACCATGCAACAACAAAACTTTTTTCATTTCTCACCTCCACTTAATCTATAGCAAAAAGCAGATACTCAAATTTCCTCGTATCTGCTTCCTGGTTGCTAATGTTTCAGAGAATACAAATGCCATTCCCCTTTAGCAAATCTTACTTCACAAAAACCGCTTTCTTTCATGAAGTATTCCACCTTTTCTTTAAAAAATTGGGTCTTATCATACGTTGATTCTTCGACTTTTACAATAAACTTCCTTTTCGCAACACTACAATATTCCAATCTAAAATCTCCTTCTTTTATCTTTTCATGGACTTCTATACAATTCTTCTGGAGCTGTTCTTCTGCTTTTGCTCTTCTCTCACACAAGCTAATATTAAACTCAAACAGCCTGTCTTGCGCTGGCGACCCTTTTTCCGGTATATAAATCCGCATCTTCTTATCCGCCTCTTTAATGATTAAATAGCCTAGCCTTTTCCCCTCCTCTATAATCTCTCTCTCAAATCCAATTTCATTAATCGAAATGCTGGCTTCGCCGTTCCATTCTTGTAAAGTATTCAATTTTTCAGCAAAAGCTCTTTCAATAAAATCTTGAAATACTTTTTTTACAAAAGCTTCCCGCCTTTCCTCAACAACTGCCAAGGCCTTTTCTGCTAAATTCATAATTTTCCTCCTTGCATTCATTTTATATTCAATATTTCATTATTTTTCTATATCATACTTTTAGCATTTTGTCAAGTTGACATAATCATATAAATATGATATAATAAAAGGTGAGGACATTTTATCCTAACTCACCTTTTCATTTATAATTTTCTCTATTTCTGCCACGACTTCTTCTATCGTCAGTTTTGTGGAATCCACTAAAATCGCATCTTCTGCTTTTCTCAAAGGCGCAATTTCTCTTTGCGTCTCTATTTTATATCTTTGCTTTATATTCTCCAAAACTTCTTCATACGTTGCTTTTATGCCTTTTTCCAAATATTGTTTATAGCGTCTATTGGCTCTTTCCTCCATTGAACAATCCAAATAAATTTTTACATCTGCATCTGGAAAAATAACCGTTCCACAATCTCTTCCTTCGATGATAATTTTACTAGTTTCTCCCATTTTTCTTTGTAATGGTGTCATTTTATCTCTGACACATTTTAAAGCAGCAAATTTATCGACTTTTGCATCAATCATCGCACTTCTGATTTCATTCGAAACATTTTCCCCATTTAGCCAAGTTTCTTGCAACATACCATTTTTCTTAAATGCAATCTCTATGCTGTCCAATATCTCGAATAATTCCGTACTTTCCTCTGGTTCTACTTGTCTTTTCATTGCCTCCAAAGCAACACATCGATACATCGCTCCTGTATCAATATATACCAACCCTAAATCTTCTGCAATAATTTTCGTAACAGTTCCTTTTCCCGTTCCTGCTGGTCCATCAATCGCTACAACAAATGACATTTTCTTTCTCCTTTTTTAATTTTCATTATTCACATGAATTCCTTTCGCAACAATATCTGTGCTAAGTACATTCATGGAAGTCAAGTGTTCAATATCTTTCACAATCCTTGATTTTAAAGTTTGAATTGCTTCTGAAACATTATAGCCTACTTCTAAAATCACCTCAATATAAAGATAAATCCCATCCTCTACTCCCTCATGTTTTTTAATAATACTTCGATGCACTTTATATACACACTCTGTTTTCTCAGCCACTAAATCAATAATCTGTTTAAATACTGTATCTGATATTTTAAAATTTCCCATATAACTAAAAGTCGGTCGAATAATTGATTTTTCTGCAATATACGGTTTATTTCCTTTCCCCTTTGACTTAAATATTTGAAGTGGGTCTAGTAAATAACCTGAAAAATCCTTTTTAATCGCAAACGTTGGCACAGGAATAACATGTTTTCCTTGGGTAACTCGAATACTTTTAGCCATTTCCATTTCTTCTGGTGTTGCTACATCTGTGATATAAGTTGTACCTAAAATTGGTCCAATTTGTAGGCTATCTGCAATTTTGTTGACCATTTCATCTGAGGTCCCCAAAATCAATATTTTATCTGGTTTATATTTTTTAATGGCTGCTTGCATTTCTTTTCGTTTATCTTCACTATAAAAAATAGCATTACGAACTGTTTCTACTTTAGTTGGTGCCTTTTTGGCTGAAATTCCTGCCAAAACTTCATTCTCATTAACCAGCAACCCATCATCAATAATATATTTTATGCCTTGTTCACTTGCTATCATTTGCGCTCTGTAGCTTTTTCCTGTGCCAGATGGTCCAACAAAAGCATAGGCTTTTACTTTATGATTAAATAACATGCCCCTTCCTTTCTGAAATGCAAAACACATTTCTTGATTTACTTAATCTTATGTACGATATTTTTTATAATTCCTAATAGCAGCTTGTGTTGTAATTGTGATTCTCTCTGGCAACTTATTAAGTGCAAACCATTTCATATCTAAATGTTTGGTCGGCTCCAAAATCTGTGGTTCTCCTTCTATAATTTTACACAAATAACTTGGTGAAACCCAATGCCTTTCCTCATTTTTGATAATATGGTCACAAATTCCCAACAAAGAAATTACCTCAACCTCAACTCCAGTTTCTTCTTTCACTTCTCTTTTCACAGCCTCTTCAAACGTTTCGAATAACTCCACTCTTCCACCAGGAATACTCCAATATTCTTTTTCTGGTGCTTTATTTCTAAGTTGCAATAACAATTCACCTTTATCATTTATAATAAAGGCGCCACAACCAACGCCTATGTAATCTTTACCTTGAATCATATTTTCTCCTATTTTTGAATCGCTCCGTTTAATTCGTCTCTCATGCGAATTGCTTCTGCACGGGTTGCTTTTGCATATTCTTCATCTGAAAATTTATCTTTCCACGTGTCTGATTTATAAGCACACATCAAGCTTCTAGAACTATTGATAATTCCACCAATTCCATTTTTATCAAATCCAAGTGCAACATCTTTTGCTTTTCCTCCGTTGTGCACCATAACCTGGAATTAAGAAAAAGGTGTGAGGCATTTGTTCTCTTAATGTTTGCAATTGCTCTGGATAAGTAGCACCAACTACTGCTGCAATACTGCTATATCCATTTTCACCAACTAATTCTTTTCCCCAATTTTCTACTAGATTTCCCATTGTTTCGTAAATGGTTTTTCCGTTTTCTAATTTCAAATCTTGCAACTCTCCAGAAGAAGGATTCGAAGTTTTTACTAAAATAAAAATTCCTTTGTCATATTTTTGGCAATCTTCGATAAATGGTTTGACGCAATCTGTCCCAAAATAAGCATTTACAGTTATAAAATCAATATAATCAATTCCATATAATTTATCTTCTACTTTGGTTTTTCCAATATAAGCATTAGAATAACTTTCTGCTGTTGAGCCAATATCGCCTCTTTTGGCATCGACAATGACAATCATGTTTTTTTCTTTAGCATATTTACAAGTTTCCTGAAAGCATTTCATTCCATCCATGCCAAAGGCTTCGTAAAATGCCATTTGTGGTTTTACTGCTGGAATAATATCACAAACACTGTCAATTAAAGCTTTGTTATATTCCAAAATTCCTTCACAAATTTTCTCCATACTTCCACTATACTTTTCTTTGATGCAGTTTGGTAGCATATCGTATCTTGGATCCAATCCAATTACTGTTGGATTGTTGGTTTCTTTTATTTTATTTATTAGTTTATCAATTGCATTCATTTTTTGTTTCCTTTCTTTTTTATTTCTTATATCATATTTTTGTAAAAAATTCAATTCTTTTGGGAAAATATATTTTAAATCTCTTGCATTTTTTCTTTGAGCAATATATACTATTGAAAATTATTTCTTTATTCTTATTTTTCAATAAGAATTTTTCCAATAACTATCTTTCTTACCATACTTGAAAGGAGGTGATGCCCTATTTATACTTATTATATAGGAAAGGAGGATTTGATTATGTTTAAATTTTCATTCCATACGGAAGAAAAAACAATTCAGGCTTCAAAACATAGAAAATTTACTATCACATTAAAATTATTCAACATAAAAATTTTCACTTTTTCACATTCAACCATAAAGTCTTTTTTGTAAACATAGAAAAACAGGTAGATAAGAGCTACCTGTTTTTCAAATGTTTAAATTTTCATTCTTAATTTATAAATTTAGTATAACGTTTATTTTCTATTTTGTCAATACATTTTACACAATTTCTGTATCATTTACATCATATTTTACGTCACCCGATACAATCGTATATTGCACTTTGCCTTGCAATTTCTTTCCAATCCAAGGTGTATTTTTTGATCTTGAAACAATGCTTGCTTCTTCATAAGTATAAACTTCCTTTGGATTAAAAATCGTTAAATCTGCAATAGATCCCTCTTTGATTTCCCCACGATCGATTTTTAAAATTTGAGCTGGATTATAAGACATCAATCTAACCATATCCAAATAAGAAATATGTCCTGGTTCAACTAAATTCGTAATTGTTGCAGCCAACGCTGTTTCAAATCCAATAATTCCGTTTGGCGCTCCTGCCAAACCTTTGGCTTTTTCTTCTTTGGCGTGTGGCGCATGGTCTGTAATAATGTTATCAATCGTACCATCTTTCAAAGCTCCAATAATCGCTTGACAATCCGATTCTTCTCTCAAAGGTGGATTCATTTTTGCATTTGCACCTGAGTTTTTCACTTCTTCTACAGTAAAACTATAATAATGTGGACATGTTTCACACGTTACTTTAACCCCTCTTGCTTTTGCATCTCTCACTAAAGCAACCGTTCCTTTTGTACTAATATGACAAATATGGCTATGTACATTATTGGTACTTGCTATCACAATTTCACGCGCTGCCATAATTTCTTCTGCCTCTGGATATACACCTGGTACACCAAGCTCTTCTGCAACTTTTCCTGCATTAATAGCTCCTGCGCCTACAAACTTATCCTCACAATGGGAAGACACAAAGGTTCCTAATTTATCCGCTTCAATAGCCGCATTTCTCATATTTAAGGAGTTAGTAAGTGGAATTCCGTCATCTGAAAAAGCAATGGCACCTGCTTCCAATTGAGTAGCAAAATCTACTAATTCTTCTCCCTTTTCTCCTTTGGTAACACTAGAATATGGCAAAACATTACAAAGATTAACTCTTTTTGCCTCATCAATAATTCTTTTTAGTACCTCTGGATTATCTGGTGTTGGATTGGTATTTGGCATTGGGCAAATCGTTGTAAATCCACCTTTTACTGCACTTTTCGAGCCCGTTTCGATGGTTTCTTTGTGTTCGCCACCTGGCTCTCTTAAATGACAATGCATATCAATCATTCCTGGCATAATATATAGTCCTTGACATTCTATTGTTTTATCTGCTTGGTCCTCTATCTCTTTTGCTATTTTTACGACTTTTTCATTCTTAATTAAAACATCCATCTTTTCTTCTGTTTTACTTGCATAATCAATCACCGTTCCATTTTTTAATAAAATACTACTCATATTTTCCTCCTTAACCTAAATTAATTGCATTTTATCATTATATTGCCCTTTTTTCAACTATTTTTTATGAAAAAACATTCAAAAAAAGCATAACTAGTCATTTTCACTAATCATGCTTTACTTTTTTAATCTTCATCTACTCTTGCTTTTTGTTTTCCACCTTTTTGTCTTTCCGCTGTTTTAGTTTGTTCCTTAGCTTGTTCTTCTGACACTTGGGCTTTTAAATCTGCTAAATTATTTTTCAAATCATTATATTGTTTTTCTGATTTCTTCGCTACTTCTGTGGTTGAAATTTCTGTTTTATTATACTCTCTTTCAACAGTTAGCATTTTATTTAATTCGCTTTTAGACGCTTCTATTTCTTCTTTTATTTCAGGATTTTTCTTTCCTGCTTCTTTGATTACTTTTTCAAGATCGTCATATTCCACTTCATCTTTTAAATCAACCATCGACTTTAGAAGAGAACTAACTTGAAGTAAAAGTAGTTTTACTCCATTTTCTTTTCTCTGATATTCATTTGGTTCTTTTTTTGCAAATGCAGGCATTATGCTTATCATCCTTTCGTTTTTTATTTGTATATGATATACATAATTATTATAGCATAATTTTTTTATAAAATCAAGAGATTATTCAAAAAAAATTGTAAATTTTAACCAAAAATTCCTCTTTTCTTAATCGGTGGCTGTTCATTCATAGTTTTGGCAAGCTCTGTGATTAGTTTTCTTTGCTCTGCTGTCAACTTTTTCGGAATCTGCACATTGACGGTAAAGACAAAATCGCCTCTCCAATTTGCATTGACACTTTTAAATCCTTTATTTTTAATCACAAATCGTGTTCCTGTTTGCGTTCCCTCTGGAATTTTGTATTTTTCCTTCTTTCCATCTACCATTGGAATTTCTAACTCCGTTCCAAGCGTTGCTCCTGTAAATGTAATTGGAATCTCGCAAAGCACATGCTCGCCTTGCCTTGTATAAACACTGTGTTTTTTTAAATGAACCACAATATATAAATTTCCTTTTGGTCCATTATTAGTTCCTGGTTCTCCTTCTCCTTTTAATACAACAGTTTGCCCTTCATCAATTCCTTCTGGAATTTTCACTTTAATTTTTACAGACTTTCGATTAATTCCCTTTCCATGGCAACTTGAACATGGATTTTTAATTACTTTTCCAGTTCCCCCACACGTTGTACAAACTTTCTGAGTTGACATTTGCCCAAATGGTGTTGTGACAACTTGTTTGATTTTCCCTTTTCCTCCACACACACCACATGTTTCAGGTTGCACTCCCTTTTCTGCTCCTGTACCATTGCACGATTTACAAGTTTCATTTCGATTCAAAGTAATTTCTTTTTCTACTCCAGAATATGCTTCCTCAAATGTAATATTTAGATTAACTCTTAAATCCGCTCCTTTTCGTGGAGAATTCGCATTTCTAGAACGCGAAGAACCTCCACCAAAAAAGGATGAAAAAATATCTCCTAAGTCACCAAAATCCCCAAAATCGCTAAATCCACCAAAGCCGTCAAAGCCTGAACCATACGAATAATAACCTCCGCCTTGACCACCACCATATTGTGGACCATCAAAGCCAAATTGGTCATACATTTGACGTTTTTGCTTATCCGATAACGTTTCATAGGCTTCATTCACTTCTTTGAATTTCTTTTCCGCCTCTTCTTTATTATCTGGATTCGCATCTGGATGATATTTCTTAGCTAATTTTCGATATGCTTTTTTCAATTCATCATCTGTGGCATTTTTGCCAACTCCCAACACTTCATAATAATCTCTTTTATTCGCCATCTTTCTCCCTCCACAAAAGCTACTTAACAATCACTTTTTTATTTTCTAAAAATCCTTCCAATTCTTTTATAATTACTTCATCCGAATTATCTAATTCTTTTGGCAATTCTTTCATATCAAACCATTGTAAGTCGATTACTTCTTCATTGTCTTTTTTCAAGTCTCCTTTCCATTTTTCTACAAGAAAAACACATAAAGAATCATATATTTTATCTCCATTTTGATATTCAAAATAAAAATCTTTTCCCGAAAAAATTCCCATTAGTCGAGGTTGCAATGGTTTGATGTTAATTTCTTCTTTTAATTCTCTTTCCAAAGCTTGTAGATACGTTTCTCCCAATTCTACAGCCCCATCATGAATTGACCATTTACCATTATCTGCTCTTTTTTGCAATAATATTTTTCCATTTTTATAAATAATCGCTCCACTACCTGGACAAAAAATCGGTTCATGACCTATTTTCTGTCGAATCCCCTTAATATAATCTCCCATACAACATCCTCTTTTTAATCCTGATATTTTTTCTTATTTTCTTCCACATAATCCCTGTTCAAATTTCTTTGATACTTTTCAACATAAGCCTTTGAAAATTCCTCTGGTGTAATTTCCAAACGATTCAACACTTCAATATAATACATCAAAACATCCACCATTTCTTCTGTGAAACGTCCCCTAATGCTTGGAACATGCATGATTTCATCAATTCCTTTTTTCTTGATAATGGAAATACATTCGCCCATTTCTTCCACCATATATAATAAATGGTTTTTAGCTGCTTTAGGTTCCATATCATTCCAGTTTTCCTTATTTTTTTCATATAATTTATATTGCATTTGTTTTAATTCAGAAATGGTTAAATCCTTTTCCATATTGCCCCCTCTATTTCTATTTTTACATATATATACCATTTCAGATATATATATGTAAAAATAAATGCCTAACCTTTTATTATATCATATTTGGGATAATTTGTCAACTTGACAAATTTGTGAAAATGTGTATAAAATCCACTATTTAAAATGTTCAGGGCAGGCTCTTGGGAATCCTGCCCCTATAGTATGGTTTATTCTTTGTTGTCGTTGTCTTCGATTTCATAATCTGCGTCTACGACATTGTCACTTTCTGTATTGTTATCAGCTGCTGTTTCAGTTGCTCCTTGCGTTGCCCCTGCTGCTCCTGCTTGTGAATATAATTTTTCAGATAATTCATAGAATACTTTTGTTAATTTATCCGTTGCTTCTTTGATTGTTTCTACATTGTTTGTTTCTAACGCTTTTTTGGTGCTTTCGATTTCTGTTTCTACTTTAGCTTTTTCTTCACCACTAATTTTATCACCTAATTCTTCTAAAGTTTTTTCACTATTATAAACCAAACTTTCTGCATTATTTTTTACTTCAATTTCTTCTTTTCTCTTTTTATCTTCAGCAGCATGTGTTTCTGCATCTTTAATTGCTTCGTTGATATCGTCTTCTGAAAGGTTAGTACTTGCTGTAATAACCACTTTTTGCTCATTTCCTGTTCCTTGGTCTTTGGCTGAAACGTGAACAATTCCGTTGGCATCAATATCAAAAGTTACTTCAATTTGTGGCACACCTCTTGGTGCTGCTGGAATTCCTGTTAATTGGAATCTTCCTAATGTTTTATTGTAAGCTGCCATTTCTCTTTCACCTTGTAAAACGTGAACTTCAACAGATGTTTGACCATCTCCTGCTGTTGAAAAAATTTGAGATTTTTTCGTAGGGATTGTTGTATTTCTTTCAATTAATTTTGTAAATACACCACCATACGTTTCAATTCCCAATGATAATGGTGTTACATCTAATAATACTAAGTCCTTAACATCACCAGACAATACACCACCTTGAATACCTGCACCAATTGCAACACATTCATCTGGATTAATTCCTTTGTCAGCTTCTCTTCCTGTGATTCTTTTTACCATTTCTTGCACACATGGAACTCTGGTAGAACCACCTACTAATAATACTTTATGAATTTCATTTGCTTCTATTCCAGCATCTTTCATCGCTTGTTCTACTGGAATTCTAGTTTCTTCTACTAAATCATGAATTAATTCTTCGAATTTAGCTCTTGTTAAATTAATATCTAAATGTTTTGGTCCTGTTGAATCAGCTGTGATGAATGGCAAATTAATTTGGGTTTGTTGCACGCCAGATAATTCAATTTTTGCTTTTTCAGCTGCTTCTTTTAAACGTTGCATTGCCATTTTATCTGATTTTAAATCAATTCCGCTTGATTTTTTGAATTCGTCTACTAAATATTCAATAATAGCATTATCAAAATCGTCTCCTCCTAAGTGAGTATTTCCGTTGGTTGACAATACTTCAAAAACACCATCACCAATTTCTAGGATAGAAACATCAAATGTTCCACCACCTAAATCGTAAATCATGATTTTTTGGTCTTGTGCTTCTTTATCCATTCCATAAGCAAGTGCTGCAGCAGTTGGCTCGTTGATGATTCTCAATACTTCCAAACCAGCAATTCTACCAGCATCTTTGGTTGCTTGTCTTTCGCTATCGCTAAAATAAGCTGGAACTGTGATAACAGCTTGTGTAACTTTTGTTCCTAAATAGTTTTCTGCATCTGCTTTTAATTTTTGTAAAATCATGGCTGAAATTTCTTGTGGTGAAAATTCATCTCCTTCGATTTTTACTTTTTCACTTGTTCCCATTTTTCTTTTGATGGAAATAACTGTGTTTTCTGGATTGGTAACAGCTTGACGTTTAGCAATTTGTCCTACCAATCTTTCTCCGTTTTTTGAAAAAGCAACAACGGATGGAGTTGTTCTATTTCCCTCGCTGTTTGGAATGACAACTGGGTCCCCACCTTCCATAACAGATACACATGAATTTGTTGTTCCTAAGTCAATTCCTATAATTTTTCCCATTTTAAAAACCTCCTAAAATAAATTATTTTTAATGTTGCAACTTCCATTGCATAAGATATCTGTAACTCACTATTCAATAGAACAGTAGTCTCATCTTTCGTTTGATTTATAATAATATAACATTATTAACTTTTTTAAGCATTTAGTTTTGCCACAATCCAATACAATATCCATCGAATGGGCCAAGCCATTATTATACATAAGGCAACTCCTAGTATAAAATAGATATAAGAATAAGGATTTTCTTTTCGAACTCTTGACCATCTATTTCCGCTTCTATAAAAATAGTTATTTCTTTGATGAATACTCCAATTATCTAAAAATTGTTTTATTTTATAATGAAATTTCGCTCCTTTTGGTTTCATTCTCTTTCCATTCCTTTTTTAATTGGCAACCACAACTAATGCGTGGCGAATTACCTTATTTCCAATTTGATAGCCTTTGCGATATTCTTCCACAATTTCTTGCTCGCCTTTGGTTGAATCATCTATATGACTAACCGCTTCGTGTAATTCTGGATCAAATCGTTTTCCTATGGTTTCAATTGTTTTTAGCCCAAATTTCTCTAATGCCGCTGCATATTGTTTTACTACCATGTTAACACCTTCTTGGTAAGTTTTATCCGTGGTTTCACTTGCTGCTGCTTTTTCCAAATTATCCATAATTGGTAACATGACAACTAAAACTTCCCCTGTAATCATATTGAATAAATTTTCTCTTTCTTTGGCACTTCTTTTTTTGAAATTTTCAAATTCAGCAAATAAACGCTTATATCTATCTTCTAGTTCTTCCAATTCTGTTTTTGGCGTTGTTCCTTCATTTTCAATTTCTAAATTTCCTTGTACTTCATTTTTTTCTAATTCGTTTCCTTCTTCCAATTTAAAACCTCCTTTTAATCAGTTATCGATAAAGCTTACAAATCCTTAGCTTAATCTTCCATTTTTAAAATCTTCATTTAATTTTTTACTAATGTATTTCATTACAGATATGACTTTGGAATAGTCCATTCTAGTAGGTCCAATGATGCCAATGGTTCCAATATCTTTATCTTCTAGTAAATGATTAAATGTTACAATACTAAAATTTTTAAGTTCTTCATGTTCGGATTCTTCGCCAATGTAGACATTAATATTTTCCGCAATTCCTGTATTTAAAATATCTGCTACTAAATCTTTGGCATCTAATACATTTAAAAAGTCTTTGGCAACATCTACTTTTTTGAATTCTGGCATGTCTACAACTTTACCAGCACCTTCCAGATAAACTTGTTTCGACCCATCTAATAATTTGTTGATTTCTTCTATAATTTTCTGAATAATATTAATCCCTGTCTTGACCTCTGACATAATGAAATCTTCAATCGGTCCTTCCAACTTTTCAAGTGGTTTTCCAATTAATTTGTTCTTGAAAATATACGTCAAATCCTCCACTTGCGCTTCTTCTAAATCTTCATCAAATTTGATAACCGATTCTCGAATAATTCCAGAATCCGTCAAAATGACAGCCATTAAAACTCTAGTTCCGAAGCAGAATAAATTTGATATCTATCATGGTGTGTTTGTTCATATCTGGTCCAACGCTAACTGTTGTATAATGCGTAATTTCAGACAAAGTAGTGGTTGCTATTCTGGCTAAGTCTTCTAATCCATTTACTTTCGTTTCTAATCTTTGTTTGATGATTTCAATTTCTTGTTTTGTTAAATTATCATCTCTTACTAGTTGGTCAACGTAGTATCGATAGCCTTTTTGGGAAGGTACTCTACCACTTGAGGTATGCGTTTTTTCTAAAAAACCAGTATGTTCTAATTCTGCCATTTCATTACGAATTGTTGCACTACTGCAATCAAGTTCTTGCACTAAGTTTCCTGAACTCACAGGTTCTGCTGTTTCAATATATTCTTCTACAATTGCTTGTAAAATTCTTTTTTTGCGAGTATCTAAATCATCTGCCATTTTTATCTCCTTCATATAAATTAGCAGTCTTTAACTTAGACTGCTAATATATTATACCCATATTTCCATTTTGTCAATAGTTTTTTATGGAAAATTTATATTTTTTATGATTTTTTTAAAATTGCTTTTCCTGAAATTCCTCTTTTCTGGCTTCGAAAAATTGATAAAAATATTTTACATGCTCTAATTCTGTCCACTTTTGAATTTGGTAGGTTTTGGTATCCAAATTATAAATTTTTGCTTCTAAAATTCCTAGCATAAAAGGCGAATGGGTTGCTATCACAAATTGTACACCTAAATAACGCGCCATTTGATTGATTTGTTCTGCCAGTTTTACTTGATTCTGTGGAGATAATGAAACCTCTGGTTCATCTAGCAAATATAACGTATCTGGTAAAATATTTTCTTCTAAAATCTGCAATGTAGTTTCCCCGTTGGAATATTTGTCTCCGCGCAAATTGAAATCTCTCAAACTGCTTTTGCCCTTCTTTCGTTTCCAAAAATTCTTTCGCATTTTGCAATCCTCGTTCTCTTGCCAAATTACTTTCTATACTTTCTTGCAAAATAGCATCTTGCTGAATCTTTCTGATTTCATATAAGATTTCCTCACTTTTGATGTATTGACTATGTTCTGGTAATCTAGTAATTTTTCTGCTGTTTTCGTTTTCACCTAATTCATATTCGCATTGGGATGCAAAATCTTCAAAATAATCACATGTTCCAACGACTTTGGGATTGCTTCTTTCTTTTCCGTTTAAATTTAATTTATGTGCCATTATATTTAAAATCGTCGATTTTCCAGACCCATTATTTCCATATAATACGGTAATCGGAGCAAAAACAAGTACATTGGGTTCTTTGTTTTTTAAAACGTTATAAGGATAAATATTGGTATTGGAAGTCTTATAATTGCTTAGTTTGAATGTTTTTAGATAAATCATGTTACTCCTTTCACGATTAATTTTTATAAAAAAATAGGAAAACATTTCTAAATGTTCCCCTATTTTCTACTATAATATTATACCATATTTTGGCGATTTTGTCAAGTTGACATTTTGCTAAAAATGTGCATATAATCGAGTAAATTTTATTCGTTCCTCACAAAATTTCCCGCGTTAGTCCTAATTATTTTCATTTTTTTGTAAAATATATCGTAACCGAGTAAATTTTGCTCGTTCCTCACAAAATTTCCACGGAATATTCAACCTCTACTATTTTAACGCTTCTATACATTTATGGCAAAGTGTTGGGTTTTTACTGTCACTACCAACGGTGGTTGAATATTCCCAGCATCTCTCGCATTTTTCTCCATCTGCTTTTTGCACTTCAATGCCAATTCCCACTTCTTCATCCTGATTTCTTCTGTTTTCACTGATTTCGACTCCAGAAACCATACAAATATCCTTTAATAAATCGGTTTTATCTTTGATAAAATCATATTCTTCTGCTTCTGCATACAAAATTACTTTTGCTTCTAAGGATAACCCAATTTCCTTTTCCGCTCTTGCTTTTTCCAATTTCTTGCTAACAGCATCTTTGATTTTCATCAATCTTCCCCATTTTAATTCCAATGCTTCATTTTCAAATTTTGCATTTACTTTTGGGTAATAATCTAGCATCACGCTTTCGCTATTTTCATTATTTCTATGAGGCATATATTTCCAAATTTCTTCTGCTGTAAAACATGTCATCGGTGCTAAAATTCTAACTAAAGCAGACAAAATTTCATACATTGTTGTTTGCGCAGCTCTTCTTTCCACAGAATCTGCACGATATGTGTATAACCTGTCTTTGATAATATCCAAATAAAACGAACTCATATCCACTACGCAAAATTGGTTTAAGGCACGATAGGCAATATGAAAATCATACGTATCATACGCTTTCGTACAATCTTTGATAAGACGATTTAACTTAGTTAAAGCCCATTTGTCAATTTCCATTAAATCTTCATAAGCAACAGGATGCTCCACATCAAAATCAAAAATATTTCCTAAAATATATCTGGCTGTATTTCTGATTTTACGATAAACTTCGGTTACTTGCTTAATAATATCTTTCGAAACACTAATGTCTGATTTATAATCAGAAGCCAAAACCCACAATCTCAAGACATCCGCTCCTGAAGTTTTTATCACATCTTTTGGCTCAATTCCATTCCCAAGCGATTTCGACATTTTTCTACCTTTTTCGTCAACCGTATAACCATGTGTTAATACTTCTTTGTATGGTGCTTTCCCTTTTGTCGCAATAGAAGTTAAAATCGAAGATTGAAACCAGCCTCGATATTGGTCGCTTCCTTCTAAATATAAATTCGCCTCTGGCAATCCACGTTCTGCCAAAACAGATTCGTGTGTTGAACCAGAATCAAACCAAACATCCATAATATCGGTTTCCTTGACAAATTCAGTGCATCCACATTCGCATTTTGCATTTTCTGGCATTAATTCTTTGACTTCCCTGTCAAACCAAGCATTTGACCCTTCTTCAGCAAATATTTTTTGAACTTTTTCTAAGGATTCAGCGGTTACATATTCTTTTTCGCAAGTTTTACAATAAAATACTGGAATCGGAACCCCCCATGTACGTTGACGTGAAATACACCAATCATTTCTGTCTTCCACCATTTTTGTAATTCTTTCTTCGCCCCAAGCTGGATACCATTTTACGCCTTTGATTGCTTCTAATGTCTCTTTTCGGAATCCATCAACAGAGGCAAACCATTGACTGGTAGCACGGAAAATTACTGGTTTTTTGCATCTCCAACAATGAGGATAGGAATGATTTACCTTTTGACTGGCTAATAATAAGCCATTTTCTTCTAGCCAAGCAATTATTGTTTTATTAGATTTTGCATAATATTGACCAGCAAATGGACCTGCTTCCTCAGTTTGATGTCCTTTGCTATCCACACAAACAACTACTTCTAAGCCATTTTTTAATCCACACAAATAATCTTCTTTACCATATCCTGGTGCTGTATGAACAGCTCCTGTACCCGTTTCTAGTTCAACCAAAATGGTATCATCTGAACCTAATACCACTCTAGAATCTCTTTCCAAAAATGGATGTTTACAAAGAATTCCTTCTAGTTCTTTTCCTTCGAATTCTTGAATTGTTTTGTAATTTTCAATTTCAGCAATCTCCATCACTTTTTTAACTAATTCGCTCGCAATGACTACTTTTTCTGTACCAATATCCACCAAGCTATATTTAAAATCTCCACCTACTGTGATTCCCATATTACCTGGAAGCGTCCAAGGGGTTGTTGTCCAGATAACGATAAAAGTATCTTTTTCATCAAATTTCCCTTGTGCATCTTTTACTGGAAATTTGACATAAGCGGTCATCGAATCTACATCTTTATATTCGATTTCTGCTTCTGCCAAAGCGGTTTCACAATCTGTGCACCAATAAACTGGTTTTAAACCTTTATAAATGTAACCTTTTTTAAACATATCACCAAATACGCCAATTTGCTTAGCTTCCATTTCTGGCTGATACGTAATATATGGATTTTTCCAATCACCTAAAACACCTAAACGTTTGAAACCTTCAATTTGCTTATCTTTATATTCACTTGTAAATTGCTTACACGTATCTCTAAATTTAGAAACTGGAATTTCATCGCGATTCAATCCTAATTTTTCAATTGCTTTCTTCTCAGTTGGCATTCCATGTGTATCAAATCCTGGAACATATGGCGTGTAGAAACCTTGCAAGTTTTTATAACGCACAATCGTATCTTTCAAAATTTTATTCAACGCATGACCAAGATGAATTTCTCCGTTGGCATAAGGAGGACCATCATGTAACACAAAAGGCGTTTTTCCCTCATTCTTTTTCAACATCTTTTCGTACAAATCTTTCTCAAAAACATTTTCCAATGTCTTTGGCTCATTCTCTGGCAAATTTCCCCTCATCGGAAAATCCGTTTTTGGTAAATTCAATGTTTTACCATAATCCACTTTTTCTTCACTCATTTTAAATTCCTCCTTTTAAATTAATTCAAATTTTATAATTTTCACAATCGTATCTTCAGTTACAGGTTGACCCCCTCCTAAAACTTTTACAAAATTCCCCACTCGCGTGATTAACGCGCGGGCACAAATCAGATTTTATCACCCAATCTGGCAAACCTTTGTCCCTCTGACCGAAGAGCGGGTTTCGAAAGGGCAGCGCCCTTCGCGGGGATTCTTAAGGGGCAGAACCCCTTAAGCCCCCTTGTCCCTCCAAAACAAAAACAGCACTCATCCCAAACTAGGACGAATGCTGTAATCCGCGGTACCACCTAAATTAGAAATTTCAAAAACTTCTCTCTTTACATCTTTTAACGCAAGACTTACGAATCAACCTAAAAAATTTTCAGTCAATCAACTCCAAGGTGATAACACATAACCTATTCTCTTACCAAAATTTCACCAACCTTTGGCTCTCTAAAAGTTTTACCGTTACATGTCCTGTCCTTTTCTTTGTTTTTTATTTATTTGTATAATATATTACCACATTTTTTATTCTGTGTCAATCATTTTTAATCTAACGTTTGAAACTCCTGCTTCAATCTCACATAACCCAACTCTTCCCAAAAATTATACGCTAAATTTAAACGGAACAATAATTTAGGTTTTGCTCCAGCTCTATTTTTATCAACCACACATACATAATATCTTACATCTGGATCATCAAAGACTTCCAAATCTTGATAATCTTTCGCCTCTTCAATCGGAGAATATTCATATTTATTTAAAGTTAGAGGATGAATTTGTTTCATCAAACACAACATATCTAACACTTCTTTTACTGTTCTACTAGCCGACATATCATTAATCGTTAAATTAACTGGCAATGTACTACTTTCTAATAATTGCATCGATGAACCAATAAATATCTCAAATTTTTGTGCTAAATTAGAAAGAATTGTGGCTGTTTTCTTGACTTCTTCTCCATTTCCAATATTTTCAGTATCTGCTTTTAACGTATCATAGAAAATATATTCCACATTTTCACGGTAGTAATAATTCATGATAATTTTTCGGATATCGTCATTAGTGTGTTCTGTGATATGAATAAAAGAAATGGCGGTATCGATTTGTTGATTAAGCCATTCGGTTGTTGCAATCGTTTCTCTAAACTCTGTAGAAAGTGTATTTAACCTTTCTACATAATCTTGCATAGATTCATTGTCTCCTCTCAAAATGAAACCTTTATCATCTAATTTTACACCTCTTTTTTTGTCTGGTCTGAATTTGAGTTCTAGTAATTCGCCTTCTGTCTTATGCAACTTTTGACCGTGTAAATTTTGATAGGCTTTGTTGTTAAGAATCGTGGTAATCAAGCAAAGTCGCATTTTTTCTACAGACATTTCATTTGAAATAATAAGAACTTTTTTCTTTTCTACAAATGCTAAATAACTTGCTACATTAATGGTAAATCTACTTTTTCCAGAGTTCGATGGCATTGCATAGCAGCAGGTTTCCCCTTTTCGAATTCCCTTAAATACACTGGAAAGAATTGGAAATGGCAACGAAGCTCCCGTTGATAACATACTTTCATCATTCAATAAGAAGTTTGTCGTATCCTCATTTAGCCTTCCTTGGCTTAAACCAGCTGTAACGCCAATTTGTTCAATGGCATTTTCAACTTCCTCAACTGTCATTTCATCATATAATTCATAGTCTACAATATTTAAAATATTTTCTCGAATGATTTTTGTTGGTGCTAATAAATAGTATTTTTTTAGGATAAATAATTTTTTTATCATGATATAAATTCGTTCAATATCATAATTTTTTTCGGAAGCCATTTCTTGTAATTGAATTTTTAAAGCATACGTATCTCGTGCTTCTAGTGGAAGTTTAAATCCTTCTTTGGCAATGGCTGGTGCGTATTGTTCTGATTCACGAAATAGAATAATTCGATACATATTGTCTAAGGCTTCATCTGAAAAATGACATTCTTTAAATACGAAATAATATCTAGAAATTGCTTTTGGATTATTGAGTAGTAAACCTAAAAATATATATTCTGCTTTTAAACTTGATAAAGTTTGCAAATCCAGTTCTTCTTGAGTTGGTTCTTGAAAAGAGTCTTCTTCATCTTCTTCGGTATCCGTAGTCTCTTCCTCTTCATTCGTTTGTTGGTCGGTTTCTTCTTCGGCGATTTCTGCGTATTCGGCATTTTCTTCGTAGGCTTCGTCTTCCGCTATTTCTTCATATTCGTCTTCTTCGGCAATTTCTTCGTATGCTTCGTCTTCTGCCATTTCTTCATATTCGTCTTCTTCGGCAATTTCTTCGTACGCTTCGTCTTCCGCTA
>OFHM01000393.1_pt1 | contig 38856 bp, 25 predicted proteins | sample 1521311 | NCBI WGS metagenome assembly OFHM01 (sample SAMEA3504083, study PRJEB24116) | mouse gut metagenome | biome: mouse gut; feature: mouse-associated habitat; material: faeces | place: Denmark | collected 2011 | reverse complement strand
CATAAAGAAAGATTTTCCGGAACCGGAGGGGCCGATGATCACCACCACCTCTCCCCTTCTGATCTCCAGATCGATGCCTTTTAACACTTCTTTGCCGGAAAAACTTTTGCGCACGCCCTCGGCGCGGATCAGCACATTATCGTTCACTCTGATTCAGCCTCCTTTCCAGAAGGGATACCAGCTTGGTAAAGCCAAGAACCAGCACCAGATAGACACATGCCACACCGATCAGCGGCATGAATGCGTCGTATGTCCGGCTTCTGATAATGTCGCCGCCCTTGGTCAGATCCTGCAGCGCAATATAGCCGGATATGGAAGTCTCTTTCAGGAGCACGATAAACTCATTGCCCAAAGCCGGAAGGACGTTTTTGAAAGCCTGAGGCAGAATAATATACCACATGGTCTGCGTATAACTGAAGCCAATGCTTCTGCCCGCCTCCATCTGCCCGATGTCAATGGACATAATCCCGGCCCGGCAGATCTCCGCCACATAGGCCCCGGAATTCACGCCGAAAGCCAGCACTGCCACCAGTACTTTGCTGACATTCACGGAGCCGAAGATCACGAAGTATGTAATCAAAAGCTGTACCACCACCGGTGTTCCCCGGATCACCGTCAGATACACCTGACACAGGGCATTTAAGATCTTAAGCTTTCCTGTACGGTCATGGGTGGAACGGATGATGGCCACGATAAAGCCCACAAGGATGCCGATCAGCGTGGCAAACAGCGTCACCTCCAGCGTGATCAAAAGTCCGTCTCTCATGTACATCCAGCGGTCGTCCTGGATAAAGTTCTGATAAAAGCGCGCCTGAATATTTCCCATAAACCTGCCCTTTACTCTGCTGTAATATATTTGTCAATGATGCCTTTTACGGTACCGTCCGCAATGATGGCATCCAGCGCCTTGTTCACGTCATCCAGAAGCTCCTCATTGCCCTTTGCGATGGCGATGGCATACTCCTCGATCACAAATTCTTCATCCAGGATCTTCAGGCCTTCTGCCTTGTCCACAAACTGCTTCGCCGGCTCGTTGTCGATGATCACCGCATCGATGATACCGTTGGCCAGCGCCTGAACTGCATCCATACCTTTGTTGTACTGCTCGATGGTTGCACCCTCCACGTCGGAAGCATAGATATCCCCGGTCGTTCCAAGCTGTACACCGATCTTCTTGCCTGACAGATCATCTGCGCCTGCAATCTCACTGCCCTCCTGAACGATGATCACCTGAGTAGCCGTCGTATAGGGATCCGTAAAGTCCACGTTCTGAAGACGGTCTTCTGTCACGGTCATGCCTGCCGCTCCGATGTGCGCCTTGCCGGAATTTACCGCCGCAATGATGGAGTCAAACTCCATGTCGTCGATCTGCAGCTCCAGTCCCAGTTTACCGGCCACGGCTGCTGCGATCTCTGCGTCGATACCGGCTATCTGGCCGCCCTCCACATATTCATAGGGCGGGAATGCCGCGTTGGTGGCCATGGTGAGTTTCCCCTCCACGGCTGTGGTGAAGCCGTCCGCCGAAGTCCCGGCTTCACTGCCCTCTGCTTCACCGGAAGCTTCTGCGCCCTCGCCTTCGGCGGAGCCGTCATTTCCTTCGGAGCTGTCGTTGTCTTCTGGGCTGCTGTTTTCTTCGGAGCTGCTTTCTTCCTCTGAACTGCTTCCTTCTTCTGAACTGCTTTCGGCAGAGCTGTTGTCAGCGCCGCCGGCATTGTCACCTGCTGTGGGCGTGCCGCCGCAGGCTGTCATGGCCAGAGCCGTCAGAGAAGCCAGCAGCAGTGCTGTCACTTTTTTCATTTTCATAATCGTATCCTCCCAAATAAACCGGTGAGCGCATTTCTTTGCCTCTTTGTTTCGAATTACCTTGCAGCGGCGCTCCCTTGCTATACATTCTTACTTTGGCAAAGTTTTTCGCTGTGTTCTGCAGAACAATGCAGATACTAGCACTTTCTGTATATGATGTCAATGGATTTATGGGAAAAAATCAAAGAAATTTTAATAAATCTTTAAAAATATGCATATTTCGGGCAAATATACATAAATATATGCATAAAAACGGAGAATGTCTCTATTTCGCGCAGACTTTTATGTAACGCTTTATGTAAGGCGATGCGTGGGGATATTGTGTAAAGCTATATTTTGTGCTATACTGAAACCAGCTTGAAAACGGGGTGACAAGGCATTTTCTCTAATGAGATCTGGTATGACAGGCGGTTATCGCGGATCAGGCGGAAGCCGCTTTTTCCTTATAAGAAAATCCCTTGTCAAACGGACATGAAATCAGTAAGGTGCCGAAGACACTTATTACCGTAGAGGAAAATTCGGTGAAGAGGAGATTTTATGCCCGTCCCGAGTAGAAAAAACAAGGAGACGGAAGATGTATATTGCGGAAAAGACACGTTACGACAGGATGCGGTACAATCGCTGCGGGGCCAGCGGATTGAAGCTGCCGGCGGTATCGCTGGGGTTGTGGCATAATTTCGGCAGTAACGGCAGCTTTGATAATATGCTTGATATGTGCCTGACTGCTTTCGACAACGGAATCACGCATTTCGACTTGGCGAATAATTACGGCCCGATCCCAGGTGCGGCGGAGGAGAACTTCGGACGGATTCTGAAGAAGGAGCTGGGAGTGTATCGGGATGAGCTGGTGATTTCCACCAAGGCAGGATATGAAATGTGGCCGGGGCCTTACGGAGACTGGGGAAGTAAGAAATACCTGGTCGCCAGTCTGGATCAGAGCCTGCGCAGGATGGGGCTGGATTATGTGGACATTTATTACCATCACAGACCGGATCCGGAGACACCGCTGGAGGAGACAGCAGGAGCGCTGGATGGCATTGTCAGAAGCGGGAAGGCACTTTATGTGGGAATTTCCAATTACAATAAGGAGCAGACCATTGCCATTGCGCAGTTGTTTCAGAGGATGGGAACCCCGTTTATCATCAATCAGAGGCGCTACTCCATGTTTGACCGCGGGATCGAGAAGGACGGTCTCAAGGAGTATGCGGCGAAGCATGGTATCGGCATCATTACTTTCTGCCCGCTGGCCCAGGGGCTTCTGACGGACCGCTATCTGAACGGGATCCCGACAGACAGCCGAATCAGAACAGACGGGAGATTTCTGAAAGAGAATGCCGTTTCGGAGGAAACTTTGGAGAAAGTACGGGCATTGGATGCGCTGGCAAAGGAACGGGGACAGACGCTGGCACAGATGGCGCTGGCCTGGATTCTGCGGGACAAAGATATCACCAGCGTCCTGATCGGAGCGTCGAAGCCTGCCCAGATTCTGGACAATGTGGGGATGCTCTCTAATCTGCAGTTTGATGCGGCGCAGCGGGAGCGGATTGACCGGATTCTGGTCTGACGCGGTCAGGAAGGCAGCCATTCTGCGCCGGCCGGCAGGGGATAGAGTATGGACTATTGCGCATGCGCGCAGGCATCTTGCTTTCTGCGCCGGCCGGGGATAGAGGCTTAGGAAAAGGCTTCCCCGAAGGCACGGGAGGATCATAAAGAGGATGGAATGATATGGGTATTTGGAGGGAACGTCTGGCCGATGTGGATGACGACTATCTGATCGGCTTGAGCAATAAGGGAATTGTTAAACGGGCCTACAAGGATAAGGGAGAGACAGCCGCCCGGATTTTGAATATGGAAGAAGAGGCATCCGTAGAGGTGGGAGAGGAGACCGTTACGGTGCGTTATCCTCTGGGAGAGAGTAAATGCAGCTGTCCGTCCCGAAGTATGTGCCGTCATGTGGTGCATGCGATCCTGACATTGCGGGAGAGCGCACTGGCGGAGGAAAGTGCAGAGATTTTGGCTGCGGATGAAGAGCCGGGGCAGAGCGGGCCGCAGGAGAAGGAGCCTGATCCGGGTTCTGCCGGTGCGCCCAAGGAAGGAAGCTTCGGGACGGATTCCGGAGAGAGGGCGCAGATGCCGGGTTCCGTCAGGGAGGACAAGGAAGAGAACCTTGAGGCGGATTCCGGAGAGAGGATGCAGCCGCCGGATTCTGCCGGTGTGAACAAGGAAGGAAGCGCTGAAACGGATTCCGGAGAGAGGACGCAGATGCCAGGTTCCGCCAAAGGGGATAAGGAAGGAAGTTCCGAAGTGGATTCCGGAGAGAGGACGCAGATGCTAGGTTCCGCCAAAGGGGATAAGGAAGGAAGTTCCGAGGCGGATTTTGGAGAGAAGTCGCAGCTGCCGGGTTCCGCTAACGGCGACAAAGAAGAGAGTTCCGAAACGGATTCCGGAAAGAAAATAATACTTCAGGGTCAGAAAAAAGCGGCAGAACTGCCGGTGGGGCAGAGCGGGGCGGCAAAGCAGCCGATTCGAGATACGGCAGCAGAAGAGACACGTCCGGCCGGGAGGCAGGAGCCGGCGGCCGGCACAGTGCAAAAGTCAGCAGTATGGAAAGAAATAAACGCCTATCCATTTGCGAAGCTGAAAAGCGTACTTGGGGTTCGGCAGTTTCAGACCTTTGTCAACCAGGCGGCAGCGGGTATCCGCCCTGAGATCCGCGCTACTTCCGTGGTGACGGTTCGGCTGCCCGGACAGGGATATGTGGTTAAGCTCCTGGCACCGTTGGAATATGCCACCTGCACCTGCCACAAGAAGGAATTATGCGTACATAAGGCGGCGGCCATCCTCTGGTGTCAGCTGGAGGCGGGGACACTGACGAAGGAGATACTGCTCGGGGAGATAACACAGATCCAGGAATATGATCCGGACGGAGTAAAAAGCGCGGCGGCGCAGATGAAAACCTTTCTTGAGGAATTATTTGCCACAGGGCTTTCCCGGACCTCGCCGGATGTGCTGGACTATCTGGAACGGCTTGCCATTATCAGCCATAATGAAGGGCTGGCCAGGTTTGAAGGATATTTCCGCTCCCTTTCCGATTCTTATGACAAATATTTTGCCAGAAAGGCTTCTTTTCAGACAGAGGACCTCATGACCCGGATGACAAGGCTGTACAGAAGGGTGGAATTGCTGCGGAAGGCCGGATCGCTCCAGGATGTGGGAAAACTGGCGGGAGCGTTCCGGGCAGACTACCTTCCTGTAGGCAATCTGAATCTGATCGGAATCGCCATGGAACATTTTGAGAACCAGGCCGGATATGAGGGTGAGACCCTTTATTTTCTGGAGGAAAATACGAAGAAATGGTACACCTATACCAATGCCAGACCCATGTTCTATGATTCCCGAAAGAGGAGAGGCTATATGGAAAAAGCCCAGTCGCCCTGGGGATTGAATATTTCCTTTGAAGATATGCTGAAGGTGCGGATCCGCCTGACAGGGGCAAAATGTGACGACAGAAACCGGCTCTCTTCCAGCCAGGAGACGAAGGGGGAGATCATTGGGGAGCAGGGATTGCACATTTGGGATGTAGGAGATTGGTATTATCGGGATTTCGGCAAATTATTTTCCGATCAGATCGGGAAGCAGCAGAAGGGCTGGCTGACAGAACAGGAAAATGCAGGCACGGAGGCGGAACAGGAGGGCGGAGACCAGGGAGACGGACCGGACCGCGCCGGAAAGGGTGTGGAGCTGGTATTTGTGCAGCCGGCGTCCTGTGCGAAGGCGGAGTTTTCCCGGACAGGACAGCAGCTCACGCTTCCCCTTTATGACCGGGCGGGAAGGGAGCTCTTGGTGGAGGTGACCTATTCCAAACAGGAATCCGGCACCATCCGTTATCTGGAGAGAATCACGGAGAAGAAGCTGCCCTGTTTTCTGGGGAAGGTTTATCTGCGGGACGGACGGGTGCGGATGTATCCGGTGGATGTGATGGAGCTTAAGGAGGATTGGGAAGTGCCGGACAGCCTGGAAGAAGCGCGTCAGGAGGCAGACGTCCAAAAGGACGGCCCGCAGCAGGGAAACGATTTCTCCGGGATAGATGTCACAGGCCGAAGGAGCAAATATGAGGTTATGGAGGAGCTGGCAGAGGAGGCCGGTTCCCTGTTGGAGGATTTATACCAGAGCGGTTTTGATACGGTGCATGACAGTACACTGAAGGATATGCAAAGAAACGCGGAATTGACAGAACAATACGGCATGCGCTACCTTTCGCAACTGCTTGCGGATATGGCGGAGGAAATCGAGAAAAGCCGCCACAGGATGGAAAAGCAGCCAGCCCGTCTGGCAGAGCTGTATGTCCGTGTAAGCGAGTATCTCTACCTTGCCCGGCAGAAGACCGCCTACGACAGGGGACAGAGTTATTATATATAGAACAGGGCGCGCCATTCCTGGTACCGAGGCGGATTGGAGCGGAACAAAATGTCATAAATAACAATAGAAAACAGCGAATGCCCATGCCAGTGCCCAGAGGATTTGCGGACGCATCTCTAAGCGGCCGGAAATACTCTGCCGTGACTGGTACTGGTATGGGCACAATGCGCGAAGAACACGCGCATGGCGGAACTGGAATAGGAGGAAAAGCGATGATTAACCCGCAAAATCAAAGGACCGAAAAAATTATTGAGACCCTGGAACAGATGAATTTGTTTTCGGGAGACGAGATCACCCTGATGGAGGATTTCCTGAACGGGGCAGTGGAGGAGCAGAACCTGGAAAAGCTGGCCTTTCATGATTTAACCACGGCGCAGAATGACACGGCGGCGAAAATGCGCGGCCTGGCCCAGGAGATGGTGAACAGAGGCAGATACGAGGAAGCCCTCAAGCTGGGCAAAATCCTGTTTGCCGCAGGCTTTTCAACCTGCCATGAGATGATGCCCATGACCAGCTACTATTCCTTTGACCCAAATATGCTGCTGGTGCAGGAGCCGGAGAAAAAAGCGGCGGTTTACGCCGCCAAGATCGCGATGAACGAATACCAGATCAGCCGCTACTGCATCAAGAATCTGGAGAAGATAGCGGGGGGAGATCCGGATGTGATCCGGAAGGCGGTTCCCTATCAGAAGAATAAATTCGATAACGGTAAATTGATATTGCTGACGGTCTATTTCTGGATGAAATATCCCAATCGAAGGCTGGAAGAAAAGGGCGCCGAGAGCAAGAGCGGCGGTTTTCTGGCAGGCGTTGGGAAGCTTTTGGGGAAGGGAGAAGCCGAGAAGGAATCTGCGGTTGAAATCAGCGCAGAGGACGGGGCTCTTCTGAAGGAATACGGAGATATCCTGGTGAACAGCCTCCACAATCTCTACAGAAACCAGATGTCCCGGCTGGAGGTGGCTGAGCTCATGAATGCGGTGGAGCGGGACGGGGTGGATGAGGGGATCCTGAGAAAGGCCAGCCCCAATCTGGCCGTGGAACGCTTTATGCTGCGCATTCTGGGAGGCATGGCTTTTGTGAATTATAACCAGCATTATCGGCTGCGGAATATGGTGAAGATCTGCCTGGCAGCAGGGGGAGAGACCATGCTGGATATCATGGACAATGTAGACATCCGGGGAGAGCTGAACAAACAGGGCGGGAGCTTCGATCAGCTGTTCTCCTTCGACTGCAGGAAGCTGATAAAGTGGGCAGCTGCCAAGGGGAAGACAGAGATTTTGAGAGAGCAGTTTACCAGGAACCAGGACGCATATCTGAAACATATGAACAAGGCGGATTTTGATACTTATAACCGGATGAACGGCATTTTGAGAGAGCAGGACCCTGTTCTGTACAAGGAGAGGATGGGGAAAGAGATCTACAGAATGCAGGCCAAGGTGGTGCAGGCTTTTGTAGAGATCGTGGATGTGCAGCTGGGCAATACGGTGCGTGCCTATTTAAACGGCGAGGCGGGAATCGAGACTCTCTATGCCTGTGAGGATAAATTGCAGACAGGCGGAAACCGTTGGTCAAGCAAGCAGCTGAATATTCTGCAGAGCTATCAGAACGGATACGGTTACGATGCGCTCAGCAACCGCTGCGAGTGCTTCTGGATGGTGTATCGGGGAAGCAATTATAATTATCTGCGGGAAGCAAATAAAATCAAGGCGCTCACTGTGAAGCGTCTGTTTGGATCGGTGGATTCGGAAGGACTGGATCTGAAACATCAGTTGTACGGATATTCGGACATTTATGATTCCTTCTATTCGGATCAGTCGAAAGAGGAATTTCAGACCGGGGCAAAGCCGGTTTTCCTGGCGTATCTGGAGACAAGGCGGGAAGATACCATTGCCGCTTTCAAGGAGGCTTCCAGCAACGGCAGGTGCCTGGGCGTCCAGGTTCTGGCACAGCGTCCGGAGGAAAATAAGGCACAATTGCTGGAATACGCCCAGGACAGTTCCAAGGCTGTGCGCGAGGTGCTGCTGGATGCTCTTTATCAGCAAAAAGGCTGGGAGGAAGATATTTATAAGCTCCTTGCATCCAAAAAGGCGGCGGAGCGGGAGATTGCCATCCGTGTACTGACAAAATGGGATGAAGAAAAATACAGCGCTGTTCTGACCCAGGCTCTGGATAAGGAGAAGAATGGGAAGGTGAAGACCTTGCTGGAAACCGTACTGCATGTGAACAGCGAGGGCAGCGGCGGAGGAGATAAGGCTGTCACACAGGAAGATTTGGTGAAGGAGCTCCACAAGGGCGGCAAGAAACGCAGCCTGGCCTGGGCATATGAGACACCTTTTTCCACGGTACATAAGAAAGACGGCACAGAGGCGCCGGAAGAGTATCTGCAGGCTGTTCTCCTGTGCTATGCAGGGATGGCGCCCTGCGGTGTGAACGCTAATGCGGCGGTGCTGGCGGAAGGACTGGACCAGCGGGAGTTCGCCGTCTATGCCAATGAGCTTTTTGATAAGTGGATGGAGGCAGGAGCGGAGTCCAAGAAACGCTGGGTACTCTATGCGGCATCGATCCACGGCGGCGACGAAATCGTGAAGAAGCTTCATCATCAGATCCAGGAATGGCCCAACGCCGCCAGAGGAGCCATCGCATCGGAGGCGGTGCAGGCGCTGGCCCTGAGCCCCCAGCCGCAGGCCCTTTTGATTGTAGACGGTATTTCGCGTAAATTCAAATTCAAACAGGTGAAGGCGGCAGCGGGGAAGGCCCTGGAATTTGCTGCTTCCCAGCTGGGCATCACCACGGAGGAGCTGGCGGACAGAATCGTGCCTGACCTGGGCTTCAATGAAAATATGGAGCGGGTATTCGACTATGGAGAGAGGAAGTTCACCGTAGCCATCACCACGGCCCTGGAGATCGAGGTCTTCGATGAGAACGGCAAGAAATTGAAAAACCTCCCTGCGCCGGGTAAGCGGGACGATGAGGCGAAGGCGCCTGCGGCTTACGAAGAATTCAAACAGATGAAGAAGCAGATGAAGACCACCGTGAGCAGCCAGAAGATGCGTCTGGAGATGGCACTCTCTACCGGGCGGCAGTGGAGCGTGGAAGCCTGGAAGAAACTTTTTGTAAAAAATCCCATCATGCATCAGTTTGCCACCGGGCTGATCTGGGGCATCTATGAGGAGCGGAAGCTGGTGTCCACCTTCCGGTATATGGAGGACGGTTCCTTTAATACTGAGGACGAGGACGAGTTTGAGTTGCCGGAAGACGCTGCCGGGGCGGCGCAGGGAAAGACTGCAGATGCTGTGCAGAGCGGGGAGGCTGATCCGGCCGACGGCACAGCACAGGCGGCAGTAAGGCCTATGATCGGGCTGGTGCACCCCATCGAACTGTCGGAAGACTCCCTGAAAACCTGGAAAGAACAGCTGGAGGATTATGAGATCATCCAACCCGTGGAGCAGCTGGAGCGGCCGGTGTACTACAGGACCGAAGAGGAGGAGAACCAGACTGCCCTGGAACGTTTTGGCGGCTGCATCGTCAATGATCTGTCTCTGGGCGGGAAGCTGCAGACCCTTGGATGGTATCGGGGCTCCGTCCAGGATGCCGGAGGTTTCTACAGTTATTACAGAGAGGATAAGGAGCTGGGACTGGGAGTGGAGCTCCATTTCTCCGGAAGTTACGTAGGCGGCGGGAATGAGGATGTGACGGTTTATGAGGCCAGGTTCTATAATGCCGGCGGCACGATCCTGTCCGAGAACAGCGGCGTGATGAAGGCGAATATCAAGCGGGGCAGCTATGTGTACGATGAAGCCAACGATACCAATTCCTATCTCTTGAAGGAGATCCCGGAGAGGTATTTCAGTGAGATCGTGCTGCAGCTGGCCAGAGTTACGGCTGCCAGCAAGGAGAAGAATGCGAACTGGAAGGCGCAGAGATAAGCCATAACATTTCCGGGAAGGAAGACAGCCATGGATGCCATAATGTGGAGGAAGTGATCTGCTTTTTTGCGATCAGCAACGGCCTTTCCTATGGAGAGGCCAGACAGCTGATTGAGAGGGCGCCCCTTAATTCCTCAAGTTTCTTTACATTTCCTTTGGGGCAATCAGGTTCACATGGTAGTCCGGTGCGTGTGCTAAAATGTCATCGTCCACATTGGAATACATTTCTTTTAGGGAGAGCGGCGCATCCCAGCCGTCTGATCCAAAATATATTACAAGAGATAATACGAGTAAACAGAAGCAAATTCCGAGGGTATATAAGACAGACAGGAGGCGCAAAGCATGAAAATTATAAAAGATACCACGCCGGCAGAGGACGGGTTTCGGATGCCGGCGGAATACGAACGGCACCATGGCTGTATTATGATATTTCCGGAGCGGGCGGACTCCTGGCAGTACGGCGGCTATGCGGCCAGAAAAGCCTTTGTGCAGATCGCGGAGGCCATTGCTGCTTCGGAGTCCGTGACAGTCTGTGCCGGGGCCGGGCAGTATGACAATGCCAGAGCCCTTCTGCCGGATCATATCCGGGTGGTGGAGATGTCCTCCAACGATGCCTGGGCCAGGGACTACGCCCCCACTTTTGTGAAAAACGATCAGGGACAGATCCGGGGCATCGACTGGGGATTTAATGCCTGGGGCGGGCTGGTTGACGGCCTGTATTTTCCATGGGACAAGGATAACCAGATGGCGCGGAAGCTCTGTGACCTGCTGGGGAAGGATGTCTACGACAAGAGAGATTTCATCCTGGAGGGGGGCTCCATTCATGTAGACGGAGAGGGAACCTGCATGGTGACGGAATGCTGCCTGCTCAGCAAGGGACGCAATCCCCACTTGTCCAGGGAAGAGATAGAGAGGGTATTACGGCAATATTTAAACGTTTCTAAAATACTCTGGCTGCCCTTCGGAATCTACAATGATGAGACAAACGGCCATATCGACAATATCTGCGCCTTTACTGCGCCGGGGGAAGTGGTGTTGGCCTGGACGGAAGATGAAGGGGATGTACAGTATGCCATATCCAGGGCCTGCCTTGCGTATCTGGAGGGGGAAGCGGATGCGAAGGGCAGAAAGCTTAAGGTGCATAAGCTGCCGCTGCCGAAGCCGGTGACGATCACGGAGGAAGAGTGCATGGGGCTGGATGCCTGCGGTGACGAACCCACCCGCCGCCCGGGAGAGCGGCTGGCGGCCTCCTATGTGAATTTCTATATCGCAAATGACCGGATCGTGATGCCCGGATTCGGGGATCCGGCGGACAGGGAGGCGAAAGAGATTTTGCAGGGGCTGTTTCCGGACCGGGAGGTGGTGCAGATTTATACCAGGGATATTCTTATCGGCGGCGGAAATATTCACTGTATTACGCAGCAGATACCGGATTTTTATTGAAAAAATTTGCGAATTGACAGTCTAAAAATTGTATAGTAAAATAAAAAATGAAAAGATATCTTCCGGAGATAGGCAAATCCTTGGTACATGGAATGGGGAAGTTTATTATGTAGAAGTTACAGAGGTTATAGAACCGCCATATGCCGTATATGCTTTAGGTGACCAAGTAAAAACAAAGACATTCCTTTTTACTAAAGAGAATATCTTTGGGGTGGAGGAAAAGTTATTTGCAGTAACTGCGACATTAAAGTGGATAAAAAATGATAAAATCACATCGTTTGTGTGTAGCAAGGAAGTATATAATTCGCTTGTATATACTTCGTGGGAGCCGGGATATGCTATACAAACCAATGGAGTATGGGCGCGTGTGCTAAATGTAATATGGGAAAATGGCGAGTCAGAAAGTATATACTTTTTTGGCGGACTATTGACCATTGACGGAAAAGATACTGTTGATATTTCCTGCTCGTTATCTCTTGAATAATGATAAAAATGACAAATAAAAGGCATGTTTTAGGTATTGGGGTCTGTATTCTTTTCTTGGGGATTGCGTGTTTTGTGATTCTGAGAACAGAGAAACCCGGAGGAGAAGAGATTCGTTTTGAGAATCAATTTACTGATAATGAAAAAGAGAATGTTCATTATCAGTATTTGGAGAAATATTTGGCTTTGATGCTTGAGCGTACAGGCAGTGTTTCGGATTGTGAAGTGGAGATAAACCATTCGGAAGGTAAGGTTGTTGGAGTTGATGTTGGGTTTGCAATGTCGGAGAGCAATAGTGGAAATGAGGCTATGAAGGCTGATATAGCAGAGTATTTTTCTAAGGCGCTTGATGTTAGCGAGGACAACATTGTAATATCTGTCCATTAATTAATCTTTTCATAAAATATCAGCGGGTTTCGGAGTGTTCCGGAACCCGCTGTGTATGTCAGTCAGGAGTTCGGATTCAGATTCAAAAAAGGCAGACAGAAATAGAATTACGACAGGGAGGCAAATCAATGGAATCCTATAGACCACATCCGGAACAGGTAACCGTGGCGGCGGTACAGATGTACTGCAACCGTTCCAGAGAAGAGAATCTGGCTGCGGCGGAGAATATGATCGGGGAAGCCGCGGAAAAGGGAGCGCAGATTATTCTGCTGCCGGAGCTTTTTGAGACCTGGTACTTTTGCCAGGAGCGGAATTATGCCTCCTACGGGCTGGCCAGGACAAGGGAAGAAAGCCCGGCGTTACGGCGTCTGAGCGAGACGGCGGCCCGGCTTAAGGTGGTATTGCCGGTGAGCTTTTTTGAGCGGGAGCAAAATGTGACGTACAATTCCGTGGCAATCATTGACGCGGACGGCCGGATTTTGGGGGTGTACCGCAAGACCCATATACCGGATGATCATTTTTATCAGGAAAAATTCTATTTTACGCCGGGAAATACCGGCTTTCGGGTGTGGGATACAGCCTATGGGCGGATCGGCGTGGGAATTTGCTGGGACCAGTGGTTCCCGGAGAGCGCCCGCTGCATGGCCCTGCAGGGAGCGCAGCTGTTGTTGTATCCCACGGCCATCGGTTCTGAGCCCATTATCGAATGCGACAGCATGCCCCACTGGCGGCGCTGTATGCAGGGACACGCTGCCGCAAATGTAGTGCCCGTCATCGCCGCCAACCGTATCGGGGAGGAGCGGGTTACGCCTTCCCGGGAGAATAACGGGCAGGAATCCGCCTTGACCTTTTACGGCTCCTCCTTTATCACGGACGAGACCGGGGAGATCCTGGAGGATGCGGGCAGGACGCAGGAGAAAGTGATCCTGCACACCTTTGACCTGAGGGCCATCGAGGAGCTGCGCTTCAGCTGGGGGTTGTTTCGGGACAGAAGACCTGAGATGTATGGGGAGATTACGGGGGGATAAGGGCGTTATACCATAATTCCGTGCGTTTCTGCGCACATGGAGTCAGAAGTTGACCAAGTGGTTGTGAGTCAACTATAGCATGAGCACAGCAACGCAGCCTTACTCCACCATCTTCGCATTCGGATAAATCCGCTCCATCCTCTCATCCGGAAAATGTTCATCCAGAAAAGCATTGAGCGGATCCCCATCCGTCTCCTCCGAGCTCACCTGCCCGTTTTCCGGCTGCACGGAGACAGTATTTCGCTCCGTATACCTGGCCAGAGCCAGCGACGACAGGATCATATTAAAAATCATAAAGACAATCATACAATTGCACAGAATCTTCCCGGTCCGGGGCGGAATCCTTTCCACCAGGCCGGACAGGCGGGGGTAGATGACCTTCAGCCAGACCACGGCGGCGATTCCCCAGAAAAAGCAGTACAGCAGGTTAATGCGCCCGCCCAGATTGAAGGCGAAGCCGCTGTAATCCCAGAACACGGTGCCGAACACCAGCTCGGTGAACACGCTGCAGACATATTCGTATGCACCGCCCAACAGCGTGCCCGCCATAAATATGTACCGATCGCTTTTATTGCGGTAGCGATACAGGAAAAGGGTCAGCAGCGCACAGCCAAGTCCCCATACGATGCTGAAGGGACCGTAGACCACACTGCTGCGGCTCATCAGGATTCCGGTGGTTGCAAGGCAGAAGACGGTCTCCGTGATATCTCCCAAAAAGGCGCCGATGAAAAACAGGGACACCAGCTTGTAAAAGGAGCAGCCCTCCGCGAAGACCGCGGGTTTTGCAGCGGATTGCCGGGACTGGGCCTTCAGCTCCGCGGCCAGCGATTCCTCATCGATGGCGGGGAAGGACCGCTGCATACGTTTCCGGACATAGGCGGTCAGCCTGTTTTCCAGCAGCCGGGAGGATTTGCGCATTTCTTCGGAAAGTCTTGCCAGACGCCTGGCAGTTATTTTCATATTCAAAACGGCCATGGCGGTGGTGATAAAGTCCAGAACCAGCAATCCGACAGCCGTCCACTGCGCCGCTATGGTCACCGGCCGGGGAATTATCCGGAAAATCCCGCACAGCAGAGGGTTTGTTACCAGCATGGTCAGCAGCGCCAGCCCGCCCCAAAGCAACGCATAACGGGCACAGACATAGCCGCTTAAATTCCACTTGATATCCGAATAATCCCATAATTTTTTCCGGAAAATCTTCTCCATAGCCATGCCGGTGGCGTATTCCAGCAAAGTGGCCAGCACCATGCCTCCCAGGAAGAGGAAAAAGGGATTGGCCGTCAGTTCCGGGAGAAAGATACAGAACAGCACGGCGCCGAAGCCGTAAATGGGGCACAGAGGACTGTTTACGAAACCTCTGTTTACAAATTTTCTGCGGCATATGGCGGCATAGCATACTTCAATGCACCATCCCGCGAAGGAATACACGAAAAAGAGCCATACAATATCCGTTAAACTATACATCATCATCTTTTGTCCTCACTTTAAGAATACGGTATTTTACTATAATTACAGGTGCGTCTTCTCATAGGGAATCAGAAACTGATGCAATGTTCTTCTGAGTTAACGCATAATTGAGCAAAGTGCGCTCATTTTGGAGCCTGCTGTCAAAGCAGCCGCTTTGATTGCCAAGCACTTGATTGGATGCTTGGGATTTCGTGCAAGAGATGTCCGAAAGCGTCTTGCGGTGCTGACGAGTGAACAGTAAATATTCTACCATAAGCTGCAAGAAAAAGAAAGATTCCCTCTTGACAATCGGTGAAACCTGCTATAACATAATACAAAGGTACCTAACAAATCAAGGCGCCGGCGTCAGTTGCATATTAACTTTATTGCCGGCACAAATAGAATCGGAGGAAGAAACCCATGACAGACAGAGAACCCAGTATGACGCCGAATGCGCCAGTCGGCGCGCGTTCCGGCTGCTGTCACTGCAAGGGCCTGGCATATGAGAAGGACAACTTATACAGTCTCATGCGGGCATGCGGCCATCATCTATATGTGCGTTCCGGCAGGAGCGCAGGCCAGGGGCGGATCCTGGCTATTTTGCTGGAAAAAAGGAGCATGACCCAGAAGGAACTTCAGGACATCCTGCGGATACAGCCGGGGTCCCTGAGCGAGATTGTGGCCAAGCTTGAGGAGAAGGGGCTGGTCCGGCGGCAGAAGGATGAGGAAGACAGACGCAGAAGCGTGATAGAATTAACGGAGACAGGAAGGGAGGAGGCCCTGCTGCAGGAGCGGCAGGATGACGGCTCTCCCACTTTCGGGGCATTGAACGAACAGGAGCAGGAAGCCATGAAGGCCATGCTGCGGAAGCTTTTGGAGAGCTGGAAATAAGGTTGGAGGAAAGCGGGAGGTACGGACGCGGTGAAATTCATACTTTCTTATGTAAAAAAATACCGGTTCATGGTGGCTGTGGGTATGCTGGTGAAGCTGTCGGCCGCCGTGGCCGAACTGATGCTGCCCTATGTATTGGAGCATCTGGTGGACGATGTGGCGCCCCTGCGGAATATGGGACTGATCTTCGCCTGGGGCGGCGTGATGCTGCTGTTGGTGGTGTATGTGCGCCAGGCAAATGTAAAGGCCAACCGGATGGCGGTGCGGGTGGCGAAAAACAGCATATACGAGATCCGCAGAGATTTGTTCTGGAAATCGGTCAATCTCTCCGGCGGCCAGCTGGACGAATTCGGGCTGCCCTCCCTGAATTCCCGGATGACATCGGATTCTTACAATCTCCAGAGCTTTATCCAGTCCAGCCAGACTATGGGGATCCGGTCGCCGATTTTGCTGTTGGGCGGGATTTCCATCACCCTGACTATGGATGTGGGCCTGGCGTCCATTCTCTGCATCATGGCCCCGATTCTAATCGTGGCCGTGGTATGTGTGTCCATGAAGGGCATCCCCCTTTATGATAAAGTCCAGCGGAGCATGGATGATATCGTGCGTATCATGCGGGAAAATATCACCGGAATCCGGGTGGTGAAGGCGCTTTCCAAGGAGGACTATGAAATGCGCCGTTTTGACCAGAGCAACAGAGAGATGGAGCGCCGGGATATCAAGGCCGGTATCATTATGGCGCTGCCCGGGCCTATCATGACCTTTATGCTGAATATAGGATTGACCATCGTGGTCATCGTAGGCGCTTACAGGGTGAACGGAGGAATGACCCAGCCGGGGGTGATTCTGGCTTTTTTGACCTATTTTAATATGATTCTGATGGGCGTCATGGGACTGAACCGGATCTTCATGATGATGTCCAAGGCCAATGCCTCTGCCCACCGTATTGCAGCCGTGGTTGGGACGCAGGATGAGCTGGTGCCTGTGCCGGCCGAAGAAGCGGCCGCCACGGCCAGAGAGGAATATATTGTTTTTGAAAATGTGGCATTCAGCTACGGGAAAAGCGATCATCCGGCGGAAGAGAGCGATGCGTCCAGGGAAAAGTTCGACGGACTGGAGCGTCAGAAGTGTCTGGAAAATATTGACTTTGCTGTCAAAAAGGGCGGCTCCCTGGGGATCATCGGCGCTACCGGCTGCGGCAAGACCACCATTATCAATCTCCTGATGCGCTTTTACGATGCGGATGAGGGGCATATCTTCATCGGCGGTAAGGACGTGCGCTCTTACGATAAGGATGAACTGCACAGACTCTTCGGGGTGGTATTTCAGAACGACGTGATCTTTGCGGATTCCCTGCAGGAGAATATCTCTTTCGGGCGGGATGTGACGATGGAGGAGCTGGAGAAGGCTGCCGGGGACGCCATGGCCAGGGAGTTTATTGAAAATTATGAGGATACATATGAACATAAAGCCGTAGTCAGAGGAGCGAACTTAAGCGGCGGCCAGCGCCAGAGAGTGCTCATTGCCAGAGCGTTGGCAGCGGCGCCCCAGATTCTGGTGCTGGACGATTCCTCCAGCGCTCTGGATTATAAGACGGATGCGGCCCTGCGCAGGGCTATCAGGGAGCATCATGGGGATACCACCACCATCATTATCGCGCAGAGGATCAGCTCCATTATGGGACTGGATGAAATCATCATGCTGGACGAAGGCAGGATCATCGGATACGGTACCCATGAGGAACTGCTGGAGTGCTGCGCCATGTACCGGGAGATCTATCGGACCCAGATGGGGAGCGTGTGAGACTCGGGGTGCAGCGTCTAAAGAGCAGGCGCAGCGTCTAAAGAGCAGGGATTGGTATGAGACATTTCCGACAATGCCGCCGCCAGGGCGGGTTCGGCGGAAAATATATAATATAAGCGGTTGCGGCAGAAAGAGCCGCCGCGGGAAAGGGAGAATCTATGGCAGCCAGAGATACGATCCGGAAAAAGCCCAGGGACACGAAGGGCACATTTAAGAGACTGATTGCGTATATCGGCTATTACAAATGGATATTACTGTTTGTCTTTGCCCTGTGCTTTACCAGCAATGTGCTGGCGCTGCTGGGGCCAAGCATGGCAGGCTCCGCCATCAACGAGGCGGCAGCCGGTCCGGGGAAAGTGAATTTTGACAGAGTGTTTTACTACGCGGGAAGGATGCTGTTCTGCTATGTATGCTCCTCCCTGATCACGGTGGCTATCAATATCATCATGATGTATGTCAGCAAAGGCATCGCGAAGAGGATGCGGGGAAATGTATTCGACAAGCTGATGCGGATGCCTGTGGGGTATTTCGACAGGAACCAGGCCGGGGATATTATCAGCCGCGTGTCTTACGATATCGATGTAGTCAGTACCTGCCTGGCCACGGATGTGGTACAGATTCTGACCAGCCTGGTCACAGTGGCGGGATCCTTTGCCATGATGCTCTATATCTCGCCCATGCTGGCCGCCGTGGTGGTGGTGACGATTCCGGCTGCCGTGATTTATGTGACGAAAATGCGCACCATCACACAACCGAGATTTGTAAAACGTTCTAAAAATTACGGAATTATGAATGGCTTCGTGGAAGAAATGTTCTCCGGGCAGAAGACCATCATGGCCTATGCCTATGAAAACCGGGTGGCGGAGAATTTTGACAGAATCAACCAGGATGCGGCGGATGCCTATTACAATGCGGACTACTACGGGATCACCATGGGCCCTACAGTGAATTCCATCAACAATCTGGGGCTGAGCCTGATCGCCGTATTCGGCTCTCTCCTGTACATGGGCGGACGGATTTCTCTGGGGCAGATTTCGTCATTTGTACTGTATTCCCGGAAATTTTCCGGCCCCATCAATGAGATCGCCAATATTACCAATGAACTGTATTCCGCCCTGGCGGCTGCGGAGCGGGTGTTCGGCCTGCTGGACGAGGAAGAGGAACCGGGCGACAGAGAAGAGGCCGCGCTTCTTACGGATGTCAGGGGAAATGTGGAACTGCAGAACGTATTCTTCGGATACGAGAAAAATAAAACCATCATCCACAATCTGAGTCTGCGGGCCGAGGCAGGAAAGCTTGTGGCCATAGTGGGACCTACCGGCGCAGGCAAGACTACCATCATCAATCTTCTGATGCGATTCTACGATGTGGACGAGGGAAGCATTTTAGTAGAAGGCAGTGATACCAGAGAGTATACCAGGCGGAGTCTGCGCGGAGCTTATGCCATGGTGCTTCAGGACACCTGGGTATTTCGGGGGACGATTTTTGACAATATTGCCTACGGAAAGGAGGGCGCAACCATGAAGGAGGTGGTGGCTGCAGCCAAGGCTGCCCATATTCATTCCTTTATCATGCGTCTGCCTCACGGCTACGAAACGGTGATCAGCGAGGACGGCGGCAATATATCCAAGGGACAGAAACAGCTGTTGACCATTGCCAGGGCCATGCTTTACGACGCGCGGATGCTGATTTTAGACGAGGCCACCTCCAATGTGGACACCAGTACGGAGCGCAGAATCCAGAAAGCCATGCGCGAGCTGATGAAGGATAAAACCTGTTTTGTAATCGCGCACCGTCTCTCTACCATTCAGAATGCGGACCATATTCTGGTAATTGACCACGGGGATGTAGTGGAACAGGGGAACCATCAAAGCCTCATGGAGCGAAAAGGTTTTTACTATAAATTATATGCATCTCAATTTGAATAGCTTTTGAATCGATTTGGAATAGCTTCTGAAAAGATCGTGGACAGCGTCTGATCCCGCCGGGGGTGCCTTATTTGGGCATACGGCGGGATTCTTTTTTCTTCCTTATATTATATTGAGCTTAAAGATAAAAAAATAAACCGCATAATAAGTGTTATGCGGTAAAAAGAGGATAAAAGTCCAAGGAAAATTTAAAGAAAAAGAAATTTGCATAGCTTTTTGACGCATCCTTTGACTGGTGATTTGGTATAGTGAATGTAAAGAAAAGCAGGAAATACCAGCAATTCCGGCAAATTAGCATGAAATTTTGTTTTTTATATTTTTACCGCATAACACTTATTACGTGGTAAACAGGGAGCGCAGAGGCGAGGAACAGGAATGACAGAAAAGGAACTGCATAAACTGCGGCGGCATGACCTGCTTCAGCTATTGCTGGCACAGGGCAGAGAGGCGGCGCAGCTTCAGGCGCAGATTGACGATATGACTGCGCAGCTGGAGACCGCGCAGGAGACGAACAGTCGCTTTATAGGCCGCCTGGATGACAAGGATGCCCAGATCGAGAAGCTGAAAGGCCGTCTGGACGAAAAGGATCTCCAGGTTAAGACATTCAAGGAACGCCTGAAGGAGAAAGACATCCGGATAGACAGATTAAAGGGACGGCTGGACCAGAAGGACGAACAGATAGAGGCCCTTCGGAAAGTCATAGAAGAATACCGATCCGGCAGGATATTTGAAATGGAAGGCGACATTTCTATTGCGGAAATAGCGCGGAAGCTGGAAGGTATTTTTGCGGCGGCGCAGAAAGCTGTGGATCAATATCTGGACGATGTCAGGGGCACGATGGAGGGCGGAGAAGACGCGGCAGATGACGGAGAACGGGAAGTTTGTGACAACGCTCCCGCCGCGGCAGCAGGAAGCAATGATACAGGGGAGCAGAATGAAGAAGAGACAGATAGAAGTGGAGGCCCCGACGCTTGAACAGCTGGAAGCGGAGCTGAAAAAGGAGCAATACAAACGGAATTATGGGCGGGTACTGCGAAGTACGATATTCTCCCTTCTGGTAGTGGCAGCGGCCTCGGTACTGATAGCGGTATTGCTGCTTCCGGTACTGCAGATCAACGGAACATCCATGACGGAGACATTGCAGGACGGGAATATCGTAGTGGCGCTGAACAGCAAGAAATTCAGCACGGGTGATGTGATCGCATTTTACTATAACAACAATATCCTGGTAAAGCGGGTGATCGCGGCGGCAGGAGACTGGGTGGATATAGACGAGGAAGGAAATGTATATGTTAACGGAGAGCTGCTGGAGGAACCTTATATATCGGAAAAAGCTCTTGGGGACTGCAACATAACATTACCCTACCAGGTGCCGGACGGGAAATGCTTTGTCATGGGAGACCACAGGGCAACCAGCATAGACAGCCGAAATACGGCGGTGGGGTGTATCAGCGACGGCGTAGTGGTGGGCAGGATTCTCTTGAGAGTCTGGCCGCTGGAGGAAGCAGGATTTATCAATTAGACCCGGGCAGCAGACGGGTTGATACAAGGAAGGAGACAGCACAATGGAATCTTTGAAGAAACAGGCTGCAAAACTATTGGGTGAGCAGAAAAAATACAGGCGCTGGCTGACAATATTTCTCGGCCTTGCCATTGTGGTAACGCTGGGCACCGTCGCCGCACTGAAGATGAACGGCCAGGCCCTCAGCCACAAACAGAAGGTGCTGAAATGCGCGCTGGAGCTGCATGAGCATACGGAGGAATGCTATGAAAGTGATCCGGAATCCGGGGAGAAGACCCTAATCTGCGGCTATGCGGATTATGCGGTGCATACCCACAATGACGATTGCTACGATGGGGACGGAGAGCTGGTCTGCCAACTGGACGAGGTGGAAGCCCATATCCATGAGGAAAGCTGCTACGAGGAAGAGCAGGTTCTGATCTGTGAGCTGCAGGAATCCAAAGGACATGTGCACACGGACAGCTGTAAAGCCCTGATATGTGAGAAAGAGGAGAGCAAAGGCCACAAGCATACTGACAGCTGCAAAGTATTGACCTGTGAGAAAACAGAGGGCCAGGGCCACACTCATACGGAAAGCTGCCGGAAGCTGATATGCGAGAAGGCGGAGACAGAAGGCCATCAGCATACAGACGCGTGCCGTACCATGACCCGTGGGGATCTGATCTGTGAAAATACAGAGGAAGGCCATGAACATACAGATGATTGCTACCAGCAGACAGAGAACATAACCTGCGGATTGGAAGAGGCAGAAGGCCATACCCACACGGATGCCTGCTATGACGCTCATGGCTGTGGTCTGGAAGAGGCGGAAGGCCACACCCATACAGAAAGCTGCTATGATCCTCATGGTTGCAAACTGGAAGAGGGCGAAGGCCACACCCATACAGAAAGCTGCTATGACCCTCATGCCTGCAAATTGGAAGAAGGCGAAGGCCATACCCATACGGAAAAATGCTATGAGACCGTCAAAACCGTGATCTGCGGCAAGCTGGAACTGCACACGCACATCACTGCGGAAGAGGCAGAAGAGGGCGAAGAGAGCTGTTACGATACGGAAGGAAAACTGATCTGCAAGATTCCGGAGCTGAAGGAGCATGTACATGGCGAGGACTGCTTTGAAACCATGGAACTGACCAAAGAGGAAGTAGAGGCGATGAAGAACAGCTCCGCAGAATCGGAAGAAGGCAATACGGATGCCTCCGGCGACGGAGAAGAAGACAGTACGAAAGCTTCCGGCGACGGAGAAGAGGATAATGCAAAAGCCTCCGGGGCTGCAAAGGACGATAATGCCGGAACGGAAAGCGCCGAAGGAGGAGAAACAGATAAGGCAGGAGAGAACGCAGCGAATAATGGAAATACTCCGGAGGACGGAGACGTCGCTGCGGACGGAATGTTCCGGAAAGTCTTTGAAGACGAACATATGAAGGTGGTAGCGGAATATGACAGCGCTGCCGGGATTCCGGAAGAGGCAGAACTATTTGCGGAACCGGAAGGTAAGGACGGCACGCCAGACTCTGCGGGAACAGCATCTGGCACTACAACACCGGAAACAGAATCAGATGCCGGCGTAGAAGCACCGGAGGCAGGATCCGGCTTAGAGGCGCCGGAAGCAGAAAGCGGTGCCGGAACGCCCGGAGCGGAAAACAATGCCGAAATACCTGAAGCAAAAAACAGTGCCGAAACACCCGAAGCAGAAAGCGGTGTCGAAACACCCGAAGCAGAAAATGGTTCCGAAACGCAGGGAGCCGATTCAGGTTCAAATGATTCACAGGCAGAGGAAACAGTTCCGGATGCTGCAGCTCCGACAACGGAGACAGAGAGTCCGCAAGCAAGGAAGAATACATCGGGTGTCATAGTACCGGAAAGTAAAATAGCATTTGGCGTACAAAGCAGGATAGAGACAGTGTCAGAAATCAAGACGCCGGAGTCCGCAACTGCGTCAGAAAGTGGTGCGGATACAGAAAGTGCTGGGAATGCAAAAGGTGTTGCAGATACAGGAAGCGATGCGGCAGCAGAGTCCGGAACAACGGCGGCTCAGGAAGAGAAGGCAGATCAGTCCCAAGCAGCAGAAAAGGTGACGGAAGAAATAACCTACCGATTCGGCTTCAGAGTGAACGGAGAAGAGATCACGCCTAAGGGAACCGTGACTTTTACAGTATGGAATCTGGATGAGGAAGACAGCGAGCCGGAGACAATCGTATACTCCGCGGGAGATAATTTGGAGTCTCTGAAGGTGACTTTGCGGAAAGTGGCAGAGCAGGTGAAAAGCGCCGAGTGTCGGAGAGTTTATGAAGACGAAGAAATCAGGGTGATTGCGGAATATGAGCTTACAGCTGAAATTCCTGACGAAGCGAAGCTGATTGTAGAAAAAATTACAGATGAAGAGCATTTCCAGGAATGTGAGGCTGAATTACAGACGCATTTGGGAAATGATGAAGCCACTATGGATATGCTTTTAAAGATAGGCTTCTATATTGGGGATGAAGAGATTGAACCCAAAGATACTGTTTCGATTTCAATTCAGTTTTTGAATAATGATAGTATCGCGGAAGGAGATCCGATTAATATAATTCACTTCGCGAAAGACAAAACGGAGGTGTTGAGCGGAAGCGATATTGATGAAGAAGGAACTACTACTTTTGTGACGGATTCATTCTCCGATTTTGGCATAATGAATATGCAGGCGGCGGCAGAAATATCGGGCTTATTTGGCGTAAGCATAGCGCAGCAGAATAAACGGATTCCCATTTATGAAAAAGACGGAAATGATTGGCTAGAGGTCAGTTTGTCTCCTCTGGATCTGACTTCCCTTGAAAACAATTTGCTGGCGGGGATTACGGGGGATGGATATTATATTATAGTGGATGCATTCACAGATTATCTTACAGGTTATGATGCCAGCAAACTTACTGTTTGGGATGATGAAACCGGTAGTACTCCAACGGATGCCAAGTGGATTGCGTACTCTACGGACAAGGGAAATACAATTACAACTGTAAATGTTCAAGTAGACAAGATGAACAGGATTTACTGGTTATTTAGAGGAATCACACAGGATGATCTCGGTTCTATAACAGGATTGTATTACCTGCCCAATAACACAACTGAATATAATAAACAACCGCTAACGTCTTTGGGCAATTCATATATAGTTGAATTTGACCCTAGTAATGGATCGGCGCCTCAGAAACGTATATCGGTTTCCGTACAATTGTCTGAAGGAAGTGAGGCTGCTGCCGTCAATTTGCCGGGGAATAATGATTTTGGGAAAGAATTCGACTTTAGTACAGATGAAAACAATCCTCAGAAAAAGACTGTGCAATATCCAGGGAATCGTCCTGAAAGGAAATTAGTCGGTTGGTATAACATTGCAGACATGACCTATTATGATGTGGAGGAAGGTGCAGCCATCGCTACAGTCGATCCAAAGAAAAATAATGTTTTTTACGCGGATTGGGTAGAGAACAGTTATGACTTTCATACAGAAGGGATATCCACTGTGGAGATGGGGGAAAAAGAGGAGATTTCCAAGACATTTATTAAGACAAGAATCATTGATTATAATGAACTTTTCAATGTTTACAGCTCTAGTGTTACGAAAGATACACTTGTCGAGAATTGGTCAGATACAGGAAGCTTTCAGCCTTTTGGATGGGATAATGTATCTGCAGTTCGCAAGTTGGTAGGAGGTGGGACTGATAATTATAAGAGTATGCTCTTTCTAAAAGGCGGTACCGAAGCACCGGTCTCTCTTGTATTTCCGTCTGATAGAAAAATCTGGAATAATTCTCAGGATGCTTTTTTTAACGGACTCTCAAACGAAAAGGTACTTCAGTATTTATTTCCCAAAGGAGAGTCCAACAATAATGCATTAGGCGTTCACTTTGTGGGATATGGGGATTATCTGTATCAGTATAATGAAGACACTGGCTATTATGAATATAAGAGCAGCAATAATGCAGTTTCTTATCAGAAATCGGATGCCCGCTTTTATGTATATAACGGGACAGAAATGATTGAAAATGTAAATGGTAAAAATACCTCTTTTCTGCCGTTTAACACGTATAAGGCAGAGCAGGGAGCGGCGGATAACGGAAATATTAATTACCACTTTGGAATGTGTACGGAGGTTCAATTTTATTTACCTGCAGCGCCAGGGTATACAACAGAGCAAAACGGAACAACTGTGTCGAACCAGATTACAGGAGGAGACGGTAAGCCTCGAAATATGATCTTCAATTTTTCCGGCGATGATGATGTCTGGGTTTTTGTGGATGATGAATTGATTTTGGATATGGGCGGTGTTCATGGGGCGTTAAAGGGATCAATAGATTTCAGTACCGGAGCTGTTACAAAATCATCGATACACGCGAGTAGCAGTCCTAATGTAGTCACAAATATAAAGGATAAGATTGGCGCAGGAGCGCATACGCTGAAGGTATATTACATGGAAAGAGGTGCGGGTTTATCAAATTGTGAGATATCGTTTAATATCCTTCCGCGCTATATGATTGTAGAACCTGAAGCAGATACCGTAACAGTCAGAAAGGAATGGGTAGAACCGGATTATATAGCAACACCTGATTCGGTAACGGTTCAATTATATCAGGATGGCAAAGCATATGGAGATCCCGTTGTCCTGAAGGCTGATGCAGATGAAGATAAAAGCTGGCGTCATACATGGAGCGGTTTGGAAACAAAGAAGACCTACACTGTGCAGGAAGTGGATGTGCCCGGGTATGAGTCAAGTATTAATTGGGAGTCCGGACAGGATTTTAAGTATTGGGCCCATGCGTCTACTCTGGCAGACACACCTGAAAAGCCGGATGAAAATATTATAGTGATTTTAAATCAGGACAGCAATAATCCTGTTGCATTGTCTGTTGGTGAGAATAACGAACTTTCTCTCAGCGGGACATCAGTTCGGCTCAGCAACAATGTTTTGGTTCCGGAAAGCTTGACGGATGCAGTGAAGTGGAAAGTGGAAAAGTCCAGAGACGGTTATACCTTATGTAATTTGCAGGCTGGGAAGTATTTGACAATTGGAGAAAAAGGCATTTCTTTATCGCAGACTGCAGGGAACGAGCAAATTTTTAAGTTAGTCGCGGATGAGGCTTATAAAGGGCTTGTAGATTCAGAAGGAAAGCGAAAGGTTGTTTACCAAGAAGGCGGATTTAAAGGGGAATCTGTGAATGGCAATACTGATACTGTACGTGTTTTCCGATATCATACGGTTAGCTCTATAGTTAGGAATTACACCATTACAAATACCTATCTGCCGACGATTACAATTCAGAAGGCAGACAGCAAGGTGTCCAGTAAACTATTATCGGGAGCGCAGTTCAGACTCACACGTAAGGTTCAGGAGACGCGGACCGCGGATGAAGAGGGGAAATCTGGTGAATCCGTGACGAAATATAGCTATTACAACGGCTCAGAGTGGATAAATGTAGATCAGGAATCCGATCTTAAGGGAGCTGCAGCATTAGCTGCAATATTGACAATAGAAAAGGAGATAAGGCTTGATAATCTGTTAAATGGTGTCTATACATTAACGGAGGTGACAGCACCTGTCGATTACATGCTGCCAGAGAAGGAGGAAGACCGAAAGATTGAATTTGTTGTCAGCGGAGGGAAGATTTCTGAAGTAAGATGCGGTAGCTTTGGCGGTTCTGCCGATAGCGGGGAATCAGCGAATGAGCTTGCAATAGCTCAAATCAAAGAAGGATCCGGCGGCTTGATTCTGCTTGTCAGAAATGAAAAGATACCCCGGACGACGGCAAATGTAAGGTTTGTAAAATATGGAACGGGAACCAGTGAAGGTAAGCTGCTGGCGGGTGCACAGTTCGAACTATATAAAGAGGATAAGGATGGAACTTTCCTTATTAGAAACGGCGAAATTATTTCGACTGAAGGGAGTGCCATAACAGATACGGATATTGTGGTATCTGCGATAACTGGTCCTCACGAGTCAGGAGAGGATGGGATCTTTTATACTGACAATGAAATGGCGGGAACATATTATGTGAAGGAACTGAAAGCGCCGGACGGATATAACAGATTGAACGGCTTGGCAAAAATTTCTGTAGGAGAAGACGGCACTGTTGCCGCATATGTTTATACTTCAAGCGGCAAGTGGGAGCCTTCTGAGATGGTGGTTTCCATGGATATTACCGCTCAGATTCCTAATGCGGATAAAGCAACTCAAAAGTATTATGAGGTAAAAATCAATAATATTCCCGGCTTTGAATTACCTGAAACCGGAAGCCTGGGAACCAAACCGTTTACAATCGGGGGAGCGATGCTGATTACGGCAACCGCGATCCTGATGTATGGATACAGCATGAGGCGCAGAAAAAGTGAAAGGAGGTTAAAGAAATAGGCCTCTTGAACGGCGAATAGGCAAAAGCATATCGCGACGCCGCAGCTGTTTCCGAAATATAGCAACTCAAAAACAGGAAAAGGAAAGGAAGAATGATTATGAAAAAAATCAAAAGATTATTTGCTTTTGGTCTGGCACTGATAATGTGCCTGGGCATGGCAGTGACGGCTTCTGCGCAGACGGAAACGCCGAAGGAGGTTTCGGAAGATAACGCAAAGATTGTTATTAATAACGCATCTAAAGGAGAGACATATTCCGTATACAAGATTTTTGATGCAACCTATAATGAAACAACCAAGGCTTTTGCTTATACCTATGCAGGTGAGATACCGGAGAATGAATATTTTGCAAAAGCAGCCAGCGGCGCAATTACTGCGACGGAAGCGGCTATAGAAAACGGAACTACAGATAAGTTGAACGCAGATGCTGCAGAATGGCTGTATAGTAATATTGCAAATGATGATAACAAGGTAATCGAGGTTGTATCTGAAGGAGAGGCTTTAACCATTGAAGGATTGGAATATGGTTATTATCTTATTCATTCAAGTCTGAATGGCGGAGGAGCGCTTGCTGTAAATAGTACGAATCCTACTGCAACTATGAATGAGAAAAATACAAAAAATCCCGGATGGGATCCTGAGCCTGAAGGAAGCGGAAAAACCGTAAAAACAGGTGATGCTGCCTATGGAGATAGTGTTAATGTAAATATTGGTGAGACAGTTACATTCCATTTGAATATTACGACACAGAACTATGATGCAGCTGATAAGCAGATTGCAAATTATGTATTTAGTGATAATGCATTGCAGCAGCATTTCACAAATATTCAGATTTCATCTGTAAAGGTAACAGAGCCTGGCGGAACTGTGCATACGGATAAGGACGAGACTAATCCTGTTGTATATAGCGGTGTGAATGGAACATTCCCTATTACAGTAGAATGGGTGGATGATACAAATGCAAGCAAATATAAAGCTAATTCTAAGTTACAGATTGAATATACTGCTGAATTAGCTGTTGACGCTACTATCGATGGAAACGGAAATACCAATACGGCTACATTTACTTACAACACGGTAGATCCTGATGGTGGAAACCCGAAACCATCAACGTTTACAGAAACTGATACGGCAACTGTATATACTTATGCGATGGCGTTTGTGAAAGTGAATGACAAAGGTACAGCTTTAAGCGGGGCTACTTTTACGCTTCCGTTCAGTGTGATTCCTGCCAGCCAGGATGCAGGTAATAATGTTTATACAGTTGTGAAAGAAGGAACTGAAGGAGCTGTTAAAGAGGTTATTACAGGTGATGATGGCGTTATCATAATCAAAGGTGTTAAGAACGGAACGTATAATATTCAGGAGAAAGAAGCGCCTCAAGGCTATAACAAAATCGTTGGAGATATTGAGGTTACGGCAACCAAGACCGGTGAAGAGACAACTAAGACAGCAATTACAGTGTATTTGGATGAAGATGGAAATGTAACTGAGACGGTGACAGAAACAACCGTAGTTTTTGAAGAAAATGATATTCCTGTAGCAAAGCATGCAGTTGTTGTTAATAAGACCGGTTCCCTCCTTCCCTCCACCGGCGGCATCGGTACCACGATCTTCTACGTGGTAGGCGGCGTTCTGGTAGCAGGCGCAGGCATCCTTCTGATCACCAAGAAGCGCATGAAGAAAGAGCAGTAAAAAGCACAGGAAATACGTAATTCCGCATAAAAAGTGAAACACAAATGAATTCCTACGCCGGGGACGGTTCTATGTCCCCGGCACCCATAAAAATAAATTACATGCCGCATCAGCTGACACCTTCCCGCGGTGTGCGGCGAGCAACGGAAATCCATTTCCCAGGAGGTTCCGGCCAACGTCAGCAGAATCCGAAAATGGTAATAAGGAAGAGAAGCATTTCAAGGAAAAACGTGAGCGAAGAAGCAGAAAAAAAGGAAAAAAGAAAAAAGAAGAAAAAGCGTGTATCCCTTTCAAACATCATACTGACAGTGGTTCTGTTGGCGGGTGTGGGGGTCATGCTCTATCCCACGGTCAGCGACTGGTGGAATTCCAGGCACGCCAGCCAGGCCATCGCCAATTACGTGGAGGCGGTAACCGGCATGGACCCGGAGATTCGGGATACAATGCTGGAAGCTGCCAGGCAGTACAATGCGTCCCTGTCCACAGGCGTTCATTTTAAGCTCACAGACGAGGAATATGCGGAGTATGAGAGCCTGCTGGACCTGACAGGAACCGGAATCATGGGTTATATTCAGATTCCTTCCATCAATGTGAATCTGCCGGTATATCACGGAACGGAGGAATCTGTTCTCCAGGTGGCAGTGGGACATATCGCAGGTTCCTCTCTGCCGGTAGGCGGGGAAGGCTCCCACTGTGTAGTATCAGGGCACCGGGGCCTGCCCACGGCCAGACTTTTTACCGATCTGGATGACCTGGAAGAAGGGGATCTCTTCCTGATGAACATTCTGGAAGAGACATTGACCTACGAAATAGACCAGATCAGGATCGTTCTTCCGGAGGAAGTGGATGATCTGGCCATCGTAGCGGGTAAGGATTATTGTACGCTGGTTACCTGTACTCCTTATGGAATCAATACACACCGCATGCTGGTAAGGGGACACCGCATTGACAATATGGATGACAATGTAGTAATCGTCACGGCGGACGCGGTGAAAATCCCCACATACTACGTGATCCCGGCAGTGGGAATTCCTTTGTTATTTATCGCATTAGTAATCATGCTGGCCTGCTCCGGACGCAGAAAACCGAAACGCACCCAGCAGGAGTTACTGGATGATTTGAAGAAGTAGAAGAAAGCGGAACTGGAAAACAGCGTGATCTCGAACCAGAGCCCGGAGAAGTTACAGACGCAAGAGTTTGGCGGCCGGAAAGTCTCTGCGGGACATGGCTCTGTCGCGGGATTACGCGGAACTAAAAAACAGCGTAATCCCGAGCCAGAGCCCAGAGAGTTTACGGACGCATGGGTTTAGCGGCCGGAAACTCTCTGCCGGACATGGCTCTGGTTCGGGATTACGCGGAACTGGAATAGGAGGAAACATCCATGAGAAGAAAATGGCAGAACCGGAAGGGGCGCACAGGCCGGATCCTGTGTCCGCTGACGGCATTTGCAGTCACTGCCGCCTTTGTGATCGGGACTCCTCCCTTAAGCGGGGAGGCATGGGCAGTGGAGCTGGACAGAGGCTGTGCGATTCAGGTGACTCCGGTGGAAGAAGGGGGAAATCCGGCGGAAGGGCAGCCGGGAGAGAAAGTGGATATAGCCATTGATCTGTATCTGGTGGCGGAGGCCCGGGAGGTTGACGGCTATGATACCTATGATTACCTGATAGGAATGGATTCCCCCTATTATGCCGCGGCTATGGCTTATGTGCAGTCAGGGGAAGGCCAGGGTTGGGAATATGAGCAGGATGCGCAGGGACTGATTTTCCGGTACAGCCCGGCACAGGAAGCGGAAGGTACAGGCTGGGAAGGCCTGGCCCGGGAGGTGGCAGCAGTCGTTTTGCGCGGGGAGGCAGAAATCCCGACTGCGGCAGCCGGAGCGGCAGGCGAGAGGATCGCGGATTTGAGCCCGGGACTATATCTGGTGGTTGCCCGGGGCAGCGCCCTGACTGAAAAGGAAGAATATGTGACGGAGCTGGACACGGAAACCGGTGACCGGGAGCTTGCTACAATCGCCTATACGGCAGGGCAGCTCTATCAGTTCATGCCCCAGCTGGTATCCGTTCCCGGGAAGGAGCCGGAGAACGGCAGTATCACTACGGCAGGCCAGGGAGAATGGCTGTATGAATTGTTGGGTGTGGAGCTGAAGCCCATTGTAGGCCCCAGGTATGCGTCTCTGGAGATCGTGAAGAGCCTTGGCAGCTATGACATGCCGGCTACCTTTGTCTTTCAGGTGGAAGCCGTACAGGGGGAGCAGAATGTATACAGCGATGTAGTAAGCATTTCCTTTGACGGAAATTCCGGCGAGGCAAAGTCCGTATTGCTGGAAGAGAAGATTCCGGCAGGAGCCCAGGTAAGCGTGACAGAGGTATATTCCGGTGCCGGGTATGAGTTGTCGGGCCTTGCCGTCAGCGCAGAGGGAATTCCCCAGGAAGCCCTCTCTTATACCGTGGATTCCGGGACAGGGCAGGCGGTGATCGCATCCATTCCTTCCGGCAGCGGCGGCACAGGCGCGGCCGCAAGGGTTACTTTTACAAATGAACCCAACGGTTCAGGTAACAACGGAGGCGCCATCACAAACCATTTCGAGCGAAGCGGAGCAGATGCGGATTGGAACTGGAATCAGTATCGGTATGACGCGGCCTCCGGAAGCTGGGGCTGGAATTCCGGTCTCCCGGCGGTCACGGATACGACAGTCAGATAATCCGGCCGGCAAATGCGGAACCGAAAAACAGCAAGAGCCAGTCAGAGTGCCCATTGGACTTACGGGAGCAAGCACTTGGCGGCTGGAAGTCCTATGCCGGAACTTGGTACTGTGGCCGGCAAATGCGGAACTGGAAAACAGCAAGAGCCGGTCAGAGTGCCCATTGGACTTACGGACGCAAGTATTTAGCGGCCGGAATTTGGTACTGTGACTGGCGGATGCGGAACTAAAATAGGAGACGAGATGAGGAGAAAAAACATTCTGTTGGCTGCCGCGGCATTTTCATTAACGGCCGGTGTGGTATTGACACCGGGAATCGGCAGTGCCAGCGCATATTTTACGACTTATACCGGAGCGGCGGGGGGCCGTACCCTGCAGGTGGGCAGCAATCCGGACATAGAGGAAACATTTTCCGGATGGACCAAGACGGTGACCGTTTCCAACAGCGAGGGTTCCCGGCCTGTCTATGTGAGGGTCAGAGCCTTCAGCGGAAACGCCTATACGCTGCAGTATCGGGATGACTCCGGCAGATGGACAGCGGGAGAGGACGGGTATTATTATTACGGCGATATCGTAAATGCCGGAGAGGTCACTGCTCCGATCAGTGTGGGAATCGACGGGATCCCGGAGGAAGGCGGCAGCTTCAACGTGGCGGTCATCTATGAAAGCACGCCTGTCCAGTATCGGGAGGACGGAAGCGCCTATGCCGACTGGGAGATCAGGCTGGAGACATTGGGAACCACAGACACGGTGGGCGAATAGGACAGGGTGAGGCAAAGCCGGACGGCACGGACAGCTTTTCGGGCCGGGACAGCCGAACTGTCAGGAAGCGAAAGGAATGGATATGAAAAAGAAGATGAAAAAGGTAAAAAAGATTCTGGCTTCTCCCATTGTGACGTTATTGGCTTTCGTGTGTGCGGTGGGACTGCTGCTGTTCAGCTCCATCGGCGGGGCCAGAGCGGCATTAACCTATTATTCCGAGACGTATTCCTCCAATGTGGAGCTGTCGGAGATCGGCGTCAGGCTGGTGGAAAACGGCACGGAGACGGCAGGCGAATTGCTTCTGCCGGATGTGGAGGAGGATGTGAAGCTGGGCAAGACCTATAAAGAGGAACTTGCGGTGCGAAACAGCGGTGAGATCAATCAGTTTGCGCGGGTTACTGTCTATAAATATTGGCTGATTCCAGACGACGGACCGGAGGGATGGAGGAAATCCCAGGAACTGGGGCCGGATTTGATTGATCTGCATTTGACTCGGGACAGCGGCTGGATAGAGGATGAGGCGGCGTCTACACCGGAGCGTACGGTTTTGTATTACAGCAATGTGTTGAAATGCGCCCAGGGAGATGGGGCGGGAGAGACTTCTCCTCTGTTTGCGGACTCCCTCACCATAGACGGCAGGACGGCCCGGATCGTCAGAGAGGAAAATACAGAGGCCGGGGTCAGGCGGACCTACGCTTATGACGGCGCCAGGTTCTGCATTGAGGTCAGAGTGGACGCGGTTCAGGAGCATAACGCGGAGGCTGCCATCTGGAGCGCATGGGGCCGGAAGGTTTCGGTCAGTGACGGCGTATTGTCTCTGGAGTAAGGGGGAGAGGAAATGAGGAAGAAGATAATGGGAAAAAAGACAGCGGCTTTTGTCCTGGCTCTGGGAATGCTATTCTCCGTAAGTACGGCATCCCATGCGGAGACTCTGGATTCGGAGTGGAATGTTTCCTTTACGGCTCAAGACAAGATGGAGAGCGATTATACGGCATCTGATTTGAGTTCCGCAGTTTACAGTATGCAGCCCGGAGACAGCATGGAGATCCGGCTGCACCTGAAAAACGACAATGCATCCCCTTCCAACTGGTACATGACCAACAAGGTGCTGCAGTCTCTGGAGGAGAGCGGTACCGGAGCCAGCGGAGGCGCCTATGAATACGAACTGACCTATACGGCGCCGGACGGTACGGCGGAGATTCTTTTTACCAGCGATACGGTGGGCGGAGAGAACACCGGCGGCAGAATCGGACTCCATGGCGCCACAAGCGGCCTGGAGGATTATTTCTACCTGGATACCCTCTCATCCGGCCAGCAGGGCGAGATCACGCTGCGTGTGGCATTGGACGGGGAGACTCAGGGCAATGATTATCAGAATACGCTGGCCAGCCTGCAGATGAATTTCGCGGTTGACACCAATGTCTCTTACACAGAGACCGTGACTGAAGTGGTGGACGAGGAAGTGCCCGGAGACGGGGGAAATAACGGCGGAAACGGTGCGGACGGAAACGGCGGTGCAGTGGGAAACGGTGCCGGCGGAAACGGCGGGGCAGGCGGAAACAGAACGAATGCGGTTAAGACGGCAGACGAGAATGACATGGGACCTTTCATAATTGCCGCAGCCATCAGCGGACTGCTCCTGCTGATTATCACAGGATACAGCATGGCGGAGAGAAGGAGGCAGAGGAAGGCAGTCGCCAAAGGAAGCGCGCTTTTGCTGGCGCTGTGTATGGCGTTTTCCATGAAGGGGAACGTGTCCGCCCAGGGGGAATATACCTATACCGTGCGTCTCTTTGCGGGGGCTCAGGGCAGCATAGACGGCGGACAGGTGTGCCGGATGCAGGGAATCGCCGTTCCGGGCAGCAGCGGCGAAGTCTATGAGATCAGCGGACTTCATTACGGAGATCAGGTTACCTTCAATGTACAGTCCGGGGTAGCCATGGAGGAGAGCAGCAAGTATTACGTCAGAGGGATCCGCTTAAGCGGCGAGGATAACAGTACGGTGGGGAATCTGTCTTTTACGGTGACAGGAGATCAGGACTATGTAGTGGCCTATGGCATCAAGGGGGCCACAGTGGCCTACACAGTGAATTACCTGGACGAGGACGGTAATGCGCTGGCACCCAGTGAGACTTATTACGGGAATGTGGGTGATAAGCCGGTAGTAGCCTATCTGTATATTGAGGGTTATCAGCCCCAGGCTTACAATCTGGGCAAGACATTGGTTGAGGATGCCACGCAGAATGTCTTTTCGTTTATTTATGCGCCGATTACCGTAGACCGCGTGGTCAACCGGGTAGTGAATACAGTGACTGTGCCGGTGCCGGCTCCGGAGGAACCCGCGCCGCCCCAGCCTACGGTTCAGCCCCAGGCGCCTGTGCCCGTTCAGACTCAGGGACCGCAGGAGGATGTGCCGGCTCCGGAGGAAACCACGGAACCGGTGGAGATCGGTGAGAACGACGTGCCGACTACCCAAACACCGGAAAATTACCGGGATCTGGACGACGAAAATGTGCCGCAGGGAAATTACAATGGGGAAGACAGGAATGCGGTGCAGACCGTCATAGAAGATTTCGCCACACCCCTGGCCATGATGCCTACATCGGCGAAGGTGGGAATCGGGGCCGGAATTGTGGCACTGGCAGGAGGCCTGCTCTGGCTGATCCTGTTCTATAAAAAGAGGGAAAAAGAAGATGAACAATAAACCATTGCCATCGAACGAAATTTCCGTAAAAAAGGGCAGGAGATTGATTCCTGTCCTTTGTAATATGGCAGGAACATTGATTTTGCTGGCGGTGATCGCCTTCTGCCTGCCGATTACACTGGCGAAAATCCGGGGATATGAAGTGTATAATGTAGTCAGCGGCAGCATGGAGCCTGCGATTCCGGTGGGAAGCGTGCTCTATGTGGAGCAGGTGGAACCGGAGGAAGTGGAAGAGGGAGACGTGATCGCATTTCACAGTGCGGGAGCGGTGATTTCCCACCGGGTGGTGCGCCACCGGGTGGTGGAGGGAGAATTTGTCACCAAAGGAGATGCGAACCAGGAGGAAGATATGAATCCGGTGAAGTACCGGGATCTGGTGGGGCGTGTGTCCCGCCATTATCCTGTGATTGGGGACTTATTGTTCCTCTATACCAGCAACATTGGAAAAGCATACATGGTTTGCTTTGCCGCCTGCGGGGCCATGCTGAATATTCTGGCCGGGAGACTGCGGGATCGAAACAGGGAGGCGTTATGACGGAAAAGATGGCAGGCGGGAGAGAGGCAATGACAGAGAATTACGGAGGGGGCGTTTTGTCGGTTCGTATGTTCGGCGGCTTTGCCCTGGACTGGAACGGGAAGGCAGTCACGGGAAATACCAAATCCGGCGAGTCCCAGTTTGCGTATCTGCTGCAGCTGGTATTGCATTTTCGGGAGAAGGGGGTCAGCAGGGATCTTCTGGAACGGGTGCTGTTCGGCGAACGTGACATCGATGATATCCATCATGCCACGCGGAGCGTGGTCTATAATGCGAACAGGAAGCTGCGGGCCATGGGATTGCCGGATGTCCGCTGTATACAGCAGAAAAAGGGGGTATGCTATTGGACGGATGCAGTGCCGGTGAGCGAGGATGCGGCGGAATTCGAAAGGCTTGTGGGGCAGGCCGGGGAGGAGAAGGATTCCGACAGACAGCTGGAACTATATCTGGAGGCATGCCACTGCTATAAGGGGGAGTTCCTTCCGGCGCAGACGGGCGTCCTGTGGGTGGCCAGGGAAGCAAGGCGGTACCGGGAGATGTTCTGTGCCTGTGTGGAAGCGACGGCAGGGCTTTTGAAGGAACGGCTGAATTTTGAGGCGCTGCGGGAGCTGGGGATATATGCGGCGGCAGCCAGTCCTTTATCTAACTGGGAGACCGTGACCATGGAGGCCCTGGTGGCCCTGGGGAGATACGGGGAGGCCAGAAAGCTGTATGACGACACGGTGGATCTGTATTTTCGGGAACAGGGACTGCGGCCGTCGCCGCGAATGATGGAGCTTTTCCATAGATTGGGCGAACAGATGGAACATCAGTATGCGGCGCTGGAGGATATCCAGGAGAAGCTTTTGGAGGAAAAGGATGCGCAGACGGGCGGTTTTCTGTGTTCTTATCCCGTGTTTCAGGGCATTTACCGGATGGTGGGGCGTCTGATGGAGCGGGGAGGCCAGTCTGTCTATCTGATGCTCTGCATGGTAGTGGACGGCAAAGGGAATCCGCTGGAGGAAGGCGCGGTGCTGGAGGAGCTTACCGGGAAGCTGAAAACGGCGGTACTTCAGTCCGTGCGGCGCAGCGATACAGTGACCAGATACGGAAACGGACAGTACCTGGTACTATTGGTCAATACCACACGGGAGAGCTGCGATATCATTCAGCGCCGAATCAGCGCACATTTTTTCGCGGGAAGACATCGGATGGCGCTTCGGTATTATGTGAACAGCGTGGAATGCTTTCCGGGCATGGAATTTTGAGATGAGTAATGTCAGGCAGGGGAAGATAGGAGTGGAAATGGAGAGATCGCAATGGTATATGGGGGCTCCGAACGGGGTGGTTCTGTGCGTGGACAAGGTGGAGGAGCAGCGCTTCGCCGGCAGGCTTTATCATGCATACAGCAGGAAACCGGCGGTATTTTCCAGCATAGACGGGGTTATTTTTGCGCTGGAACAGTTCTACGATTCTCTGAATTTTCCCCATCCTACCACGGACAGCCGCAGCTTCGGGAAGGAAGGATATAAAGCGGGACAGGAAAGACCAGAAAGGAAGAAGACGATGAAAGACGAAGAATTGTTGAGCATGCACGGAGATCTGGGAACCTTTATCATCCGTGTCCAGCATCGCCAGAACAGCAGCTGGCAGGGGCGCATCACATGGATGGACAAAAATAAGACGGTGTATTTCCGCTCCATTTGGGAGATGATTAAGCTGGTGGCGGGAGCGCTGGATACGGTCAGCGTGTCGGAGGAGGAACAGCGCGAGGTGACCTGGGAGGACGCGCAGGAGTGAGAGGCGGCGCGGTGGACACGCCTGTGACGGTGCTGTGTTTCGGCCGCACACGCCCGGCATGGAAAGTAACGGAGCGCGGACCAACGCAGTGCTGGTGTGGACAGCGAATGCACATTATGCAAGGATTCATGCAATGGGGACCAGGGTAAAGAAGCGGCGGTTTCCATGTGTTCCCGGGCGGTGTTGTCCTGCGGCTTTGTGCAATCGCACAAAGTCAGGTACAGGCAGTTCCGACATGACATCCGGCATGCTCCTGCCCCCGAAAAATCGCAGGCAACATAGGTGCGGGCAAGTATACTCAGGGAACAAAATTCTCAAATATGCAGACGATATTTTCCCCTTCCAATTCCTTCAGCCGCTCTGCGCTCCTTACCGTCCAGGCAACCTCACGGACTCCATAGAGCCGTTTCATCAGGCGCAAGGCACGGCAGGAGCGGTCTTGATGGTTATAGGCGATAAAATCTGGGCGCGTGAAGGCCGTGGTCAGCAGCTGGGTCAGGATAAAACGCACCGGCCGGGAAAGAACGGCCGCATTGTCCTCCTTGAGGAAATTCTGGGAAAGCTGCCCCCGCAGTACAGCGGGGTACTGTTTTTTCAGATGGAGAAGTACGGCGGGATGGAAGGACTCGATACAATAAGTTCCCCTCCACCTCTGAAGCAGCGTCATCACGGCATCCGTCAGAGCGGCGGCGTTGCCCTGCCAGACTTTCAATTCAATGATGAGAGGCGTTCTGCCCTCAAACACATCCAGCACATCCGCCAGCAATGGGATGTGCTCCTCTGTGCCCTCCAGTGGATAATCGGCCAGATCGGCGGCCTTCATCTCTTCAATGATCAGATTTTTCCCGCAGACCCGCTGCAGATTGCTGTCATGGACTACTGCCAGGCTGCCGTCCGCCATCAGATGGACATCCAGCTCGGCGCCGAAGCCGCATTCCGCAGCCTTTCGGAAAGCTGCCATGGAATTTTCCGGCAGGCCCTCCACGGTATTGTGAAGTCCCCGGTGGGCGAAGCGCATGCATGAGAATTTCTCCCAGCCCGGTTGATTACGGCGGGGTTTTAAAAGCACACACCAGAGCAGGAGGAGAAACAGTGCTATGGACAAGAATAGGAAAGTAAACATAATCACACCTGTCTTTCTGCAGTTTATTTTTCCGTATCGCCGAGTTTGTTCTGCGCAATTCCCAAGTACTTTTCCTGAACAGATTACAGGAACCGCT
>OFHM01000391.1_pt1 | contig 39181 bp, 30 predicted proteins | sample 1521311 | NCBI WGS metagenome assembly OFHM01 (sample SAMEA3504083, study PRJEB24116) | mouse gut metagenome | biome: mouse gut; feature: mouse-associated habitat; material: faeces | place: Denmark | collected 2011 | reverse complement strand
AAAGCCCGGAAAACGCCGGAAGCAGGTATATGGCATTGAAGGCGGTTCCGAAGATCGTCATCACCAGGGTTCCCGCAGCACATGCAATGACAGCATTCTTTTTGGTCTTACGGAAGGTATAGATCACGGAAGCCGGCAGGATGAAGCTGCAGCCGATGACGAAGTTTGCCAGGTCGCCCACAAAGGCTGTGGAAGTCCCCTTGATGAAGAGCTTCAGCAGGATCTTGATGAACTCCATCATCACCCCTGCCGCCGGGCCGAAGGCGAAGGCTCCCACCAGAATGGGCAGCTCGCTGAAGTCCAGCTTGTAGAAGCCGGGGGCGAAGGGCAGCGGGAAGTCGAACAGATGCAGGATCATGGCGATGGCAGAGAACATGCCGATCATGGCCAGCTTCCTGGTGGTGAAGACCGGCCCTGTCACACCGTTCTTTTTCCCGGCGGCCTTCTCCAGCAGCAGCGCCGCGATGAATACCAGCATGATGATCATAAAGAAGCTCAGGACATACATGGCGTTCTCCGCCACATTTTGGAACAGTTCGTTCATTTTACTTTTCCTCCACTTTTCTAAAGATTGTTTTGGAAAATTCTCCTCTGCGCGGGCCTGCGCATGAAAAAGCCCCGAACCGTGACGATTCGGGGCGGGTTTCCATACCTTTGTGCACAGGATGTACTTCCAGGGCAGCCTGCTGCAGCCAGGACATGCCGCCTGAAATAAACCTGTGACAGATACTTCTTCTTTCATCCAGACTTTACTGTTGGTTCCGGAGTTTCACCGAATCAGCCGCAGCAGCTTCCTTCTCATCGCCCCGCAGGACGATCCGCGCTGCCGCGGGTCGCGGACTGTACCGCCAGTAGGGAATTCCAGCCTATGGAGAATGCAATCTCCACAAGGGTCACCCGCCCCCGAAGAATTTTCTTTTATTTACGGTTATGATTATAAAACCTTTTTCGATAAAATGCAACTGTTTTATGAATCAATTTTATGAAGTAACCGCATTTCCCGTATACAGCTGGTAATATTTGCCCCGCTGCTCGATCAGCTGGTCATGGGTGCCCCGCTCGATGACTCTCCCCTGCTCCAGGACGATAATGCAGTCGCTGTTTTTGACAGTGGAAAGTCTGTGGGCAATGACAAAATTGGTACGTCCCTTCATCAACGCATCCATGCCCTGCTGCACCAGCTTCTCCGTTCTGGTATCGATAGAGCTTGTCGCCTCGTCCAGAATCAATACTGGCGGATCGGCGATTGCAGCCCGGGCTATGGCCAGAAGCTGCCTCTGGCCCTGGCTTAGGTTCGCTCCGTCTCCATGCAGCATGGTATCATAGCCGTCGGGAAGCCTGCGGATGAAGCTATGGGCATTGGCCAGTACCGCAGCCTTCTTCACCTCCGCATCCGTGGCATCCATCTTGCCGTAGCGGATATTTTCCATGACGGTTCCTGTGAACAGATGAGTATCCTGGAGCACGATGCCAAGAGAACGCCGCAAATCCGCCTTCTTGATTTTATTTACATTAATGGCGTCATACCGTATTTTCCCATCCTGAATATCATAAAATCTGTTGATCAGGTTGGTAATCGTGGTTTTCCCTGCGCCGGTGGCGCCTACGAATGCGATCTTCTGTCCCGGCTTTGCATACAATTCGATATCATGCAGAATCATCTTCTCGTCATTGTACCCAAAATCCACATGATCAAATACCACATCTCCCTTCAGCTCCACATAGGTGGTGGTATTGTCGGCCTTATGGTAATGCTTCCAGGCCCAGAGACCGGTTCTCTTTTTGCTCTCCGTCAACTCTCCGTCAGGCCCGCGCACGGCATTTACCAGCTCCACATAACCCTCATCCACCTCCGGCGTCTCATCCATGAGCCGGAAAATCCGGTCCGCGCCTGCCAGGGCCATGATGATGCTGTTGAACTGCATGCTGATTTGATTGATCGGCATATTAAAGGATTTGTTAAAATTCAGGAAGCTGGCAAGTCCTCCCAGAGTCAATCCGGACACCCCGGTGATTGTGAGAATTCCGCCCACTACCGCACAGACCACATAGCTTAAATTGCCCAGCTGTGCATTCACCGGCCCCATGATATTGGCAAAACGATTGGCCTGATAGGCGCTTTCAAACAGCTGATCGTTCAATTCGTTAAACTGCTCCATGCTCTCCTGCTCATGACAGAATACTTTCACCACCTTCTGTCCCGTCATGGTCTCTTCGATGCACCCGTTCAGGGCGCCGATGGCTTTCTGCTGCGCCACAAAATAGCGGCTGCTCAGAGAACCGATCTTCTTCGTAGCCACCAGCATCAGCCCCACCATCAGCAGTGTTACCAATGTCAATGGAATATCCAAAATCAGCATACACACAAAAACGCTCACCACGGTGATCACACTGTTGAGCAGCTGCGGAATACTCTGGCTGATCAGCTGCCGCAGCGTATCGATGTCATTGGTATAGATGGACATAATATCCCCATGGGCATGGGTATCAAAATATTTAATCGGGAGCGCTTCCATTTTCTCAAACAGATCGTTCCTGATATTGCGCAAAGTCCCCTGCCCGACATTGATCAGGATTCTGGACTGGGTAAACGATGCCGCCACGCCGATGGCATAAAAAACCGCCACCCGAAAAATAGCTGCCGCCAGCGCATCAAATTCCGGGTTCTCCTTTCCGATCAGGGGAAGAATATACTCATCGATCAGAGTACGCATAAACATGGTTCCCTGCAAGCTGCAATACACTGATGCAAAAATGCAAATAACCACAATCACCCAGCCAACGGCATAATCCTTTAAAGTATAGGCCATGACACGCTTAAACAGCCTGCCGGGATTCTCGATCTTCGGCCTGGGCCCGCGCCCCCTGGGACCGCCCGGACCCTGATTTACTTTGACTTTCTTTTCTTCAGACATATATAAGATTCCTCCTGAAATTATTCCGTCCGTGTTATTCCGGTTCCGCTTCTATGCCCCGTACCTCCGGGGCTCTTTCTTTCCCGCCGCGTTCTCCGTTATCTTTCTTCGCTCTGCTCCGTGTCCCGGGACTCTTCCTTTCCCGCCGCGTTCTCCGTTATCTTTCTTCGCTCTGCTCCGTGTCCCGGGGCTCTTTCTTTCCCGCCGCGTTCTCCGTTATCTCTCTTCGACTCTGCCCCGTACCCCCGGACTCTCCCTCCTGACACATCGCATGTCCTGCCCGGAAGCTGCCTGTTATTCGTCGAAATCGCCGCTTCCGCTCATCTGGGCGTCATATACCTCACGGTATATCGCATTGTTCTTCAGCAGTTCCTCATGGGTTCCGAAGCCGTCGATCTGTCCGTCGTTCATGACGATAATCCTGTCCGCATGCTCCACACTGGAAATTCTCTGAGCAATGATCAGCTTTGTAGTACCGGGAATGACCTGCGCGAAAGCTTTGCGAATCTTTGCATCTGTCGCCGTGTCCACCGCACTGGTAGAATCGTCCAAAATCAGCACTTTCGGCTTCTTTAAAAGCGCTCTGGCGATACAAAGGCGCTGTTTCTGACCTCCGGACACATTAGTTCCTCCCTGTTCTATGTAAGTATTGTAACCATCGGGCATCTTCTTAATAAATTCGTCTGCACAGGCCATCTCGCAGGCTCTGCGGCATTCCTCTTCCGTGGCCTCCCTGTCTCCCCAGCGCAGATTTTCCAAAATCGTGCCGGAAAAAAGTACATTATTCTGAAGCACTACCGCTACCTGATTCCGCAGTGTCTCCATATCGTAATTCCTGACATCCACGCCTCCTACCAGCAGTCTCCCTTCCGTCACATCATAAAGTCTGCTGACCAGATTTACCAGACTGGATTTCGCGCTGCCGGTACCGCCGATGATACCGATGGTCTCCCCTGATCGAATTTTCAGATCGATATCCTTCAGAACCGGGTCCTCCGCCTCTTTCTTATAACTGAAAGAAACATGATCGAACACGATACTGCCGTCCTGTACTTCTCTCACCGGTTCATCCGGATTCCCCAGATCCGCTTCCTCCTGCAATACCTCACAGATTCTTCTTGCGCTGGCCATGGACATGGTGACCATGACAAAAATCATGGACAGCATCATCAGGCTCATCAAAATATTCATACAGTAAGTCAGCATATTCATCAGCTGTCCAGTGGTAAGCGAATCCTGTACAATCATATGGGCACCCATCCAGCTGATGGCCAGAATACAGGCATAAACCGTAAAGTTCATCACCGGATTATTCCAGATGACTATCCCCTCTGCTTTACAGAAGATTTTATAAATATTGTTGCTGGCTGTCTTAAATTTCTCCACCTCGTAATCTTCCCGGACATATGCCTTTACCACCCGGATTGCGGATACGTTTTCCTGTACACTTTCATTCAACGCATCGTATTTCGGAAATGCCTGAGAGAAATGCTTCGTGGCCTGGCTCACAATCAGTCCCAGCACACAGGCCAATGCCACCACCGCCACCAGATAGACGCTGGCAAGCCTGGGGCTGATTACAAAGGACATCACCATGGCACAGATCAGCGTGGCCGGCGCCCGCATACACATACGCAGAATCATCTGATAGGCATTCTGCAGATTGGTTACGTCCGTGGTCAGTCTGGTCACCAGACCTGACGTAGAGAACTTGTCGATATTGGAGAAGCTGAAGGTCTGGATATTCTCATACATAGCCTTCCTCAGGTTCCTGGCAAAACCGGCGGATGCCCGGGCCCCGAACTGTCCTCCCATGATACCGAAGGTAAGACTTAAAACCGCCGCCCCCACCATCAATATTCCGATCAGATAAATATGCTTCATATTGCCCGCTGTCACACCGTTATCAATAATGGACGCCATCAACAGCGGAATAATTGTTTCCATGATTACCTCTCCGATCATAAAAACAGGCGTCAGGACGGAGTCTTTCTTAAATTCTTTAATCTGGGCTCCCAATGTTTTCAGCATGATTTTTATTCTTCCTTTCTTTCCGTTAACCGGATATTCTTCTTATGCAGTCTGCTATCCGCAATACGCTGCCTCACCGGTATTATAATTCGTTTCGGTCTCCTCTCAAGGAGAGGCCCTTCCTTCCGGTTCCTGCTTATCCTGCCAAAGAGCGCTCTCCCGTGCTCCGGCATCCTGCTTTCCAGCCGTTTCACACGCTCCGGAAAGCTCCCTTCCAGCTCCTGATTCCGTGCCCATCTTTCCGCTTTGCACACATGGTTCCGGCACGGAATCTTCTCTGGTAGGCAGCGCTTCACATTCCGCAGCCATTTCCTCCAGATTCCGCATCGCAATGCCTAGCAGCCTGCGCAGCTCTTCCACCTCCGCCTCCGACAGCCCCCCCGTCATACGGGCTTCGATCAATTCCATTTGGGCTTCTATTTGCCTGTGGTTCTGATATGCTTCCTCCGTCAGCCGAATCCGTTTCAGCCTGGCATCCTTATCCAGAGCCTTGCGCACAATCAGCCCTTCCCGCTCCATCACCTGCAGCGTATTGCTTGCCGTGGCTCTGGAAATGCGGAACTCTTTCTCCAGGTCTTTCTGATATACCGGCTGATCCCCATGATGATACAGATATCCCAGAATTCCTCCCTGCAGCTGGCTCCTGGGGCCCTTTTCAAATCTGGGAGAACTCTTATGGATAACCTGCCTGATCTGGTTATGAATGTCCCGCAAAATAAATGTAATCCGTTTGTTCGGGTTCAATTGCGCCCATCTCCTTCCTGCCTGTACCACTTGCACACAACAAAAAATGTTAGTACGCTAACTTCTTTGTTAGCGTACTAACATTATATCATTTTAACTCGTTTGTCAAGTACCGTTCACAATCTTTTCACTTTTTTTCCTGATTTATCTTCATTGTCAGGCTGATTCTCTTCTTCGCCTCTTCCACGCCCAGAACCTGTACCTCCACAATGTCCCCCACGCTGACCACATCCAGAGGGTGCTTGATAAAACGGTCTGTGATCTGTGAAATATGTACCAGGCCGTCCTGATGGACTCCGATATCCACGAACACGCCAAAGTCGATAACGTTGCGCACGGTTCCCTTGAGAATCATGCCCGGCTTCAAATCCTTCATCTCCAGCACATCGCTGCGCAGAATCGGCTTCGGACTGTCCTCTCTGGGGTCACGGGCCGGCTTCTCCAGCTCTTTTAAGATATCGTTCAGCGTGATTTCGCCGATACCCAGCTCTTCCGCCAGCTTCTTCCGATCCGGAATCCGTCTGGCAAATCTGGCCAGCACTCCCGGGCCGTCTGCCTCCTGCGAAGTGTCTTTGGCGCTCTTCCTGCCATCCACCGCACTTCCGGGATCCTTAACCAGCCCTGCCTTGTTCCTTTGCTCTTCCTGCCCCGGCGTTATTCCGCCCATGGCTGCGGCCAGCGCTTTTCCCATCGCCGTATTGGTATTGGAGATACGGATCCCCTTCCGGTCCGGCTTCTTTGGACCGTTTTGACCTTTCGTGCCCGTCGCGGCCTGCTTTGTACCCTCTGCGCCGGCTGTCTGGCCCGAGGAAAGTTTCTTCCCGGAGGCCGCCTTGCGCTGCATTTCCCGTACATCTTCCATGGTGAGGCCCAGCTTGTCCAGCAGCTTCATGGCCGCCTCATAGGACTCCGGATGGACACTTGTAGCATCTAACGGATTGTCTCCGCCCGGAATCCGCATAAATCCCGCACACTGCTCAAAGGCCTTCGGGCCCAGCTTCGCCACCTTCAAAAGCTGCTTCCGATTGGTAAAGCGCCCGTTGGTCTCTCTGTATTCTACGATATTCCGTGCAATCGTCTTGTTGATTCCGGATATGTACTCCAGCAGGGAAGCGGACGCCGTATTCAGATCCACCCCTACCTTATTCACACTGTCCTCTACCACACCGCTCAGGGCCTCGCTGAGTTTCTTCTGGTTCATATCATGCTGGTATTGGCCCACACCGATGGATTTGGGATCAATCTTCACCAATTCCGCCAGCGGATCCTGCAGTCTTCTGGCAATAGAGGCAGCGCTCCTCTGCCCCACATCAAAATTCGGAAATTCTTCTGTGGCCAATTTGCTTGCAGAATAAACACTGGCCCCTGCCTCATTGACAATCACATACTGAACAGGCCGATCCAGCTCCTTCAGCAAATCCACGATGATCTGCTCGGATTCTCTGGAAGCGGTGCCGTTGCCCACGGAGATCAGATCCACATGGTATTTGCTGATAAGCTTTTTCAGCTCCTTTTTGGACTCTTCCACTTTATTCTGCGGTGCAGTGGGATAAATCACTTTGGTATCCAGCACCTTTCCGGTAGGATCCACCACCGCCAGCTTACAGCCGGTACGGAAAGCGGGATCCCATCCCAGCACCACTTTCCCTGCGATGGGCGGCGCCAGCAAAAGCTGCTCCAGATTCTTGCCGAATACGGAAATGGCGCCGTCCTCCGCCTTTTCCGTCAGATCGTTGCGGATTTCTCTCTCAATGGCCGGCGCGATCAATCTCTCGTAGCTGTCCTCTATAGCCGCCTGCAGCTCAGGTGTGGTATAAGGATTGTCCGCCGTGACCGTCTTTTTCTCCAGATAGCGCTGAATCCGTTCCACCGGGGCATTGACTTTTACAGTCAGCATCTTCTCCGCCTCACCCCGATTCAGCGCCAACACCCTGTGTCCGGCCACTTTTTTCACGGGTTCTTCAAAATGATAGTACATTTCATACACACTCTGGACCTTCTCATCCTTGGCCGTGCTGGTGATAATTCCCTCTTCCATAGTGATTTCCCGAATATAGCTGCGGTAGTCCGCATTGTCGGAAATACTCTCGGCAATGATATCCCTTGCTCCCTGCAGAGCCTCCTGGGGCGTGGACACCTTTCGCTCTTCTTCCGTATCGCTGCCGGTTACATATTTGGCAGCTTCCTCTATCACAGGCGCCTGGGCATTCTGCGCCAGAATGTATTCCGCCAGTCCGTCCAGCCCCTTCGCCTTGGCCACACTGGCTCTGGTTTTGCGCTTGGGGCGATAAGGCCGGTAGAGATCCTCCACCACCACCAGGGTCTGGGCCGCCAGGATTTTCTCTTTCAGCTCCTCCGTCAGCTTGCCCTGCTCCTCAATACTGCCCAACACCTGCTCCTTTTTCTCTTCCAGATTGCGCAGGTAATTCAGCCGCTCATGAAGGTCTCTGAGCTGCTCGTCATTCAGAGAACCGGTAACCTCCTTCCTGTATCGGGAAATGAAGGGGATGGTACAGCCCTCATCGATCAGCTTTACCGCAGCCTCCACCTGCCACTTCTCCACCTTCAGTTCTTCTTTGATTGTCTGAAAAATGTCCATTGTACTTGCCTTGCCTTTCTTAATTGTATTTGCATTATACCAAAAAATCCCAAAATTGCAATGCCCTCGGCGTCATGCGCGCTCTCCCGCTCCTTTGTCCAGAATTCTGTTCAGCCGCGTAAACAGCATGGCTGCGGTCACGCCGGCCGCTATGATATCGCTCACCGGCTCGGCCACAAAGACGCCGAAAACCTTATCCTGGAAGAAAAACGGCAGAATGAAAATCAACGGAATCAACAATACCAGCTTCCGCAGGCAGGCCATAAGTAGACTGATTTTCGCCTGGCCCAGCGCCATAAAGGTCTGCTGGCAGCCAATCTGCACACCTGTCGAGAAAATGCCCGCCATATAAATCCGCATTGCCCACACCGTGTACTCCACCAGCACGGCATCGCTGCTGAATATTCCGGCAAAAATTTGCGGAAGCGTCAGCAACAGCAGCCACATAAGCCCCGCATAACCGGCGCAGGCCAAAAACTGGCACCGGAAAGCCTGCTTCACCCGTTCCTTCTTGCCCGCTCCGAAATTATAGCTCATAATGGGCTGCCCACCCTGGCAGATTCCCTGTAGGGGCAATGTCACCAGCTGACTGCAGGAGGATATGATAGTCATGGCCCCTACCGCCACATCCCCGCCGAAACGGGACAGACTGCTGTTAAAACTGATATTCAGAATACTCTCGGTACTGAGCATGACAAATGTGGAAATCCCCAGGGCAAGGCAGGGAGCAATCACCTCCGGAATCAGTTTCATATCAGCAACTGTCAGCCGGAGCATAGTCCTGCCCCCTCTCAGGAAGCCCAGGACCCACACCGCACTGACGGCCTGACTGATTACGGTTGCAAGCGCCGCTCCCTGTACCCCCATACCGAAGCCGAAGATCAGGATCGGATCCAGAATGATATTGCATACTGCGCCCATAACCGTGGTCAGCATACTGAATTTAGCAAAGCCCTGGGTGGTGATAAAAGGATTCAGTCCCATCACGATCATCACAAACACAATCCCCACAATATAAATCCGTGCATAGGAGAGCGCATAGGGCAATGTCACATCGCTGGCGCCGAACAGGCGGAGCAGCTGGGGCGCAAATGCATAGAAAAGAACCGTCAGCAGCACTGCAAAAATCATCAGCACCGAAAAACAGTTTCCCATAATCTTCTGCGCGCCTTCCCGATCTCCCTTTCCCATGGCGATAGCCGCCCTGGGCGCGCCGCCGGAACCGGCCAGCATGGCGAATGCATTAATCATCATCAGGATAGGCAAAAATAACCCCACCCCCGTCAGCGCAGACGCTCCTGCATCCGGAATATGTCCTATATAAATCCTGTCCACAATATTGTACAGCATATTGATCAACTGCGCCACCACCGCCGGAATTGCCAGATTCAACATTAATGAAGGTATACTTCCGCTGCCCATATCCTGCTTTTTGTCCTGTTTTGCCATATTCATCCTCCTGTTATGCCGCCTTGTTTTTACAGCAATCCACCACAAAATAAAAGTCCCCCGGGAAATGTCAGACTCTCTCCAGTGAAAATGGCAGAACTGCCCTTGCTCTTCAGAAATATCGAACTTCAGATCCTGGACAAAAGCCTTGATCCATGTCCATATAACCAGAATAGTCTATCCGGGAATTCTTGTCAAGACGCAATCTTTTTATTTTGCTCCGGTTGCAAAAAGACACAAATCTGTTATAATATTGACACAGAAGAACTGTGTCAACGTCTGATTCCATGTGCACTAAAGCGCACAAAATTATGGTATGATATTGACACAGAAGAGCTGTGTCAAGAAAAAAGCATACCCTCAAAAAGATTGACGATATGCAGAAATGAGGAATCCCATGGCAAAAGAATCCACAAAATGCCCCATGTGCGGCACCAAACTGAAAATGACGGACGGAAAACTGACCTGTAAGAAGTGCGGCTATTACATAAGAAGCCAGCCAGAACAGACGGGAGCTCAAAGCAGCTATCAGACTTCCGGCAGCTACCAATCCTCTGCTTCGGGGCAGCAAAGCACCTCCGACAACGGCTATCGTTCCTCCGGCAGCTATTCCGCCCCCAAAAAGAATAAAGAAAGCAATCCCGCCGCTGCTATTATAAGCGCAGTGTGTCTGGGCACCGTCTCTGTGACGGCTCTCACCGGTATCGTACTCTTCAAAGCCGGCGCCCTGAATCATCTGCTTCTGGGCGATAACCCCAGAAACAGCAGCTCCTCATACTACGGCAATGCAGAAAGCAGTGCGGATTCTTCCGTCCAGGAAAGCGAAACCTTCTCCCTAGAGTCCGAATCCCAGACAGAAGATCTCCCGGAAAGCGAAGAGGTTCGCTGGCCTCAGTCGGATTTCTTCCGTCAGGTATCGGAAGCGATCTGGGGAAAAGCCTACCGGACCATCACGGCGCAGGAGTATGCCAGCCTGACCGCATTACAGATCAACCGGGACGAAAAAACCCTGCTCTATCAGCTGGATAACGGTGAAACCCAATCCCTTACTTACCAGACGGACATTGGAATGGATCTGGCAGATCTGGCCTCCTTTACAGGCCTGGAATGGATTTCCGTGGACGATGACCTGGATGAGGGCGATCTGGACGGATTGAACCAATTATACGGCGTCTATGCGGAAAACACCTTAGGAGAACTGGCCGATATCATCCCTAATCCGGAAAATATCACGGATCTGGGCGCCTATGACAGTATTTTCGAGCGGAATATTGACAAATTGACCGCCTTCCCAAATCTCCTGTATCTGGATTTGAATTATGAATCCCTGGAGGATATTACGGTACTGTCCCAGTTTCCCGATCTGCGGGGACTGGTTCTGACAGACTGTGACGACATAAACGACTACAGCCCCCTGATGAACCTGACGAACCTGGAAACCCTCGGAATCCAGTCTACTCAGCTCAAGAGCATCGATTTCATCACGCAGATGCCCTCTCTGACCAGCCTGAGCATAGAGGATACCCAGGTTTCCAATCTGAGCGCGCTGGATTCCTGTCCCGGAATCACCTATCTGTCCTTGATTGACAATTATGAGATCCAGGATTATTCCGCGGTCAGCCGGCTGACCCAGCTGACCGATCTGACTCTGGAAATGAATTACGGCGGCACCCTTCCTTCCCTTGCGGAGTTAAACCAGCTGCAGTGGCTCACCATAAAATATGCCGGAGACCTGTCTCCCCTGAAGGATGCCACCAGCGTCACTTCTCTCTCTCTGGATACCTGCTCCGGATGGGAATTGGATTCCGTCACCGCCATGCAGGGGCTGAATACCTTGATTATCAAGGATTTTTCCTCCTATGTGGACTCTTTGGCGCCACTGACCCAGCTTCCCAACCTGACGGCTTTAAGTCTGGAAGGTACCCCCATCTTCGGGAACATTGAGGAGATATTCGGGATTCCGACATTACAATATCTCTATCTCGACGATTGTCAGGTGGGTCTGAATTTTGACAGCCTGCCCACCAACGAGACGCTGGAGCTTCTGTCCATGAGCGACATCTCTATTTTGAAGGATCCTACCTATAATAACGGAGACGAGGTTCGTCTGTCAGAGCATCTGGACATGTTCGATCATTTTCCGAATCTGACGGAGCTGCACCTGGCGTCTCTGAAGCTGGACGATATTGCATTTGTGGAAAAGCTGCCGAAGCTGCAGTATCTGGACATTACGGACAACAGCGTCACCAGCCTGAAGCCCCTGGAAAGCCTCAGCGATTTCCAGGCTGTATGGTGCGGCCGCAACACCATCCTGGAAAACCTGCCTGAAGACAGCCCCGTTTTCGTCTTCACGGAAGATTTCGATGATTAAAAGCTGTATGTAAAAAGGCCCTTTCCGCCTCCGCCGAATAAGGCGGACCTGCGAAAAGGGCCTTTTATTCCGATATGCTATGCGCCCAGCGTCAGAACCAGATAGCCTGCATAGACAGCCAGCAACAGAATCCCCTGCCATTTCTTAAATTTGGAGAAAATCATGGCCGGGATCACCGCAATGCATCCTACTGCCAGACATGCCGGCAGATCCAGCTTTGCGGATGCCTCCGCAATGGGCAGGGCCTTTCCCGAGACAAAGGAGCTCAGGGGCAGAATCAAAGTCAGATCGATGATATTCGCCCCCAGAATATTGCCTACGGACAGGGAGGATTGTTTCTTCGCGATGGCCGTGATGGTGGTGATCAATTCCGGCAGGGATGTTCCGACTGCGATAATGGTCACCCCGATGACACGCTCCGGAATACCTACCATGGCCGCCAGGGCACTGCCGTTGTCCACCAGCAGATCGGCGCCCCAGACGATTCCCACCGCGCCTGCTACAAATTTCAGCAAGTTGATCAGCACTTCTTTCCGGCCTTCAATCTTCTTCCGGTTCCCGCTCTCCTCCGCCTTCATGGAACGCTTGGCAGAAGTGATATTTTCCCATAAAAACAGGAAGAAAATCACAATCAATGCTGCGGAAATGCCCATCTCCATCTGGCCCGCAAAACCGGAAACCACGATCAGCCCGGCAGCGCCCAGCATCAATACGGATTTTAACAAGTAATCACCGCGCTTAATCACCGCTGGCATACATACCAGAGAGATTCCCATGATCAGACCGATATTGGCCGTCACACTTCCCACAGCATTTCCGATGGCCATATCCACGCTTCCCTTCGCTGCAGCCATGACGGAGACCAGCATCTCCGGAAGCGTAGTAGCCAGGCTGACGATCGTAGCCCCGATGATCAATTTGGGAATCCCGCTGACCTCCGCAATCCAGGATGCGGCATCCACGAAATAATCTCCGCCCTTTACAATAAACACAATCCCTACGAGAAACAAGAAAATAATCATAGCCAATTCCATTTTTACCATCCTCATTCTTTCGTATTTTTTCAAAAGAAAAAAGCCCACCCATAACAGGAAAGCGTACAGCGGATCGGCTGTACAATGCCCGGTTATGTATGAGTCTCGTTATTTAAGGCAAGCCAGACCTGAGAAAGGCCGGGATTGTTGACTTGTCACGCTCACAGCGCTTACTACTCCCTCACAGGTGTTTTCGATTGTTTTTTCAGTGTAGCATATAGGAGAACAAGCTGTCAATACCATTGTGAAAAATCTATGTTCCCAAAATCTATGTTCCCATCTTGCACGTTACGGCTTCCTATATTATAATAGACGTGTTTGCATACACTAATAGAAAGGATCGCTTCGGCAAAGGTAATTACCATGAGTTTTGAATTTATAAAAAAGCTTCCCACCCCCGCCGAGATCCGGGAACAATACCCCCTTCCCGGAAAGCTCGCAGAGCTCAAACAGGCCCGGGATGCGGAAATCAAAGATGTCATCACCGGCAAAAGCAACAAATTTCTGGTTATCATCGGTCCCTGTTCCGCCGACAACGAGGATTCTGTCTGTGATTACATAGGACGTCTCGCAAAGGTAAACGAAAAAGTAAAGGACAAGCTGATCCTGATTCCCAGGATCTACACCAATAAACCGCGCACCACGGGGGAAGGGTACAAGGGAATCGTCCATCAGCCGGATCCGGAGAAACAGCCTGACTTTCTGGCCGGGCTCATCGCCATGCGGAAGATGCATATCAGAGCCGTGGAGGAATCGGAGCTCACGGCGGCGGACGAAATGCTCTATCCGGAAAACTGGAGATATATTTCCGATATACTGTCCTATGTGGCCATCGGCGCCCGTTCCGTGGAGGATCAGCAGCACCGCCTGACTGCCAGCGGTTTTGACGTAGCCGCCGGCATGAAGAATCCCATGAGCGGGGATCTGTCCGTAATGCTGAATTCCGTCTACGCTGCCCAGCATCCCCATTCCTTTATTTACAGGGGCTGGGAAGTCACCACCACAGGCAATGAATTGACTCATACAGTCCTCCGGGGCGCCGTAAATAAACATGGCAATAATGTCCCCAATTATCATTATGAGGATCTCAATCTCCTCCTGGAAATGTACGGACGGATGGATTTGATGAACCCGGCCTGCGTCATCGACGCCAACCATTCCAATTCGGGTAAGCAGTTCAGGCAGCAGATCCGCATCACCAAGGAGGTCATGCACAGCCGGAAGCTGAACGCCGATATCCACAAGCTGGTAAAGGGGGTCATGATCGAGAGCTATATCGAGGAAGGCGCCCAGAAAATCGGGGAAGGCATCTATGGCAAATCCATCACGGATCCCTGTCTGGGATGGGAAGACTCCGAACGGCTGATTTATGAGATAGCAGAATACGAATAATATTTCAGGGGGCAAAAGCCCCCTGTCTGTTTAGCACAATCCGAATGCAATACCTGCATGATCGTAAATATTTGCCGCATTTCCCGTAATTACCAGGCGGATCTCATTGTCGCCTTCCCGCAGATCTTTCAGTTCAAAGCGATGTACTCCCCAGAAGCTTACATCCGCAAAAGCGCCGTTGCACCAGCACTCCGCCATCTCCTGTGCTCTGACGCAGAACCGGACCGTTTCTCCCGGCTCCGATGCAGTATAGTGCAGCAGGCACACCTGGGTATTGTCCTTCTTCTCTACTATGGAGAATCGGTCTGTCCAGTCCGCATACTCTTCTCTGTACCAGTCTGCCTTACGGATTTCAAGGGGCATTCCGCCGACTATTCCGGTCAACCTTCTCTTTCCTCCATGGCTGTCCTCCCCGCAGATGCAGGCCGGAGCCTGCGTCTCAATGATTCCGGCCCCCTCCAATATCAGTAAGGTCTCCCGGGGCTGCAGGCTCAAAACAAATCTCTCCCCGGCGCCTTCCACCCGATAGCAGTTTCCTCTCCACAAGTCCACAAACAGAGGCTCTCTCAGGCCTGGAGCCGTGACCCCGGTACAGATCGGCTCGCTGCCTTCGTTTCCGAATAACAGCATGGACATGCCATCCTTGTATAAGCTTACCTTCCGCAGGGACGGGCAGGCGGACTCCAGGCGGATCCTTTTCCCAAAATCTGATTCCCCGGCATATACGGTCTCCTCAGCTGCCTGCTTCGCGTGCTTACCCTCACATACCGCCGAAGAGCGCTCCCGGATCAATGTCCGGAATGCTCCGCCGATCCGACCCGCACCATTGCCCTCTCCCGCTGCCGAAGAACGCTGCTGTGCCATGGGCTGCATCGTCTCTCCGCCGGACCGCTCCGCGGGGCTGCCGCCTTCCGACGCGCAAAGCCGCTCCTGCATCACGGCACGCTCCGCTATGGCACGCCGCTCCGTATCCTTGCCGTCTTCCGCCACGTAAAGCCGCTCCTGCACCACCGCCTGGGCCGCTCCCTCGCCGCCCTCCGCGGTCCACAGCAGCTCTCCCAGCATATCCCGGAATCTGGCCTCATACGCTTCTCCCAGCACATTCAATACGCCCCGGTAGGCATTCTTCCCGATACGGACTCTGCCGTCCGCAACCTCCCCCTTCTCCAGTATAGCCGCCGGCACATAATGGAATTCCGTCTGATTTTCATAGAGACAGGCAATCTCCGTATAGGGTACCCGGTTGTTGTCGCAAAGCACCGCCATCTCCGCCCCGTCGACGGAATCCGTCATCAGGAAAGAAAGTCTTTTCATATAATCCGAGAATCTGCGGTAATGCTTCCACCAGATATTGTTGGGTCCTACATCCGGCGGACGCTCTCCCTTTCTGGCTCCCTCCACACTGTAGTAAAAGGCATGGGGCACATAGAAGTTTACACCCCTTAGACCCAACCAGTCAATATACCATTTCATGTCACTGCCCGTCATATACCAGGGAATCTGCTCTCTGCAGCATACGCCGAAACACTCGTTGGCATTCCTGCGCCGTCCCAGATGCCTGGCAATATCCGCGGAAAGCTTGGCCTGTACGGAATCGAATTCCCTGACTCCCCCAGTCTCCGGCGCCACCCTGCGCATAATCAGATCCTGTCCGGGAATATGAAAATACAGCTCCTCCTCAATGTCGTCGCTTTCCGCCGGATGCCCCATGAGCGCGATCCCGTGGGCCTCACACCAGGCGGAAAGCCTTGCATAGAAAATCTCCCGCAGCTTCTCCTTGATCAGCCTGTGATAAATCCGGATCGTATCATTTTCCTCTGTCTGCGTCAGATCTTCCCGTCCGGCTATCTTTTTTCCGGTATCCGTAAACAGGCCCTCCAGTTCGGCCAGACATCCCCCTGCCGCTTCCAGCTCTCTCTCCAGTCCTTTCACCCAGGGCCTGTACCCTTCCGCGTTTCTCCCCAGCGCGCTGGGTTCGTCCGTGAAAAAGGCAATCACGGTATTCCCGAAATATTCCTTCAGCTCCTCATAATATCTGTCGTGGGTCAGTTCCACAAACAAATCCACCGCCTCCGGATTCAAAATATCCGCAGCCTTCGGCGCGCCCGGCTCCCCGTCGTCTTCTCCGAAATGGATCCCCCGGATGGTTCCTCCCGTAAAACCGTACAAAATCTGCCGTCCATCAGACAACCGCACAATGGTTTCCGCCCCCGGCTCTCTCTGTAGTCTGTCAGCTGCGGCTTTTTCCTCCAATAAAATAATACCCCTGGATGCATAGGCCGGCTCTCTCTCCACTACCATGCCATGGGCCGAGCCGGAAGGATACATGCCTTCATCATAGAGCACCACCTTCATCTCCAGCTCCGCCGCCGTCTCCACGATAAAGCGTACCGCCTGAAAATAGGCATCCGATAAATAAGGCAGCTCCCGGGGCACCCCGATCCTGGGATGCAGCACAAAGCCGTCCACCCCCTTGGCCTTATAATCCTCCAGCTGCGTCCTCACCCGCTCCTCATCGAAGGCATCGTTGAAAAACCAAAAAGGAATGGGGGAAAATTCCGCCTCCGGTTTCAAAAGATTCTCCAAAATTCTCTCTTTTTTCTCCATAATGTACCTCATTTTTTCTATTTCGGTTCCGTCTCGAACCACCCGTGCCTTTTACATCGTCTCTTACTCCCACAACGGCGCAAAGCTGATATTCAGATCCACATCCCCGTTGATCCCCTGCACCTTTCCGGTCTGGGAATACTGCCATATCTTGTGCTCATAGGGATAATAAAAGATATCGCTGTAGGCCGCAAACCACTTCTCATATCCTTCCAGAGCCTCCAGATTCAGCAGCATGACCCCCATCTCCGTATTATGGTAAATCATAGAACGGTATCCCGAACTTTCGATCGTCTGGCAAAACAGCAGTGTCAGCGCCGTGCGCTCCTCTACAGAGATATTGTTCATCCTGCCCTCATCCCCTGCTACCCGCTCCACATCGAATACCACCGGACATTCAATCCTGTAAGGCGCGATTTTCTCCAATACGAAGGCGGCCTCCTCCAGAATCTCCTCCTCATTGACAGCCTGACTGTAAAAATACACTCCAACCTTGATTCCGGCGGCAATGGCCCCTTTGATATTGTCCTCAAAATACTCATCCTCCACCATCTTGCCGCTGCCGTATCCTCTGTATCCCACCCGGATAAAGGCGAATTCCACCCCATCCTGAGCCACCAGATTCCAGTCGATCTCCCCCTGGTGCTTGGACACGTCGATCCCTTTATGGGAAATCACCTGCCCGTCCTGCAGATACTGGTACTCACCGGATTCCAGTATATTCACATTGGCCGGGTCATACTGATGCAATTTCAGATTCCGGTTAATGGGGACGAAATTGTACTGGCCCCCGCTGTAAACGATTAGGTCATCCGGATACAGGGGACGCAATGTCTGTAAAATAGTATCGCCATTGTTTAACTCTGTCCGAATATTCTCCAATACCTCCGCCGCTGCCTGCTGCCTGGCATTTCCCACCTGCAGATCCAACTCTTCCTGGCTGTATCCGGCCCCACCGTTTAACAGCCCGATCACATTTCCGTCGGTATCTACTATATTCCCGTCTTCATCAATGTCCACATAATTCACGCTTCCCCCGTTCCCGTCCGCTCCTCCCAGGGCAGGAACCGCGTCCCGATTCATCTTTCTGTCCATCCAGACGCACACGGAAGCCGTCAAAAACATCAGTGCCACCATCACCGTCAGGCATACCAGCATGATCAGCGTCCTCTTCCCGGAACGGGATCTGCTGCGCCGAAGCTGTACGGCTGCCTGGCCGTCTTCTATCCTGTTTCTGTCTTCTGTCTGCTTTTTCATCTTCTCTCCCTTTAAATCCGCGCTTACATTTCACTGAATCTCAATTTGTTTCTACCCTTTTATAGTAAACGAATTGTCCTTAGATGAAAAGCATATTTTTCACTTTTTATAAAAAGTTAAGCAATGAAGCCAAATTTTACCGCAATGCAATTTCCCGCAGTTTTTTCAATATCTTCTTTTCCATCCGGCTGACCTGTACTTGGCTGACGCCGATACTGGACGCAATCTGGGTCTGGGTCATATTCTGAAAATACCGCATGCAGATCAGCTCTCTCTCCCCGGGCGCCAGACTGTCCAAAAGCTGGCCTAACAGCATATGATTCAGCAATTCCTCCTTCTCCCTGTCCTCGCCGTCACATCCGCCCACGGTACTGCTGCCCACTGAGCCGTTACCTCCCCGCACGATTTTATCCACCAGATATACCTCACTTCCGTCGTCCTGGTAAACCGCTGCGTATATGGACTCCACTTCCCCTCCGGCTTCCATGGCAAGCACCACATCCTCCACAGACAGACCGGTGGCTTCCGCCAGCTCCCGCAGGGCAGGCTCCCGCCCCTGGGATGCCTGCAGGCGCTGTCTTGCCAGCTTTACCTTCATTCCGTTCTCCTTGATGGTTCTGGATACCTTTACCGGTCCGTCATCCCGGAGGAACCGCTTGATCTCCCCTGTGATTACAGGGACAGCATAGGTGGAAAACTTAAGCCCCAGTGTCAGGTCAAATTTATCGATGGCCTTGATCAATCCGATGACACCGATCTGGAACAGATCCTCCAGCTCATATCCTCTGCCTGCAAAGCGCTTCACAATATGGCGCACCAGGCCCAGATTTTTCTCTATCAGTACTTCTCTCGCATCTCTCTCTCCTGCCTGGGACCTGGCAATCAGTACTGACATCTCTTCCATACCAAACCTCCGCTGCCTATTGTGCCGCCGTATCGGCTCCTATCTTCTTCATCATCCGTACCGTGGTCCCTTCTCCCGGCGTACTCTCTACCTCCAGCGTATCCATAAAAGCCTCCATGAAGGCAAATCCCATCCCTGACCGATCCAAATCCGGTTTCGTTGTAAACAGAGGCTCCATGGCCTGATCCACATCCGCAATGCCCCGCCCGCTGTCGGAGATCTCGATATGTAACGTTTTCTCATCCAAAATACAATGTATGCGTACTTTTTCCGGATGCTCCTGATTCTGCAGGGCAGGAACGGTTTTTCTGGCAATTTTTCCATAGCCGTACAAATTCTCGTAACCGTGTATAATGGAGTTGGTCACCGCCTCCGATACGGCAGTCTTGATGTCCGCCATCTCCTCCATCGTAGGATTCAGGTGGGCAATAAACGCAGCCACCGCCACCCTTGCAAAGCTCTCGTTATCCGAAACCGCATCGAAGCATATCTCCATCTCGTTTCTCATGATTCCAGTACCTCCACAATTTTATTTAGCCCCGAGAGACGAAAAATCCTCTGTATCTGGCTGTCCGCATGAATGGCATAGACGCATCCGCCGAAACAGGCAATCTTTCGGTAACGTCCCATAATGATACCGATTCCGGAGGAATCCATGAACTTCGTCTTTTCGAAATCAAAAATCACATTCCGCACCTCCTCTCTGAGCAGATACTTGTCCGCATTTTCACAAATAGTCCCTGCCCCATGATGATCGATCTCCTCCGGCAGCCTGATCAGCAGGCAGTCGTCGATGATCCTGAAATCTCCTCCGTTTATCTGCTCCATAATCCGCACATCCTTTCCCTGATAATAAATCTGTGCGGCCCCTGCGCCACGCCGGCAATCTCCTTCGGGTGCGTGTGTATGGACCTGCACACAAAAAAGAGAACCTGCCCTCATCAGCAGATCCTCTTCTTTCGTATCTTTCCTGTATTTTTATCAGTTTCCCGTCAGCCGGTCCTTATAAGACTGCGCATTCTCCGCCCTCCACGACTCGGGGAACAGTTCGATCACCTTGTCATAAGCGGCGATGGCCTTCTCGTTTTCCTTCAGAATCCGATAGGATTGAGCCAGTTGATAAATCGCCTCCTCATTGGTCTGGTCATAGGCGAAAGCCTTCTCAAGAGACTCCGCTGCCGCCGCATAATTTCCCGCATTGAACTGACTCGTCCCCTCAGCGAAATAAACGGCTGCGATCTCCGGAATCAGCGACCGGTACAGCCTCTGAAAACCCTCCGACATCTCCTCCAGATTCACCCGCTGGCTCAGCGCTTCCAGCTGAGGCGTAACCGCCGCCACATCCTTGGTCTCCAGATACAGCGCCGCAATTTGGGTCAACTCCTCCGTCACCTGCAATGTGCCGTTCACCCCCACATATTCGTCGATCTCACCCTGAAGCGATGTAAGGTTTTCGTTCATTTCGGCCAGCTGGCTTTCCAGTTCCTGGATCCGGGCGGTCTTCGTGTCGGATTCGCTGCTGATCCTGGTGATGACCTCTTGTTCCTCGCTGCGGACTCTCGTCTCCACCTCCCGAACCACCAGGAAATACATGGCCGCCAGCCCGATGACCAGCCCGATCCCTATATTAAATAAGGTAGAAAGTCCGTTCCGCTTCGGTTCCTTCACATTCAGCGGCTGAATGATGATCTCATTCTCCGTCTGATACCTTACAGCCTCTTCCGTTCTGCGCCTGACCGGCTGTTTAACCCCCTCCTCAGGCATCAGCATCCGTTCCACTTCCTTCAGATAGCTTGTCGTCTGAAGGTTATTCCTGTCTATCTCCATGCACTTGCGCAATTCCCGCTCTGCCCGCTCCCACTCCTGTCTGTCCATATACAGCAGGGCCAGCAGCTGATGGGCACGCATGAAACGGGGATTCATGGACAGAACCTTTTTCAGCTGAATCACCGCCAGATCCCTGCTGTCCTGACGGCACAGGGCAAGCGCACGGTTATATTTCTTGATGGTCTGGTTGAGAGAGTCCAGCCGGTTAGAATTGGACTGCACTTTATCGATGTACTCGCCTGCGATATTCTTTTTCGGGCGCATGTTCTTGCTGATCACCCATTCCCGAAGGGCGCTCACGGTCTCTCCCATTTCAAAATACACCAGCCCCAGCAGATTGCGGGCTCTTATATTATTTTTATTAAATTTTAAACTCTGACGCAGGCTGACAATAGCTCCGGACAAATCTCTCACACCGGCTTTCTCCAGCCCCTCATTGTAATACATATTGGAGACATAGATCACCTTCTTATACAAAGCGACGTCAGCCCCGCAGGCAGTGCAAAAATCATGCTCCGACAAACGGCATCCACAATGATAACAATACATGATTACTCCTTCTCAAATCCCTGTGTACTTTCCTGTCCGGTTTCCATGATCTTTTTCACCAACATATCGGCTATATCCGTCAAATCCTGATGATAAATGGCATCCTCCGCATCCTCCACCTCAAGACTGGGATGGAATTTCTTCAATTCTTCTTCGAAATTTATCATTATCCAGCAGCTCCTTTATCTCTCCCACCAAATACAGACTTCCCACCGCATAGATACGCTCCTGCGCCTTCCGCTCCCTAAACAGCGCATAAAGAGCATCCTCCACATGATCATATGCCGCTACCTCCGGGCCCGGAGAGCCGAACAGCCCTTCCAGCTTCTCTGCTGCCAGCGCCCGTCCGCCCCGCATTCCCGCCACCGTAATCTTCCCGAACAGTTCCGACTCCTTCAGCATCTTCGCCATGCGCTCATAATCCTTATCCTTCACCACACTGAAACAGAGGCTCCTTGCGCCTTCCCAGCCGTCCGCTGCCACGGTCTCCAGAAAAGCCCTCATACCGTCCGCATTGTGCGCGCCGTCCACATAGACTTCCGGAAGCACTTCCTCCATCCGCCCTGCCCAGAAAAATGCGCCTACGCCTTCCTGAATCTGTTCTTTCGTAATGGTCCTCCCCCCGTCCAGTACCTCCAGTGCATGGATGGCCAACGCACAGTTTTCCATCTGATAAGCTGCAATGGTATGCAGGGTCAGCGTAATATATTTATAATACTCAGTACGTACACAAAAATCAATGCTTTTTCTCTTAAAATTTGAAAAAGAGTAGTCATTTTCCGACACGGAGTATGCGGAAATTCCAAGATTCTCCGCCTGCTGCCGCAATACCGCCTCCGCTTCCGGGGAAGTCCTCCAATACACGGCCGGAACGCCCCGCTGCATGATGCCCGCTTTCTCAAAGGCAATTTTCCCTATCGTATCTCCCAAATACTCCACATGGTCCAGCCCGATATGTGTAATCACGGATATTTCCTTTTTGAATACCGAATTCGTGGCATCCAGCCTGCCTCCCACCCCTGTCTCCAAAATACAGAAGTCCGGTTTCCCCTTATGAAATACCAGCATGGCAATGAAAAACAGGTATTCAAAATAAGTGGGATGATAACCGGCTTCCACCGTCTCCTCCCCATGCCAGTCCAGTTTACCGTAGATTTCCAGAAAAGCATCCAGAAAGGCCCTCTCCGAAATCATCTCCCCGTTTATCACAAACCGCTCCCTGATGCACACCAGGTGCGGCGACGTAAATACCGCCGTACGATATCCTGCCGCTTCCAAAATGCTGCGCATGCAGGCACAGACGGAGCCTTTCCCGTTTGTGCCCGCCACATGAATGATGCGCATATCCCTGTCGGGATCGCCCAGCCTGTGCAGAAAAGCCTTCGTATCCTCCATGGAATTTTTGGAGGTAAAGCGCGGCAGATCGTTGATATAATTTTCAGCTTCCTCAAAAGTTGTTATAGACTTCTCTTTCAAGCTTGTATTCCTCGATTCTAATTATAGGTTCCACATCCGTACCCCGGGCCGCCATATCGGAGAGTCCGAAGCTTACTGCCGATGCCCCGGCCAATACATCATTGCATTCATCCTTGCATAATGCACACTCGTCATCCTTATCGGTACTGCGTTGGTCTACGCTCCACTACAGTCCATGCCGGACTCCTCAGGCCCGCTCCAGCTGTGCCAGCCGCTTGGTCACCTGCTCCATCATCTGGGTATATTTTGCAAGCTTCTCCCGCTCCTGGGCCACCTTCGCCTCCGGAGCCTTGGACAGGAATCTTTCATTGGAAAGCATGCCGTTCACCCTGGCCAGCTCTCCCTCCAGGCGCTTTTGCTCCCTGCGCAGACGTTCGATCTCCTGCCCGATGTCCACCAGATCGGCTAACGGAAGATATAAGGTAGCCCCCGGAATCACCACGGACACGGAGTTGTCCGCCATGTCCGTCTCCTGACCGGCGCCTTCCGCTGCGAATGCAGTCTCCCCGGCTTCGGCATAGTTTCCTGCCCCCTCTGCCTGACCCTGCTCTTCTGCGGCTTTCTCTTCCGGACGACGACGTAACATGGTGACCTCATTTGCCCCGGCCAAAGAGGCGAAAAACAGCTTTCCTTCCGAGAAAGTGGTCAGGATATCCTCCCGCTCGCTGACTACATGCACCGCTATCTTTTTGCCCGGCGCCACGTTCATCTCGCTGCGGATATTGCGGATACCTCTCACGGCTTCCTTGATGATCTCCATATCCTTCTCTTCTTCCGCAAAGCATCTGTCTGCGCTGTACTCGGGCCATTTGCTGATCATGACAGATTCCTCTCCGTCTCCACCCTGCAGCGTGCAGTATATTTCCTCTGTAATAAAGGGCATATAGGGATGCAGAAGCTTTAAGGCGTCGGTGAGGACCGTCTTCAGCGTCCAGAGAGCCGCGTTGCGGCTTACGGCTGACCTGTTCTGTGAGCTGTCTGCGGCGAGGCCGATGCCTTCTTTGTCAGTGCAGCAGCGGCCTTCTTCCCCAACGCTTTCCCCGCCCGCAGTGACAGCTTGATCCGTTTCCCTGACACTTTCCGTCTCCGGCCTGCGTTTCCCCGCGTAGAGCCTGGGCTTTACCATCTCGATATACCAGTCGCAGAATTCATCCCAGATGAAATCATACACCTTCTGTACGGCGATACCCAGTTCATAGTTCTCCATATTATCAGTGACTTCCTTCACCAGATCATTTAATTTGGACAGAATCCATCTGTCTACCGGCTGCAGCTGCCCCGGCTCCGGCTCGGTAATCTCGTCCCCGTCCATATTCATCATGATGAAACGGGAGGCATTCCATACCTTATTCGCGAAATTCCGGCTGTTCTCTACCCTTTCATAGTAGAAACGCATATCGTTTCCGGGCGCGTTTCCGGTGATCAGCGTCAGACGCAGAGCATCGGCCCCGTACTTTTCGATAATCTCCAAGGGATCGATGCCGTTGCCCAGGGATTTGGACATCTTGCGCCCCTGGCTGTCCCGAACCAGGCCGTGGAAGAGCACCGTGTGGAAAGGCTTCTCTCCCATCTGCTCATAGCCGGAGAAAATCATCCGGATAACCCAGAAGAAAATGATGTCATAGCCCGTCACCAGCACATCCGTAGGATAGAAATATTTCAGATCCTCCGTCTGATCCGGCCACCCAAAAGTCTCGAAGGGCCACAGCGCGGAAGAGAACCAGGTGTCCAGCGTATCCGGATCCTGTGTAAAATGGGTCCCGCCACATTTCGGACAGACCTTCGGCGCCTCTTTCGCCACTATGGTCTCCCCGCACCCGTCACAGTAATAAGCAGGTATCCTGTGCCCCCACCAGAGCTGGCGGCTGATGCACCAGTCGCGGATATTGTCCGTCCAGTTGTAATATATCTTCTCCATTCGCTCGGGAACCAGCCGGATCTCGCCCTTCTTCACGGCCTCCACCGCGGGCTTGATCAGCTCCTCCATCTTAACGAACCACTGTTCCTTTATCAGGGGCTCCACCGTGCTGTGGCAGCGGTAGCAGGTGCCCACATTATGGCTGTAATCCTCTATTTTCACCAACAGGCCTAAGTCTTCCAGCTCCTTCACAATGGCCTTCCTGGCCTCGTAGCGCTCCATGCCCGCAAACCTGCCGCCGTTGGCATTGATGGTGGCGTCGTCGTTCATGATATTGACCTCGGGCAGATTATGCCGCTTTCCCACCTCGAAGTCGTTTGGGTCATGGGCCGGCGTGATCTTCACCACGCCTGTACCGAATTCCCTGTCCACGTAAGTGTCTGTAACCACGGGGATCACCCTGTCCATCAGGGGCAGCATCACGCTCTTTCCGATAAGATGGGCGTAACGCTCATCCTCCGGATGGATTGCTACCGCAGTATCCCCCAGCATAGTCTCCGGCCTGGTGGTGGCAAAGGTCAGAAACTCCGTATCGCTGGGCGTGCCGTCGTCCTTCATCACAGGGTATTTGATATGCCACAGATGGCCCGCCTGCTCCTCATACTCCACTTCCGCATCGGAGATGGATGTATTGCACACGGGACACCAGTTAACGATTCGGGACCCCTTATAGATATAGCCCTTTTTGTGCATTTTCACAAAGACTTCCGTGACCGCCCGGTTGCAGCCCTCGTCCATGGTAAAACGCTCCCTGTCCCAGTCACAGGAAGAGCCCAGCTTCTTGAGCTGCTCCACGATGCGCCCGCCGTACTCTCTCCTCCAGTCCCAGGCACGCTCTAAAAATTTCTCCCTGCCCAGCTCGTTCTTGTCCGTGCCCTCTTCCTTCAGCTTTTCTACGATCTTCGCCTCGGTGGCAATGGAGGCATGGTCCGTGCCCGGCTGCCAGAGGGCGTTATAGCCCTGCATGCGCTTGAAGCGGATCAAGATATCCTGCATGGTGTTGTCCAGGGCGTGGCCCATGTGGAGCTGTCCCGTAATATTCGGAGGCGGGATCACGATGGTGAAAGGTTTTTTATCGTAGTCTACCTCCGCGTGGAAATATTTCTTGTCCAGCCATTTTTGATACAGTCTTTCTTCCAGACCTCTGGGATCATAGGTCTTTGCCAGTTCCTTGCTCATATTTTCTGCTCCTTTCCTGTTTTCCGAAAAAAATAGCCCTCTGCCGACTCTCATCGGCAAAGGGCGTCATCAACGCGGTACCACCTTTGTTCACAGCCGGACTCACGCCCTGCTGCCTTAAGCGACTTCTGCTAAAGTCCTATCCTGTAACGGGGATAACCCGTGAAACCTTACTCTCTACTCAAATTGCGTATCCATTCAGGCTCCCGGCTCGGAAGCTACCTTCCGCATTCCTTCCTTCGGACAGCCTCTCAGCTTCCCGCCCGGCGGGACGGCCATCCTCTCTGATAAGGGGTGATGCGTACTCCTCTTCGTCGCTGCTTTTGTTGGTTTCGTTCTATTGCTTGGGACTTCCTTACTATAGAATATGTGGCGGGGTTTGTCAAGAGGGAAATTGGGCCAGTTCGGGAGATTCAACCAGATTCAGACATTCGCATCCTTTCCTCTCTGTATTCTTCCAGTGACTTTCGCGTAATATCATTTCAATTTGGTTTTCCGGCAGAGCATTTAATAAATCTATCGTTTTCTCCAATGTTGACATATCCTTTCTCCTCCAATATTTCTTGAGTCACGACACTTAACTATAAACCACAGCTTTCTCTAATCGCTACAATTTCATCAGATGTAAGTAATCCCATCTTAACTCGATAAGCATTTCTTGCATTCAGAAGATTCTCATTGGTCATTGCGCCTACTTCAAACTCGTTCTCATTTTCGTCGGCGTTTGCACAAAAATAGAACCTCTCTTCGTAGGCAACCTCTTCCCCTTTCAGTGTAATAGTTGTTGTTCTTTTTCTTTCTTCAATTTCATTTTTTGCCACATACCGGACAATTCATGTGAATTTTTCTAATTAATGTGTTGGCTTCCATTGTATTATCTCCTTGATATTCCATTATATATAAGGAAATTCCATTTTATCCTTGGTATAATGAAAGGACACGCATAAAACCTGTCTCTGATGTTGTCAGCATCTGGATGTATGGCAGAAAAAGCTCTCCAAACAGACGACATGTGTTCTCTGCTTCAAAACCTAAAAATCCTGCCCTTTATTAAGATTTTTAGCAATTTTGAACATACCCCGCCTATTCTTCCTGCTTTTTTCATTACTTCTATTCTCGACTTTATCTGCTTATTTCCAAGAGTGCTCTTTACCATTAATTGATAGTTTATCAAGTTCAAACCGCATTTTTTCATCCAAGAGGAAAGGTATTATACCTCACAAAGCAAAACAGTCGAAGGCTAAGGAAAATTTGTATATTATGATTCTTTTGTACTGATAACCTGTTTTGCAAAAACAATTATTGCCCTATGCTTTATAATTGTCACAATACAAAATATAGCAATTATACCATACCTTGCAACAGGATAATCATATGTAAACAATAAAATAAAACCCGCTCCCAAAAACGAAATTGTAATACCGGCTATTTTCCTCATATTATAAGGCCTTATTCCAGAACAGAACTTATCACACACCTTATTCATAAACAGATAATGGCACACACAGTAGATCATATAGCAAACAAGTGTCGTATACCCTGCTGCCCAGTATCCGCACAGACGGATAAAAATGTAATTCAGTACAAGATTCAATGTAGCACCCGCTACACTTGCAGCCATAATAAATCCGGTTTTCTCATAATAAAATGCAAACTTCGCAAAAAGATCATAGCAGTATAAAAAGTATACGCTCATGGCTACCGGTGGAATGACATAAATCGCTTCGTAATAAGTTGCCGGCGCAAATATTTTCACAGCCTCCGGTGCAAATGCGATCAACAGCAAATTAGCCCCTGCAATCCCAACTAAAGTGATATATGCAATCGGGGCGATATCTTCTGTCTTTTTCGCTTTTATTTTTTGATAAATCCATGGGCTGATTGTATTCATCAATGCTGTATTAAATAAAGTCATGATTAAAGAAATAGCATAAGCCAAACTATATATGCCCGCTTCCTCTGCCCCAACCATATTCTTTATCATAATACGATCAGCACTGTTCAAAACGGTCTGAGACAAATAGTGCGGAATCAACGGAATATTGAACCTTAAAGCATATAGCCAAAATTTCCTGGAAAAAAAGGTTTTTCCACGATACATATGAATGAAAAAAAGGGCTGTATATCCTGCTACCTCAACCAACATCAGCCCCAAAATACGGGCTGTTACTTTGTCCTCAGTCAATACAACAAACAATATTCCAACAATCGGCTTGGCAAGCGAAACACCAATTGTGACAGCAACCAAAGCTTGGTATTTATACAATGCCCGCTGCTCCGCCGCCCAAAAATTAAACACGGCAGCAGTCCACATCATAACAAACATTGCCAGCATTTGAACCGTCGTCAGGTGAAATAAATCATTCCAAAAATCATGAACCAAAAGGTATAGAACTGTCCACACAATCACAAGAACAAGTGTCAATCCCTGAAGAGAAGAGGTGAATATCTTTTTCTCCTCTTCAAACTTGACCAATCCCTGAGCATATACTCCATAGAATAAATTAAGCGTCACAAAAACCGTAATAATACTCATCCATGAATTGAATACATTATATCTGCCATACTCCTCTGTCGAAAGAAGGCGTGTAAAAACCGGTGTCGTTACAGTAGATACCCCTCTTTGAAAAAAAGAGCAAATCAAAAACCAAAGCGACGCTTTGGCCTGTACCGGCAATGATCTGTATTTCTTCCAATGCTTTTCTTTTCTTTTTCCACCCTCCCTAACTACCATTTCCATGCTCCCGTCTTCTCTATCTACTATATTTTCATATTTGCTTTCCTTCCACTGCTCTACTACATAGAAATCAGAATAGCATCATTTATATACGCTTTTAGCTATCAAAAAGCAATCACAATTCGTCCACCATATTCAAGAACTGTTCTAAACACCATATAAGCCATCTTTGATTTCCTTTATACTGAGTCATGTCAAGATTCTCTCTAAACTCCGGTCTAACAGGTCCTTTCCAGTCTGCAAAGTACATATCAACCGGTCGTGGCATAGGTATTTTGTTCGGTATAGGCATATCAGGATATCTCATTTTAAAAAGATCACGAATCAAATACTTTGACTCTCCGTTCCGAACTCGTTTTAAATCCAATAAGTCTTCCATCTTCAGTTTTTCATATGGGTCAAAATAATCAAGCCCAGCAGCATGAAACGCATTAGAATAAGATCCATAACTCTCTTCCGTCGCAACAATATCCATGAATTTCATAAAATTAATATTCTCCCCCTGACGGTAACGTTCAAATAAGTATCGCACACTTACAGGCTCTTTCAAAACTTTTTCAGGCTCAATATAAATATATCTATGATAAAAATCCTCAAATGTCCAATCCTGAGCGAGAAGCTGATCCATTCCGCCAAATACATAATCACTACCGTCACCGATAATCATTAAATCAATACCATCTTCCATCGCCTGTTTTGCGCCTTGACAAATCTGTGGTTCAATAGAGTGAACAGGACCCCCTTTCGACATCATAACAGATTTTAAGTTATGAGTAACTGTATTCCAATCGATATCAACGTAATGGATTATCAACCCATAATACTTTGCATATGCCTCTGCTCTCTGTAACTCTTCTATCTGATATTCGCCACCTAAAAAACGAAAAGTGTAAGCGTCACACCCTGATAAATACGATGCCAAAATTGCAGAATCCATGCCCCCTGAAAGTAAAATTCCTATTTTGGAATACCTTTGACGGATCTCTTCAATTTGTCGAATTAGTGCATCATTAATATCCCGTGCCGTACGAACAGAAATACGCTCCCCATCGGCAGGAATCGTCGGATGTCTATATAATAGTTTCTCTGTAAAATCAACTCCTGGCTTTTCCGTATACCTGAGTGCCAGAAACGAACTCATACTGAAATTTTTATCAACCATTATTGTAACTACCCCTTTCTACAATACATTACACTTTGTCAACCTGCCAAAAGGTTCACCTTCCTTCTTTATGTATCTTTTCATCCGCCGTCCATCCCCGCACAGTTTTCAAAGCTTCCGCAATCTTTGTGGATGAAATTCCTCTTGTATACGGAAAATAAATAATTTTAATCCCTTCTGCTCCAAAATCCTCCTCATATTTCTTCCACTTATCTGTACCATACCAGTCATCTCCGACGAACAGCATTGTTGCTCCCAGCTCTTTGCACGCTTTCAGCTTGTCCATACTATATTGAGGCACCGCAGCATCTACATATTTGCAACTCCGTACAATCTCAATACGGTCTTCAAAAGGGATCATGGCGCTTTTCCCTTTATATTGAACAAGCTGATCAACAGTAACACCTACGATCAGTTTGTCGCACATACCTTTTGCATTTTTCAGTAAATTCAAATGGCCTATATGAAAAAGATCATATACGCCGGTGGTATATCCAATTATCATTTGATTTACTCCCTTCTCTGCTTGTGACCTGTTCAAATATTTCCCATTATCGTTCTGTTTGGGGTATTCCGTGTTCCTGGTAGTAGCGATATGATTTGTTCAAATCTATAAAGGCTTCGTGTGCCGGTTTCTGCTCTTCTTTCGGCGGAAATTTCATGTAATCTCCGAACATTGTTGTCAGAAAGTGATCATAACCAACAGGACATCGCATACAATAATCTTCAAATGGAAAGTTTATGTGATTCTTGAAATCACTTGATGGGAACAAGATTCTTTTAGCATTAAAATCCCATCCATAACAACTATAGAACGAGTTATCAAAATCATATTTTTTTAATAGCGCTTCCCTTTTTTCATAAAAATAATTACATGGCTTTTTCCTCATATAAATATCAATTATACTCCATATCAAAAGAGAAATACCTTTATGATAGAACTTTACGCCAAATCTCCGATTAATATTCAATCTTCCAAGTATCCATGAATACGCAAAATTGATATTTCTTAAAACTTTATTCGCCGGTAAACCATCTAACGGCATGATATCTACAAATACACCTGCATAACGGTCAATATGACTAAAAAAATCTATTTGTATAAAAGTAGTATTAATATCATGAACTTTAATAAACATATTTTCATAATGCCTTGTATTATTAACTCCGTATAGTCTAAGATTATCCGGTAATTCATTCTCAGCAACTGAAATAAACCTTTCATAATCTTTTCTGGGCATGGCAATATCAAGATCATCATCCCAAGGAATGAAACCTTTATGTCTTACTGCTCCAAGACAAGTACCACCAATTGCATAATAGCGAATATCATTATTTTTACATACTCTGTCTACCGCCTTAAAAATATTGAGTATTACCTTCTGTAAATCAGCTGTTCTCACCTTGTCCATTATAGATGCCCTTTCTCTTTTCTATGGTTTTCAACCATTGAACAATTCCTGTTCCAGTAAAACTTCATAAACCCTTTCTACATTCTCCATCATTTCTTTCAAATTAAATTTACTCTTTGCAATTTCACTTTCAGGATATCTTCTAAATTTCACGATTTCTCCCTCTTTTCGATACACTATTTTACCGTTTCTCACATCGTTTAAAATCCTTTGTACCCACATGTCGACAGATGTAATCGGCAAATATTGAATCTTATCAGTCAGTTGTAGTTCCCTTGTAATATGTTCTGAAACATAGCTTGTTAATCCCGCGCATAAAGCTTCAATTAATGCTAAAACCAATCCCTCATAACGTGATGGCAGAATAAATGCATCCATGGAAGACAAATAACCCTGTACATTATCTGTTGAGGTAATAAAATAAATTTTCCCGTCTAATCCTGCTTTTGAAGCCTTCTGGATAATGTCCTGTTTCATCTCACCTTCTCCGATCCATATAAAGCGAAAGTCAAAACCTACCTTATCTAATCCCTGCAAAATCTCCAGGATATATTCCGGATTCTTTTGATAGCAAAATCTTCCTATTGTTCCAAGAACAGGTACCGAACTTATCTGTAATTCCTCATGTATTTCTTTGCGTTTGGCCCAATCAAAACAATACGCTTTAATATCAAAAGCATTTATAATCGTTTTATATTTATTACTGTTATATATTTTATTACTAAACAACCATTTTCCTGCATTGTCTGAACAAGCAACATTAAAATCGGGAATATCTTTATACAAGCGTTTTGCAATATTATTATAAATTCTTTTCAGTATTAAATAAGGTGCTTCTGCATCGTCCCCATGGGAGTGTAAAACAATTTTGCAATTAGGATTTCTTTTTTTCAATTCCTTCAGATATAAATATACAATTCCAAAAGAATTATGATAATGGACAATATCATATTGTTTTTGAAGCGCCGCTGCCAAAAAACTTTCTTGTCTTATCTTATTTTTTTGCCAGAAACTGCCTTCTATATTTTTTGTAGGGCAAAAAATAGGAATTCCCAGCCTTTCCAGTTCTACATCAAATACTGATGTTTCCTTTCTCAAAGTAAAAATCTCAATTTTATATTTCTCTTGGGGCAAATTATTGCAATAAGTAGTTATCACTTTTTCAATACCACCGTTTCCCCAAACGCCTAATACATAAAGTAAATTAATCATTTTATCCACCCTTCAGTACCTCTCTCTTACAAATTCTATCCTTATACCTCACTCGCCACTCATCCTTAAGATTGATACCCCGGTACTCCCTGATTGGCTATAATATTTTCTGATTAATCTTCCCGCAATGAGATTTTATATAAATCTCCTTCATCTAACATCACTCAGATATTTTGACAACAACAATACCCTCAATAATTTTTATAGACCCCTTCGCCGGGAATTCTGGCATATTAGAAAAGTCTTCTGTTTGTGTCACTTTCTTACATTGCTCAGCTGAACACATGTCCAAATTAAGTCCACAGCATTCTTGCAAAAAACCAGACCAGGTTCTTAAATTACTATCTTCTGACTAATGATACTACACTTTTTATCAAAAAAGCGGCTATTTCTTTTACATCAGCAAGTCTTATAAACATTTTTATCAGCAATACCAATAACAATACACAAGTAACTCCTAAATATGCCTGGTAACACCCTAATGATAAAGCAATGAAACATCCTCCAAAAAACATCCCTTGTATCCAATATTTACTATAAATACAACACACAGCTATAACACTGCATAAGAATCCCACTCCATAACCAACAGATGTAAAACAATACGACAAAGTAATACAAGTAACCGGATTGATAATAAAAAGCAAGCATACCAATCTTCCCAACCATTTGCTTCTTACTTGAAAAATATCCAAAACCAAAGTGCCCCCACTAGAAATACAAAACAATGCAAGCACTGTATTTAATGGCATTGACACCAATCCAGCTCTCATTTTATCTACAAAATACAGTATTCCTCTTCCTAAAGAAGTTTCCCATGTCTTTGCCCAATATTGTGATGTATTCCACACTCCATCTACGCTATTTACTAAATTTCCTGATATCATCATAGAATAAATAATAATCCCCAATATAACATCTATAAAAATGAATATAATATTTTCTTTTATCCATTCCAACATCTTGTTTTGTATCTGAATCAATGATTTCATACTCTCTCCAAAATTGTTTATTAGAATCAAACTCTACCTACTCGTTATATATTAAATCCACATTTATTCTTTGATATTCATTTCTTTTCGATAAATCATACAAGCCTGAAATTACCATATATCCATATATTGCAAAAATACAATGGACACTTTGAATATATGCTTCTACCAATGAAGAAATCAACATCGTCACTGTCACCGCAACCATCCCGGTTTTGCAAGCCCAGTCATTTGTAGTTATTATATTTTTTCCGATTCGCAAATAGATTATAATATATGCAATTACTCCCAATATCCCGCTTTTGATTAATATATTTAAAACTGCCATTTCCAGAGAACCGTCCCATCCAACGATAGACCTTACAGTCATCACATAAGTATTCGTCTTATCATAGACAGTTTCTGCATTTCCAAAAAACAAATGAAAAATATCATTTCGATAATATTGAATATAATTTGCCAATCCCCGTACCCGATACATATAGGTACCACTTTTATATGCAATATTCCGAAAAAAATATATAAATATACCTATTCCAATAACCCCTGCCACAATTATAAGTAACTTCCTTTGGCCCTTCTTTATCTTTCTAATGATAGAATATCTTGTTGCAATTAAAAAAGTGATAAATAAAATCCATCCGCCTCTCGAATTAGAAATTATGATCAAAAAACTCGATAGATAGAGCAGGTATTTATCAATTTTTCTCTTTTCCCCATATCTATATGAAAAATATATTCCCATAAACACAGCCAGCATATCTGCTGCAAAATAATTTTTAAACTTTATTCCCCCGCAAAAAGCAAATGTAAAGCCAAATAATCCCTCACTGTCTCCTATAATTTTCTCTCCTCCAACTGTGCCTAATATGGTAGCAGCCAAAACTGCATATAAAATGGCATATGAGGCTCTTCTGATTAATCGAAAAGAATTTAAATATTTTTCTGATAAAGTAGACACTATACATATTGCAAATACCGTAAATGACAAAACAAACTTTCTTCTTATCGTCAAATCCTGTATTAAAAAACCGCAAGACATTAACAGACTCAACAATATAAACACTATCACTTTTCTTCTAAATTCTTTATGATTGGTTTTTTTGCAAAACTCCGCTAAAACACTTAACAGCAGTATACCGTAACCGATGTATTCAAAAAAGCCACCTAATCCTCTGTTTATTATGAACAAAGACTCTGACAAAGTAACAACAAAAATACTCAAAAAAACCGCATTATTTTTATTAAGATATACTTTCATAAGCTTCTCCTGTAACAAAGCCAAATTATCTTTTTTTCTGAACCAATGCTGCCGCAATCAGAGCCAAATAATAGCCTCGTAACTTAAGTATTAAAATAAAAAGTATTGCCGATTTAGGTAAACCTGAAAAATTTATGTAACTTAGCATTTGGGTTTCTGCTATTTTTTTCCTAATATGATTTGCTGCCGGCAGCATCTTATTCCCCGACTTTATTTCATGAAACACCGCCATAATAAGCCAATATGCTCTAAATGCATTTAATTGACCATCTAGTTCTTCATTTATCCCACCCAGGCGCTCTTCCATGTAATCATATAAGATTTTGTTATTTTCAAACCGTGTCTTATCATAACTATGATTCATGGCACCAGGATGCTGATTGTAATAGTATAGAATTTTATTACATATATAAATTTTCTCAGAAAAATAGACACACTCAAAAACAAATGCATTATCTTCCCCCATTCGGATTCGTTCATTTGTACAATAATGTTCTGATAATAATTTTCGGCTATAAATCTTGTTACATGCTGCCGGAAAAATCAAACCTTTGCAAAATGGCTTGCGAGAATCGTACATCATATATGGATATACTAACCTTTTCATCTGATCTTTTTCATAGATCCCCTCGGGCAGATCATTTAAAATCTCCAAATCATCATCTATAAATTTCTTTACTATACCAAATATAACCATGTCCGGGTTATAGCATTTTATGGCTTCGTTATATATAATCTTCAACAAATCCTCATTAATCCAGTCATCCCCATCTACATAACAGATATAATCACCTGTTGCCAGTCTTAATCCGGCATTTCTGGCACTGACCAATCCGCCATTTGCCTTATGTATTACCTTCACCCGATTATCCTGTCTGTCATATTCATCACAAATTTCAGGACATTTGTCCGGTGAACCATCATCCACAAGAATTAACTCAAAATCAGAAAAACTTTGATTTAAAATGCTGTCTATGCATTTCCTCAAATATTGCTCCACTTTATAAATGGGTACAATAACGGAATAGGTCATTTTCTTTATCCTTTCATCTGTTGTGCAATATCCGCGGCTACAATTTCTTCCCCTGTTTTATTTTTAAGCTGTTCCATGCTTTCTATACTCAACCCATTATTGATTGAAGCAGAGACATCGCATGTACTACACTGATCCAGCTTTTCCTTTGTTATTTTCCCATCTTTATAATCTCGAACAACTTTATTTTCATACATACTATATTTTTTTGAGATCCAAAATCTTAATTTATGTCGCAACACCCACCACGCCGGAACCCAAATATACTTATGCATTGCCGGAGATACAGAACCAATCATCCAACAGTTGCGGTCACAGCATCTGACCTTCCTCCGAATCTCCTCAGCCTGCCTGCCATTCCATAATTCATCCCATGTCTGTCTGTTCAGATTACCCATCACCTCTTTATCCTTGGTTCCATTACAAGGCATCACATCTCCGTATGGGTCAATAAAAAAGGTATCAAAACTCATGTCACATGGCAGAAGCCGCCTTTGCCCGTAAATATAGTTAATTAATCCATGATTGAAATAAGCTCGGAACCACTTTTTGGGATTCTTTGATTTCAACAACTCATTTATTAGATCCTCAAAATTTTTTGCAACCATCGGACGGTCTTGAATAATATTTTTGTTTTCAACAAAATAAAAACTATTATGCAGCGATGCTGTTGCAAATTCCATTCCCATTTCATCGGATATCCGGTAGAGAGGAAGCAAATCCTTTGCATTCATGTCCTGCACCGTCATTCCGAAACCAACATCCTTCATCCCCATCTCAACCAGTTTCTTTAGCGTAGTATACCCTCGATTAAATCCATCCTCTAATCCCCGTATATCATTGTTGGTCTGTTCCAGGCCTTCAATGGAAATCCGAATTCCAATCTGATGAAACTCCTTCGCCAGGTTCAGGATTCTGTCTGTAAAAAAACCATTGGTTGATATCACAATACGATCACTTCTTTTATAGAGCTCACGCACGATTTCCTTCAGGTCTGTCCGTATAAACGGTTCTCCTCCAGTAATATTGGTAAAGTACATCTTTGGCAATTTTCGAATGGTATCTATGCTAATTTCTTCCTCTGGTTTCGATGGAGCCTTATATCTGTTACACATGGAACAGCGAGCATTGCATCGATAAGTAACAATCACTGTACCATTCAATTTTTTCTGATTCATACTCTCTCCTTATACAAATCCAACGTCTCCTTCACAACCTCATCCCAGCTATACTTTTGACATATATAATCAGCAGCCCCTGCCTTATACTGCCCTACCAGCTCCGGATCATCTGCCAGCTTCTGCATCGCTTCCCGCAACTCTTCCACATTGCCATGTTCAAACGTTACTCCATGCTCTCCTACTACCTCAGCGCACTCCGGTATATCCGAAACCAGGCAACAATTTCCATAGCTCATGGCCTCCAGCAGGCTCAAAGGCATTCCCTCCAGATCGCTGGGCAGGACATATACATAAGCGCAGCTGAAAATCGATTCATAGACCTCTCCCTGGACAAATCCGGTAAAAAGTATCCTATTGTCATCGGCAGCCAGTCTTTTCATCTCCGTTACAAAGGCGTCTGTATCGCTGCTGCCACCTGCTATGACCAGCTTTTTGTCTGTCTCCACCTTCTGGAAGGCTTCGATCAGATACTTTACTCCTTTTTCGGGAACAATCCTCCCCAAAAAGAGAAAATAGCAGTCTTTCTCTAATCCGAATTTTTTTCTGATACAGTCATCGCCGCTCAGCTCAGGTGAACAGATCCCGTTGGGAATATACACCGTATCCCGACCATATACATTCTTAAAATACGATTGGATCCCCTTGCTCAGGACAATGATTTCATCCGCGTACTTTACTGCATTTCTTTCCCCCTGCCTGATATAGGCGCTGGCAAATTTTCCCCATTTTGCCCTTCTATGATCAAGTCCGTGGATCGTGACAACGACTTTCTTTTTCATAAGTTTGGGAAGCCAGCACAGGAATGCAGGTCCCTCCGCATGGATATGTACTACATCATAGCTTCCAAACGCAGCGCAGACAGATGCGCTTACTGATGAGGTCATTGCCGCCAGGCCTCTGCAGTCGATGGTAAAAACATTCTTTAAACGAATCCCTTTATACTGTTTTTTCCTCTCCCTGCTGTATTCCTTGCTGCCTGCATACTTTCCCCTTCTGTTAAAACAGGTAACCTGATGCCCTAAACTTACCATACGCCCGGACAGCTCTTCGACGACGACTTCGATTCCGCCATCTCTGGAAGGAATTCGCTTGTGTCCCAGCATGGCGATTCTTAACTTGGGCTGATTCGTTTTCCTGAGATTTATACCCTTTTTTGAACCTGTAACATTTTTATCTGCCATTTCTGTTTACTCTTTTCCCGTCACAGCTGCCCATCCCGGCCTGATCTGTAGAAATTGCCCTCAGGAATTGCCGCCTCATCTCAAAACGATTCACACCCATCAAGCCATATCCCCACAATTCGTATCAGTATCATCATATTCACAATCAATCTATTCCCGATTTCGTCATATCTTCAAGCAATCCATTCCCGCCCTCGCTATATCTCCGGGCAATCCATTCCCGCCCTCATCATATCTCCGGACAATCTGCACTCACCGTATCTCCAGGTCATCCGTACCTGTCTGCATCCTGTCTCACATCGCCCCATCCCTCCGGAACACAACCCCCACAGTCCTCACCAAAATCCGCAGATCCAGCGCCATACTCCACTCCGTTATGTACTTCGTATCCAGCTTCACAACCTCTTCAAAATCCGTGATCTTGCTCCTCCCGCTGACCTGCCACAGCCCCGTGATCCCGGGACGCACCGCCAGGCGGGCTCTGTGATGGGGCTCATATCTCTCCCATTCATCCAACGTAGGCGGCCTGGTTCCCACCAGGCTCATGTCACCTTTCAATACATTCAGAAACTGGGGAAACTCATCCAGGCTGTGGTCCCGTATAAAATTCCCGATCCCCTTCTTCACACTGCCGTCTTCCAGTATCCTGCATCCGATAATGCGGGGGTCTCCCTCTACCTTAAACATCAGCCCGTCCCCATGGCGGTTACGCTCCATCAGGGCCTTTTTCCGCTCCTCCGCATCCGGATACATGCTGC
>OFHM01000384.1_pt1 | contig 39345 bp, 52 predicted proteins | sample 1521311 | NCBI WGS metagenome assembly OFHM01 (sample SAMEA3504083, study PRJEB24116) | mouse gut metagenome | biome: mouse gut; feature: mouse-associated habitat; material: faeces | place: Denmark | collected 2011 | reverse complement strand
TGGCTTGGCTGGTCGAAATACTGTATTTTCATAGTTTCACATGATTTTACACATACTTAATTTTACATATTTTTAATACTTTTATATTATACATTAAATTTCAAATTTATACAACCTATTTTCAAAGATAGTTGTTATTGCATTACTTTATTGCATTACTTTTTTAAAAAGGGAAATACACCATAGATAAAAATTTATTACCGCTTCGTAGCATAATCAAAGTAGCAGTAATACCAGTAAAAACACTACCCTTTTAATTCCCTACGTGTTTTTACTTAATTTTTATCTATGGTTTTATTATACATTAAAAAATCGGTTAAGTAAATAAAAACTTAATCGATTTTATTATTTCTTTTCAATAACTATGTCTACATGATGAACTTCTGCAATTTTATACAATGTATCAATATAATATCTACTTCTACCTGCTTCATAGTCTTGTATTGTTCTTTCTGCTTTACCTATACTTTTTCCGAACTCTTTTTGTGTTAGTTCAGTCCATTCACGAATTATACGAATGACATCTTTAGGCTCGTAATCACTCAAACATATTCTCAACTGCATTTCCTCCACTTTATCTTACTATATTATTGACATTCTAACAGTAAAAATGTATAATTTGAGAGAAAACCACGTTGGCAACGTGCGAAACATATTTTTATAATAAAGTGGTTTATTACTTTAGAAGTAAAAATTGTGAACGGAAGGAGATTTTAAAATGTCTATGTTATATAATGGTAAAACATGGTATGAAATGACACCAGAAGAACAAAAAGTCTGCTTGATAATAGTAGGAATAATGGCTTTAGCATTATTCATCTATGGTATATACTACTTTATAAAAAAAAAGAAAAGATAAAGACTAAATTATTGTTTTTTATCGAATATTGTAATATAATAATTTTGAAAAGGGGGAAATATTATATGTATTGTAATAAATGTGGAAATGAAATAGATGATAAAAGCGAATTTTGTTCTAAATGTGGATCTAAAATAGGACAAAATAATAGTGTTAATGAAAGTAAAGTTAAAACAAAAAAGAATAAGAAAATAAATAAAATACTTCTAATAATTTTAATACTTCTAATACATCTTATTTTATTTGGAGGAGGAACACTACATTTTTTGAATAGCGATACTGTAACTGCTAATGTTATTTACCCAATAAAAACATCAGGAATGGTTAGATTTACAACCGAATATACATACGAATGTAATATTGTATATGAATATAAAGGAGTAGAATATCACGATACAGTAACTTTTAATGATGATAATCTTCCAAAAGAAATTAAAAATTCTAGTAAAGACCCAAACTTTTTTGATGTTAAATTAAAAGGATGTATTTATAAAGATAGTCCAAATAAATTTATTTCAAACATGGAATACTATAATATGTCTAAATATGTATTTTATATTCAAGTCATATTAATTATTCCAAGTCTTTGGTTAATTATAAGAAGTATAATTGGTTTAATTAAAAATAGAACTAATAGTAAAAATGGAATTAATAAAGCTGTTTTAATTCCAATTATAATTTTAATTGCTGTTATTGTGGGAAGTGTTATATTTTCTATAAGCAAAAATAAAAATTTATCAAACAATAAAGATAATACACCTGTTGATTGGGGACTTACCATTAATGGAACTTCAATTATTTTACCTTGTTCATTAGATGAATTAAATAATACAGGTCTTGAAGTAACAGCTACTGGCTACAAAGATGTTCTTTCTTCACCTAATCAAACTTTTTCTGGTTATAGTGCAAATGCAGATGGCTGGAAAAAAACAATAGCTTTAGATTTAAAAACAGGTAAAGATGTATCTAAAAAAGAAAAAAATGTAACTGTATCAGGTATTGATTATAAATTACCTGCACATTCTTTCGATACAACCCTTGGTATAACCCCTGATAAATCATCTTTGCTTACAAGTTCTCAATTCTCTATAAAAAATAATATTACTATTGGATCTAAAAGCGAACATGTTATTGAAGCCTTTGGAACTGATTATGAGCCTAAATCAGAAACTAATTTAAATGGGTTATATTCATTAATTTATTATAAAAAAGGTAATAGTACATTAACTATTGGTTTTGAAAATGGTTTTGTACGCGAAATTAAAATTACTACTACTAACTTAAATATAAATAAAAAAGAAAATAATTCACAAGACAGCAGTTTATCAAATAGTGTTGAAACTACTATGCAAGAAGTAGAAACAAACAACAATTCGGATGATAATATAGACAGAGAAGAATTACTTGATAACAATTATAATACAGCAATAGCTGAAATAAAAAAATGCTTAAAAGATGTAAATTGGTTAAACCAAAACATATACATAACAGAAGATGAAATGATAAGTAATGATGCAGATATTTCTGACCAAGAAATAAATTTCATCGTATGTAAAAGCGATACAAAGCCGATTATTGTTGTGGAAACATCATCATTCAATAATTTATTTATTAAAATTGACCTTGTTACATATGAAAATAATAAAGTAAAAGTTAAAAGAATTGGTGAAGGACATAATTCTCATGTTGGATATTCCGTTGATGCAAATAAATGTGTAGTTTGTACTGGATATATGCATATGGGTGAATGTAAAACTTTATTAAATAGTATTGTTGATGGAAAAATAAATTTATTAGGTTCATACAGTTACTATGAAGACTATATAAGTAATACTGATGATAATATGGAATTAAAATATACATATTACATCGGACTTGATACAAATTTTAATAATGGTAAAGAAGTTTCAGAAAATGAATACGAAAGATATAAGAAAAACTTAAACGAAGAACAATACAATTTTGTTTCAATTGGTACTAGATTAACAAGTGAAAATATTGATTTGTATATAAATTAATGCTTGTTATACTTCTAATTTTATAATACAGCAAAAGTCTTAATCGAATTAAATATAAATTTATTCATATGCAATAATAGATATATAAAAATAATAGACAATATAAAGCATTTACCTTATATGGTAGGTGCTTTTTTATGGTTATACCTCTACTCCCCTCTTTTAGTTTTCTGATAACATGAACAAAAACCATTATGCTATATTATGTTTGTAAGAGGTAAGAAATGTATAAAAGAAATAGAAAAACAACTTTTAATTTCATAAATATTAGCAAAGATTTACGAAGAATAGTAGCGAATAAGGCTTATGCTATATATGGAAAACCTTTACCCCAAGAAATACAAGAAAGATTAAATATAGAGGTAAATTCTATTATAGAAAATAGACTTGATATTCTCTATATGATTACAAGCAAATTAGTTGAAAAATCAAAAAAATATGGTTATTTAACAGGATATAGAGGTTGTTTAGGTAGTTCACTTGTTGCTTACTTGTTAGGAATAACAGAATGTAACCCATTACCCAAAAAGTATGGTGGTTTTAATATACCATTTGAAACATTTGCAGGTGTAAATTTCAATAAGTATTTAGACATAAACCTAAACATAGCAACAGATATTTATAAAAAAATTTGTAAATATTTAGACCAACTATTAAAAGAACATAAAATATGTACTAATTATGGTGGTATTAAGGTAATTAATGGCATATATAGCTTTAAAAGAAATATAGCAAAAATGACAGGCGAACAGATAGGAAATATAGTTTTATTATCTGATGACAACCAAGTATATTTAAAAAAACTCTATGATCTAACTAATATAAACCCTAAAGCAATAAACTTGAATAATGTTTGTATGTCCGATTTTACTATTGCTAGTAAAATATGTTTTGATAAAGAAACTGAAATAATAAAGAAAATAATTCAAAAAACACAAGCAAATACTTTTGAGGATCTGATTAGAGTTCTTAATTTAATCTATGGTACTGAAACATGGAAAGATAATGCAGAAACTATCATAAGCAATGGAGAAGCAGATTTGTTGCAAGTGATTACCTCAAGAGATGATATAATGATTTATTTAATGGAAAAAGGCATTGATAGAATTACAGCTTATAACACTATGGAGAATGTTAGAAAAGGCAAAGGACTTACAAGTGATATGACAAATATTATGATAAAACATGATATTCCATATTGGTATATAAGTTCATGTAATAAAATTAAATATCTTTTTCCAAAGGCTCATGCAATTAGTTATCTGTTATGTTTTTCTAGGTTAGCATGGTATGAAGCTAATTATAACAAAGAATTTAATAAAATAACTAAAGAGGTAAGAAATGGATAATTTTGAAGAAGAAGTACAATATTTTACGGAATTAGTTTTTAACAATATACAAGAAGCAAGAAATAGAAAAAAAGGCTCAAAAGAAGCAGAAGAAGCAATTTTAAATTGCATAAGTGTAAGTAAAGATGGTCAAAGTATATTTGTGTTCAATATGGATAAAGACTATTGTTACGAATTACTGAAAAAGGACATAGAAAAATATAATTATAAGAATTACAGAACAAAGGCTTTAGCCCTATACTATATTGGGAGATTAATAGAATATTTAAAAAAGGAAATAACATTTGAGGAACTTGCAGGGATATATGAAGAAACTAAACCAGTAGTAAAAAATATTATAGAACAAAAGAACAATATTAGTGAACAATTAAGATTACTTCGCAAAAATAGGAATATTCCAGAAGTACAAGAATATATCGACAAACTATATAATGGAAAATATGCAAGTGAATATTTGAAATACTTAATAGATAGATACTATTATGGCAAAAAGAATTTAATAAGACCCAAGAAAAATGGTTTAGAAACAGATTTTAAAATGTTACTACAATGAAAGGATAATAAAATATGTGTATCAAAAGAAGAATATTAACAGAGTATGTTACATTAGATATTGAAACAACTGGATTTAACCCTCAAAAGCACAAAATAATTGAAATAGCAATTTGTAAAGTGAAAGATGGAAATATTGTTGATGAATATACCTCTTTTGTTAATCCTAAACAACCTATTCATTATGCAATAACAGAGATTACAGGAATTACAGAAGATATGCTAAAAAAAGCAGAAACAATAGACATAGTAATACCAAAGATTTTAGAGTTTATAGGTCAATTACCTATTGTTCTACATCATTCTTATTATGTTATGGGATTTCTAAAACAAAATTGTATTAATCTTAATATAAATTTAGATAATCAAGTAATTGACGCCTTGCCTTTATGTAAGAAAAAACTACCCCATTTGAAGATTTATACAATAAAAGCAATTTCAAAGTTTTTAGAAAATGACAATGTTGAAATAGACAGATTAATAGATTATGCTAGATGGACTTTCAGAGTATTTGAAAAGGTAAGATAGTAATATGTTTGTAAAGGGATAATAAATATGTGTATTAGAAAAATATTAGATGAATATGTGGTATTAGATATTGAAACAACTGGATTTAACCCAGAAAAAGACCAAATAATTGAAGTCGCTGTTTGCAAAGTAAAAGATGGGAATATTGTTGATGAATATACTGCTTTTGTTAATTCTAAACAACCTATACATCAGTCAATAAATGGCTTTACAAATGATAAGTTAAACAATGCAGAAACAATAGATAAGGTAATGCCAAAACTTTTAGAATTTATAGGTCAACTACCTATTGTTGTGCATGATGCCTATCTTGTTATGGGATTTCTAAAAAAGAATTGTAATAATATCGATTTAAGTTTAGACAATGAAGTAATTGACATATTTCCTTTATGTAAGAAACAACTACCATACTTGAAAAATCATAAAGTAAGTACAATTTCAGAATTTTTAGGAAATACGGATGTTATGGTAGATGGAATAATAGATTATACCAGATTAATATATAAGGTATTTGAAAATATCAGAGATGTATCATAATAAGTGGTTTTGTTATGGTTTTCTAAAAATTGTGATATAGACAACGATAGGATGTGCTATGACAATAAATAGAGTTTTGGAAGCAATAAGAAATCGTAAAATAAAGTTTTTACTAGAAAACAACTTATATTACCCCGCTTCTATAAATGGTTTAAAAACGATTATGGTTTGAAATAAATACAAAAGAAAAGGAAAATAGATATGCAAATTAAAATTCATAGAGGAGTTAATCAAATTGGTGGTTGTGTAACTGAAATTAAAAGTAAAAAAGCAAGGGTACTTGTTGATGTTGGCTCTAATCTCCCTAATTGTGAAAATGCAATAGAAGTGAATATTGCTAATATCAGTAAAAAATGTGATGCTGTTTTTATAACACATTATCACGGCGACCATATAGGCGAATATATGCAAGTTAATAAAAATGTTCCTATTTACATTGGAAAACAGGCAAAAGAGATTTTTACTATATTTCAAAATAAAATGAAAGATACAGGTGTTACAGACATTACACAGGAACATATTGATAAAATACATACATTTAAAATATTTAAGCAAGGTGTACCTTTAAAAATTGGAGATATGGAAATAACCCCTATTCGTGCAGACCATTCGGCATTTGACAGTTATATGTTTCTAATAGAAGCTAACGGAAAAAGAATTTTACATACAGGCGATTTTCGCTTACATGGTCCTATGGGAAAAGGAACACCTAAAACACTTAAAAAAATAGGAAAAGTTGATGTTCTCATTTGTGAACATACAACACTATCAAGACAAGATGAAAACTTTGTGTCTGAATTTATGTTACAAGAAGAAGCAATTAGCTTAATAAAAAGCAAAAAATACATTTTTATATTGTGTGCTTCTACTAACATTGACAGGATAGCTTCTTTTTATCATGCAAACAAAAAAGCAGGAGAAAAGCTATTTATATGTGATGTTTACCAAAAGAAAATACTTGATTATGTAAGCAAAAATAGTGCGAAATACACAGATTATTATAACTTCTCTGATGTTAAGATTTTTGATAGTGAATTGTATAAAAAGATGGTAAGTAATGGTTTTTGTATGTTAGTTCGTAGCAACTACTTTTCAAAGAAATTTGTTTATAACCCTAGATTTAAAAACAACCTATTCATTTACTCTCAATGGTTAGGATATTTACAAGGTAAAACGGCAGAACAAGACCTTGTTAAGTTTGTTCCTAGAAAATACTATTATTTACACACAAGTGGTCATGCAACAGCTGAAGGAATTATTGAAGTTTGCAACATTGTTAAACCTAATGCGATAATTCCTATACATCGGCACAAACTCATACGATTTTGACAAGTTAGATTTACCATATAGAATTAGACACTTGAACAATAAAGAAATATACAAGATATAATGAATTATGAAAGGAATCTTAAAATATGGCTCATAAAACAGCAGTTGAAAAATTAAAGGAACATGAATACGATATGAATATTAAGGCTCAAGTAAGAAATTTTAAAGTAGAAATAGCAGACAACGGAGATAATACTGGATCAATAACAGTATGGAAATTTAACAAGAACAAAAAGAATTTAAGTGAGATGCTAACATTTATTGAAACACAGACATTTGTTGAAACATTAGACATCGAAGGAATTGCAGATTTTCAAGTGAGTATTAAGAAAGAAAATGAAATATTAGAAGATGGTTTATTTTTAGATAAAATTACAAAATGGATATATAACCGACTAAACAATGAAAAGATAGAATTTATGTACGAGTTTGTTGGTGGAAAATACAACGGAAAGACCATGACTAAAGCAGAAGTTGAAACTTTATCACATGGACTAACAGAAGATTTAACACATATTAGACAAAAAGGTGGTACTTGTCATAGGAAAGAACTAGATAATCAGCCTCTAGTCAATGGTTATTTGTCCCCTATGTTCTCACATATAGACTATGGACTGGTTTATTTACGATATGAAACACAAGAAGTTTACGACAAAATACCAGATTAGAAAGGAGATGTAAAATATGGCAGGAAGAATTGATTATTTAGAAAGACAGGAATATAAAAAAGATTTATACCAAGAACGAGCAGACAAGCAGATAAAAGAAGTCAAGCACATTATGAAAGGCATAGAGATATAGCAAGTGTAATACCTATGGGGCAACCTATTTTAATTGGTCATCACAGCGAGAAACGACATAGAAACGACTTAAAAAGAATAGACAATGAAATGAGAAAGTCTATACAAGAAAGTGAAAAGGCAGACTATTATAGAAATAAAGTAGATAACATTGATAACAGCAAAGTTATTTCATCAGATGACCCACAAGCTATTGAAAAGCTACAAGCTAGAATTGAAGAACTAGAAAAAGCAAAAGAAGAAGTAAAAGCTAGACCTCATGAATGGTACGAATTACCCTACCTTAATGCAGATATAAGGAGATTAAAAGACAGAATAAAGGAAATTCAAGAACTGGAAGAATTGCAGTTTGAAGATATTACCTTTAATGGTGGCAAAGCAATATTGAATAGAGAAATAAACAGGTTACAGTTTCTATTTGATACTAAACCAGATGAAGAAACAAGAACTTTATTAAAAAAACATGGCTTTAAATGGTCGAGATATGAACAGGCATGGCAAAGATTATATAATAGGAATGGTATTTATGCAGTTAATTATGTTGTTAAAATAATAAATGAAAGAGGCGAAAAAAATGATAACTTGTAGACCTTACACTTTTATTAAAGATACGGAGAAAATGAAAGATTTTCTAACCCTTAATAAAGAGGATTTTTTGAAATCATATAGTTATTTACTTGAAGAAGAATATGATGTGACAGTTTGGGAATATATAAAACGTACTAGAAATGCTTATAAAAGACAGATTTTAGATGATTAATGTTATGTTAGGATGATATGTAACAATACCCTCATACATTGAACTAGAGAGACTACATAGCCTTTACAGAGGATATATCTATTTTTACAAAAATTTTTTCGCCGTAGTATATAAAACAGCTTAAAATCGAGCCTAGAGAGCGACAGATAGAATATAAGAGTTTTTTTAAGACCAAACCATATCTGGCATAGTGGCATAGTGAAATTCCAATAAATAAGCTAGTCCTCATCGACTAGCTTATTTATTATTAAGTCATTATGTGTTGTCAGATGTTGTTTGTTCATTATCTGTCCTTTGTTCTTCTTGAGTTGTTTCCTCCTCATCTAGTTGTTGTTCATCATCTGGCTTTTGTTCCTCATTTAGTTGTTGACAAAGATAATCTTCAAAAGTACCGTTAAGGTTTTTTCTTTTATAGTCATCACCGTAAATTTTATCTGTTTCTCTAGTTATACCATTCCATTGAAGGTACTCATCGTAAATATCTTGACTTTTAGAATTGTCGAAATCTGGAGAAACATAATACCATACTCTTTTACCAGCCAATGAGTATCGTTCATCTCTATAACCCAATGCTAATACTTGCTTACCAAATTGGGCATCACTAATAGCTTCCCTATTATTGTTCTTGCACCACTTACAATATGTATTATAATAAAGACTTTTAACGATAATTGTTTTTATAGGAAATAAACTGATAAATTCTAAAGCACTATTGCATTCCATAAAATATCGTTTAGTTTCTTCCTCGACAATAGGTGGAATGGTAAATTTACCATTCTCTAGCACTTTTTCAAATGCTTGTACCGACCTAGTTACAATGATTTTCAAAGCTTCTGTTGCACATAGCTTGTCTTTAATATTAATATCGCGATTACCTCTGTCATCTGTAAACGTTGCATTAAATGGTATAACGATAACTCTATCGGTTATATGTAGCCCTATTTCTTTAAAGTTTATGACCTCATTCACTGACAGCAACATCGTTGCATAAGGTGTTAAGACATCATCATCTTTTCCATTTAGTGATATAGGCTCTCCAGACACTATACGAGTTATAAGCGAATTGTTTATGTATTTCGGTTGCTTTTGGTCTTCCGAGATATTTACTGTACAACCGCTTTAGCTTTTTTATTGTAGACTTGCTTCCTGCTTTACTTCCGTGAAAGTTGCTCAAGATGCTCATGTGAGCATTCCTCTTCTAACACAGCTTCCGCTATCCTAAAAATCTTGCTTTTGCCATTTCTTCCATATCCTAATAAAATTATTAGTTTATTCGGATTACTAGTTTTTGCTAACGAATAACCTATCACTTCATAAAGTAAGATTTCTATGTCCTCATCTTCGCAAGTAACACTTTTAAAATAATAGTCAACTGTGTCCGATGCTTCGGAATTAGTCGAAAGGACACTAGGGTCATAATAAGGTATAACTGCTTCTGAAAAAATAGGGTTAATTCCTTTCTTACTATACTCATCTGTTGGAACAGCAGTATTACTGGTTTGTTCCACACTGTTTAATTCCTTCATCTCTTGTTCTAGCTTTATATCATTGTTTTGTATATCCGCTTCTTTTGTTTGAATTTCATTATTTTGCATAATAAGCAACTCCTTTCATTTAAAGAGTGATTTTTGTACTAGATATAGAAAAACACTCTTTGATTTTCTACCTATTTATTGGGTAGTTCAGCATTCTTCATTCTTATCGTGTTTAGACATATACCATTGGCGTAAGGCCCCGAATTTCTACAACTTTTTGCTTTCCGAAACCCGCTCACTAGGAAAACTTTTTTGTTTGAAAATTCGCTGGGCTGTAGCTATGGAACAATTACGAATTTTTGCAAACTCGGAAATCGTTACAAAGCGAAGCATTTTTGATTTGTCATTTTCCAATAATTCAATTTTCTTTAGCATTTCATCTAACTTTTTTATGTTTAACTCGATGTCTGTGTCTGTTTTAACAGTAACTGTCATTTTACTTTCACCTCCAACAAAATATTATTATCGTTTTTGATAACTACAACTTGATAATACCATTTATTTTAATTTTAGAAAAACAAAATAAGACATAAGGCTTATGTGCGTATTGCTTATCATTTTTGATAAGCCACATTGACATTGTTCTTGTTATGATTTATAATTACTATAGTTTTATTTATAGGAGGAAAATCATGGATAATGAATGGCTTGAATTAAGGGACAAGCGAAATAAATTAAAAAAGTCTTTAAATAAAAAAATTGGACAAAGACTAAAAATTCTTGCAGAAGAAAATAAAATGACTAATACTGATTTTGGAACAGCAATAGGCTTACTTATGGGAGATAAATCAAAAGAATCAACAGTTAGTAAATATTTTTCTGGTGAAAAAGAATTAGATATATATACCATAATGAAAATATCTCAAAAATTCAAAGTAAGTGTAAATTGGATATTAGCTAAATTACCATTAAACATAAGAGAAGATAAATATTATAATGTTTATAAAGTAACTAGATTATCTGAACATTCTATTATTATGCTACAATTATTAAATAATGATCCTTTTATAAATAATCTTTTTGAATATTTATTACGTAACAACACTTTTTTAGAGTTTCTAATAAGTATAAATAACTACCGACTTATGAACATTAAAACAAGAAATGGAAAAATTTTATATCATCTCTCAAAAAAAGTAGAAGCTATAAAAAATGATGATATAGAAAAATTAGAAGAAATTAAAAGGTTAGAAGAACAAGGGATGACAATTTTTGAAGAAAAAAGCCCTCTCTCAATGGAAGTAAATATATCTCAAAATTATTGTAAGGAACCTTATGTAGAAGTAACACTTGAAGAAGCTCTTGATGGTGCATTGCTAAAAGTTTCTAGATTAGCTGAACAACTTGCAAAAGAATTTACAAATCAAAATGATACCAACGATAACAAAAAGAAAAAATAAATGTTATATTATTAGTAAAAACGGAGTAAATCTATGAAAAAAACTAATAATAAGGAAATTTATAAAAGACTTGGACTAACTGAAAAATCAATCGAAGTATTGGAAGATTTAAAAGCTAGAGAAGATAAAGTAACTACAAACAAAAGAGCTTTTGCAAAAAGAATTGAAACGATTAACTGTTTATTAGAAAATGAAGCGAAATATGGTATTTTGGGATTTATTTCACTTTTTCTTTGGGATGAGTATAAAGGTGTATTTGAAGTATTAGAAATAAATTCTGGGAAAACTCTTTGTTTTACCGCTTCTAAACTACAAAATACTTTTATGTTTGATATTGAAAAATATTTGAAGAAATTAAAAGAAGATATAAAAGATAAAAATAATAAAGAAATTAAATAAAAAAGCAGGGAATATTTTTTGTGATGATTTGCTGAACTACCCAAAAAATAATTCCCCTAGAAAATCAAAGAGTGACTTTCTATAATTTATTATAGTACAAAAAGTTGCTCTTGTAAATAATGAGGAGTGATTTTATTATGGGAAAAAAGAAAAGTAAAGGAAATGGAGAAGGAACAATATATGTTAATTCAAAAACTGGTTTATATATAGGTCAATATGTTATAGATGGCAAAAGAAAATCTGTATATCAAAAGAAAAATGAAAAAGTAGGAGATTTTAAGGCAAGGTTTAACAAAATACTAACTACAATAAATGATGGTACATATATAGAAAAAAACAACGAAACATTTATTGATATACTAAAATCTTATGTTGAACAAAAACACAATGATGGTATTACTTCGGATAGGTCTTATGGAAGGGAACTCTCAACTATAAAACAAATTGAAATGACTTGTGATAATTTTATAAACAAACCTATTCAAAAAATAACTGTTGAAAACATTGAGAAAAGCAAAAAAAATATTCGCAAATATTCTAATGCTGTTATAAGTAAAATATGGATATTAATTAATAAAACATTTCAAATTGCTACCGCAAGAAGAAAAATACCATATAATATAATGCTAGATGAAACATTAAGAAAACCTATATCAGAAAGAGCCGAGAAAAAAATTGAAGCATTAACAGTAAAAGAAGAGCAAAAACTAATTAATATATTAACTACTAAAGAAGCAAATCACAAATATAGTAATATAATATTACTACAGTTATATACTGGTATGAGAATAGGCGAAGTTTTGGCATTAAGTAAAGACTGTATTGACCTTAAAAGCAACACTTTAACTGTCTACCGCACATTAACACAAGATGATAGTTTTCATGTGATTATGGGAGAACATACAAAAACATTTAAAAAGCTAACTGGTATTGATAAAGGCAAAAGAACTTTCCCTATGAATGATAAAGTCCTTAAAATAATAAAACAAATATTAAATTCTAAAATAGACAATATAAATGGTTTGTTATTTTGGGATTATAGGAAAGATTTTTATATCACACCTTGCGAAATTAACAGCTTTCTAAAAAGAATTAATGAAAAATATCAAATAACCGCTTCTTCCATACATTCACATAGATTAAGACATACTTTCATTACAAGATGTGTCGAAAATGGAATAAATCAAAAAGTTATTCAAAATTTAGTAGGTCATGTAAAAGGTAGCACTATAACTTCGGATGTATATACTTCTGTTTCTGATGACTTTATGATTAAAGAACTACAAAAAATGAGTTAAAAAAGTCTACTGCATTACTATTGCATTACTTTTATAAAAATAAGTCTTGTAAAATGTTGATATTTCAACAAATACAAGACTTTTCTTTTTGGCTGGGCTGGTTACTATCATTAATTTTCAAACTTTTTTCAATCTTTTTAAAGTCCTATAAATATCATAAGTACCGCATTTATCATTTCAAACCATTTTAAAAATATCTAAAATCTTTCCCTACTGCGACTTTTTTTACGACAAAAATTATTGTATTCTTCTTTATCTATTACTTGATTATTAAAATACTTTTCATATTCCTCTTTGTCAATAATATATTTTTCCATATCTCCTACCACATTTCTCTTCTTCATCTCGTTCTCCCCCTTAATCATTCATCATACCATACTAATTATAACACGCGTTTTTCTCCAAAATTAACTTTTCAAAAAAACATCTTTTTTTCAAACTATGTTTGTTTTACCTGTCTTTTTCTTTTTTATATCCTTTTTAATCATTTTTTACATTTGTATTTTTTATTATACGACATTATTCGACAAAATGCAACAAAAACTTTTCAAAAATTCAGCAAAACAATATTTTCTCCTTCACCAATTCACCTATACCCCTTTATTTCCATACATTCTACCCATAAAATTAATCCTCACTTTTTCCAAATTTTTATAAAATTTTTTTTAATTTTTAGGTTACATTAAATAAGAGGACAAAAAAATGTTTATATTTGTAGTTAAAAAAATAAGAAATATTAAGAATATAACTTTAGACAACTTATCTAATAAAACAAACTTACCACATTTTTATCTAAGCAAACTCGAAAACAACAAACTCGAAAACTGTAGTACAGAAACACTAGAAAAAATCGCTAACACCTTAGAAGTCAACATCAAAGACCTATTCTACACCACATCCGACATCCAAGACCTAAAACAAGAACTAAACGAAATCATCGACGAACACGGACTCAACTCACCAGAAGCCCTAGACCAAAGCCAACTCATCGACTCACTCATCAATTTACTCAACAAATAAATATAAAAAAAAACAGAACACATCCCCCATGTGTTCTGTTTCCTTAAATCATCCCCAAACAATTTACATTCTTATTATAAACCATTCATTCACATTTGTCAAGCAAAATATTCAAAAAATATCAATTAGACTAATTCTATCCATCCAGCTAATTTTCTCTACCTACATCCACCCTTCCATCTCACATATCCACACTTATAAACACTCGTTCCATTCACCTTATACCTCACAAGCGGTCTATCATTATCAATCGCCAAATACTCCGCCTTCTCCCTCGGATCCAAACTCCCAATCTTCTTCGTCAAATCCGTATCCGCAAAAACAGGTTCTGGCGTACTCCCATTCTGATACACTCTCGCCATCTCCAAACATCCTCCTTCATCCTTATTATTTTCAACTCCAATCACCTGAAAATCCAAATGTCTCCTAACCTTATTTAGGAAACGCTCCCAGCCCAAATCAAGCGTCCTATGCGGGCAATACTTCCTACTATAATCCTCATGCTTCTTCACCCTCTCAATTCCCCAGCCACGTTCCTTCAAAAGCATCGCAATATAACTCGCCGCCAAATCCTCTGCCTCCTCAAAACGCTCTCCACCAGACTTCGAATAGCAAATCTCAACCGAAATCGCCCTTCGATTCCCTCGTCCATTCCTTCCATCTCCACAAGCAAACGCATTTCTATTAAACGGAATCCCCGTCACCACTCGATAATTATCAACCGCCACATGAAACGACGTACTCGAACCATTCCCCAGCATATAAGAAACCTCTGACATAGCCGACGCATCATTCGCCGTATTATGCACCGCAATCTCCTCCGCCTTCATCTCATATGGACACTTCAAATTATATTTACTCATCGGACATTTAACATTCGTTATCTGCATTCTCTTCCCCTCCTATTCCATCCAATTCATCCATTTCCGCAAAAATATTCTCCTGCAAATTCTTTTGATATAACTCTTCACTAAACTCCACTTCTTCAATTTCAATATTATCTTCCATAATCACTTCTCCTCCATTTCTGGCAATCCCGCCACACTCGTAAGCAACGACAAAATCCCAGCCAACAAACTAGCCGAAGCCACCGTCATCCAACTCACATCACCCATCGCAACACTCGTCCCAATCATCGCAACAGCCGTTTGCGCCACCGTCTTAATCGCCCTCACTCCAGCACACTTAAACCAATCCTTCATCCTATCTCCCCCTCTCCAACAACTTATCAATCTTCATACTCTGATTATCCATACTCTTCTGCAACAAATCCAACGACTTCTCCATATTTCGATTCCCCTCCTTCATCTCCTCCAAGCAACTACTAATATTCAAATTCGTATCCTTCATCGTTATCAACGTCTCTTTAATATCCTTTTTATTCGTAATATAATCCCACAGAAAAATCACTACAATAACAATCATAATCCCATAATTCGTTATCATCTGCGCTAACTCTTCCATTCCTCTACCTCCTGCCTCAAATCCTCAACATCCCTCTCAATCCTCAACATTCTTTCCTCAACCTGTCTCCAACGTTCATTTCCACTAGCCTTACTTTCATTATAATCCACATACGTCTTCATCACAGTCAAAAAATCAATCACCAAAAACACCAACACTGCAATACAAACACCCACAATCCTTTTATCTTTTCTCTCCATCACACTTCCTCCTCTTCAACATTTCCTATCAATCCACGCTCCAACCAAGCCAACCTCAAAACGCAAAACTGTTCATAATCCACAATAAAATACTCCACACCATCCTCATACACAATCGTATTAATCAAACCATAATCACACACATCCAATCCACGTTTCTCAAAACTCTCCATCAGCTCCTGCGCAATCACACCAAACCAAATCTTATTCCCCTTATTCCTCGTCACCCTAAACTGCTTCAAACTCACTTCACCAATTGCCTCAATCACCCTCTCATCAATCTTCGCAACATCCTTCTTCAATCTCCTATCCGACGTACTCGACAAATTCACATATCCCTGCACCTCATCATCCACAGAAACCAGCAAATTAGACCCATTCCAATCATTCTTCAAACTACTCTCTTCACTTCCATTCCTCACCACAGAACGACCCAAATCACCATCCAAAAAACTCACATCTCGCATATTACAATGAAATCCCACTTTATTCACCATAAAACTCAACTTTCCTCTTTCCGTCTCAATCAACCTTGTTGTATAATCCACTTCATTATCACTTCCACTATGAAAATCAATATACGGTTTCTCACCAGACACCTCAAAACCATCTGTAATCGCAATCCTTCCCTTAAAATTCACATTTCCCTCTACCGTTCCACCTGCCTTATCCAATTTTTTATTCACTTCACCCTCTAATCTACTCAAATTCTCTCTCATATTCTCAACAAAACGTGCAATACCTTCACTCACCTTTTCATCAATCTCTTCAGGTAAAACTCCTTCTACAAAACACTTATTATCCTTCACTAATTTTCCCATTCTCTAAACCTCCTTCTTCACCTCAACATAATTCTCACTAGCATCATTCTTTCCCAAATAAATCACTTCACTCACTATATCTGCAACCTCTTCTCCCAACTCCTCATCATAATGTCTCGCCTTCGATTCAATAATCTTTCCTTCCTCCGCAACAATTCGAAAACATCCCTCTATAAACTCTTCCTTCCTCATACTACTCTCCTCTCTAACTCACAGTCCATCCCTTTTGGGTTATTTCAGCAATTTCCTCCTCCGTCAATTTTGCCAACAGCACCGTTCCAAACTTTATAATATGTACACCTTCTGTATCTTCTGAATAATCATACAATGCATCAATAATTCTCAATAACGTATCACGATTCAACAACACACAAGCACCAAAATCTATTCCACTTATCTTTATATTAAACACATTCTTTATCGACCTTAAATCTGAAGCTTGATAAAACATATTCTGAACATTCGTTGCACAATTAAAATCCAAAACATTAATATACTTTATAGAAGAACTCCAAAAAGCATTCATAAAATTTGTCACCCTAGAAAAATCAATATCCACATACTCTATCAACTTCGTACCACACAAAACACGCGCAGCATCTGTAAACTCAACATCATTCTTTATATATGTTTCTTTTAGTTTAAAACTACCATTATACAATCCATTAATTTTAAATCTCTTATAATTTAACCCCTCCACTCCACACAAATTAGAGCAATTCCAAAACGCTGGATGATGTTCAAACATCGTATTCACACACTTCACATATTCAAGCTCCACACAATTTGAAAATATATTATTATCTCCACTATCATTCGTAATCGTAATATTCATATTCTTAAAAATACAATACAAACCATCAATCGGTATCCTAGCATTACCCCAAAAACTCGTAACATCATCATCCTCAAAATAATAAACTATATATCGCGTCTTATAACCCAAACTACACTCCTTATCATATTCCACATTCCACTCATGACTTATCGCCGCAACATTATTCATATATTCCACTCCATCACTCGTCCTTATTTTTGAAGCTCCCCAACCATATATCGTCGTCCTCAAATAACTATCACTCAATAACACAATCATTTTTGCTGCATAATTCTCCCTATCCTCCTCCAAAATCTTCTCTATGTCATGCCAATCCTCTTCTGGTTGCCATTCTCTTGTCGTTTGCGGAATACTCCTTATCATCTCCGCCAAATTCGCACTATTCTGCACACTCGGCAAACTCGCACCCTTCTTCCTCGCCTCTTCATATACATCACTTATATTCGTTTTAATTCTTTCTATCTCACTTACTATACTCAACCCTTTACACCTCCCCCAACAAAACTTCCACATTTCCTAAATCTATTCTCAATCCATCCAAAGCCTTCTTAATCACCTTATTCTGTACAGGATTCTCACTCTCATCACTCAAAAAACCATCAATCGTAGCCACATTAACCGTATTCGCATCAATTACATCCATCTCCACAACACTTCCCAGCACATCCAAAGCCTTACTCAAAACCACAAAATATCTACTATCCTTCTCTTCTATCTGATATTCCTCCTCATTCAACTTAAACCCATTCACAAACACATCCAGCATACACAATCTAGTATAAGAATACGGCAAAGCAAATCTACTTTCCCTTTCACTCGTCGTCCTATAATACTTCGTCATCTTCTTATAACCACCACTACCAGCAAGCGACCTCAGCCACGCCTCTTCACTTCCCTCAAAGCCATTTCGAACAGCCACCTCATAAGCACTATAGCCCCTCAAATCATCATAATCCTCTTCTGTAATCCCAATCGCCCTCGTCACAACCAACTCCACAACAGAACCAACCACATCCAGCGACCTCGTCAGCACAACCTCCTTTTCCTCAACCCCATACTCACTCGGATTCAAATAAAACCCATTCACAAACACATCCAGCATACACAACTCCGTATACTCATTTGGCAAAGCAAATCGCTTCTCATCCTCTGAAACCGTCTTATAAACTCGCCTAAATCTTTTATAATAACTCTTCTTATCCTCCAACAACTTCGCAAAATACTCATTCCTCAACCTCTCATTCTCAATACGAACAAGCTCATTCTCCATTCGTTTATCCTCATTCTCACGAATATCAGACAAATACTCCGAAAAATTATCTTCCAATCTAATCACAATATCTTCCAAACCATCACACCTCATTTCTTGTTCTCGTATAATCTGTCGCCAAAATAACCGTCCCCTCTAAAATTGTCCTCTTTTTCCTTCCCGAAATCAGCTCCAAATCATAAAAATACTCATAATCCGCCTGCATATCATCTGTATCCGTCGCCTCAATCGTTAAAAATATCCTATAAGTCGTATCCTCCTTCGAAACAACCTCCAAACCCTTTCCAAGCTTCTTCTGAATCAAAACCTTCGCCTTATCATTACTCCTAATCGTCAAATACATTTCATCAATTGGAACATGCACATTCTCCAAAACAATATTTCTTACATACGTATCCCCTCGATAAAACTCAAAATTCTCCACATTCTTATCCATCTTCCCTTCCTCCCATCAAAGGTCTCAAAACCTCCTTAAGCTCCTCACACAACATCTCAAAAGTAACACTACCATTCGCAATTCCCTGCGCTTGATACAAACCACCAGCCAACCAAACATCCTTCTCCTCATCATAATAAACCCAATGGCCATTCAAACTATCCTTAGAATTTAATATAATATAATGAAAATCTCTATCCACTCCAGCATCAAACTGCAACTCCTCAAAACCTCCCTTATAAACCTTCGGTGTTCCAACAGCTCCAGTCTCTCCCTTCTCGCCTTTAAAACCTAAACAACCTCTCAAAACATCACTCATCTCTTTTCACCTCCCTCTGGAAAAACAATCAACCTCTTAGCTCCTTCATCATCATAGCCCAAAATTGTTACATTATCATTCAGCACAATATCATACCAATATGTCACTCTCTTATTTTTCAGTTCAAACTTCTTCGTCTCCTCTGCTGTTAATTCAATTACTGGATACTCCGTCTCCTTCTCAATCACAAACTCTTTTCTCAAAACCTCATCCTTCGTATACCCTTTCTTAGAAACAACAATAAATGAAATCTTATCCCCTTTCTTAAATCGGTAGTTCTCCTCTTGTCCTGTTTCTTTATTTAAAATTGGGTAAAAAAAAGAAAGGTTATCCACCTTATCTCCCCTCGTCAAATAAATTGTCGTATTATCCTCACCATCCACTGCAATCATAAAACTTTTCCCTCCTTCATATTTCTGACAGTAAACCTTCTATATCACCAAACTTCTCATCCACCTCCTCTTTCCTATAATAATTAGCCAAACTAGCTTCTAGTACATTCATCTCTTCTATCTGTTTCATCACCTTTTCTTCCAACAAGCCATATTTCTCAATCAACTCTTCATTCTTCTTCTCCAACTCCATAATCGTTTCCGCTTTCCCTTTTAACTCTCTATCTATCTCAGAAACCCTGCCTAGATTATATTTTCTTTCTACATCTTTTGCTGTTCTAGCTAAACTTCTATCTCTTTTTTGTAATTCCATAACTCACCTACTTACAACAAAAAGCACCAGATTACTCTGATGTTTTGAATATTTTTTTGAAAAAATAAAAACACTTGTAAAATAAGTGTTTTTGTTTATAAATCATTTAACTCTATTCCACACATCTTAAGTATTTATATTTAGTCTTCCAATTTTGTAATTATAAATACTAATAAAAAATATGGGATGTACAAAAGCAAATATACTAATATTACAATATTAAATGGATTTAAAAATCCAGCAATAAATGTAAAAAATATAACTAAAACAATTGTACTTAATAAAGGACTCAAAAATGCTATTATTCCTAGAAATGTCCCCCAATTTAAATATACTGTATATGCAGTAAAAACATGAATAAGGAATGAACCTATATAAGCCAGTAATACCATATAAATACTAAGTATGATTGATAAAATCCTATGAACAACCTTTTTTATTTTATTTTCCTCCTTAAATATAATTATTTACTAATAATTATATTACCACATTTGTATGAAAAGATTGGTCGAAAAATGTCGATTTGTGTATAAAATTCATCGACTTTTTTCGACATTACCAACTATAACTTCCATCTTTCATTTCTGTCTTGCCATTTAATGTTTTCACAATTTTAACTTGTTCAGGCTTGCTTAACGTATTTATATAACTTAATAATGCATTGTAATTATGTTTTTCAGCCTTCGTGTTCAAATTATATTCTGTCCCATATAAATAAATTTTTGCAATTTTACTTATGTTTAGGCTTTCAATTGTATTAAATATCTTTTTCTTTTTTGTACCATCAATTGTTTTCCCACTTTTCGTTCCATCGTCTTCTTTGTCCGATTCTCTTTCTGATAGTATAAATTTCAAATAAGCGTCGATGCTATTACTCTTGTTAATATTTTTTAGGTTCTCGTATTTATTTTTATTACTCTCACTAGCAACTACATTCACATACAATGCTTCTGTTTGCTCTTTGCTGTATTGGCTATCTACCAACACTTGCGTTGCTACATTATCCGTCAGTTTGCTTGACTCTTCTGATACTTTACCTTTCGCCTTCAATTCTTTCAATTTATCATTTGCTTTCACCTTATAATCCAAATACTGGTCAATAATTTTTTCAGATTTGTAATAATCTTTCAATTTTTCATACTGTGTCTGCTCTCCCTCATCTGCTTTTTCCATAATATAAGTTTTATAAATAGTCTCTTTCGCTTTTGTAGAATACTTTCCATTTGCTATAATCTTCATTTTCTCAACATCTTTTAATTGTACTGTATTGTCTTTTTCTGTTTTTTGCTTTTGATTTGTTTCAGCCATTACTTTTAACTTATAGTCATAATAATTGTTCGTAGAAATTTCTTCTATCAATTTTCTTTGTTTCATCGCCTCTTCAGACTCAATATTTAATACTTCGTACTTCGCTTTTTGGTTTGAATCACTTATAATCTCCGAAATCAACTCTACCTTTTCACTATCTGATAAGTCTTTGTATGCTGAATTTGCTAACAATTCATTAATTGCTTTATCTGTATATTTTCCAGTTATTCTCTGATATCGTCCTTTTTGTTCAGCAGTCATAATTATTTTTTCACCTTTATAATTAATATAATTTGGTGCTGTAACAGGAAACGCTCTTGTTTCTCCTGTTTCCTCATAAAGACGATAAATTTCTTTTCCTGAAGCCGTTTCTTGTCCACGATTCATATTCGCAGGATTAAAAAATACATTAAAAGCAGTATTTTCTCCACCATATTTTTGAACCTCATTTCCCAAAGTATCAACTGCTGACGTCAAACTTTTACTTGCTATTGGAATTTTAGCAACAATACTGTTTACAGCACTTTTGATTGGTTTATCATATTCAAAAGTCGTTCTCTGTGTTCCATCCACCATATCGGCAATTTGTTTGCTAAACGTTGGAACTGCTCTTGCTGGTAAATCTAAAACTTGATTTATTACTCCAGAAACGACACCTTCTTTGTCATTTAAAACTTCATTAAGAGATTCTAAAAAAGACTGTTCCAATATTACACTTCCTGCTGTATCTAAATTTCCAAGTACACTCTCCATTAAAGCAGTTGTTTTATTTTCCGAATTAACAATATTGGCAGTAATTGATAAAGGTGCTGCTATTGGTTGTGCCCAATCATAAGTAAATGTCTTATTTCCAATCTTAATTGAATAACTGCTAACACCCAACAACTTTTCAATAAAATTCTTCTCATCTTTATCATCAGCCGAATCTCCAGTAGAAATCCCAGTTTTGGCTAGTCCATAACCTATTACATAAAGCAACGAACCAAACATTCCCTTACCAAAATTCTGGACAAATCGATGTTGAATTTGTGGTGTATATTGACCATTTTTTAAAGAATTTTTAAAAGTTCTTAAATCATTTACCAATGCATTTGCTAATCCTACTGGCGAATAATCAACAATTGCTTTTGTTAAATTCGCTGGTGTTTTAGCAAATGGAATTAAAATATCTCCCACTCCATAATCCATTCCAGCATTCATTGCCTCACGTATTTTAAGAACTGTTTGCGTATATTTATTATCATCTTGCCACGTTCTTTGCAAGGCTTCCGTTGTTGCTATATCTATCATATCTTGTGTAACCTCTGTTGTATGATTTAAAACTAATTGATTATTAATAGAATTAACAAAAGTTGCTTCATAAAATGGTCTATCTCCTGCATCCATTACAAAATTCAAAAAACTATCTACTCGATTCAAATTTCTCCCAATTATATTGTTATCCGAAAAACTTTTTCCGTTTGATACTTCAAAACGATTGCCTTCAATTTCTCGTGTATTAATACCTCTTCTAAAATCTTGATAAGATTCATAGAGACCTTTTCCAAATCCTTTCCCGAAGTTTTTTAAATTTGTCATTCCGGTCGTTCTTACACCTGTTTTTTGAGCAACTACCTTGTCTACAGCACTTGAAACCATATCACTTACTACATTAATTGGAGCAATTACAGCATTACCTAAGACATTTCTAACCTGTGTCTTTGGATTAAACAACATGGAAATTCTCATCCATGCTTTAATACTTTTTCCCATTGTAGAAGGAATTTTATCACAAACTATTTTCTGAATTTCTGCAATTTTCGCCTTTTTTTCATATTCATCTTTTAAACCAATCATTTCTTGCATATTATTCATAATCATTTCTGTTTCCTGTGGGTTCAAATCAAATTTATCTCTATTTTTTTCAATCCACTCTTTTGATTTTCCTTCCACCATTTTATTATATGCTTCACTTAATTCACTTTGAGCATAGTAAAACATTCCTTCTGGTGTCAATCTTGACAAGATATTATATGCTTGAACTGTTTGTCCTGCTGTTGTTCCAATATCCCTCATTTTTTTTGCAATTTCAACAGCCCCTCTATAATCTCCATTATCTTGGTACTGTTTTAATAATATCCATCCTTTTGCCACATCTTCTGCATTTGCATTTTTGTTTTCTTTGCTAAACCAATTTAATGTACCGTCTTTTCCTTCTTTGCTTAAATTTTCATAAGCCTTTTCTAATGTTTCCTTATTGGTTATTCCTTGATAGTATTGTATATTTTCCTCTTTACTTAATTCTTTTCTTAAGTCTTCTTTTAAAAAATTACTATCTTCTGTTATATTTGGATAAAAGTTACTTTCTTTATTGCCTTTTTCATATTTTTTTGTTTTTAATTCTGGTGTAGTATTGGCTTCTTCTAAGGTTGTATTACCAATTTCTGTTGGATTTAATATTTTATTTCTTTTTACATTTTCACCTATTGGTGCAATGTTTTCTTGCATAGAAAAAGAACTCGAATGAGAGTTCTCTATCTTTCCACTATTTCCTTTGTTTTCAACATAACTTGTCTGTTCGTCGCTGTTGGATGTTCTTTTAGAAACTCCAACATCTCCTTCTGTTGTTCCTCTGTTATAAGATAGCTCATAGATTTCATGCAAGCTTCCTTCACTACTCCTGCGTCCCTCATCAATTTTATTATTTGTTTCTCCAATTCCGTTAGCATAATCTTCTCCTATCTCGTTTATTTTTTCTTTTTGGATTGTTTCGCTGTTTACACTTACATTCTCCCAACTATCAACCAACTTAACTGGAACATTTTCAATTCCCAATTCATTTGCAATTTGTAATCTATGATTTCCATTTTCTATTCCATATGTTCCATCGTTTTTTCTATAAATTTCAATCGGTTCTGTAATTCCATTTTCCTGAATACTTCTTCTTAAATCTAAAATTTGCTCATTGGTTCTATATCCGCCTCCATTATATAATGACATCAACTCTTTCGTGGAAATATTCTTTCTTTCACCTAATTTTAGATTATTATATCCTATTTCCTGACTATTTGCAAGGCTATTTTTTTCATTTAGGACTTGCTTTTTATTTCTTTTTACATTTTCACCTATTGGTGCAATATTTTCTCGCATAGAAAAAGAACTCTCTTTTGAGTTCTTATCATTTTTTGTTATATTTTCGTTTTGGACTTGCATTTTATTCTCGTTTTGTGGTATAATAGTATTAATAAGATTCGTATCACTGTTCGTTTCGGACGTTGTGTTTAGGGTTTCGGCATTAGACGCAGTGACAGAATCTATATAAGTAGGTTCGAGAACGAGCTGGCTCGTGGAGTTTTCCGCACCAGTTACCGAACCTACTTTTTCGTTTACTGGATAAACTCTTTCTAGCCTAAAGTGTCGTTCTTGTTTTCCACTACTTCCTTCTTGCATTCTTGTATCAAATTCTACAATATATGGTTTTTCATCTATATTGGCTTTCGACACATAATATTCATAATTACTAAATTGTTCTCTTCCTTTTCTATCTATACTTTGTGTATCTAATAACTCTGCATTCTCAATTATTTTATCTAATTGTGAAAACACAGCAACATTTTCTTTTGCATAAGGTGTTTGTTCCTTGTTTCTTACCGTTTCTGATATACTTTTATGAATATCAGAATTAGTAACATAAATATCTTGATTATTATTTTTAAATACTGTTCGATTAATGCCTTTAAACAACTGTTTTGCTTTATTAAACAAAAAGCTTTGTTTTTGAGTTGAATAATTAATTGGAACATTCTTATTATTTAATATTGAAGTATCAATGTTTATACCTGTTTCAAAATTATCATTTAACTTTTGGATATAATTATCAACCGCTTCATTTATCCTATTTTGCTTTGAATTTTTTCCCATATTTACATTTTCAGGCATTCTATCTTCTATTTGGGTAATTTGTTCATTATCTTGTAAAACTTCGTTATTTTGCATACTATTTTTTTGTACACTATCAATATTTTTCACCATTCGTTGCAATATATTATTCATCGTTGCCTGCGTCCCTATTTGCAATTGAGTTTCTACTACTTCCTTGCCTTCTATATTCATTAAATCTTGTACAGCACCTTCCAATTCTTTAACCGTTACATTTTCATTATTCATTAATTTATGATAAATATTTATAGAAGAAGCTACTCCATTTGTCGCACCAAACGATATAAGTGAAGTCAATGCTCCATCAAATCCATCCGACAACATTCGTTTTCCTAAATCACTATAATCATAATCTCCTCCACTAGCCTTAGCCAGCATTTCTTGTAAAGGAACAGTCAATGCCTCCTGTGTAAAATTTTCAAACACATCTGCAAATAATCCTTTCGCAAATTCTCTCACACTCTTCGAAGGAATTAATCGATTCGCTGTAATAAACTCCTCACTCGCACCTTCCCAAAATGCCATTGCTGTTGCAAATTTATTAGCACTTGATCCTGTCAATCCTCTTTCAATTGCATCATCATAATAATCAGTATAAGCACTCTCGCTAAAAAATATTGTTCCAATCGCCTTTCCTAATCCACCATTACCAGTAAGAGCCGTTGCACCTAATGTCACCCCTGCCCCAATACCACTTTGAATAATACTTGGTTCAATTTCCAATAATTTTCTACTAAAATCATTACTAGCTTCACTAATATTATTTTGTATCACTTCATTTTGTTTATCAATATAACCTCTCAAATTTTGTCTCGTCTTTTCTATATTACTTGTTCTCAATCCATTTATTTCAGCATTCTGTCTATCCAACTGCTGTTTCAATTCTCCAAAACTTCCCTGTTTATAATCTGTATATAAGCGATTCTCCTCCATTTTATCATTGCCATAACCTTGAGTTGCTTGTGTTAACAATGAATATGGGATAGAAGCCCCCGTCTTTTTAACACTTGTAACTGCTGTACTTCCAAACAAATTCACATCATTTAAAACAGCATCTCCCCAGCCAATTTCTGTTTCACTTTGCTTTATTAATGGACTTTTAATACTCTTTAATTCATTACCTTTATTATTTAACTCATTCACTTTTGGTAAATTATAATTTAGTATATCACCTATACTACTATTTTTATTATTCTTTTTCTCCATTTGTTGTAATAATAGTGGTACTGTTTTATCTGCTTTACCAACTGTATTTTCAACAGCACCTTTACTCTTATAATCTTCAGAAACTTTCTGTGCTGGCATTCGATTATTAAACTTTTCTGCAGTATTCAGTATTGTCCTAGTAAAATCTCCAAATTGATAACCATCCTTCAAGTTTCCTTTTGTTAATATATTCCTTGCCACTTGATTATTATTAACTACTGGCCCTGGTATAATTGTATTTTCTACTCTTTTATTCATCACAGGAGCAATCTGTCTACTTGCTTGGCTATTCTGTAACACATCATTATCACTCTTAATCCTATCTATCGCCTGTGAAAATGCTTCCCTCTGTTTCTTATTTAAATTCGCCATAATACACCTCTACAATCCCAATCTTGATTTAATTTCATCTAACTCCTCTGACGAAATATTTCCTGTCTTATACTCCTTATTCAAATACGAAATCGCTAATTGAGTCCCCTGTCCCGTTTTTAGAAACTTATTCAAATTATTTAAAACACCTGATATCTTATCCTCATTCTTTGTACTTGCCCCATTTTCCTTACCTTCCGTCAAACTAGCTCCCTTTTCAGCACTAGAGCCACCATCCGAAAAATTCGTTGTCTTCTTCGAGCCTCCCGATGAACTCTTAGCACCACCTGACCTCTTCGACAACGCATACTGTGCCTGCCACTGCTTATCCGCCACTGCATCTCTTTCCTTCTGATAAGCCATCGACTCATTATACTGCCTCACCTGTTCATCAAACGCTCTTTCTGTATTCAATTGATTCACCACATCTTGATACCTCGTATAATAACTATTATCCACATCCAATTCCGCATTCAACTTACTCGTAAGAAGCGTATTCTTATACTGAAATCCTTCCAAAGCAAGCTCCAACTGTTTCTGTAAAGAATTAAAAGCAATCTCCGCCAAAACACTACTATTCGCAAGTTCCGCCTGCGTAATCTGATTATTATAATTCTGCACCGCTTGAGTGTAACTCTCCCTTGCCACCGCATAACGATTTTGGTACGTATTATACATATTCACCTTAGAACTCTCACTATATCCAGAACCAGAAAGTCCTGCCGACGCCATTTGTTCGCTATTTACTCCATAAGCATTTGTTTGCTTTGCATAATCCGCATACGACGCCTTTTGCTCTTTTAAATAATCCTTTTCAGCCTGTTCCTTATTTTGATTAATTTCCTTGATTGTCTGGTCAGTTCTTGCCTGCTGTAACTCAGTCTGTTTTGCTTCATAATCTTTTGTTGCCTGTTTCAAGTCATTATAATACGAATCCGTATTCCCAATCATCCCATTATAAGTATCCGAAACCTTATCCATCATCGCTTGTCTCTGCACCTCAACCCCGAGCAAAACGCTCATCATTATAATCAATCGAACTCATTCATTACTCCTTCCTATCTCTTCACCACATTTCCAATATAAGCCTCCAACGTACACGAATATAATGCAAAAGGTAACTTCGACTCAAACCTCAAACTCACACTCTTAAACTTCTTCGCCTTAATTCTTGGTTTAAAATATCCCTTTCCCTTCGTATTATAAGTTCCAACCTTAGCAAAACTCTCATTATCTCTTCTGGCTAACAACGTAATTTTTTCTCCCTCACAATCAACCACAGTCCCCTTCTTATTCGTCGTCTTCCACATCTGCGGATAATTCATTTCATCCGCCATCGTACACCAAAAAGACACAATCTCTCTATCCTCTGCATGATTTGTCAACGAAAAAACTTTATTCTCACTACATAAAAAAAGCACTCCCTCTTTTACCAAAGCACTTGAAATCCTTTCCTCTAATTCCCAATAAAACCATTCATACTCCCAATGGTCATTTAGCGTATACTTTCCCCTCGAATCCGCTAAATATATCTTGTTACCAATAATTACTAACAAATAGCCTTCCCATTCTACCAATATCAAATCACTATAATTTATTTCATTCAACAATCGACTATCCACCAAAGAACTTCGATGTACAACCACCTGCTCTGTCGTCACATCACCAGAAATACTCTCCATACCACGAGAACTAAAAAAACATATATCATCATTAAAATTAATTCCCATTGCCACACAACCCGTCGAAATACTAGAATGCGTACTCGGATAAATCTTTCCATACTCACTATCCACAACAGGGTTATGATAAAATATCGTCGTATTCGACTGCGAAGGCTCCTTCATCACCCACAAACTATTATTTCCAGCCACCAAAGCCTTAATCCTCGAATCCTCTATCCCCTCCGTATAATAATCCAAATCACTACAATAGCACGGATTATCCAACGAACAATGCCACAACATATTTGGAAACTCTGGATTTCCAGCAAAAAACACACGATTATCAAAAACCTCTACCAACTTGCACCCTTCAATTCTCTCTCGATAACCCTCTATCGTTTTTTGAAACTGTATCACCACATTATCCTGCCCATCCGTCATCGGCTTTTCTGGTGCTGTAGCAAACACAACCTTTCCACTTTGCGAATATGCCGTAAAACCACTCTTCAATTCAGAACCATTCATCCAAACTCGAACCTTCGAATCTTCATCAAAACTCTCCACATCAAGAAAATACTCTGTCGACTTCCCATCACCACAAAACTGATTTTTTCGAAATCCAGTCAGCAAATTAACATCTTCATAAACCTTTCCATTTCCCTTTGGACTCTTACCAATTGTCGTTGTTGGAATATATCCCACAACCTCTTCGACTTTTTCACCATCATACACCAAATACTTTTTTCCATCTTTAATATAAAGCAATCCCTTAAAAATAAAAAACGTACTCTTTTCATCAAGCAAATCTTCAAAAATCACTTTTTCATCATCATACAATCTCTTACCTGAATGAACCATTCTATGCCCATGATAAAAATACATTCCATTAATTCTTTCATCGTACTCTTTCACAAACTCTCTGCAAGGTCTTGTCTCCACACATAATCCATTACTTCCCTTATAATTCTTCCACATATTCAAAGCCTCTGGAGAACGATATTTTAAAACTTCGTCTTTTCGATTGCTAAAATCAACTCCACGAAATCCTTTATATTCTTGAAAAATCAAACCACCACTTGCTTGACTACTCAATGTAGAACTCATACTCTAATTCCCCCATCTATAAACAAACTGCCCATCGCCCTTCTTGGGTCCAAACGCTGTAGCATTTGTTCATATCTTTCCGAATACAATTTTCCATAATTTGCCGAAACATCCGCTTTTAGTAAATCTCCTGCCACACCATAAACCATTGCCTCCAAACACTCGTTATCCAATTCAAATACATAATCATCATCTGTCTCTTCATTAATCTGAACAGGATACTTATAATAAAAAATATGTGCCTTTCCTTCTGTGGAAAACACTATTTTTTTCCCATCAACTTGAGATTCTACTCCTCGAATAATATTAATTTGGTACAGTTTTTTATCAACATCCTTCAAATCTACCATGTGAAAATCTTCGCCATCTTCAAATTCAACCTCCATTGTCATATAAGCATCTATTTTCTTTATCCTTGCTACTTCATTCATAATCGTATTTATTACACTATTCATTTTAGCCGACAAATCCTGATCATCTGTCAAATCCTCTGCATTTTCATTATACTCTTCAATCAACTGATAAACTTTACCCTTAAATTCTTCTAAGGTCATACTCTACTCCTTTATCTTATCAATTTGCTTTCTTAAAAAATCAAGTTCGCTAAAAGCTTCATCAATTGTTCCAATTGGTATATCTCTTGGCAAAAAATATCCTCTTTTTTCTTCTTCTAGTAACAAAATATCTCCTTCTTTCAAATTTACTTTAAGGTGTACTGTGCTTTCAAATTCTTCAGTTTCCTGAACCATTTTAGATGTAAATATTAAATTTTCTATTTTTTGTTCTACAAAATCGTTTTTAAATTCTAACTTTGTTTTTTGTTTAACCTTTACTCCGTAATAACACTTTGTATCTGGTAATATTACATATACTTGTTTCTTACTCATTTTCATTCTCCTTTATAATAATTTACCATCTCTGGATTCGAACCAGATTCTCCTTTATGGCATATAAAAAGAGAGGTTTAACCTCTCTTTGGTTATTATGTAGAACTTGTTGTTTATGTTGTAGAACTTGAAGTTGTACCTACAGGAATATCAATTCTTTCTAACTCTTCTTGAGCTATAATCTTCATTCCGTATGTATCAAGCCCTCTAATTCCATCTGCAAATGTTGACTCTAATCTCAAAGCTTCAACTTCATTAATTTGTCCAACAAATGCTATTGCTGTTCCACTATGTGCAAAACAATAGTATTTTGAAGAATCTCTACAAATCGCATTTGTTCTAGTTACCGTGTAACTATCATACATACCTACAACACCTTTTCTTATCATTTCTGGGTTATTAGTAGATAACTCAACTAGATTATTCTTAAACGTATTATAAGTTACAGGGTCAATCTCCAAATATCCCCCTTCACTATTATTTCTCAATCTTAGATTAGTCAAAGCAGTGTCAATTGCTGTTTTTACTGCTGTTTGTGTTTTAGCAGTCGCTATAGTTACGTTTTCAGCACCTTCTTTAAAATTCCCAGCCGTAATTTCATAGTAATTTCCTATATCAGCTAATGCTGGTTTTTTTACTCTTTTATATTTATTATCAGCACCTTTTGTATAATAATCTTTATATGGAATCAATGTTGTATCTGTTGTTTTAGAATATGTTGCTTTTGCTTCATCTGCTGTATTTAATAATTTACCAGCAACCAATCTTCCTACATAGACTTCTCTTCTTTGAGCCAATCTTTTTACTGCTCTTTTTTGATATGCTGTATCTAATCCCGGCATACTTTGAGATTTATCTACATCATCTACTTTAAATGAGAAAAACTCTCTAATATCAATATCCAAGTTTTGTTTTTCATCATCCATATCTTCATAATCTACAGTTCCATGATATCCATCTATCGTTGGTTCACCTACTGCTAAAATTCTTACTGTTTCTGCATATTTGGCATCTCCTTCATATTCTTTTGTGCAATGCGATACTAAATTCGCCTCTAAATCTAATCCCATTTGAATTTTTGTCGACCATACCTCTCTTAAAAAATGTTCTACTGCCATATTTTATCACTTTCCTTTCTTCTTTTTAATTCCATTTGGAAGATGAAGCTTGCACAATGTCCAAAAGTTTAGGATTTTTCAAGTAATCTTCACGAGTCAGTTTTTTGGCTTCCTCAAACGAATAAAACTCCTTTACACCACTATCCTTTGAATCATTCCCCTTCATACTTCCCATTGTCTCAATTTTCTTTTTTGGCTTTACTTTTTCGTACATATCGTACTTTTCTTTCATGGATAGGTTCGGATTTAATTTACTAGAAAACTCAATAAACTCTCTATCCTCCAATACTTCCTTACCCACTCCAATTTCTGCAAGTTCTCTCATTCCTTCTTGTCTTGTTCTTTCTTCCGCAAGTTTCGTAAATATCAGTTTTTCTTTTTGTGTCATTTTATCAGCACCTTTTTGGGCTAACTTATCAACATTTTTTACAATTTCATCATATCCATCAGCAATAATATCTTTCACTTCAGCATTTGCCAATATTTGCTCTTCCCTTGCAGTCAACTTCATTTCAGGAATTTCAACACCTTGTCCCTTATAAAAATTCGCCATTTTTTCAGTAGCATCCTCCAAATTATTGGTTCCGAAGTCCAGCATTTACGATTGTTTCCAATCTCCCATACTTCTTTTCATACTCCTCACGAATTTTCGTTTCTTGTCTTGACAATCTATCTTTAACAATCCTATCCAAGTCATCTTGACTAAACTTTACTTCATTTTCTTCTTTTACACTTTCAGTATTATCTGTAAAATCAGCGGATTCAAGCGTTCCTTCTCCTTCTCTTTCTTCTGTAGTCAAAGTATCTACATTTTCAGTTTCGTTAGTTGTTTCTAACATTTCATTTCCATCCATTTTAAATCTCCCATTTAAAGTCCGTCGACTATAATCTCTTGATAGCAGTTTAAAGTCATACACATGGTTTGGACATATAAAAACACTAGATTTCTTCTCTAGTGTTATACAACTTGTTCCACATTTTCATTTGACATTCCACTTGCCTCATCAATCTGCATTGCTTGTGAATCCACATCACTATTTAAAAATTGATTAGCACGATATTGCATCATCTGTGCTTGCTGCTTAATCATCGCAATCTTTCTTTGTTCTTCTTCCTGTTCTTCTATGATAGATAACAATTTTTGTTTTGGCATCACACTATCATCACTCAGGCTATTTACATACAACTTAAGTTCTGGCAATCTCTCCATCGAAAAATATCCTGCATTTAACAAATTTTCCAACGACAACTCCTGTGCATACTTATCAAAAGCCCCTTTTGGTGTAATATCAATCTTAACCGAAGCCTGCAATTCTTGCATAACACTTGCTGGCACAGTTATTAATTGCGTATACTCCTCCCCCGTCTGTTCATCTTTCTTTGTATCTTCTAAAGTAATTCCATCTGGCGTATACACAACCCACATATCCAAATAAATTCGAGCCAAATCCTCAACACTTCTTTTTAGGCTACTCAGTTGTTTATTCATCGGCTGTTTACTCGCATTCTGTATCGCCAAAATCGCCTTACCCGATGCCTTCTCTGGGTCTGCTCCACCTGTCGCCACATCACTTGCATTCTTCAATTCTCTTGTAATATTAATCAAATTCTGAATCATTGTCTGCACATCTGTACTCATCCCAGCTGGTTGAACATAACCAAAAATCTTTCTTACATCATCAACTTGCATTCCATTTCTTGTCTTAATAATACCACCAACTTGAGCCACAGCATTTGCATTCTGTATCTTATCCATATTTGCAACCTTCTGCGGATACGCATTCTGTTTCACAGACAACAAACTTCTTGCTAGCGTCTTATTCAATTCAATTTGATTTGGAATCAAATAGCGAACCTCTCCCTCGCCCCTTGAATAACCTTTTTTCTTCTTCCAGCAAAAATGAGTTAACGGATATAAATGTAAACCAGTATCAACATCTTTCCTAATCTCCACATACTTAACCGACTTCGTATAATGTACTGTCCCATTCTCTTTCCACATCTTCGTCACCAATGTACACATATTATCTTTTTCATACTTAGCATCTTCCCCAGCCTCTTCAAAATTATCACCATCTACATTCAGCAAAGACATTTTTTCCTCACTTAATCCCATCTCTTTTGCCATTTCTTCAACTGTAATTCGTGGCAATCTCTGTTTCACAATAATATATGGCTGGCTTTGAATATCATCACTATTTTCATTTCCATACTGCACATCATTTTTACTTAGCAACTCCGTCGTCGGATTCTGCATTTCTTCATCATAATTCACATACAAAATACCTTCATCATTCACAGCACTATCTGTCGAAAAATCTCGTATCATATCATCCAAATTATCTTTTTCCCACAACTTAGACGCCCTCTTATTCAATAATTCACACGTCTTTTCCGCTGTCTTTCGAAACTCTCTGTTCTCGTAATTCTCACTCGAATAATTAATTCCCCAAAGATTCGCATTTATCGTACTCACTTTATGGTCCACAATCGTCTCAATAAAATTAAACTGAGCCTGTTCAATCCCCTCAATCTTAGCACCTTCCCACTGATTCCCATTATAAAAACGATAATTCTTATCCGTATCCGCAAACATATTCTTCATACGCATAAAATTACGTCCTCGTTCATACAATTCCCATGTATCCGTTGTTTTTAACTCTTTTATATCCATCCTTTACACCTCTTTATCTTGGTATATCCCTTTGTCCCTCTGCTGTCCCATTGTAATTATCAATATTTTGCCTAATCACATCCAATCTTTCACGTTCTTTCTGTTCCTCTTTCTGTTCCTCTTTCTTCTCCTTGTGTTCTTCTAGTTTCGTAATCGGATTTAAGTTTGGAAATTTGATACTTTCTGTATTTTCTTTTCCTCCTAACTTTGCACCCAAATAAAAAGATAGCAGGTTCACACTACCCACTATCAACACCAACAAAACATCATTCATATTATCTGTAATTCCTCTCCATAATCTCTTCCTACATCATTTCGTCTCTCAATATTAAAACTATACTCATGTCTCATCTCAATCGGCTCTTCCTCAAAAACAACTTGCGACCTTATCTCGTAAGCAATCGCCAATCCCATCATCTGATCATCATGTCCACCCTCTGGTGCCTCGATTCTTCCCTTTTCATTACGAATAATCGTAAGCAACTCCTCCAAAGTATCTTTATCATTAATTAATCCTGTATGCTCCCTCACAATCTCAATCAAATTCGAAAGGATAGTCGGCCTCGTAATCAAAGTCGTTTTAAATCCAAAGCGTTTCTCTAAACTACCCGTATAAGTATCCTGTCTCTCCCTCACATATTGATTCATATAACCCAAACGTTGCAACTCTTGAATCGGAAAACTATCAAAATTTGCTTCAATTCCAATCAAAGCATATTTATAGTACATTCCTAAACAATACATCTGTTTTACATATTCATCTGGGTCAAACTGCTGTTTCAATACTGCAACCTGCTCACCAGTTTTAGCATCCAACACATGACCTGTATAAAAATCAGAACCATCGCCAGCCGTATCTCCACCAATGCAATATTTCGTCATTTGTGGACTATCAGGCACTTTGTATATCTTAATATAGCCATTTCTATCATTTACCCATTTGATATTGGTAATCTTTAAACCATCATAATCATATACAAAACAACCAACTTTGAGTGGTTTGGGCATTTCTTGTAATCTATTTATTATATTTTCTTTATCAAATGGACAACTTCCACTTGCCAAAAATGCCTCGTGTGGATTAATTGGATACTCTTGCCTAAACATTTCTTCATCTCCACCACAATTATTCTTAATACACCATCTACGCCAAGCAAGTTGTTGCAATGTCACATTATATAATTGTTGTAATTCCTTTTCTTTTTCTGTCAATTCAAAACCAGTATATGGCATCTTATACTCAGACATCTCATTCCAACCAACAAACACAGGAACAAAATCACTCTCTCCCTTCACCGCCATATCCCACAAAAACTTAAAATACTCATAACCATTCGCCGTACTCTCTATAATTATCATTGTATTTGGCAAATTAGGAACCGCTTGAAATAATCCCAATGCCGTCTCCTTTGCATAATTTCCCCAAAACGCCAACTCTGATATATGTAAATTATTAATCGTATCAGACCTACCAACACCATTTCCACCAGCCGTCATACACTTTATCTTACTATTCAAACCAGTTCCCCTATCATCATCAAATATCAACTCCTTCGCATTACTAGCCTTAAGTGATGGTTTCATCTCCTCTGGTAAATTATCATAAATTCTTTTACTCATATTAAAAAGATTCGTCGTTGCATCTTCCTTATGAGCAATAATCGCAGAATTAACATTAAACTTCGTCGCTGTTTCCTTAAATATAATCGACTCCGTCTCTGTACTAAAGCCAATTTGTCTCGCCTTCAATACAATTACTCGAACTGGTTTATTTTCCTTCCTCTGCCTTCTTATCACATCATACAACTTCTGTTGCCCCTCATTCAATTTTAAAGGTATAATCTTTCCTGATTTATCACGTATTTTCACATACTCTTCTATATACTTCTTCGTATTAATAATCATCTTCATCAGTCACTTTTTTCAAATAATCTTCATAACTCATATTCACACTAACACTCTCTTGCTTATCCTTATACCCAAACTTATTCTTCATATAAAAAATCTTAAACGTATCATTAATATCCTTCGAATTAATCGTCCTATCCTCCAACATATCATTCACTCTTTTATATGTGTCGGAGTAATACTCCTGTTGTGCATAAAAAGTATCCCTATCAATCTCAGCAAAAACACTAAAACCAGCTATATTAGGCAATTCCTTTTCCACCTTACATCGATTCAAATATTCCACAAACTTATCTTCAAACTCCTTATCCGTCTTAAAAGCCCTTTCACTCATCTATTTTCTCCTTCCACTATTTCTTTTTCCCAATCAACACATTTTCTTCTAGCTCTTCTCTTTTTCATTTTCTATCTGACTTTCCGTGCAAATCTCAAAAAACTTACAATTCGCACATTCCTTTTCTTTACATTTTTCTCTCTTTTTTCTTTTATAAAACTGTTCTCTTTTATAGTCTCTATCTATTTCTGCTGCTATATAGCTTCCTTTCATTTGTAATCACCTCTTTGGTTAACTTATCTAGTATTGTTAATATGCAATAAAAAAGAACTACTCTTAATGAATAGTTCTATATATACAAAGCTTGCCCATTTTCATGAGCGACTGCGTACACACTTTTCATACTTTCATAATAACACTTTTTCATTTGCTCTGTCTTGCTCTTTTTTGCTCTTTTTATCTAATTTATCAAATTCATTTAAAGCTTTTCCATGCATTCTGCAAGTTGGATAATAAGAATAGCCAATCTTATCAGCAATTTCCTCAAATGTTTTATTATGTATATATCTTAAATATAAAATTGTATGATAGATTTCATTTTCTATATTATCTAACTGTTCAATTATTTCCTTCTGCTTTATAATATCTTTATTTAATAAAACAACTAATTCATTTGAACTATCTATCAATTCCTCAACCGTATAGTTCGGTTTATTGTGCGCTTTTGGCAATCCATCTAAGCTTGATGTTACTTTTGTCACCCTCGCAAACTGTTCTTCATAATCATTCAGCTTTTCATCTATTCTTGCTTTTAAAAATCTATAATCTTTCAAATCCTGTCGATTCATCTGTACCTCCTTACCTCTTCCAAAATTACTTTCTCAACATACCTCAACGCCTCATACTTCGTCATAAACCTCTCATACCTGTGTCTCCTATCATAACGTATTATTTTTATTCTTTGATTATATTCTCTCATGTACTGTCTTGCTACTTGATATTTATTTAAGCCACTTTTCCATTATTTTTATATCTTCTTCATCTCTCATTTATTTCCTTCTTTCCTTTTTTCTTTCATTTCTTCTTTCATTTCTCGATGATATTTTCTTAAAAATTTTGTAAATATTTTAAATCCTATTATACTTTGATATGTATAACATATTAGGCTTAAACTCATTCCTATTATTGCTATACTAAGTACTATACTTACTATAATTGCACATACACGTAAATATATTTCAACCATTTTTACAATTATCTCTCCTTTCTTATTTCTTTTGCACAACTATCACATAACAAACATCTTATTCTTCCTCCTATCTGCACTCACAATCATCTACTACTAGTCCACTTCCCTCAATCAAATCCTCCAACATCCTACATCGATTTCGATACACTTCTTTCTCCTCCATTTGCTCTATATTATTTTGCTTTAACTGTTTTATCTGTTCTTCTTTTTCAATACTTGTTATATTCGCATAAATTAGTGTACACACTCCTACTATCATTGCTACTATCATAAATATATAAATCCATTTTTTTACTTTTATTTCTTTTTTCATATTACTTCTCTCCTTCTTTCAAAATTTCTTCTAATGCTATGTAATACCCTTGATAAAACATAACATTTTCTTTTGTTTTTTCATCTTCATTACCTTTTATTTTTATTTCTTTCATCTTCTCTCTTATTACTGATTTTGGTATGCTGTCTGCTAAGTCTTTCTTTAATTTGTCATTCTCTAATCCTTCCCTAATTGCATTCTCTAAAGCTCCACAGTTCAGTGATGTGCAACAGCTTATCTTTGTTAGTTCTGTTATTTTTTTATCTTCTTCTAGTTCTTTTATGTAATTTAATACTGTTTCTATTGGTGATGTATCATACTCTTTAAATACAACTTGTCCTTTTGAATTACAATCTACTATATGGATTATTGCTCCTGGTTGTATAAATAAATTACACTTTCTTATTGCCCCTTCTATTTCTTTATTCATCTTTTACCTCCATTATCTTATTTTTTAATTCATACCATTATCATTTATTTTTCATATTACTTCTCTTCTTCTTTCAAAATTTCTTCTAATAATCTTATTTCTGCATTTATTGTTTGTTGTATATGAAATACATTTCCACCTGATTTATTTTTTAGTTCTTTTATTCTTTTTCTTATTTTGGTTATTATTTTTTCTTGTCCATCATAAACACCTTTTAAATATACGCTTGTTAAATCTGTATCTTTAATATTTTTATTTTCTTTTTCTATCTCTTTTATGTAGTTTAATACCGTTTCTATTGCTGATGTATCACACCCTTTAAATACAAGTTGTCCTTTTGAATTACAATCTACTAAATGCATTACTCCTCCTTGTATATATAAATTACACTTTCTTATTGCCTCTTCTATTTCTTTATTCATCTTTTACCTCCCAACTTCATTTTGAACAATATTATATTGCTGTAATTTTTCATTTACTCTA
>OFHM01000377.1_pt1 | contig 39666 bp, 13 predicted proteins | sample 1521311 | NCBI WGS metagenome assembly OFHM01 (sample SAMEA3504083, study PRJEB24116) | mouse gut metagenome | biome: mouse gut; feature: mouse-associated habitat; material: faeces | place: Denmark | collected 2011 | reverse complement strand
GCAGTGAAACAGGGGGGAACCGAAAGAGAACCTCACTGGTTGGCAGATGATATTCAAAAGGAAAGCCATAAGGTATTTAAGTGTGTGACAGCCCTTACGTCTGAGAGCAATCCGGTAATCAGTGACCATAAGGTGCTGGGAGAACATGTGCTTCCCGGAACAGCATATATTGAGATCATTCATGAGATGATGAAAGACCGTCTGGAGGACAGGATACTTCATATCTGCGGCCTGGAATTACTGCAGCCCATAAGGGCATGTGCAGATCATCCGACGGTGGTGGAGACCACCGCCAGGCTGCAGGATGACGGTTCTTATGAAATAACAATCTGTTCTGTGGACAGCCTTACGGGAATAAAAGAATCTCACGGGCAGGCAGTGGTTCATCTGTGCGGACGGACTTCTGATCCGGCAGAAGAGACAGAACCTGCCGGGATACCGAAACATGCCGATTATGTACCCATTGACCAGTCAGAGCTGGCAAAGGGCTTTATAGAGTTTGGGCCCAGATGGAATACCCTTTCCATCGGATTGCTGAAGCAGGATGAGGATACCTGCTGGGCGCGGGTTCAGGCGCCGGAGGAATTGGCAGAAGATTTTCAGATGATGTATCTGCATCCGTCCCTGCTGGACATGGCTGTCAATGCCCTGGCCCTTACTTCGGGAGAGCCGCACCTGCCTTACAAATACAATAGTATCCGTGTCTTTGGGCCTGTTGACAGAGAATCTTATACCAGGTTCCAGGTACAGAAAGAAAAAACGGATCAGATTATTTCTTACGATCTCCTGATTTACAACAGCACAGGCAGGCTGTGTATGCAGGTGGAGGGATATATGGTGAAAAAGGTTCAGAATATCGGACGTTTTTCTGCCGGAAGAAAAACCATGCTGCATTGTCCGGAATGGGTCGCTGAAAATAAGGTTCACAGGAGCGGGGAAAGGACTTCAAAAAGGGTTTTATATATCCGGACGGAAAAGGGCGGTTCCCTGGGCCTGCGCCGCCTGGAGCAGGGGCTGGCCGCCGGGGGTAACCAGGTGGTTGTGACGCAGCTGGAAGATTTTCTCACAAAGGGGGACCGTATCTGGAATGACCCGGAACTGATGGTCCTGGAAATCGGCGAAAATACTTCCGGTGATGAGATTCAAAGGAAGGTTCTTCTGCTTAAATTCCTTCAGCTGTCCGGCAGGAAAATAAACCGCCCCTGCAGGATTGCTGTCTGGGGCACAGGGGCCCATAAAGTCGGAGGTTCTGGCAAAATATCGCCGGGAACTGCATCAGATTTTTCACTGCTGCGTTCCGGGTTATCTGAAATTCCATTCAGTTCATGTGTTTTCCTGGATGTGGATGAAGACTCGTCTTTTGAAACAGTGGAACCTCTTTTTACCCACAGTGATTTGGATGAGTATGTTGTCAGACAGGACAGGATTTATGTGGAAACCTTTGTTCCCGTGGAAAAATGTTCTGAACGGCCGGAGGTAAGAAATAAAAACATTCTTATAACAGGAGGATTCGGCGGAATTGGAATGTGCATGGCCCGGTATTTTGTTTCCGGAGGCGCCGCCTCTGTCAGTATCCTGTCCCGGCGTGATGTAACACAGCTTTCTGAAATTCAGCGGAAGGCATTTGACCGTCTCTGCAGAGAGGCGGAAGCCTGCGGTACGGAAATTTCCTGTTATAAGGGCGACGTGTGCGACATTACAGCTTTAAGAGATGCGGCAGACAGAATTCATAAAAAAGTGGGAAATATATCAGTTATTGTCCACTGTGCGGGCGTTGCCGGCGCCGGAGCTGCCGCAGGCAAAACAGAAGAACAGTTTATCCGTGTTCTTGAGCCCAAAATAACCGGAACCAGGCTGCTGTATGAGGTTTTTTCAGAAGAAGCCAGGCAGATGTATCTTATGTCTTCCATTGCTTCCATAACCGGAATTCCGGGCCAGTGTGACTATTCGGCGGCCAACGCCTTTTTAAACGGATTTGCCTGGGCGAAATCAGATTGCCGGTGCAGAGTCCGTTCCATATGCTGGCCTTCCTGGAGCGATACGGGAATGGCAAAAGATCTCGGATTTGACACAGATACGTTTATGAAGTCCATATCTTCAGAGCAGGCAGTTGCCGCATTTGATTCAACAGCCATGTCAGAAAAAAATCAGATGATAATCGGACAGTGGAATCCTGATATTCTGGATACTCCCCATGGACAGATTCTGGAGAAAACGGCTGTGGGACGTAAGCTGAAGGAATGGCATTTGGGGTATCCGGCCAGCGGAAGAAAGAACCCGGCAAAGAAAAGGCAGGTAAAGCTGACGGGAAGGCCGGACAATGCCTATACCCCTTCGGAAATAAGGTTTGCTGAAATATGGGCAGACGTGCTGGAGGCGGATGAAATTGACATATATGCGAATTTTAACGACCTGGGCGGAAATTCCATTCTGGCATCTTATCTTGTGAGAGAACTGGAAAATGAATATCCGGGAAAATTTGATATAACAGATATATTTTCCTATTCAACGGTATTTAAACTGAGCAAATATTTTGACGAAAAAAACAGTCCGAAAAACCGTGAAGATAAAACTGCGGAAGAAAGCAATAAGAACAGTAATAAAAATGCAGAAGATATTCTTGAAATGCTTGCAGCCGGAGAAATCAGTGTGGAGGAAGCAGCGGAGTATTTATAACAGGTATTTGGAGATAAAGGGGAAATTACAGATGAGTAAGCTGAAAACATATATTTTAAATGAAATTTATGAAGGGCGGATTGACAGGGCGGACGGGAAGGAAATGCTGGAGGCTCTCCATGGCCCGGCCCATGAGCCCATAGCGATTATCGGGATGGCAGCCATACTTCCGCAGGCTGACAGATACGATGATTTCTGGCAGAATCTGTCCTGTAAGATTACCTCCGTCCGTGAATTTCCCGACAGAAGGCGCGCGTTTACCGATGACTTTCTGCCTCAGGAACTGACGGATGATGATAAGGCTTATCAGCGTCAGGGATATCTGGAAGATGTGACAGGCTTTGATCCTGCTTTTTTCGGTCTTTCAGACGCAGAAGGCGATAAAATGAGTCCCCTGCAGAGGCTTGTGCTGGAATGTTCCTGGAAAGCCCTTCATGACGCCGGATACGGGGACGGATCTCTGTCAGGAAAAAATGTCAGTGTCTGTACTGCAAACGCCCGGCTGGGAGAACCCCGTTATTCTGATTTCATGGAGATAACAGACGGTACAGGGTTCATTGGAAATACAGGGAGCGTACTGCCCTCCAGGCTGGCATACAGGATGGGATTCACAGGCCCCTGCGCAGTGATTGACGCGGCGTGTTCCTCAGGCCTTCTGGCAGTCAGCCAGGCCTGCGAGAGCCTGCGCAGAGGAGAGACGGAAGCCAGCGTGGTCTGCGGATCGGCGATTAATCTGTTTCCTCTCGCAAAAGACAGAGTTGTGATCCTTGAATCCCCGGACAGTGAGATACATCCCTTTGATTCCCGTGCCAACGGTACGGTCTGGGGCGAGGGGGTCTGTGCCGTTATGCTCAAACGGTATCAGGATGCGTGTAATGACGGTGACAGGATCTATGCTGTCATCAGTGCAAACGGCACAAATAACGATGGTACGTCCAATGGCATAACCACCCCTGACATGCTGCGCCAGAAAGAGCTGATGACAGGCGTGTGGAAACGTTTCGGAACAGACGTGGAAAAGATAGGTTACTTTGAAGCCCATGGAACCGGGACGCAGATCGGAGATCCCATAGAGATAAGAAGTATCTCCGAGGCCATGTCAGAATACACAAAGCGACGACAGTTTTGCGCAATCGGAACCTGTAAAAAGAATATCGGGCATCTTGTGGCCGCATCGGGCATTGTGGCCCTGATGAAATGCGCGTTGTCGCTGTATCATGGCCAGATACCGCCCATGCCGGGATTCGAGGAGCCTAACGGTTTTACTGATTTCTGCAATTCTCCCCTTTATGTGTGTGATGAGCATATAAAAATCCCAGAAGGAGAAGAGTTTCATATTGCTGTCAACAGTTTCGGTATCAGCGGAACAAATGTTCATGTTATACTTGACGCCTGCAAAACCCAAAAGGCAGCATCTGAGAAGCACCGGCCTTCTTCTGTCAGGATGAACAAACGGGAGCACAGAATCCGTCCGGACAGCAGACATGCATGGATACAGAATGGAAAAGTGATTTCCTGGGGGCATGGAAAAGAGCAGCGGCGTCTGACCATGACAAAAAACAAATGGTATATCAATGAGCATACTGTAATGGAAAAACCCACAATGCCGGCTTCCGCAATACTTGAGCTGATTTACCTTGCAGGCCAGAAGCAATATCACGGGCCCGTTGAAATAAAAGAATTTGTCCTGACAGGACTGCTGACAGTGTGCAGCAAAAGAGAAATCATTGTAAGGACAGAAAAAATCGGTGAGGAAACAGAGGTACAGATTCTGGCGGAGGCGGAAGGGACGTATGAGTCTGAGTATGACCGCAGATGGGTTCCCGTTGCAGGGGCCAGGGTTCTTCCATGCAATAAGCCAAAACATTCCGAAGCAGCCGCACCGGTTTTGGGAAAATCCTGGTTTAATGCAAATGATTTTACCGGTGGAAAGATTGTGTATGGACCCCGCTGGGACTGTGTGGACACATTTGAAAGAGAAGATAACCGGTGCAGAATACATATAAAACTGGGGAAGGCATATGCCAGCGACCTGAAACGCCATCCCCTTCATCCGGCAATGCTGGATCTTGCCCTGAACGGTCTGGCATTTATGCAGGAGGGAGATTATCTTCCGTTTCATATCGGAAGCATACGCATTTACCGGGAATTCGGCGGAGATATCTCCTGTGAGATAAGAGAAAACCTGGACCTTTCATCTGACGAGGCAAAAAGCTATGACATTGGGATATACGATGAAGAGGGGCCTCTGGCAGATGTTTTGGGCTATGTGGTTAAGAAAGTGGATGGCCTTAAAAGTATTTCCCCTCAGGAGGACTGTTTTCTGGAATGGGTCAGCATGGAAGAAATCCGGGAAACGGATCGGCCGTTATTGGAAAACTGCTGTTGTATTATGCCTGCGGCAGACCGTTACTGTGAAGAAATCGCAGCCTTGCTGCCGGGCAGCCGCGGATTTGCTGTGGCAGGCAGCAGGCAGGAAATTGCAGATGCCATAGAAGCTGCAGGTACAGAGGATGTTGTCCTTTTACTGCCAGAGCAGAGCAAAGATGCACAGGCAGAAAGAGACAGGGTGATTTTGCCTGTATTTGCCGCAGCGTCTGCCGCTGCAGGCAGTCCTTCTGTCAAAACCCTGACGGTGGTATCGGTGACAGAATCCTGTGATTCCACAGCAGCGGCTTCTGTGGGAGCACTGGTGCGCAGCGCAGGCAATGAAATGCCTGAGGTCTGCTGCCGCCATATTATTGTCTGCAAAGAAACGGATACAGACCGCGTCCTTTCGGAAATAATCTGCGGGAACGAGACAGAATGGGCGGTCTGCCAGGAGGCGCGTATGCGCCCGCAGCTGAGCGTACGGACACTGCAGCCCCAGGAGCACAGGGAAAAATCAGACGGTATCTGTATGATTACAGGAGCATCCGGCGGTCTGGGCGGAGAACTGGCGGAAAAACTGTGTTCACAGGCCCAGGTTCTGATACTGACAAGCAGGAGAGGGATACACTCCGGGCAGCTGGAGCAGACTGCCCGCCGTACAGGGACTGTGCTCAAAGATTATTCTGCTGATGTCAGTGACAGAACACAGATGGAGGCTCTTTGCCATATCCTGAAAAAAGACAATTGTTTCCCCGATTGTATTTACCATCTTGCAGGAATTGCTGATGGACAGTTTTTAGGGGACTATACAGAAGAAAAGGCTGTGGAAGTGATGAATCCAAAAATCCTGGGGGTACAGAATCTGTATCGGTTCGCAAAAGACACCGGAGCCGGGAGCCTGATACTGGTTTCTTCCGTGTCAGGGCTGATTGGAACCCCTGGGCAGGGTGCATATTCAGCGGCGAATGCATATATGAATGCATTTGCAGGCCGGATGTCAGACGATCGGCTTAAAATCATATCCCTGGTCCTGCCTGCTGTTACGCAGGTTGGCATGGCTGCCGGGAACGCTGCAGATTATGATTCCGTCTTTCATGTAATGACGCCGGAACAGGCCGTGGAACATCTGCTTGCTGTCAGGAGCAGAGCAGGGGGTGTATATTGTCCGGCTTCCTTAAATTACAGTTTTGAATTGCTGGGTGATATGAAGCTGGCTCTGTCCCGGCAGATACGTTCCAGGATTGCAGGAATTAAGGCGTCAAAGACCGTACAGACAAAACATGCAAAACTGAAGCTGACAGGCCGGGCAGACGGCTGCTACACGGAGAGCGAACTTAAGCTGGCGGAAATCTGGTACCATGTTCTAGGAGCTGAAAGGGTGGATATAGATACCAGCTTTTTTGAGGCGGGCGGCGATTCTGTCATGGCAATCAGTATGGCCAATAAAATAAGCGATATGTTCCATAAAAAAATGGATATGTCGTCACTTTTTAAATTTAATACCATACGCAAACTGGCAGAACGCATTGATGAGGCCCATAAGAATACGGCGTTTAGGATTCCGGCCGCTCCTGTCAGAAAGAATTATCCCCTTTCCGGAGAACAGCGCAGAATCTATGCCATTCAGAGTTTTGACAATGAAAGTATTGTTTATAATATGCCGGTTACCCTGGAGCTGAACGGAAAAATTGAAGCTGCTCGTATGGAAAATGCCTTTCGTCAGGTGATTTCTGCCAGTCCGTCTCTGAGAACGAAATTCTATGTGACAGAGGAAGGGGCGCGTCAGGAAATATGCGACGGTTCCGATTACAGGCTGGAAGTGCTGCAATACGACCATGAGCTGAAATCCGATGAGCTGGAAAATACGGTGAGGAAATTTGTACGTCCCTTTGACATGTCAGGAGGGATGCTGCTGCGGACCATGCTGATTCAGGACCGGGAACAGCACGGTTATATTACCGTGGACGTCCATCATATTGCGGCAGACGGCTATGCAATGTCTGTGCTGCTGCGTGAATTTATAAAAGCGTATTCCGGGCTGGAAGTAACGGTTCCTTCCGTAAATTATGTGGATTTTGCGGTATGGTCCCTTGGCCGGGAGGATGAGGCCTTTCGGCTGGCGAAAGAATACTGGCACAGACAGTTTTCCGATGAAATACCGGTTCTGGAGCTTCCGGCACGAAAGAAACGCCCTTCGGTAAAAAGCGGCAGAGGCGGGCTGCTGGAATTTGAGATCCCGCCCCTTCTGGCAGGAGAAGTAAAGGAGCTGGCAAAATCAGAAAATGCCACGGTGGGGCTTGTACTGCTGTGCGGGTTTGCGGTAATGCTCGCAAAATACTCCAGGCAGGATGATATCGTGATTGGAGTTCCCTATGCCGGCCGGGAAAACAGTGAGCTTGAAAATGTGATCGGGATGTTTGTGAACACCCTGCCGATACGTCTGGCGCCTGAAAACCGTATGTCAGTCAGAGAATTTCTGGAAAATTCAAAAGAACGGTATGTGGAAGGAATGAAAAACAGCAGTTACCGAATTTCCGAACTGATGGGCGAGATTTCACAGGGCAGAGATACCGGCCGCAATCCCCTGTTTGATGTGATGTTTGCATTCCAGAATACCGGCGGCGAGATAGAGATCACGGATGTTGCCACTCCGCGGATTGAAGTGATGGTTGATAAGGTAAGCATCAGAAGCGTGGCCTACAGGAAGCAGATAGCAAAACTTGACCTGACCCTTGAAGTGATTGAGCGTGAGGAAGGATTTTCATGTAATTTTGAGTATAACGCTGATATTTTTGATTACAGGGATGCCAGGCGTTTTGCAGAAAGCTATCTGCGTGTGGTACGCCAGTTTACAGCCGGAAAAGAAACGGGATTATTCGATATATCGGTGATTTCAGAGGAAGAGAAAAAACTTGTGACGGAAGTATTTAACAATACGGATTATCCGTATTCACAGGATCAGACAGTCATTTCCCTTTTTGAACGGCAGGCAAAAAAAACGCCGGAAGCCGTTGCAGTGGAATACCGTGAGGACTTCATCACTTATCAGGAATTAAATGAGAGAGCAAACGCCCTGGGAATGAGGCTGCGTGAAGCAGGCGTGAAGCCCGATGATTTTGTGGCGGTCAGATCTGAAAGATGTATTGAAATGATAATCGGCATTTTCGGTATTTTAAAATGCGCGGCGGCGTACCTGCCCATTTCACCTTCTTACCCAAAAGAACGGACTGCATTTATGCTCAAAGACAGCGGAGCTGCTGTTATGCTCCTCCAGAATGACGGGAAAAAGAAAGAGTATGATAACGTCAGAATAATTTACCTGGACGAATTACGGGAGCGCAGGAGCGGCAATCTGCCTCAGGCGGCAGGGCCGGAAAACTTTGCCTATATGATCTACACATCCGGTACAACGGGGCGTCCCAAAGGGGTAATGTGCCATAACCGCGGACTTGTCAACCGGATAGAATGGATGCAGAGACGCTATCCCATTGGAGCCGGCGATGCAATCCTTCAGAAAACCACATATACCTTTGACGTATCCGTCTGGGAAATTATATGGTGGAGCCTTGTGGGGGCAAAAGTGGTTCTTCTGGAGCCGGGAGGAGAACGGGATCCGGAAATGATATGCAGTGCCGTGGAGAAGCATGGAATCACGGTGATGCATTTTGTTCCCTCCATGCTCAATGCGTTTCTGACCTATTTGAGCGCTGTCCCGGAAAGTGTGGAAAAACTGCGCTCCCTGAAACATGTATTTGCCAGCGGTGAAGCCCTTAAAAGGGAACATGCCAGCCTCTTTTACAGACTGTTATCCCCCGGCAACTGCAGGGTGCGGCTGGCCAATTTCTACGGGCCCACAGAAGCAAGCATAGACGTAACAGCCTGGGACTGTCTGGAACACCAGGAAATACTTCCCATTGGAAAACCCATTGATAATATCCGTATCTATATTATGAATGGTTCTGCTTTGTGCGGCCCCGGAGTTCCCGGCGAACTCTGTATTACAGGCGTGGGTGTTGCAGGCGGGTACCGGAATCTGGATGAACTTACTGCAAAGCGGTTTGTGCCCAATCCCTTTGGCAGCGGCCGGATGTACCTCACCGGTGATCTGGCCCGCTGGATGCCGGACGGAAACATTGAGTATCTGGGAAGGCTGGACGAGCAGGTGAAAATACGCGGTTTCAGAATTGAACCCGCGGAAATTGAACGTGTGATCTGCAGAATGGAAGAAATCAAAACTGCAGTGGTGACAGCAGCCAGTGACAGAAACGGAGACAAATATCTCTGTGCATACATTGTGTCAGATGATACCGTTGATGTGGCCCGGTTCAGGGAAAAATTAAAATCCGAACTGCCGGACTATATGGTTCCCGCTGCAGTCATGCAGCTGGCACAGCTTCCCGTTACCGGGAACGGAAAACTCAACAGAAAGGCCCTCCCTGTAATAGAAACAGAGGATTCTTCTGAATGTGTCATGCCCAGGACAGAGGAAGAAATCATACTGGTTCAGGCGGTGTCACAGATTCTGGGCAGAAAGAATATCAGTGTGGAAGATGATTTCTTCCGCACAGGAGGAGATTCCATTAAGGCAATACAGTTATCGTCAAAACTGCGGGAGCTTGGATATTCCCTGAGCATTCAGAGTCTGTATGAATGTTCTTCCATAAGGGAAATGGCCCTTCGGCTGAAAGGGGGCCGCATTTCGCCGGACTGGGAGGAAGTGACAGGCAGCGCGCCCCTTCTTCCCATACAAAAAGAACTGTTGAGCCGGGATATGCCCAATGTGGACTGGTATAATCAGGAGGTTGTGTGCTTCTGCCGGGAAAAGATATCTGCCAGTGCAATGGACAGGGCTCTGAACCGGCTGGTACGCCATCATGACGCACTGCGTATGATCTTTCCGGAAGAAACGCCGGATGAACAGGTGTGCAGGCCTTACCAGGGGGAAAAACATTTTCTGCTGCTGGAACACACACTGGACAGCAGAGACCACAAGGCTCTGACGGAACTGCTCAATGACGGACACAGCAGGCTGTGCATCAGAACCGGCGTCATGTTTGTCTGTATGGTTATCCATACGCCGGAGGAAGATGTGCTTATGCTGATCGCCCATCATCTTATCTGTGACGGCGTATCATGGAGAATCATTCTGGAGGATCTGGAGGGACTCTACATTGAAGAAACAGGTGGAGAGTCATATGCGCTTCCGCCGAAAACAACTTCTTACAGGGACTGGTGCCAGTGGGTGGCAGACAGAGCAGAGAGCGGCCTTGTATGGGATCAGCTCCCTTACTGGTCGTCGGTATGCAGGCCCTGTTCCCGTGAAGTGAAATATCTGTGCAGAGACAGAAAGAGGCAGATCCTTAAGGCGGATGAAGCAACGTGCAGCCTTCTGGCAGAGCATATAAGCAGAATAAGAAAACTTACCATAAACGAAGTTGTTCTGTGTGCGGTGGCCGAAGCGGCAGCATACAGCGGCATTGAAAATCCGGGATATGTTATGCTGGAATCACACGGACGTGAGGAAATATCATCGCAGTTATGCGCGGCACGGACAGCAGGATGGTTTACCACAGTGTATCCTTTTGCCCTGCCCCGGACAGAGGGCGGCATACTGGACAGGCTGGCTGATACAAAAGAAAAGATCAGGCGTATCCCGGCAGGTTTTGATTATGGCATTCTCAGGCAGATGGGGGCAGATCTCTGTGACTCAGATATACTGGTGAACTGTATGGGAGATTTCAGCCGGCAGGGAAGTCTGTTTGAGATTGTCAGTGATATTAATGGCACCTGCTGTTCTGAGGAGAACCCGGTACAGTATAACCTGGAAATTAATGTGTTTCAGCTTAAGGAAAGCATTATGATAGTTCTGGATTATACGCCTGCATATGAGAAGCAGGCAATTGAGATGTTTGGGACAGCCTTTCTGGAGAGCCTGAGCAATGCCGCAAATGCGCTGGCTCATGCAGAACACATACTTACGCCCTCAGATTACGGAGAAAACGGTTTGTCAGCGGCTGAACTGGAACAGCTTGTCCGAAAATACGGGCGGCCGTCGAAGGTGTACGCACTGTCCCCCATGCAGAAGAATATCCTGACGGTGGTATCTCTTAAAAAAGACCCTTCCATGTATTATGAGCGGTTTTCCTTTCTGTTAAACGGAAGTCTCAATGAAGAGGCCATGGAACGAAGTTTTGCAGCTGTCACAGAAGCACATGATGTATTTAAGACATTTTTCGCAGCGGAGGGACTCAGCGAACCGGTACAGATCGTAGAAGAACATGGCCGGCCGGATTTTGAGCTGACAGAATGTGACGGAGACAGTAAAGAAGCGGCAGAGAGGCTGCTGGCCCGTGACAGGGCCGCAGGGTTTGATATTTTTCACGGGCAGCTGATAAGGATGAGGCTGATCCGGTTTGCAGAAGACTGTCATTATATGATGATCAGCTTCCATCATATCATACTGGACGGCTGGTGCCTGAGCATGGTGCTGAATGAGATATTTGACTGTTATCATGATCTGGCATCCGGGAAGCAGCCGGTGCTCAGGGAGCAGTATACTTATTCTGAGTATATCAGACAGTGTTTCAGGAAGAACAGATATGAATCCCTTCAATATTGGAAAGAGTGCCTGAAGGGGCTGGATGGTGCTGTGGAACTGCCCTTCCATAAAAATTCGTCAGAGCCGTACCGTCAGGCCGGTATAGTTACGGACCTTCAAAAAGACGTAATCAGGAAACTGTCTGCTGTGGCAAAAGCGGCAAGGGCTACGGAAAGCATGGTATTTCAGGCAGTATGGGCATTGCTGCTGGCAGAATATGCAGGAGATGATGTGGTATTTGGCTGTGTTGTTTCAGGAAGAGACCCTCAGATTGAGGGAATGGGGCAGATGCTGGGACTGTTTATTAATACCATTCCCATGCGTGTGACCCCGGACCGGGAAGAAAAATTCCTGCAGCTTGTCAGCAGGATCCGTAAAAGCAACGCAGAGGCCAGCGGCCATGTGTATCTGTCCATTTCGGATATTGCTCAGTGCTCCGGCCTGTCTCCTGCAATCATCGAGCACGCACTGGTCTTTGAGAATTATCCTGTTACAGGGGGCCTGGATATGTCAAAAACAGAGCAGGATTATAAACAGATGCATATTTCTGACGGAAGCTATTTTGAGCAGTCAGTGCTGGCCCTCAGTGTGAAAATAGTACCGGGGGAAACGTATAGAATGACGTTTCGCTTTGACTCGAATCAGTATCCTGAACGGGATATGAAACATATGGCAAAGCGCTATGTACAACTGTTAGAACAGGTGACAGAAACTGCTTCTGTGGCAGATATTTACGGAAATGAGGAAGATATGGCGGGAGATTTTAACGACAGCCTTGAATAAGAAGGAACAGCTATGGGAGGAAAAATTTTGGAGTATACGTTACGAGGTCTGATAGAAGACAGTTTCAAAAACAGGGGGGAACATACACTTTTTACCGCAGGCGGCAGAGGAGTTACCTACCGGGAAGGGAATGCCTTTGCCAATGGGCTGGGAAAGGAACTGGAGCGAATGCATGTGAAAGCCGGGGACCGGGTGGCCTGTATCTCGGATCTGCCCCGGATTCACATTCTGAGTCTGCTTACCTGTATAAAATTTGGATTTTCCTATATGCCGGTGGATCCAAAATTTCCCCGCAGACGCATAAAAGCCATGCTGGATGCCGCGCAGGTGTCCGCCGGGGTGTGTGACGGGAAGTGGCTGCCCCTCTGCAGGGAAATCATGCCAAAGATACCGGTGGTAACAGGGGACGGAACGTTCACAGACAAGGAGGCCGGGGATTACTGGGCAGATACGGACAGCTCTTCAGAAGCATACGTTTATTTTACCTCAGGCACTGCAGGTCAGCCCAAAGGAATTGCAGGACAGGAAAAGGGACTGGCTCATTTTATAAAATGGGAAATCAGTGAGTTTGGATTTGGGGAAGACCTGCGGGCGGCCCAGTTTACGCCTCCCTGCCATGATCCTTTTCTGCGGGATGTGCTGGTACCCATGAGCGTGGGAGGTACCATATGCATTCCTGCCGGCCGAAAGCAGATACTGTGTCCCGAAGAGGCTGTCCGCTGGATGGAAGAGGAAGGTGTCAGCCTGCTTCATTGCACGCCCGGCATGTTCAGTATCATTTCCGCCGCAAAACTGGATGCCCGGAGGCTGCCCTCCTTAAAACACATATTTTTAGCAGGAGAACTCCTTCATTCTTCTCTGATAAAGGAATGGATGGAACTGTTTGGCGGGCGTATGGAACTGATTAATCTTTACGGCCCCACGGAAACCACTCTGGCAAAACTGTATCACAGAATTACACCGGCGGATCTGGAATATGATGTGATACCGGTTGGAACATGCATACCGGGAGCCAGGGCGGTAATCGTTGATCAAAATGGAAAAATATGCAGTAATTCCCGGTATGGAGAGGTATGGATAAGGACGCCGTACCGCTCCCTTGGATACCTGGATGAGGCACAGAACGAGGGCAGGTTTATTCTCAATCCCTTTTCACAGAAAGAAGGAGATATTGTCTATAAAACAGGTGACCGCGGAAGAGTCTTATCCACAGGTGAGATAGAGGTCGTTGGAAGAACGGACCGGCAGATTAAGATACGGGGTCACCGTATTGAGCTGTCGGAGGTTGAGAGCGCACTGGATGCATCTGCCCTGGTCCGGCGTTCAGCAGTTGTATTTGTGGAGGAAGAAGAACTGCTGTACGGGTTTGTACAGCCGGTATCCGGACAGGCAGAGGCAGACGTCCATAAGATTATGGCCGAGGCGGCACAGAGGCTGCCTGAATACATGGTTCCCGGTGTGATAGAAATACTCACAGACGGGCTGCCTGTAAATGACAATGCAAAAACCGATTACCGTGAGCTGAGTGAAAGAGCACGGGGAAAAGGCCGTGAAACCGTAGCGCCGGAAACTCCTGAGGAGAAGATGCTCTGTGAATTATGCTGTGAACTGCTTCATAAAAACAGTGTAAGTATGACAGATAATCTGTTCCGCCTGGGAATAAGCTCTGTCAATATTATGCGTTTTGTGAATCGTATCAACGAGAAAACAGGGTGCTGTATCGGGGCGGCAGATATTTTTTCCAACAGGACCATGGAATTGCGGGAACTGGCTGCAATGATTGAAACAGATCAGGAAAACGGGGCCGCAGGCAGGGAAATTCCTCCTGCCCCGAAGGCGGATGATTATCCGGCTGCTCTGGCTCAGCGGAGAATTTTCCTGCGGCAGCAAATGGACGCAGAATCGGTGCTTTATAATATTACCCGTGTGTTCCGCACAGGAAAAATAACAGAAGAACAGATCGAAGGGGCTTTTAAACAGCTGACAGAGGAACATGAAATTTTCAGAACATCCTTTTTTTCAGCAGAGGGGGAAGTCAGGCAGAAAATTGCAGACGAGGTGCCTTTTACCCTGGAACGTATAAAGTGTGAGGGTACCGGGGTGGAACAGGCGGTGAAAGAGTTTCGCAGGCCCTTTGATCTGGCGCAGGCCCCGCTGCTGCGGGCCGGGGTTGTAACAATGGGGGATGGAACCCGGATATTGGTGACTGATGTACATCATATCATTATTGACGGGCGTTCTCTGGATCTTGCAATGTCTGAAATATACGAAAATATAATGTTTCCCGGCAGGCACCAGGAAAGGATCTCGTACCGGGATTTTGCAGTATGGCAGAAGAAACAGATTGCAGACGGAGCTATGGAGGCAGACAGGGAATACTGGAACAGGCGGCTGGGCGGCCCCTCATCTCCGGTTGAAATTTTTGCGGCCCGTCAGCGTCCCGCTGTATTTTCACACAGAGGACGCAAACGGAAAGATGTGATTGATGAAAAACTGCGGGCAATGATAAAAGAAAAAGCAGGCTTATGTAATACAACGGAATTCGTGGTGCTGTTAGCTGTCTTTTATCTCCTGCTTTATAAAAACTCCGGCAGCAGAAACATAACAGTCGGTACTGTGGCAAACGGACGTAATTCTCTGCAGGAACAGGACATGCTGGGAATGTTTGTAAATACGGTTGCTCTGCGCAATACCGTAGATCCGGAGGAATCCATTTCTGATTTTACAGGGCGTCTGCACGATTCCGTTTATAGAGATCTGCGCCATCAGACACTTTCCTTTGAACTGGTTGTGGAAATGCTTCAGATTCCTCGTGAGGCAGGCCGCAATCCCTTATTTGATTTTATGTTTGTTTATCAGGAACAGCGCAGAACCAGGCAGACGGAGGAGTTTGAGCTGCTCTCCTTTGATCAGGGGGTATCTGCATATGATATGACGTTTGAGCTTGTTCCGGATGAAAAAGAGACTGAAATTGTGCTGGAATACTGTACGGATCTATACGATGATGAAAATGCGGAATATATGCTGAAACATTATCTTTATATGCTGTATGATTTCTGCAGCAGAAACATAACGGATACCGTTGGAGCTGTTACCTGCGTGTCCCAGGAAGAAAGGCTTTGCATACTGGACTACAGCCAGTGTGAAGGGAAAGAAGAACTTCCCTTTGCATCGGTCTGCAGCTGGTTTAAAAACACTGCCCTGAAAAAAAGAAATCAGACTGCTGTGATAAGGGGTGAAAATTCTGTAACCTACGGTCAGCTGGATCTGATGTCGGACCGTGTGGCCGCAGCCCTTGTTTCTGAAAATGTAAAAACAGGCAGTTATGTGGGAGTGATTGCATCGCATACAATTGAGATGGTGGCCGCAGCCCTTGCTGTGCTGAAACTGGGAGCCGCTTATGTGCCTGTTGACGCCTGCCTTCCCATGGAGCGGATCAGGTATATTCTGAATGACTGCGGAGCAGTTATCGCTTTGTCGGATGATTCCGTTCCGGTACAGATGGAAGGCGTCAGAGTCATATCTGTCCGGAGTATTTCTGAGAATCCTCAGGGAGAAACGGTGGATCTGCCGGAAGTTACAGGCAGCTGTCCGGCATATGTCATATACACTTCCGGCAGCACAGGGTATCCAAAAGGAGTGGAGATTACAAATGAAAATCTGATGACTTATATCCGGGCATTTATGGATTATGTCGTAAAGAGGGAAAATTTTACAATGCTTCAGATGGCCTCCATATCTTTTGATGTTTCAGTGGAAGAAATCTTTGGCACCATTCTGTCGGGAGGCAGACTGGTGATGGTGTCAAAGGAAGAAATGTTTGATCTGGACAGGATAACCGCCATCATAAAATGCCAGGATGTGAATTACATGAGTACAAGCCCTCAGTATGCAAAAGTGCTGGGGGAAGCCATAACATCGGATACGCCAGAATGTATTGTTATCGGCGGAGATGTGTTTACGGTGCACTGTGCAAAAAAGCTGGCGGAACACGCAAGAGTCCTGAATTCCTATGGGCCCACGGAAACCACCATTGCCGCCACATACCATGAATATGACCCTTCCGTTTCCTATGAGAGAGTACCGGTGGGGCGTCCGCTGTACGGATATAACGTATATGTCATGGATGAGGCCGGCCGGCTTTGCGGCTTCGATATTCCAGGAGAGATATGCATATCCGGTCCGGGGGTATCCAGAGGGTATCTGAATTTATCGGAAGAAAATGCAAGGGTATTTTGCCGGGATCCCTTTACCGGCGGGAGAATGTACCGCTCAGGTGACTGCGGGGTACTTCGGCCGGATGGAAACATATATTTTATTTCCCGTCTGGACAAACAGGTGAAAATCAGAGGCTATCGGATTGAGCCGGAAGAAATTGAACGCTGTGCCGTAAGTTCAGGAATGGTTTCTGATTTTGCAGCAGGCGTATATACTTCTCCATCAGGCCAGAGTGTTCTGTTCGGCGCTTATATAAGTGACAGGGAGGCGGGCAGAGATCTTCTGGATTACCTTGCAGAGCGCCTGCCTGCCTATATGATTCCGGAGACAGTCATCAGAGTTGATCATTTTCCGGAGAATGTAAACGGAAAACTTGACAGAGATAAGCTGGCGTTGCTGTGCAGCAGCAAAACAATGGAGCAGACAGCTGATCTGCCAGAAACCGAAGAAGAAAAGAAGCTGGCAGCGTTATGGCAGAATATTCTCCATTGCAGGACTGTTTCGCTGAGGGATAATTTCTGGTCGCTGGGAGGAAATTCCATTCTGGCCATTCAGATGGTCAGGGAGGCTCAGGAACAGGGATTTCGCGTTACGATAAATGACGTATTTGAAAGTCTCACCTTATCGAAGATGCTGGAGAAGTCAGAAGCCAGGAAAAAAGATGATGCCGATTCCGGATATGTAAACGAAAGATTAAAAAACATCATGGATGGGAAGGTTCAGGTGGTTCCGGGTGATTCAGGTTTTGTGATTCAGGCAGATCTGGAATATGATGGGGACACAGAAGAACAGATTCTGGAAGTGCTGCGCGGCTGTGGAGAGGTAAGAGGAGGAATATCACAGATTGTATGGAGAAATCAGACCGGCCCCGCAGCCGGCAGTCTGGAATTTCCGTTGATGCCGGTACAGAAAAAAGCCCCCGGCGCTCAGAGCCAGGAACTGCTCCCGGCCCAGTATTACTATATCAGGATGGATGAGCAGTATTGCTTTGATGAAATCCCGATAGAAGGCTGTTACAGCAGGCGGCAGATCTGCCGGGCCATGCATCAGGTGATGGAAGAACAGCCGGCCCTGAGCAGCGGATACACAGCCAGAGGGCATATTTTCCGCTGCATGGCTCTGGAAGAACAGGATATACCCTACAGAGATCTGTCAGGGCTGGGCAGCCAGCAGAAAAATACACAGCTGGCCTTGTACAGGGAGGAACTGTGTTCTGTCAGACCGTCCGGCAATACGCCCTTCAGAATGCTGATTGTCCGGACAGAAGCCGGAAGCCACCGGGTTCTTTTGTATATCCATCATGCATTTTATGATCTGTACAGCGGAAAGGCCCTGTCACTGGCCATGGTGCAGGCGCTGGAAGGCAGGATGGCAACCCCCGGAAGACAGCAGACGGAGCTTCTCCCCTTTGACCCACAGCAGATCCATATGGATGAATTCTGCGAATTGTCGGCTCAGCTGGCCAAAACAGCGGGGAAAATGGAAAAAGGCAGCCTGAGGGTTACCTGTACCTGTCCCCTGCAGGGCCCGTTGAATGAAATGGAGGTTATCGACCAGGCAGCATCCCATATTGCCTCAGTGTTTGGCAGACTTTATCATATGGAAAAGCTGCCGGTATGGATGCTGTATCATGGCCGGGGAGAGGAAAGCAGCGTTGGGTTTTCAGCGATAGGTGCTTTTATGGATGTTGTACCCATGGTGGCAGACACAGCATGTACGCAGGGATTTGCGAAAGCCTTTGAAGAAAGCAGAAAGCTGCTGGCCCGGTCAGGCATAAGTATCGGTGGGGTGCTGATGGGAAAGGAAACCAGGTTAAAAGGAGAAAAATGGGTGAAATTTCTCCGCAGGCTGGCGCTCAGGCAATTTATAGTGATTAATTATCAGGGGACAGGGCCAGAAGAAAATCATGAGGCAAAGGTGGGGACAGAACTGAACATGAACAGGAACATGGCGGTTGTCCGCCGGGATGGAGAACATATTGCAATTACCTATTCCCTGCCGGTTCATCCGGACAGGATTGACTGCAGTATATTCGGAAAGGATTACAGGGTGGAAATATAATGAACTGGGCCAATAAGCTGGGATTTGGAAGGGTGCCGGGACCTGTGCGGGGAATTTTTCTGATTACTTTAACGGTTAATATCGGGAATTATATGACGCCGTTTATGTCAGTATTTCTGACCGCCAATCTGGGAATCCGTTCACAGCTCAGTGGGATTTTTGTATCTCTTGCAGGAATGGCTTTTCTCCCAGGGTCGCTGCTGGGCGGAAAACTGGCTGATATATGGGGAAAGAAGCAGGTGTTCGTTCTGTTTCAGCTGCTGGCTGCCGCAGTAACTGTGATCAATGCTTTTGTGCTGGATAAAAACTGGTCGCCCTGGCTGTTTATATTAAATGCCATGTTCGTAGCGGCCACAATACCCGTATATAACGCCACCATCTTTGCTGCTGCCAGCGAAGATAATCTGAATGAGTCCCTTTCTTTGTTTTTCGTGGGAATGAATGTGGGAAACCTGTTTTCAGGCCTGATTGGCGCTGCCTTTTTTTCCAGGTATGTTACACTGATATTTTGCTTTGAAGGGCTGATTAAACTCCTTTCCGTTATCCTGTTTCTGAAATGTGTGGATGACAGACCGGCAGAATCAGAGCAGCCAGCCTGCGGATTAAAAGACAGTGACAGTGATAGCGAAACGCCCGTAAAGGGCGGCCTTGTGGGACAGCTGATAAAAAATCCGGTGTTACTGTTGTTCAGCGTTTCCTGTATGCTGTTTTCCATTGTGCTTTCTCAGAACAATTATTCTCTGCCGCTGCACCTGAACAGCGTATTTGGCGCTGCAAAGGGCACAACATATTATGGAATTATCCTGGGCGTAAATTCCCTTACAATCGTGACCCTGACAGGGACTGTGAGCCGGCTGACTGCCGGCAGGAAAAAAACGGATATGGTACTGCTGGCATGTGGGCTGCTGGGCACCGGTTTCGGGATGCTGTATTTTGGAAGGGTTCTGTGGGTAAACATTGTTTCAACTGTGCTCTGGTCCCTTGCTGATATTCTGAATACCCCTAATTCCAGCGCATATTTTGCGGAGTATGCTCCGGCGTCCATGTTCGGACGTTTTGCGGCATGGATAAAAATCGTAACGGGCGCAGGTTACGCAATCGGCCCCATATGCATGGGATTTATTATGGAACAGTACGGGATTCGTGTAATATGGCCGGTACTGGCGTCCCTGTCATGCTTCAGCGCCGCAATATTATGCATGGTAAAAATACTGGAAAAAAAGAAGAAACAAGGTAGTGCAACGTAGAGAAAAGTATATTAAGGTGAATAAACGATGGAAAAACTAAAGCTGCATATTCTTAATGAAATAAAAGAGAACAGACTGGATGTAAAGACCGGTTCGGAATTGCTTGCTGAATTGTCAGATGGCGCGGAAAACAGAGAGCCGGTTGCGGTGGTGGGAATGGCATTGCGCTGTCCCCAGGCCGATAATCTCAGGCAGTTCAGATGCAATCTGCTTAATAAAACCGACTCTGTACGGGAATTTCCGGAAACACGCAGAAAGGAAATTGCCCACTGGCTGCCGGATGAGTTCTGCGAAACCGACGATCCATACCAGATTCAGGGATACCTTGACGATATCAGTCTTTTTGATGAAAGTTTTTTCGGCCTGTCAGCAGCAGAAGCAAAGAAAATGCATCCTATACAGCGCCTGTTTATGATGTGCGCTTTTGAGGCGCTGGAAGACGCCGGATATGTGCCGGATGAAGGGATGAAAACAGCAGTGTATGTGGGCAATGCACAGCTTGGAGAGCCAGGTTACAATGATTTTATGCAGGAAATGGACGGAACCGGATTTATCGGCGCGGCTGCCAGTATGATTCCTGCACGTATTGCGTATTTTCTGGGACTGAATGGTCCCGGAATGGTGATTGACAGTGCCTGTACGTCCGGGCTTCTGGGCGTGCACATGGCATGTGAGGCTCTCAGAAAAAAAGAGATTGACTGTGCCATTGTCTGCGGCGCCGCATTGAATCTTATGCCGCTGGTAACAGAACGCATTACTTTTATGGAATCTCCGGAATATGTGATTTCCCCCTTTGACGAGAGGGCAGACGGTACTGTCTGGGGAGAAGGCGCAGGCGTTGTGGTACTCAAAAGAGCAGGTACGGCTGCAGCCTCAAAAGACAGGGTATATGCACTGATACGGGGAAACGGAGCAAACAGTAACGGCGCCTCTGCCTCCCTTACAGCCCTGGACGTCAACGCACAGTCGGACCTTATGGACAGTACCTGGAAACGTTTTTCCATTCAGCCGGAAAATTTCAGATATTTTGAGGCCCACGGGACAGGGACTGCAATCGGCGATGCCATTGAGGTTAAGAGCATATCCCAGTCCCTGGCAAACTATACGGACCGTAAACAGTTTTGCGGCCTTGGAACGGTAAAATGCAATATCGGACATACCACAGGGGCGTCCGGTGTTATTTCAATGATAAAAGCGGCTCAGGCCCTGAATATGGGAGAAGTGCCTCCTGTGGGCCGCTTTTCCTCCCCAGGCATCCATATGGACCTGGTGAATACGCCGCTGTTTATTGCGGATGAGAAACTGGTGTTAGATCCGAAGGACAGAGAAGCCCTGATTGGAGTAAACAGCTTTGGCATCAGCGGAACCAACGTGCACGTTGTGCTTGGGCGTCCGGAACCCTGCGAGGGTCCCGTCAGGGTGAGAGAGGGCAGTTATCCCCTGCTGCTGTCTGCCAGAAACGTACATTCGCTGACGGAACTTCTGCTCCGTTATGCCCACAGAATGCAAAAGGGTGATGCAGACCTTGAGGATATCTGTTTTACAGCTTATAAGGGGCGGATGCACCATAACTTACGGGCCGGCGTGTATGGTTCGGACAAAGAACAGATGGTTCTGCGGCTGAAAGGCCTGCGGAAAGCTGTTCTCTCAGGTAAAGAGCTTCCGGAAGGGTGTTTTTATTCGGAAAGAACGGAAAAAAATACCGGGTTCTCTGAACCCTGGGCCCGTGTCTGTGCAGAATATGCTGCAGGCAGCCTGCCGGATGCGGGCAGCCTGTTCCCCGGCGGAGTAAAGGTCTCACTGCCGGGCTATCCCTTTGAATTAAACAGAAGATGGGCGGACAGCCCCGAAAAAATTCCGCACCACCCGGTAACCGGAAGGGTAATTTATTCAGGAAATGAAGAAGATATGTATGAAACGGTCCTGGATCCCCGAAGCTGGCGTTTTGCCAAAGGCAGTATTTCCGCTCTGTCGCTCCTTGAGATGATCTGCCAGACAGCAGAGATATACTATCCAAAGGAGGCTGTTCTCATAAAAAATATACGGGTGGAGCATACGGTCAGCAAAGAGAAAACCGGGAGAATCAACACGGTAGCTGTGAAGCGGGAGGATGGCATTGCCATGGAGCTTTCGGCAGTTTCCCTGAAAGATGGCAGGACCGTAAAACTGGCAGAAGCAGAGGCTGTTCCGGCTTTATCCGCCCGTGAAAAAGTACAGATTCCGGAACAGGAGAAACAGTGTTTTACCAGAGAGGCAGGAAGGCGCTGGCATTATCATCTGACAGAGGAAGGCCGGGAATGTAAAATTGAGCTGAAACTGGATCAGAGATACTCCGGGGATATGGAGCTGCATCATTTTCATCCCGATATGCTTGAGACCCTGTCTGACGTGCTGGGAATGAAGGAAAATACCGTCTGGTGCCTGAAAGAATGTGAAACCATAATCCTTTATGGAAATCTTTCGGAACATGTCCATGCAGAAGTGGCACAGGAAGCTCATACAGAAGGGCATACCACCTGGAATATTCGTATCTGCAGTGAAGAGGAAGTGATTGCGGATATAAAAGGCTTTGTTTTGGGCAAAGTACCAGGAGACGATTCGGATGAAAATGACGTATGGACAGAAGCAGATGACAGGGGGCTCACAGGCAGGCCGGATCACAGTTATACCCCCTGTGAGAGAGCAGTCGGCCAGGTCTTTCGGGAAACGCTGGGCCTGGAGGAAGTCCATATAGACCACAGCTTTTTTGAACTGGGCGGCGATTCCCTTATGGCCATTTCCCTTGTGAATCAGCTGGAAAAACGGTTCGGATATAAAGCTGACTTTTTAAAGGCAGCCGAAGCGCCTTCCATACGGTCCCTGGCGGCGGCAGTTACTCAAAATGACAGGGAAGAAAATGTGCTGGAAAAGGCGCCGGAGATGGAATATTATCCATTGTCTTTCTCTCAGAAACAAATCTACAGCGCATGTATGCTGAATCCTGAAATCCTGACATATAATTTTATCATTGTGCTGGAACTGAATGGAATCGCAGACCGGGAAAGGATAGAAAAAGCCTTTCATCAGACAGTGCAGGATAACCCTTCTTTACGGACGAAATATACGGTGGTTGATGCACAGCCTGTTCAGTCTGTGTGTCCCGGCGGCTGTGAATTTAACTGTATTGAAATGGAAGAGAGGGTGGACAGGGATTCTCTGGAGGCCATGATTCATTCTTTTCACAGGCCCTTTGATCTTTCGGAGGGCAGGCTTTTGAGAATTACCCTTGTGAAGGATGGAGAGGAACATGGATATATTCTGGCCGGAACACATCATATAGCGGCCGACGGATATTCCATGGCTCTGCTGTTTGAACGATTTACCGCATATTATATGGGCGGTGAGGTGACGCGTCCGGAACTGGAATACACAGATTATGCGTACAATTTGGCTGATTTGCCTGAAAGTGTAATTGCGCCCTGCCGCAGATACTGGCAGAGCCAGTTTGCGGACGAGATCCAGGCCCTTAATCTGCCCGGGGATTACGAGGCTGCCTCTAACACCGGAAAAGGTGCGGTAACGATGGTTACCCTGGATGAGGCTGTTTCTTCTGAGATAAAAAAACATGCGGCCAGAGCCGGGGTAACGCCGGGGTCGTTTTTACTCACTGCTTTTTTCCTGGCGCTGCGCAAGTTCAGCGGACAGAATGATATTGTAATCGGAGTGCCCTTTGCAGGACGAAAGAGACATGAAATTTCCGGCGTGATCGGAATGTTTGTGGAAACCCTTCCCATAAGACTGAGAACAGAGGGAGGGATGGAGCTGGAGCAGCTTGTCAGAAATGTACATAAATGCTGTATGGACGGTATCACGTATTCCGGAGCAGACAGTGACAGGCTCGCCCGTGAAGGGGATGGAGTCACCTGTCTGGCCAGAGAGCCGCTGTATCGTGTCATGTATACCTTTCAGAATTTAAAGGGCGATATTGAAATTACAGATGTAATTTCACCAAAGCTGCAAATGGATCTGGGAGATTTGCACGCTGAAAGCACAGAGTTTTTGCGCAATACAGCCCACTGTGACCTGATGATGGAAACAATCGAGCGGGACGGAAAGTATCTTTGCTGTTTCGAATACAGTACGGATCTGTTCCGGGAAAATACCGTTCAGCGGTTTGCAGAGTATGTCAGAAACATCATTCACAGAATGGCGGGGCCGGAAAAATTATCGGTAAGTGAAGCGTCAGCGGTCAGCGAAACAGAAAAGAAACGTCTGCTGGATACATTCTGCGGGAACAGGGTCAGCCTTACCTGGGAAGACGGCGTTATTCCCTCTTTCCTGCGGGCGGTAAAAAAATATCCTGAGCGTACTGCCCTCATATACGGAAACCGGCATATAAGTTATGCAGAGCTTAACGCCATGTCGGACAGGATCGCCTGCCAGTTTGCAGATTACGGAATACAGGAAGGAAACGCAGTTGTTCTTCGCATCAAAAGATCACCGGAACTGATCGCAGCTGTGACTGCCCTCTGGAAAACAGGTGCCGTATACGTTCCCGCAGGGGTGGACTATCCTCTGGAACGCATCCGGAACATTTTTGAAATGTCAGAGGCGTCATGTATTGCAGTCTGCAGTGACAGTCCGGAAGAAGAACTTGCTGAAGTGACAGGTGACAGGCTGATTTATCTTGATCTGTCATATCCTGCCAGGACGGTGACCGTGGCCGAATACAGTAAGGAGCGGCCGGCTTATATTATTTTTACCTCTGGCTCCACCGGACGGCCCAAAGGCGCGGTGGTTGCTCACGGAGGGATGACCAATCATATCAGCGCCAAAATAAATGATCTGGGGTTATCTCACAGGGATGTTATGGCTGTTACCGCATCTCCCTGCTTTGATATTTCCATATGGCAGTTTTTCTGCCCTCTTATGGTGGGCGGAAAAGCAGTAATATTTGATGAGGAACATATTGTGGATGCTGACATGTTTGTCAGAAAAGTGACAGAGCAGAAGGTAAGCATTCTCGAAGTGGTGCCGGCATATCTGCTGGCAGTGCTGGATTCCATGAACGGCCGCCCGGCAGATTTTCATAAGCTGAGATATCTTCTGGTCACCGGTGATGTGGTAAGCGTGGGCCTTGTGAACCGCTGGCTTGCCCTGTTTCCGGACATACCTGTGGTAAATGCGTACGGACCTACCGAGGCCTCCGATGATATCACCCATTATGTGATAAAAGATAAGCTGGAGCGAAACAGCGTTCCTGTGGGAAAAACCATTCAGAACCTTGCAATTTACATTCTGGATGAAGATGACCAGCTTTGCCCGGTGGGAGTCCACGGGGAAATCGTCGTGTCCGGTCCGGGCGTGGGCCATGGTTACATCAACGACCCGGAACAGACCAGAAAAGCCTTTGGCAGAAATCCCTTCAGACCGGAATACGGCAGGATGTACCGCACCGGGGATCTTGGCCACTTTATGGAGGACGGTACGCTCTGTATTCATGGACGGAAAGACCATCAGATTAAGCTCAGGGGATTTCGAATTGAACTGAATGAAATAGCCATGGTGGCAGAGAGCTGCGACGGCGTCCGGGAAGCTGCTGCAACAGTCTGCGGCAGCGGGGATTCCGGATACATCTGCTGTTACTATACCAGTGAAACAGGAGAAATGGATTACAAAATCATGAAATGGCTGGAGGACAGGCTGCCTTCCTGTATGCTGCCCTCTGTCCTGATGCGGCTGGAAGAAATGCCTCACAATAACAACGGAAAGATTGACCGTAAGGCTTTGCCGGTTCCGCAGCAGGCGCCGGCCGCCTCTGAAATCAGAAGGGCAGAAAGCCCGGCCGAACTGGCGGTGGCAGCTTCCATGAGCCGGCTCCTGGGCCTTAATGAAATCAATATGAATGATACTTTTTTTGGCCTGGGAGGAGACTCCATCAGAGCCATACAGCTGGCCTCCACACTCAGGCAGTTCGGGTATTCCACAGACGTTCAGAGTATTTATGCCGCCGGTACCATCGGGGAGATTGCAAGAACCGCCCGGCCGGTCTCACGGGTGGACCAGTCTGACAGAACAGGGGAATTTGCCCTCACCCCCATGCAGAAAAAATATATTTCAGCCTTTGATTTGAAACATTCCGGCTGGAACCAGAACCTGACGCTGATTTTTACATATAAACTGGATGAAGAAATACTGAAACAGGCAGTTGGGTTTGTGGCGGAATCCTACAGTTCTCTGCAGCTTGTGTTTACCGGAGAACTGCAGCATTACGAAGAAGGCTCTGAGGTACACTGGATATGCGGCAGAAGTGAGATGGAAGCCTGGGAAGCGGCAGAATGGCTGAATCGTCAGGTGTCTGTTCAGAGCGGAATTAATTTTGGAGGAACTTTGTCATACGACGGAACCCATGACAGACTGATACTGGCAGCCAGCCATCTGGTGGTTGATTCTGTGTCTTTCCGTCAGCTGGCCGGGGATATTTACCGCGCGTATACATCCTTTGCCGGCGGCCGGAAACCGGAAGCAATTGTTGAGACCGGTTCCTTTAAAACATATTCACAGGTGATGGAGCGTCTTTTTGCAGAAGGCAGCCATCAGGACCATTACCGGTATTACAGAAAATATCTTGCAGGATGCCAGTCTGTCTTTGGCGGCAGAGAACGGGGGACGTATGCGCAGGCAGTTACCGAACGCCTGACAGCAGACCGGGAACTTACAGATGCAGTTCTGGGCGGGGCCTGCAGGGCATACGGAACCAGCGTGGAACATTTGCTGTTGTGCGCACTGGTAATGGGGGTATATAAAATATACGGAATCCACAATATCTGTGTTTTCTGTGAACATGATATGAGGCTTTCCGGGCTTCCCTCCCTTGATCTGTCTCAGTCTGTGGGATGGCTGGCAGCAGAGTATCCCCTGGTATTTCATACGGAAGGCTGTGATATGGAAAAAGTAATTATTCAGGTAAAAGACCAGTCTCTGCTGGTTCCCTGGAACGGCGCATGTTATATGTATGCGCGGGACAGGCTGGCAGCAGAAGGCCTGTCTGCTCCTGAAGATATACTGTTTAATTATATGGGCAGTTTTGACGGGGAGGAAGAAAAAGGAGCCTTTGACACAGACGAAGAGATGAGCGGACTCTGGAATGATACCAATGAGAAAATGCCCTTTGTGCTGGAAGTGAACGCAGGGATGAAATCAGGACATCTTATCCTGGACATCACCTGCGACAGCAAAGCCGCAGGTGCGGAGGCTGCCGGGAAACTGGCGGGCATACTGAAGGAATCCCTGAAGGAAATTACAGACCACTGCGTTGAAAAGAAAACAGTCACGGAAACACCGGGTGATTATAATAATCGTTATCTGAGTATGGATGACCTGAAGTACCTGGAAAATGCAGTAAGCAGAATAACAGACTGATACAGATGATATAAGAAGCAAGTTTGAGACAAGGAGACAGGAAAACATGAGTGACAGAATTTCCAAAATATATACGCTTACACCAGTACAGCAGGGGATGCTGCTGGGATGGCTGAGAAATCGTAATTCAACGCAGTATTTTGAGCAATTTTCCATACTGGTGGAAGGAAGGCCGAAGAAGCAGAAGTTAGAGGCATGTTATCAGGAACTGATTGACCGATATGATATTTTACGCACCATATTTATGGGTGAGGGAGTGTCATGCCCCCAGCAGGTGGTTCTCAGGCACAGGCAGGGGAAACTGATTACAGTTGACCTGAAGGATACAGGCGCGGAAAACATAAGCCAGGTATGCGCATACTATCTGGAACAGGACAGAAAAAAAGGGTTTGATCTGGAAAGAGATATACCCCTTCGCCTGTCCCTGGCAGAGCTGCCTGAAAACAAAAGCATGCTGGTGTGGAGTTTTCATCATATTGCCCTTGACGGCTGGAGCTTCGGAAACCTTGTGAAAGAGTTTATGGCAGGATATGCCGCTGCAGAACCGGTTGTACTGCCTCCGGTTCCCCAGTTTGGAGCATACATACGCTGGTGCGAACAGCGCTGCAGAGAGATTTCCACCGGGGAGCTGGCCAGGTATCTGGAAGGGTTCAGTGAAACAGCACATTTGCCGGGATTTTGTGAGGGGGCGTCGGAGGGGGAGTATCGCGGTGAACTGACCGGCAGGCTGAAAAGGGCAACCTGCGCCGGAATCCGTGCCTTTGCTTCCGGATTCGGCTGTACCCTTTATTCCTGTATTGCCGCTGTGATTCTTAAATTAATGCATATTTATAATCAGACTTCCGATGCTGTAATCGGAAGCGTGGTATCAGGCAGGCAGGCGCCGGTCAGCGGTGTGGAGCAGATGGCGGGCATGTTAATCAACACCCTTCCCTTAAGGGCACGTGCGGCAGAAGGAGAATTGTTTTCAGAGATGATGAAACGCACAGCTGAGGGGATAAATTTCCTGGAGGAAAATGCCGACGCTTCCCTTTCAGAGCTGCAGAGCGGATTTTCTGCAGAATTGTTTGACTGTATCATTGCCTTTGAAAATTATCCGTATGGAGAACAGTTTGTAAAAATAATCAACAATATCGGGGATTTGCCCTTTACCGTACTGGAAACAGATTATTATGAACAGACTGACAGCAATATGTATATCAGCATTTTTCCATCGGATGAAGAAATTGCCTTTTCATTTCGGTTCAACGAAAAAGCATATACAGAAATGGATGCTGCATGTTTTCTGGAACAGCTTGACGATATGCTGTACCGTCTGGAAACAGAAGGGGACTGTCTCCTGGAGGAGCTTTACATTACATGTGACAGGGATTACCATCTGCTGGATGCTGTAAATGACAATGCAGCTGATTATAATGAAGACGAAACGATTGTCACCATGTTAAAAACAGCGGCTTCTGAACAGAAAGACAAAGCAGCCATAATTTGTTCCGGCCAGCAGTTATCCTTTCAACAGCTGGATGATCTGTCAGATAAACTGGCCGGCCGGCTGATGTCCCTTGGCGTAAAACAGGGAGAACCGGTAGGCGTGATGATGAAACGGTCCGTCAGGCTTCCGGCAGCGCTTTTTGCAGTAATGAAGGCAGGGGGAGCCTATGTTCCCCTGGGGCTTTCTTTTCCGGCCGAACGGCGGAATACCATGATTGCTGACAGCGGGATGCGTTTTATGATAGCAGATGAAGGGGCAGAGGGTGCGGAACATGTGCAAATCATAACGCCGGGGACGGAGGCCGCAGAGGAACGGGAGGTTCCTGGGCCTGTGATTTCAAAAGCCCGGCCTGATCTGCCGGCCTATATACTTTATACATCGGGCACAACAGGAAAGCCAAAGGGAGTGATAATTCCCCATAAGGCAATTTATAATTTTATCTGTTCCATGGAGGATGTTTTCCGGGACAGTAACTGCAGGGCCATGCTTTCAACAACAGACTATACCTTTGATATATTCGGGCTTGAATTGTATTTCTCAGTAAAATGCGGCATGACGATTGCAATGGCAGATGAGGAGGAAAGGCTGGAACCTTCCGCTCTGGAACGTATTATCAGAGAAAACAGCGTTGATATGGTTCAGATGACCCCATCGGGCATAAAAATGCTGCTCCCGGGTAAAAACAGGAACAATTCCCTGAAAAGTGTGAAATATGTACTGACGGGAGGAGAGGCTGTTTCAGACAGTCTGCTGTCGGAACTGAAAGGCAGTACCGAAGCGCGGATCTTTAACGTTTACGGCCCCACGGAAACCACAGTCTGGTCCACAATATGCGAACTGACCAACAGAGAACATGTGCTGATTGGGAGGCCTCTGGCCAATCAGCAGGTATATGTGCTTGACGGGAAAATGAGGCGTCTGCCTGTGAATGTTCCGGGAGAGCTGTACATTGCCGGTGCGGGCGTGGGGTACGGCTATCTGGGCCAGGCGGAACTTACCGCGGAGAAATTTCCCGACAATCCTTTCGGAACAGGAAAAATATACCGTACCGGCGACATAGTCCGCATGAACCGGGAAGGGATGCTGGAATTTATCGGGAGGAAAGACCTTCAGGTAAAAATCAGGGGACATAGGATAGAGTGTGACGAGGTTGCGGTAACCATTTCTTCCTGCCCCGGCGTTTTGCAGGCGGCCGCCGCAGGACGAAAAGACAGTTACGGAAATGATGTGCTGGCAGGTTACTATGTTGCGGACGAAAATATTGATATATCTGTATTGAAGCATCATGTCGGATCAAAGCTCCCTGAGTATATGGTACCGGATGTTTTCATGCGGATTGACAGTATTCCCCTGACCACAAGCGGGAAACTGAATGTATCCATGCTGCCGGATATCACAGGTGACGGGGCAGGAGGCCGGAAAACCTCCGCTGAAAATGAAAAGCAGCTTGGATTAATAAAAATATGGCAGAATATTCTGGACAGTGACAGGGCAATCGGCATAGATGATAATTTTTTTGAAATCGGCGGGCATTCTCTGCTGGCTGCAGGTCTGGCTGCGGAAGTCAGCAAATTTTCAGGCGCAGCTTTTTCCGTCCGTGATATATTCACGTATCCCACAGTCCGTCAGATGGCGTCTGTTCTGGAGCACAGGGAAAAAGCGGATGAAACAGTCATACCCCATGTGGAAAAGAAGGAGCATTATATGGTGTCCGACGCCCAGAAGAGAATTTATCTCATGTCAGCGGCAAGCATGGGAGAGGAAGGCTGGCATATATCCTTCTGCGCAAAGATGAAGGAAAATCCTGATATTGCAGGTCTGGAAAAGGCATGCGCCCGGATGATTGACCGTTATGAGATACTGCGCACAACCTTTCATGTAAAGGATTCCAGAATCGTCCAGCATGTGCATGAAAAGGCCGAATTCCATATAGATATCTTGGATGCGGGAAATCATAATCCAGATTCGGTTATCGAAGAGTATTATGCCAGGGAATATGAGCTGGACAGGCTGTTTCTTTTCAGAATCGGTGTGATTTATGCGGAAAAAGAGGCGTTTCTTGCAGTTGATTTCCATCATATTATTTCAGACGGGATATCCATGCGGGTGTTTATCTCTGAATTATATGCCCGATATATGGGCATATACCAGAGCAGTGACCTTTTGCAGTTTAAAGATTATGTATATTATCAGAAGGAACGGATGAAGTCAGAGGAGTATGCACAGAAACTTAAGTTCTGGCGGCAATTAATGGCTCCGCCTCACGATACTGCGTATATCCTGCCTGATTACCCCAGAGGACTGAAAAAAAGTTATAAAGCCGGTTCCGTGGGATTTTTCTTTCATGACGAAGAATATGCGCTTCTTACAGATTATGCAGTGCGGCACAATGTAACCCTTTTTATGCTGCTTGGTTCTCTGCTGGCGGTGACACTGGCAAAAATGACAGGAAAGCAGGACGTTATAATCGGGACCCCCGTATCGGGCAGACAGCATGGAGCCTTTATGAATGCCATGGGTCTGTTTATCAATACGCTGCCCCTCAGATATCAGGTGGAAGACGATATGGAAACGGATAGTTATATGGAAAAGTCCCGCAGTATGGTGCTGGACTGCCTGGAGCGTCAGGAAATCGGGTTTGAGGACATTGTAAAGGTGTCGGAATGCAGAATGGAACAGGGGAGAAATCCTCTGTTTGATGTAACTTTTATCATGCAGAATACGGGACTGACAGAGACCGGAGAAAAAATGGAGGGACTTAAGAGGTATGAGACCGGGGTGAGAACCAGCAATCAGGATCTCTTGTTTGAGGCGGAAATTATAAGCGGCCAGCTCTGTCTTACCCTTGAGTACGTCAAAGATTTATATACGGTGCAGACTGCAGAAGTGCTGCTGAATAACTTCCGTTCTGTTGTAATGGAAGCTGTAACCGGAGACAGCAGAAAGCTGGGAGAGCTTCTGCCTGGCATGACGGATTTCATACAGGAGGATCTGGCCGGTGATCTGACCATGGATCTGGATGATATGTTTTAAGCAGGATACAGAATTTATGGAGAGAAAAAATGTGCGGTATAACTGGTATATTTGATATGAAGGGTGAAAATCGTATCAGGCCGGAAATTATGGACAACATGATACAGGCTGTGGCTCATCGCGGCCCGGACGGGCAGGACAGATATATGGATTCCCGTGTGGGACTGGGATTTGTACGGCTGAGTTTTCTGGACCCTGAAGGCGGTATGCAGCCCATAACCAACGAAACCTCAGATCTGGTTCTCGTCTGCAACGGTGAAATATTTAATTTTTTGGAACTGCGAAAAGAACTTGAAGGCAGGGGGCACCGCTTCAGAACAGAGGTGGATGTGGAAGTGATTCTGCATTTGTATGAAGAATATGGCACAGATGCAGTGAAGCGGCTGAACGGACAGTTTGCCTTTGTGATATATGACAGGAGAGACAGGAGTATCTTCTGTGCCAGGGATCATGTTGGAATAGCCCCTTTCTTTTATACAGTGTATGACGGTTTCTTTATTTTTGCTTCGGAGATTAAGGCGATTCTGCAATATCCGGGGATAACAGGGCGGCTTAACATGCATGCGGTGGATCAGCTGCTGACTTTTCCCGGATGCCGTGCGCCGAATACTTTTTTTAAGGATATTTATACCCTGGAAAATGGTCATTTTATGAAATTTTGTACCGCAAAATCCATCCGGCAGCAGGAATACTGGGACGTGCGCTACCCGGAAATAACAGAGGACCGGGGCGAGGATTACTACGCGGAATCTTTACTGGAAAGGATAGAACAGGCGGTGAAGATCAGGCTTCATGCCCAGGTGCCCATTGGATTTTATATCAGCGGCGGACTGGATTCTTCTGTGATTGCAGGCCTGATAAACCGAAGTGCCAGAACACCGTACCATTCATTTTCCATAGATTTTGCGGACAGAAGCGTGTCGGAGTCGCGGTTTCAGCGCTGTGTGCAGAGGAATGTAAAATCCCTGCATCATAAGAAACTGTTTACGCAGCAGGATATGGCCCGGTATTTTAAACCGGTAATATACCATGGGGAAACGCCTTTGCGTGAAACTTATAATACAGCGTCAATGGCCCTTTCGGAAATGGTTCATGAAACAGGTGTAAAGGCTGTGCTTACCGGAGAAGGCGCAGATGAATTTTTTTCAGGTTATGTGGGATACAAATTTGACGCTGCCAGGAAGAAAGAACGGGGGATGATATTAACAGACGAAGAAAAAGCGGTAAATGATGTGGTGTACGGAGATCCTGATTTCTTCTATGAACGTTCTCTGACAGAGCTGGAAAACATAAAGCCTCAGATTTATTCGAAAGATGTCGGGGCGTCCTTAAAGGAGTTTACCGCTGTGGGCCGGCCTGTCCTGAAACCAGGAGTGATTAGAAATCTGGATGAGCAGCAAAAGCGCAGCTATGCTGATTATAAGCTGCGGCTGCCGGAACATCTGCTGGCTGACCACGGAGATCGGATGACCTTTGCAAACGCAATAGAAGCCAGATATCCGTTTCTGGATATCAATGTGCTGGATCTGGCAGTCAGAATGCCTTCCAGGTATAAACTGGATAGCAGCTTGAATGAAAAGTACATTGTAAAAAAGATGGCGCGGGGAATTGTGCCGGATGAAATCATATCCCGCACGAAGTTTGCCTTTGTTGCGCCGGGAGTTTCAGAGCTGTTGAAGTGTAAAGATGAATATGTGGAAACCCTTCTGTCTGAAAAAAGCATAAAAGGACAGGGGATATTTAACTGGGATTATGTGGAGGCGCTGAAGCGCAGATATCAGACAGAAGGATTCAGGCTTAACCTCCCCTTTGATACGGATTATCTTATTATTGTCCTGACAGTGAGTGCATTCTGCGATATATTTGACCTGAGTTTATAAAAAAACAGGTCAGCGGGCGGATTTATCCCTTTGTTTTCGCCCGCAGCCGCTGTCCGATCCCCAAACCGCCGGGATTTTTGCAAAAATATATCAGTAAATGATTGCATAATGGTGGGAAAACCATGTATAATAATGCCTGAAATAAAATACCCCGCAAAAACTGCGGGAATTGCAACATTAATCTGCGGCAGGAAGCGGCAGAAAGCAGGACAGAAAGAAAGAGGATGAAAAAATGGGCGGTTTTTTTGGCGTGGCATCACAGCAGGATTGCGTATTTGATTTGTTTTTTGGCATTGACTATCACTCTCATCTTGGAACAAGACGGGGCGGAATGGCAGTATATAGTGAAAAAGGCTTTAATCGGGCAATCCACAATATTGAGAACGCTCCCTTTCGGACAAAGTTTGACAAGGACGTCAGTGAGATGAAAGGATGGTTCGGAATCGGATGTATTTCAGATTATGAACCTCAGCCATTGATGATACGGTCCCACCATGGAACTTATGCGATTACTACAGTAGGAAGAATAGATAACAGTGACCAGCTGCTGAATCAGCTGTTTGAAGGAGGCCACTCCCATTTTATGGAGCAGAGCGGCGGAGAAATCAATGCCACGGAGCTGGTGGCGGCTCTGATTAATCAGAAGGAAAATCTCATTGAAGGAATTCGCTATGCACTGGATTCTGTGGAAGGTTCTCTGTCCCTGATTCTGATGAATCAGAAAGGACTGTACGCTGCCAGGGATAAATACGGCAGAACTCCGGTGGTGATTGGAAAAAAAGAAGACGCATTCTGTATTTCTGTTGAAAATTTTGCTTATCACAATCTGGGATATTCTGATTATAAGGAACTGGGGCCGGAGGAGATTGTCCTGGTAACGGATAAAGAATGTATTACGCTGTCGGAGCCTGGAAGTGAAATGAAAATCTGCACCTTTCTCTGGGTATATTATGGATATCCCGCCAGCTCTTACGAGGGGATGAATGTGGAGCAGATGCGTTACCGCTGCGGAGAGAAAATGGCAAAACGTGATGATGTGAAACCGGATATCGTGGCAGGAGTTCCGGATTCCGGCGTTCCTCATGCCATCGGATATGCCAATGAATCCGGTATACCTTTTACCAGGCCTTTTATCAAATATACGCCCACCTGGCCCAGGTCTTTTATGCCCACCATCCAGAGCAAACGTGACCTGATTGCCAGGATGAAGCTGCTGGCGGTGAAAGACCTGATTCAGGGGAAACGTATGATTTTGATTGATGATTCCATTGTAAGAGGGACTCAGCTTCGGGAGACGGTGGAATTTCTTTATCAGAGCGGGGCAACAGAGGTGCATGTCCGTCCTGCCTGCCCGCCTATTTTATATGGATGCAAATATCTGAACTTCTCCCGTTCCACCTCGGATATGGATTTGTTTTCCCGCCGGGTTATTGACAAGCTGGAAAATGGAAACGTGACGGAAGAAATCCTGGCGGAGTATGCGGATCCGGAGTCAGAAAGATATGAAAAAATGGTAGAAGAGATGTGTAAGGAACAGGGCTTTACTTCACTGCGGTTTAACCGGCTGGACGATATGCTGGATGCCACGGGGCTGGACAGATGTAAGCTCTGTACTTACTGCTGGAATGGAAAAGAATAGAAAATGGAATAGTACCAGGGAAGTGCGGGAAAGATAAGTCAGTAACAGGCAGAAACTTGTCGAATGTACGGACAGAGTCTGTGCAAACAATACCCAAAAAAGTGCAAAGCATACCGAAATTCTTGAAATAAGGGCAGATTATGGTATATCATATCGAAAAATTGCTTATTTCAGGGAGGAATTAAGGTATGCTGGGAGGTTCATTCTGGATTGCTGTTTTGCGCAATGCCATGAGTATGGGACTGATGATGAGTTTTTTTCTGATGTTGGACCGGCCCAGGTATTTAATGAAAAAAACCATCGGATGCTATGTGATTTTCGGGTGTCTTACAGTTACAGGTTACAGCCTCTGGTATCTTAATGCAGCAGAGAGTTTTGTAAAATTTGCCAGTCTTTCATCTATCGTTGTTACCGGGCTTTTCTGTGGACTGATGAGCAGCGACAGAGTCTATCTGTCTCTGTATAAAATGGCGGTGTCGTTTTATCTGCTGTCAGTATGTGTTTTCTGCGGCGTGGATGTGGCACGCTGGTGGTTTGACGCAAATGTATGGGTGGACATTCTGGTCAGGTTTGTCTGCACTGTGATAGTTCTTGTATTTACCTGGAAAAAGCTGCGGCGGCAGTTTCTGGACGGAGTGGATTTTCTGATGGAAGAAATGGATCTGTTCAGTTCGGTAACCCTTCTTATTTCAGTTATGATTGGGGCGGTGGTAGCTTACTGGCCGAATCTGCAGGGTTTTTCCATATTTAATATGGTGCGTGCATTTGTGACTTTGTTTATGGTAGGAATTCTGCAATATACAATTCTCCATTTGTATATCCATCTTGGGCAGGAGCATTATTATCAGAGGGAGAAAGAACTTCTGGAAATCAATGAGCAGCTTCTGTACCGGCAGATGGAGCTTATGAGAGAGTCGGAAATGGAAGCGGCCAGAATCCGTCATGACGTGCGCCACCACACCCTTCTCATCAAAGAATATGCGCAAAAAGGAGAAATTGAAGAACTTCTGGAGTATCTGAATCAGTATGATGAGGATATAGAGAATCAGAAAATAAAATATATTTCCAGAAACCGGGCGGTCAACAGTATACTTTCCGTTTATGCCAGGAAGGCCAGGAGCCGGGGTATTCAGGTACATATGGATGTGAAAATAGGGGAACAGCCTGTGATCCGGGATATTGACTGGATTGCGATTCTTGCCAATGCCTTTGAAAATGCAATTCATGGCTGCGAATCTTCGGGAGTGTCCCATCAGGAAATCAGTATCTATATTGCCCGGAAAGGAAATAAAGTGGTTATCCGTTTTTCCAATACAAGTGCCGGAAACGTGAATTTTCATAAGGGGCTGCCCACATCAGAAAAAGGCACAGGACTGGGAGTGCCCAGTATAATGAAAGCAGCTTCCCGTTATGATGGAGAAACAGATTTTGAACTGCAAAACGGAGCGTTCGTGACCAGAATTCTGCTGAATATTCCCTGTTGTATGGAGAACAGGGCGTAGCTTTCTCTGTTGTTCTGGAATGATACGCAAAAAACGCTCTGAAAATCCAGGTCGCTGAGGCAGGCCTTGCCCCGGCGATCTGTGCGAATGGAAAATGTAACTGCGGCGGGTATGAATATGCCGCAGAAAGGACTTAACTCAGGCAAAGAATCCTGCATTGCAGGATTCTTTTTTTATCTTAATAGGAAATACCTTGTCACACTAACGTGTGAAAGTATTTCCTATAAGACAAAAAACAATGATGCGCACTTGTTCTGTTCAAATGTGAAATCGGTTTCAGTATTTTGCACAAAAAAGTATGAAAGAATTGTTAAAACTGACTATTTACAGGGAAAATATGAAATAGTATTATAGTACCAACATAAAACCGATAACATAATTTCCGGAAAATGTATCAGAAAAATTCTTAACAAAACCAGGATAGGAGATTCAGGGAGGAATACTTATGCAGCAGGTGAATGTAAGATTTCGTGATGTGGAACAGATCAGACAGTTTGTGAACATTATTGACAAATGTGATGCTAATTTCGATTTGGGTTCCGGCCAGAGAATTGTGGACGCCAAATCAATTCTGGGAGTAATGGCACTGGATTTTTCAGGCCCTTTGTGTCTGAAATACGATTCGGAAGATTCGGCTATTAAAGAAAAAATAATGTCTTTCATCTGTTAAAAAGGAGCAGTTCGGATGAATATTGCAGAGATTGCGGAACTGGCCGGAGTATCCAGGGCAGCAGTTTCGCGCTATTTTAACAATGGTTATATTTCAGAAGAGAAGCGCCAGGCTATCCGCAGGGTGGTAGAGGAAACAGGCTACCGGCCTTCGGTACAGGCTCAGACCCTCAGGACCAGGAAAACGAAAATGGTGGGCGTGATTGTACCGAAGGTAGCTTCTTCTGCCATTGGAAAACTTGTGGACGGCCTTCTTTCCGTACTGGATGAGACGGAGTTCCGTCTGCTTCTGGCAGTAACCCGAAGCGAGCCGCAGAAAGAGCTGGATTATCTGTCCGCCTTTCATGAAAAGCAGGTGGATGGTGTGATATTTGCAGCTACGGTGCTGACGCCGGAGCATAAGCGTGAGTTGAAGAACATAGATGTTCCGGTTGTAATCGCAGGCCAGAAGCTGAAAGGCTATTGCTGCGTTTACCATGATGATTACCATGCCGCTTATGACCTTACACGTTTTTTCTGGGAAAAGGGAAGAAAGAAGCTGGGATATATCAGCGCCCGGATGCAGGATAAAGCGGCAGGAGAGGAGAGGTGCAGAGGATTCCAGGATGCGGTGCAGGATTTCGGCTGCAGAGAACTGGCTGAAAATGTGGTGATCGCCGATTTTTCCTTTGATTCCGGCCGGGATAAGGCAGGCGAGCTGTTGGAAAAATGCGGTAATCTGGACGGAATTATCTGCGCAACGGATACTATGGCGGCAGGAGCCATGCAGTATCTCTGCCAGCATAAAATAAAAGTTCCGGACCAGATGCTGGTGGCCGGACACGGTGGTTCTGAACTGGCAAAAGTAACGATGCCGCCTCTGGTTACCGTTCAGTATTTTTATGAGAAAAGCGGGGAAATTGCCGCCCGGATGCTGCTTGATCTGATGGAAAAAAGAGAAGCGGCCCTGCAGGAGGTGAAGTTGGGTTACCGTATTGTAGACGGTTTCGGTGAGGAATGGTCTGCCTGAAAAAATGCTGAAATAAAATAAAAATTTAGCAGACAGAGGACTGTCCTGAAAATATATTTCAGAGGCAGCCCTTTTTAGGTGCATCCGGTATGAGCGCAATCCCGTTGCAAAATCCTGTTGTAAAAATACAGCAAAGCCTTTGGTTATCAAATAAAAAGAGTTTGACGGATAAAGTAAAGCAACAGGCATTGGATATTGACTGGTACAAAGGGAAGCTGCTGGAACAGGCGAATATTGCAGAGAAATATATAGGATGGAAATTGAAAACTTTGCTTCCGTGCCGTTAAAAAGTATGAATCGGTAAAAATTTGTCGAAAACAGGCGAATAACCATAAGAATGAGAACCCTTGTAAGTGGTGTGGGAATGCCATTTGCAGGGGTTTTAATATGTGCTATAAAAGTGATAATGGATATTTTTTATAGAGTATGGTAGAATATACAAAAATAAAATTTGGGAGTTGATTTTATGCTGGTCAGTACAGATAAAAAATGGGATTATGCATTAGGTATGATTAAAGTAGACGGGTTAGAGCCATCCCTGGAATTTAAAGAATTAATTGAAAAAGAAAGTCGTGGAGAGATGACCACAGAGGATATGCGTAAAGTTTTAGACAAAAAATATAAGATGAAAGAATAAGGACAATATTATGAAAGATCCATATTTATATCCTCATACAGATATTCTGAAGAATCTTGCTGATATACGGGACAGGGAAATGTTATCGTGTATGGAAGCAGAATATACGAGTATACGGCTTGCGGAACCTGTGACAGGAGAATCCGTCAGCCGTTTTGATTTTGCATTCGTAAGATTGTATATTGGAATCGTTTAGAGCGGTATGAGCATGGAGAGTGGGATGTTAGATTATATTTATTACAAAATGAGGAAAGCGAATAAATGGCTTATAGAACAAAGTGGGCAAGCCCACTTCAACTCCCCTAACCCCTCACTCATGAGGGGCTTGCACACTTTGCGCGCCGAGCACAATTGCGAAGCAATATTTTACCTTTTGTGCGAGTGCGCATCTCTATTTTTATCTTATAGGAAAGTCAAGAACTTTAACACTTCGCAGTAACATGGCCTTTCCTAT
>OFHM01000375.1_pt1 | contig 39720 bp, 45 predicted proteins | sample 1521311 | NCBI WGS metagenome assembly OFHM01 (sample SAMEA3504083, study PRJEB24116) | mouse gut metagenome | biome: mouse gut; feature: mouse-associated habitat; material: faeces | place: Denmark | collected 2011 | reverse complement strand
CACACAGACACACATATATACATATACACACACACATATATATTAATCTATCATTGTATATTTTATATTTCTAACTTTTTTTAACTTTTCATATAATTTATTTATATTTTCTTTTGCCATTTTATTATCTATAAAGTTTTCTCCATTTCTTCGTTTGCAAAATCCTTCAAATTCTTCTATTGCCTGCTCTATATTTTCAATATTAACTTTATCATGACAAACTCTAAAAGCAGTTTTCATATAACCACAAATTGCACAAGCTGTCATTGTTTTAAAATATTCTTTTTCCAATAACTTTGATTGTAAATACAATTTCATTGCATATTCATCATCAACTTTTTGAGGATTAGTAAGAATTATAGAATCAGCTAAATATATTCCATATTTAGTTGGTGTTTTATATATTTTTTCATTTTCTGGAATAATTACTTCACACAATGTATCGCCTCTAATAAGCCATCTAAATATAAAATCTTTATCAGATATGAAAAATCCTCCCATTTGCTCCATATCTTCTGCTTTTAAATTAATTTTTTTATCACATTTCACTATTTCGTTGATAGGAAATCTACGACCATCCTCATATTTTCTTTCTGTTTGAATAAATCTATAATATTTCACATTTTTATCCGCTTCACATTCAAAAAATTTTCCTAACATATATCCTCCTCATAAATTATACTTTTTGTTACTATTCTAAAAACTTAAATAACTTCCCATAAAATAATTTATTTTTAAAAATATAATTACAATGTCCTGCTTTTTCTAATATAACTAATTCTGAATGATGTATATTATTCGAAATATATTCCGCCTCGTTTTTGGGAACGATATCTTTTTCACCACCATTAAATACTAAAGTTGGCACTGTTATCATTCCTAATTCCTCTTGTGTTATAGAATGTGCTTCATAATATAATTTTTCAAACATTTCGTTGTTCTTTTTGCCTGGATAAAAAGGAATTTTTTCCATAATTTTTGCATAATTAGGCTTTTTAACAGTATTATTTCTTGCAACACCGCTACATATCACTAATTTAGAAATACTTGTTGGATAATGAATTGCTACATTTAACGCAACAGTTCCACCACCACTACAACCTAATAAATACGGCTTATCTATATTTAATTTATTGATAAATTCATATACATCTTTTGCTGATTCTTCATAAGTTAAAGTACAGTTTTTTTCGCTTTTGCCACAACATCTTCTATCAAAAAGATAGACTTTGTATCTATCTTTTAACCTATTTGCTATAAATTTCATAAGTCCTGTATTAACACTATTGGGGTTTAATAAAATTACAGGTTTTCCGTTTCCTAAAATTTCATAATGAATTTTTATATGATTAACTTGTATTTCCAATTTATTATCTCTCCTATAATTTACTATCTTGTGTTTGGATTATATCATAAAGGACAAGAAATTTTCAACTTAATTGCTTGCCTTACTTATTGTAATTTCTCCAGATGATTGTAACATATGTCGGACCGTATCTGCAACAATTTGTAAAAACTTGTTTTTGATTACAGTTTTTTGACTGTAATAGCATAAAAATGCTCTATACATAATGTATAAAGCATTTTCTTTAAAATCATTTTTCTTTTACTTTATATCTGTTGATATTACTATAATCTTTATCTGCTATTCTTCCATCCTTTATTATAATATTTCCAAGTACTAATATCGTAACTGGATGTTGATTTTTATCTATTCTTTCACAGAATCTATGATTTCTAAATGATTAATTTTTGCAGTTTGTTCATCTTGAGCTGGAACGTCTAAATTAATAGAATCTCCTATATTTTCAGTGATACAACCAAATAGTAATGTGAATTCCAAATTATCTAGGTTATCGAATGACACTTTGTCTAAGTTAAGACCAGTAGCTAGATTAGATTTTCTAGAAAATACAATTTTATTTTCATTACCATTCATACCTTTCATTTGTTCTTCAATTGGAAATACATAGTTCATATCATCCATTTTTTGTCTAATTAAAATTTTCCATTCATCTCCTATGCGACCATTTTCGTCATAATAAAATGTAATATTTTCATCATTAATATCTATTTTTTGAATGATAAAATTCCCCCCTAGTCCACTAGTTGCTGTATAAGTTTTGTTATCCGATTTTACAGGATACCATGTTGCTTTATCATACATTTCTTCTTCCTGTGTTTTTCCATTTTCATTCAGTTTTCTATCTTCAAATAATTTGCTTTTTGTTGGTGTTACTTTTAAAGCATTGCTTGTGTTTTCTGGGCTAAGTAGGATAATGAAATTTTCTTCTTCTTGGATTGTATCTGTTTCTTTGATTTCATATTCAAATTTTTCTTGTATTTTTCCATTTTGTTTTACGTATATTTTTTTGCCCGCAACACTTCCACCATAAATTATATTGGGAATTGTGTTATCGTTTCCATCTGTAATCGTAAAACTGATGTATTCCATTGAATTATCACTATATTCTTTGTAAGTAATGTCATCTACTATTTTTTTAGCTTTTATAAACTTTTGAAATTTTGTATTTGCAATTTTTTCAATGATAATTTTCGTATGTTCATCGACTTGTTGTTCTGTTATTATCGCAGTGTTTTCATTTTCTGTTAATTCGATTTCTGATTTTATTGTTTTTCCGATTGCTATCGCCTCATTATCACCATCTTCAAATCCAAGTATGATGCCAGAAGAAATATCTTCGATTTCAATTTCTAAATTTAAATGATTTGTATTTTCATCCATTATATTGATAACTTGTGTATAGACATATTCATTGTCTGAAATCTTATCAACATATTCACTTACATTGGTAATTTCCTTTGAATTTACCAATACTTTTTCAGAAACGTGTAAATCATATCCCATTTCACCTATCTTTTCGATTGGTTTTGTCATTTTTTCAAAAGCCTTATCTTTTAATTTTATTTTATATTCTGCAATAATATATGCTTTATCTCCAGCCATACTTTCTAATGTTATATTACAATATTCATTTTCTATGGATTGATTAATTTCTACTAAATTGTTTTCATAATTTTGACTTAATTTTAAAAACCCCATTTTTTGCATATTGGTATTTTTACTGATTCCAGCATAAGCAGTTATGCTTACTGTACTTGCGATAATAAACGCAGCAATTTTTTGTAAGCGATTTAATTTCATTTTATTTTTTATTTTTCTGTTTTCAAGTTCATTTTTGGGGACTTGATCATATTTTAAATTCTCATATTTTAAATATACAAAATCTTTAAAATATTTCCTTTTTTCTTCTAATTTTTTATTCACCATAATAATTTACCTCTTTCATTAATATTTCTTTTAATTTTTTTCTGCCTCTATGAATTAATGTTTTTACTTTTGATAAAGACATATCTAAAATCGAACTTATTTCCTGATAAGATAATTCTTCTATATCTGCAAGATATATAACTTGATTTTGCGGTTCTGGTAAATGATCAATTGCTATTTTTAATTTTTGAGCCTGTTCTTTATCAAAAATAACATCTTCAATTTCTTGTTCTGTAAAAATGTATTCATTATCTTGTAAATATGAAATTCTATTTTGTTTTTTTACATAATTAAGCGATTTGCTTTTTGCAATTATATAAAGGTATGTTTTTAAGGAATATTTCGAATCATATTTTTCTTTATTCATAAGAATATAAACAAAAACATCTTGTGCTAAATCTTCAGCTACATCCATACTTTTTACAAATTTATAAATAAAATAAATCATTTTTTCCATATATTTATTGATAATAAGTTCAAATGATTCATTATCTCCGTTTAAAAACATTCTATATAGTTTTTTATCTTCCTCCATTTTTTCCTCCACTAGAATCTAAGATCTTAATTCTAATTATAATACAATTTTAAAATACGAAAAGTTGCACTTTTATAAAATTAAATACATCAATTTTTTATGCGTCTTATTGAACCCCATAAAAAAGTTGGTGCAAGACACTTTTCAAATGCTTTACACCTTCAACTTCATATCCATATTCTTCAGATTCTTTCTTATAAGTTAAAATGAATGATCTATATCAAATCCTAAAATATCCTTAATTTCTTCATAAGACAGTTTATAACTTTGTTTTTTATTTTCTTTTAAATACTTCCATAACGGTTCATATTTGCTCATTATCAACACCTCCTGAAATTGTATATTAGCTCTAACTTTTTCATTACATATTGCAACAACCAAAGTAGAAAACAAATTTTTACTACTTTGGTTGTTACTTAGATTACAAAACAATTATTAAGAATATCTCTTTTTGAACATATCTGCCCTTCCACCTTTATTGACTGGTTCACGTTTTCTTTTCTCGTTTTCATATTGTATGTGTAATTTCTCCAGTTCCTTTTTTGTAGCTGTTTCTTTTGTTACATCTAAAGTTTCATAATCTTTCCATGCCATAATGTCTACCTCCGTAAAATTTTCTTGGAGGTTTTGAAACCTCCAAGTGTTGCACTTGTTGGTTTCAAAAACAATATACTAACATTTATACATTTATTATAGCATAAATTCAGGTTAAATGCAAAAAATCTCTCCATTATAGTATATATCGTTATTAGAAAATTCTGTCAAAGCGATAACTTACTATTTATCACCCCATTATAACATTATGATAAAAAAATGTATAGAAAAATACTCAAAAAATATGCCTAAAATCTCTTTTTAACTTATTTTTTACTTTATATTTTCAAAAATCTAACCTAAAACACAAAAACTTGTAACCAGCTTGTTACAAGTCTTTTATCTGATTTATCATTGAATTCTAGCAACAATCAACGCCTGCTCTGAATTCAACGTTTCATCGGTGATTTCTCCATTATACATCACCCAATACAAGTGATTTTCCGATGAATATTCTGCAATATTCTCAAATTGTTTTAATTCAATGTTTCTATCTTCTTCTGCTGAAAATTTATCTCTTGTGTTATCAATTACTAAATATAATTGGTTGACCCTTTCATCATACAAAATATCTTGCAATATCAAATCGCCTTCTACTGTGTTTTGAGCAACACGGATAAAAGCTGACTTTTGTTTTTTGTAATTTTGCATAAATTCATGATATAAATTATCATTATGAACCATAGCACCAATCACAAAACAATTATCTTTTTGCGCATCAAAAGAACTATAATTTTTTCCTAGATTTCGTATGTCCTTATCTTGTGTCAATTTCATTTGATAGAAATCATTCAAACTTTGAATTTCCTTCGTTTCTTGTTCACGATTCTCACTATCTATTGGCAATTCGTATTTCATAAACCAACTTCCCATTTTTACACCAACATTATTCTGATATAATTCCTCTGGCGAAACATCAACATAACGAACTACCTTATACCCCAAACCCCAATACGTCACTTTATTTCCAGCAGAATTTACTATTTTAATACAATATTTTGGTTCATGCCCTGTTGTCACTCTACCACTATCTACATAATTCGTTATAATGCCAATAATAATTACAATCACAAAAAAAGCAATCAAAATTTTCTTTTTCATCTATCTTTTTCTCCTTTATTCTTCTGTATCATCATCTAAAAATAATGCTTGTTTTGGGCAAAAATTAGAACATTTTCCGCATCTTATACATTTTTCATAATCAATTTTAGGTGCTTCAAATTCTTTCTGTGTAAGTGCCCCTACTGGACAAACATTTACCGCTGGACATTTATGATTTTGCGGACAATTTTCTATTCTGATTTTTAACTTCTTTCCCATATTTTTTCCTCCTTATTTATAAATATTCGTAATAACCCCTGACTATACTTTTCCACAATTGATTCACCAAAAGTGGATAACCTCACTCTTCTACAAAAATTCGTGGCACACGATTTGTAATGGTACTCATAATTTCATAATTAATTGTATCACATTTTTGGGCAACTTCTTCTAAGGTTATTTTTTCATTATCCCAAATCCAAACATCATCACCAATTTTGACATTTTCTATTTCTGTTACATCTGCCATAAATCCATCCATGCAAACTTTCCCAATAATTGGTACTTTCTGCCCATCAATTAGTACTTCTCCACCATTTGACAAATCTCTTCGCAAACCATCTGCATAGCCAATTGGAATAGTGGCTACTTTAGTTTCTTTTTGCGCTATATAACTTCTGGCATATCCAATGCTTGTTCCAGCTTTTACGGTTTTCAAAAAAGTAATTTTTGATTTTAATTTACAAACTGGTTTTAAATCAATTTTGTCTAATATTCCTTCGCCAGATTCATAGCCATATAAAATCATGCCTGGACGAACTAAGTTATAATGAGCCTCTGGAAAATTAATGAATCCATTTGAAGCAGCACTATGAATATATTTTAAGTTTGGGATTTTAGTTTTGACAATTTCCATTGCTTTCTCAAATGAGGCAATCTGCTTTTTTGTATATTCATAATCTGTGTCTGCACAAGACATATGGGTATAAATTCCCTCTATAATTATATTTTTATAATTCTGAACCAAATCAATAAATTCCGCAATTCTATTTGGATGAATTCCAGTTCTCCCCATTCCAGTTCCAATTTCAGTATGAACTTTGAATGTTTCTTTTCGTTCTCCCAATTTTTTGACAAACGCACTACTACTTACGCCAATACTCAAATTGCTTGCCACAATATCTTCTATTTCATCAGTATCTGGCTGGTTTAGCACAAAAATTTCCTTTTCATAGCCAATTTTTCTCAAAAAAGCGCCTTCTTGCACAAGTGCAACTGCCACAATTTCAAATTCATTAATGGTATCCAACCTTGTATTAATATAAGTTCCATAAGCACTTGCCTTAATGACTGGCATTATTTTCGTTCCATTTGACAATTTCGATTTTATGGCTTCAACATTCTCTTTAAAATTTTGCAGATTCACTTCCATTACAGTCGGTCTCATGAAAATCCTCCTTTGTTATATATATTATATATTTACTGATATAATGTCAAGTTTTTATTTTTAAATAAACTTTTCCACCTCTAGATTGACAAATCATCTGTTTTATGTTAATATAATATTGATGCTTTGTACATACGTACAATCCACTTTCACTCGAACAAAAAACTGGAGGTGTAAATCATATGAGTGAAAATCTTTCGTTAGATGCGGTTTTTGCACTTTATGGTGCATTTAGTATTTTTACTGATAACCGCCATGAAGCTACTGGAATATTCCAGAAACTTCCTATTTTAAGTTCTACCAAAGAACTAGACGAAAAAGTTTCGTCAAACATAACTGAACTTTTTTCAGTTTCAGCAGAAACGTTAGATGAATTCTTGAAAGAAAAGTTTGAGGGTTTGGGAATTGCTGAGTTAATGCAAATTTATACAAAAAAACATATCGGCGAAGAACTTTGTTTTTCCGTTGTTACTCCCACAGTGAGTTGTTTTTTCAGTGGTGCATTAACTAATCCTCATGTACTTTCTCAACTGCTTTCAGATTATCAATCGACTGTAAAAAACTCTCTTTTTGGAGACACTTTTCTCAATTTGCATACGGATTCTATATACAAATTTACTTTAATCCGTGCAGATTTCAATCTGGAAGAAAGTAAGAATTTATTTTCTTTTGGATATCATTACAAAACAGAGAATTTTCGTTTCTTTCTTAAATCATCTGCACAGTTTGATTTAACAGTTGTTTTTGAAGAACTGTAATCTTTGAAAAAACCGTAAAGTAGTTACCAGACTACTTTACGGTTTTTCATTCATCGATTAATAATTCTCAGCTTTAATTTCAAAAAAAGCTTTTGGATGACTACAAACTGGGCAAACTTCTGGTGCTTCTTTTCCAACGCAAATATGTCCACAATTTCTACATTTCCAAATTTTATCTCCATCTTTGCTAAATACTAATCCGTTTTCCACATTTTCCAATAATTTTTTATATCTTTCTTCATGTTCCTTTTCAATTTTTCCTACCGCTTCAAATAAATAAGCAATTCTTTCAAATCCTTCTTCTTTTGCTTCTTTTGCAAATTGTTCATACATATCGGTCCATTCAAAATTTTCTCCTTCTGCAGCTGCTTTTAGATTCTCTGCTGTGGAAGGAATATCGTTATCATGAAGCAATTTGAACCATAATTTTGCATGTTCTTTTTCATTTTCAGCTGTTTCTAAAAAGATGCTAGCAATTTGTTCATATCCTTCCTTTTTTGCTTTACTTGCAAAATACGTATACTTATTTCTTGCTTGTGATTCTCCTGCAAATGCTTCCATTAAATTTTTTTCTGTTTTTGTCCCTTTTAAATCTGCCATTTTATTACCTCCTAATATGATTTTTAAGCTTCTTTACACGAATTACAAATTCCTTTTATTACAATTCCATCTTCTGAAATCTCAATTCCAGTTTGCTTTTCTATTCTATTTTTGAGTTCCGTTGTATCAAAATTATATTGAAAATCACATATTTTTCCGCACTTTGTACAAACCACATGACCATGTTCTTCTCGATTTTTTCGATAATCATATCGGTCTGGACCATTGGATACCGCAATTTGCGTTACCATTCCTTGTTCTACAAGAACATTCAAATTACGATAAACTGTGCTTCTACTCACCGCTGAATCCTTCTGTTTTGTCAAAAAATAAATTTCTTCAGCTGTGGGATGATTATACAGATTCTTTATCATTTCAATAATTTCTTCTCTTTGTTTAGAATAGTTTTTCATGTCAAAGCTCCTTTTAAAATAGGATTTATTCCTATTTTTTATAATCTGATTATAACATATCATCTATTTTTTGCAAGTACTTTTATCAAATTTCCTGAAAAATTTTTATGGCCATAAAAACAACAATTTTATGACCACACTTTAAAATATTCCTTTAAACCAATCAACAATCTTCTTAAAAATTGTTTCTTCTTCCCTTTCTACATCATCTACCGAAGATTCTATATAATCCGACGTTTCCAAATTAATCAGCGTAGCCGATTTCGTTTGCATACCATACTCAGATGCCACAACGCGTACATCACTATTCAACTCATTTGTCACATTACTACTTGCCAGCAATTCATTATATCTTTTCTTAATCCCTTCCTTTTCCTTATACCTCTGCTCCACCAAAGCTTGACAGGCAATTATCGCAAATATAAGCGAGAAAAACAGCATACTATTCAAGAAAAATTTCATTTCAAACGACATTTTAAACTTTTTCTTTGGTTTACGCTTCCCTGTCTTTTTTGCATTTCTCTGATACGATGGATTCGCCTTTTTCGGTGTCATCTTTTTCTTTTTGGTTTCTCTATATTCTGGCTCTAATTTTCTGGGACTCGTTTCATATTGATATCCATATCCTCTATTTGCCATAATTTCCTCCTTTCTTTTGTACTTTTCATTTATTTTTAATCTCCAAATTGGGACAGTCCCTGCCCCTTTTTTTAGCTTTTTTGAAATATCCTTAATTTTGCACTTCTACTTCTTGAATTTTCTTCCCTTTCCTTTAAACTTGGTAGTATTGGCTTCCTAGTTATTATTTTTCCCAAATGCTCACAACCACAACTACAATATGGTAATCCAGGCGGACAGGTACATTTTCCTTCTGCCTGCATGAAAGCATTTTTCACAGCTCTATCCTCCAATGAGTGAAACGTTATAACACACAATCGACCCTCTGGCTTCAAAACATCAATACAATCCAAAATTGTACGATACAATGGTTTTATTTCATCATTTACTTCAATTCGAATTGCCTGAAAAGTTCTTTTAGCAGGATGTCCATCCCACATTTTGCGAGGCACTGACTTTTCTATAATGTGAACCAATTCCAAAGTGCTTTCAATTGCTTTTACCTTTCGAGCATCACAAATATTCTTAGCAATTCTTCTGGAAAATTTTTCTTCTCCATATTCATAAATTATCTTTGCCAAATCTTCTTCCGCATAATGATTCACTATATCTTTCGCCGTTAATTGGGCAGTTTTATCCATTCGCATATCCAATTCACTATCCACCATATAGCTAAAACCACGTTCTCTCTCATCAATTTGATAAGAAGAAACTCCCAAATCCAACAAAATTCCATCCACAGCCATGATTTCAAGTTCTTCCAAAATTTGTTTTATATGGTCGTGATTATCATGCACAAATTGAATATTGCAAAATTCTTTCAATCTTTCTTTGGCAACACAAATAGCCTCTTCATCACGATCGATTCCTAAAAGAAGCCCTTTTTTTGATATTCTTTTTGCAATTTGACCACTATGCCCTGCTCCACCGAAGTGTCCCATCCACATAAATTCCATCTGGATGAATCTTAAGCCCATTCAAAGCCTCTTCCAATAAAACTGGTACATGATTAAAATTTTGAATTGCCATATTTCTTCATCTCACATTATTTTCTGATAAATTAATCTAAATCATTGACCAAATTTTAAGATTTCGCCAATAATTTAATGCAATAGGTCGTCAAAACTTGGCGACCTATCATTTTTAAGATTCTTTTGTATTTTCAAGTCTTTTGTAACTTGCAAATGTTATCATTTGTAAAGAAATATATTTTTCTTTTGTAGTTACAATCCTTTGTAAACTTACAATTTTTGTCTGAAAGTGGGACTATCAAAAATAGTCCACAGTTAATCTTAAAAATCTTTTGTACCTTAAATTTTTTATCTTTTGTATCTTAAACTTTTATCTTGTGTAAATTTATATAAACTTTTGCAAGTTATATACTATATTCCAAGCATCTCCATTTTTGCTGCAATTTCATCAGCAGAGATGTCTTCATCACATTGTTGCCATTTGTCTTTACTCCAAATTTCAATTCTGGAATCCATTCCGACAATCACAACATCTTTTTCAAGTCCAGCAAATTCTCGTAAATTACTAGAAATTAAAAATCTGCCTTGTTTGTCAATTTCACAATCAATTGCCCCTGCAAAGAAAAATCTAGTAAAGCTTCTTGCGTCCTTGTTCGAAATTGGAAGTGTACGAAGTTTTTGTTCAAAGTTGGTCCACTCTGCGACGGAAAAAGCAAATAAGCATCCATCCAAACCTTTGGTTACAATGAATTTTTCGCCAATATCTTCTCTTAGCTTTGCTGGCATAATCAATCTGCCTTTGCTATCCATTGAATGCTCATATTCACCAATTAACACTAGGCTTTTTCCTCCTTCCTTTTCCCTCCACTTTGTGACACTTCTCTCCACTTCAATTAAATTGTAATATATAATTTTTTTTTTTGCAATAGTTTTTTGAAAATTTTTTAAATTTTTTTCATTAAATCACAAATTTTTTCTCAAACTATTTAATCTTTCCCAAAAAACATTGCACTTTTTCACAGAAAATAGTAAAATAAATACATCTTTTAGGAGGAACCATGAAAAACAAAAAAAATATAATCTTTATCCTATTATCAGAATTAATCTGCTTTACAATTACCAATATCAGCTTAATCTCCTATACTAATTCTGTCTATTCTTTTGGTATGAATCTTATTCAATGCTTTTATTTTCTCCCAATCTTTATCTGTAGTTTTTACAGTTTCCTTTCCAAGCAATCAAATCGCACTATTTTGCTTATTTCTACAAGCATTTTTATTCTATATTCCGTATTTTTACACGTTGGAATAGAGCAAATCACCACTTTTTTTACCTCTCTTCCAGGAACAATTCATTTCGTGGTATATGCTTCCAAAATCTATTATATTGCCTTACCGCTTCTTGGTTTTAGAATATTAATGTTAAAAAAAGAAGCCACAAAAAAAGCAGCTTTTTTAATGCTTCTAAAAATTATCTTCTTATTATTTATTACTATTTTATTAAAACACTTCTTTCAACTAAAAGGCGTCCTTTACAGCTTACCTCTTAGCGAACTTATTTTTATGTTTACTCTTCTTATACTATCTAAAAAAAATGCAACCATCATTTTTAAACTACCTGAAAAAGTGTAAGACATTCTGTTTACATGAAAAAAGAGTTTACCTAAAGTAAACTCTTTTTTTCTACAAAATACTAATCTTGTGAATATGGAACAATTGCAATATGTCTAGCTCTTTTTACTGCATTGGTAACCACTCTTTGATGTTTTGCACAAGTTCCAATTGCTCTTCTTGGCAAAATTTTACCTCTTTCACTGATATATCTTTTAATTTGTTCCGCATTTTTATAATCCAATTCAAGATTTTTGTCTGCACATAAAGGGCAAACTTTCTTTTTTATTTTTCTAAACTTTGGATTATAATCTTCGTCTTGATTATTATTTCGATTAAATTTTTTATTATGTTGTTTTTTATCAGCCATTTCCTTACCTCCAATTCTATTAAACCTTTATACTAATTTAGAATGGTAAATCATCATCAGAACCAGATGTTACTTGGAATTCACCAGAATTTGCTATATTTTCACCAAATGTGTTTTCAATATTCGCGCCTCCTGCTTCTCCCTCTCTTCTTGAATCTGCAAAATATGCTTCTTCTGCAATAACTTCTGTTACATAGTGTTTCTGACCTTGGTCATCATCCCAGTTTCTAGTCTGAATTCTTCCAATAACACCAACTTGTTGTCCTTTTTTGAAATACTTACTGCAAAACTCGCCTGTCTTACTCCAAGCCACTACATTTATAAAATCTGCTTGTCTTTCTTCTCCTTGTCTTGCAAATCTTCTGTTTATGGCTAAAGAAAAAGAAGCCACTAATGTGTTATTAGTTTGTGTATATCTAACTTCTGGATCTCTGGTTAATCTACCCATTAAAATTACTTTGTTCATCTGTTTTCACCTTCTATTCTTCGTCTTTTCTTACAACGATAAATTTTATTACTTCATCTGTAATTCGATAAATTCTTTCAAGTTCTTGAATTAAGGTTGGATTTGCTTCAAAATTAATAACAACATAATTTCCTTCTTTATGTCTTTTAATTTCATAAGCTAATTTTTTCATTCCTAATTCTTCAACTTTTTCTACTTTACCATCATTATTAATCAAATTTGAAAATTTCTCAATAAGCGCTTTAACTCCAGTATCTTCAACATTTGGATTAATAATGAATACGGTTTCGTACTTGTTCATTATTTTCACCTCCTTTTGGCTATCAAACCCACACTCTTTGGCATGAGTAAGGACTAAATTATATTCTATAGTCATTTAAATACTGGTATATTGTAACACAGTTTTGGAAAAATTGCAAGGGGTTTTGGGAAATAATTAGAAAATCATTAAAAAGAGGGTAAACTTCAAATTTCCAAGTTTACCCTCTTTTTCTAAATATAAAATCTTATTGAATAGGAACTGTATGGTATGCGTACTTTTATAACGATTTCCCTTTCTCCTTCATACTTTATCTTTAAGTTAACCTCCAAACTAGCTTCTTTTACCTTAATTGAATCTTTTATATATTCTGAAGATTCATATTTTACTTCTTCACTCGAAAGCTCTTGAAGGCTTTGTAGCAATTTTAAAAATTCGACTTCTGTTACATTTCCTAGTCTTTTTTTAATGTCACTAGAATTCTGATTATAATATTCAATCCTTTCTTCTTCTGTCATATTTGCTGTATGTTTTTTCAAAAAAGGTATGGTTCCTGTCATGAATTCTGAAATTGTAGTTGAAATTTTATTCATCGCTAGGTTTCCTTTGTATTGTTGTGAAATTGCAATCGTATTTGTTGGATATTTGTTTTGGAGTCCATTTGGAATATTCGTCTCATCAATCACTACAACATTTTGTTGTAATCTGCTTAATATGCAAAGTAGAACAACCAAAACTATCATTAAAACGATTATACAAATTACAATAATCTTTTTATTTTTTTTCATTACATACTCCTTTTAGTTAGATAATGTACAACTACACGACTGTGGATTTCCTGTTAGTGGTCCCCATAAATGTGAAAATAGTTCTCCATTTTCAACACACTCTGGTTCTCCTAAATGAGCTGGATAAGCTCCCAAAGTAACTTGGAACAATGCTAATTTTCCCAATCTAGGTGAAACAACATCTTCAATCGCTCCACTTAATACGCCTTCTACAATCGACTTTGATTCTTCGGTGGCTAATCTCTCTGTAAAACTACCACCACTTGCTTGATTTCCAACTACAAATTGTCCATATTCTCCCAAATCATATATTCTTGTGTAGGTTCCATTTGGTGCTGTTCCATACCCACCTTGGCGAGATGGGTTATTATTTCCTCCTACTGGAAATACTGTACCATATTGCCCACTTTTGGTTAAAACATCTGAAATTGTAGTTACATCTCCATTATGAACTGTATCATTTCCCCTATTTTTCACTACTTGACAAACAGCATCCATATGATTTCCATTTTCAGCTAGGATTACAGCTGCCAACATCTCTTTTTCTTCCTTTGTCACTTCTGCATTAAATCCAGCATATAAACCAGCTTCGCTACTTCCTCCTGGCTTATCAATCTCCACATACTCCTCGACATTCTCGACAATTTCATCTTTTTCATCCCTAAGCATCATTCTTAAATAATTTCCTACTTTGTAAGGTCTCGCCTCTTCTTCCTCTTCGGTTGGCTCCTCGGTGTCATCTGGTGTTGAAGGATTTGTTGGTTCAGGTAAATCGATTTGTAGTTCTTCCATAAAATCACTATCTTCAGGGAATGTCTTTCCAATAGCTGCCCCTTCTTTAATATAGATTAAATCATCTTTTTTGAAGGTAAAAGCTGCTTTTTCCTTTGCTGATTCTTCTATTTTTAATTCATATTCACGGGTATCATCTAGCAAATTCGGAACAGCATAACTCGTGGTATAATTGTTATCTGCATCACCTTTTATATATTTGTGTAAAGCTGTTATATTAGCTTTTTTCTTGCCTTTTATTTCTGTACCAGTCATAGCTGTAATATCTGAAACATCAAAACCTTCTAAATAAACAACATAATCCCCAATTCCAGCATTATTATACTCTTCCCAGAAATAATCATAGCCTAATTTATCAAGCTGTTCTTCTGAATAAGTTGTTTCTAGCCATGAGCCTGGATTATTATTTTCTACATCATTTGCAGAAATTGCTTGATGTGTAACACCAGAAATGGTTCCTCCTGTTTTTACTTTTCCTTCTTCTTTTCCTAAAATTCTGATTTTGATAAATCCTACTTCAACATCTTGTTCTTCTCCATCTTTAATTTTTTGTCTTGTTACTGTACCATATTTTTCTACCAAACCTGAAACTGGTGCTACAACTGTTTCGCCACCTTCAAAACCTGTAAATTCTGCGGAAGCAGGCGTAGAACCTGAAGCTGTTCCAGTAATTCCATTATATGTCATTTCTTGTGGATTAATCTGAATTGCATACAATATACTTTCAGTATATGATATAGGCTCAGATTCCTTCTTAGAACCCCAATCATAAAACAAATTATTTCCTGCATATATATTTACATGCCCATCATATACACAAATCATACCTGGTTGTAATTGGTCAATACTTGGTGAACTTATAATTGTAGCTCCTTGCAAATTATCAACAAAGTTACCTGAAGATAAAGAAGTTCCTTTTTCTAGTACTCCGACTTCTTGCAAACAAATACTTACATATCCTGAACAGTCTACTAATGGAGTTTGTTGTAATTCTTCTAATGTGGTAGCTCTAAAATGTGAAGCATAAGGAGAATGCCCACCACATTTTTCTTGTCGTCCTTGGCAATAATATCCATTTGGTACTAAAATTTTTGCGACATCTGCTGCTGCTAACACCAACGGATTATTAGAATTCGTCTCTTGTACTTGACCGTTTTCTTCATTATTGGTAGGTTGTTCTTCCGTTGATGAATTGTCTGGTATTTCTTCCTCATTTAATAATTCCATTATTTCACTTATCGTCTTTGCCTTCAATGCTCGCAAATCTTGAGCTGAATGGATTAGAGTTCCATAGAACTGTTCCCCTTTGTCATATCTTGTAACTGGCCAGCCAGCCGAAGAAACACCAGACAGTGGAAACATCATAACTTCGTCTTCTGGTTCTGATAAATCTTCTTTATCAAAATAATTCAATTCTACAATTAGTTCTTTAAAATCATGGTAAATAAATTCCGAATCCAAAGTATGCATATTTTCTAATATACTGAAAGCACTTAAAGCACTATGTGATAAACTAATTGGTCCAGAAATTTGGTCAATGGTTGCTGTGTACTCTCTTGTTACAGTTTCTGTACTTTCTTCTCCATTTTCAAACTTCTTGATTTTATCTACCAGCTCTGTTTTAATTTTTCCTCTCGAGCGATCATAAGCAGTTGGATTATCTGAACCAGTTATTTCTTTTGCTTTCTGAATTAAAGCTGCAGTTGATCTAGTTCCATCATATAAATAATAATCATCTAAAAATATTTTTTTGATAGTAGGATTTGTTTCTCCACGCACACCATCTTCCACTTGCTGAACATTTCCAAATGTTGCCTGATAATAAATATTAACACCAGCCGCTTTTAAATCACGCAAATACTGATCTGAATTCGCATCAACTTCTACTGTTCTCCAACTCTGGTCGCTTTCACCAAATTGATAAGCATTATAAATTTCTTCCCTGTTTTTAATTTCGGTATCCTCAATTGCTTTTTTGCCAACTCTGAATTCATCGACATTTCTTCCATCACTTAAGTTGTATTCTCCCTCTTTTCCAGTTGCTTTCACATAAGTGATTCCATCTTCACTTAGTTTATACTTTCCTTCTCCCTTTTTTACTTTCTCGCACAATACATCAGAAAGTTTGACATCATAATCATTTCCATTTTTGAAGTAAGCATATAATTTATATTCTCCTTTGTTATCTCCATCCTCATAAACTTCATATAAAGTCCATCTCTCGCCTGTTTTCTCCTCATAATCATCATCATTTTCAACAATTACAGTATTTGGTCCAGCATCATCAATGGCATATTTAGAAAAATATACATCTCTAAACCAGTGTCCTTTAACACGATAAATGTATGGAAGATAGGTATCTAAGTCTGAATTATTTGTTGCTTTTAGCGCTTTGTAAATATCTTTTAAATAGGCTATACAATGTGTACAAGCTATATCGCCCTCGTCAGTTCTGGTATCTTCAGAACAATAAGTTTCTGGGTTTATTGTGGTGTCATTTCTCGCTAAAGAAAATATTAATCTTCCTGAACCATCATTGTTACTAACAAATGTCACTGTAAACTTAAATATAAAATCAGCTTCTCCATTATACGAACCTTCTAAGCAATATTCCCATGTATTGTCCGAAACTTGATTTTGTTGCGTATCACCACCGTTGTTGCCACCACCATTGTTATTGCTATTTTCTTCGTCGTCTTGATTATTTATACCAACTTCAATGTTATAGTCAAATGGTTCTGAACTACCTAAAACAGAACTAATCATTGTTTCTGCTTGCCTTTCAGATTCTGCTACAAGATATTTCGACTCATCAATCTGATTGGTTAAACTTTCAATCAAACGCTTTTTTCTTTCTTCCGAAAATGGATCTTCTCCATCTTTTAAAGCTTTAACCTTGAACGTTTCGTCTCCCAAACGAAAAACGTAATTTTCGCCTATTTGACCTGCAAATGAAAATTTTACCGTAAATGGCTGACTTCTACTTATTACCTGATTAGAATCTACTGTCATTTGGGCAGTCAACTTAGCTAAGGTTTCCTCTGAAATTGGCATATTTAAACTAGCATAGCCATTGGAATTTAAATATTCCTGAAAATAATTAGAAAAATCGGTACTAATATCGTTTATCATATTATCAACTTCTGCGCTGTCAATCGCAACTCCAGAATCTGTGTTAAGTAATGCATTTATTTGCTCACTGATTTGTTCTTTTGTAACACCTTCTGTATTTACTTCAATGTTAGGGTCAGATGACATATCTGTATAATTTGGTGGACCTAAACATTTATATTTGTTTAAATCTGGATTGTCTCCTCTATAACTTTCAATGATTCCATTTGCTTTAATAAACATTTCTTGTGCTTCTCTTGCATTTAAACGCCAATCATCTCCAAAAAATGAACCAGCAATCTCTTGGAAATCAGAAAAGGTAATCATCGAAGATGTACTTGAACCCGCTCCACTGTTGACATTCCCATTCTCGATTTTATGTAATCCAATTTGTACTTCTGTATCAAACGCAGTTGCCATTCTGTAACTCAAATCTGGTGCCATAGTAGCCAAATGAATGGATAAAAGAAATTCCAATGGCATACCATATCTTCCTGTCCAACCATCTAAATCATATTCCATTATGGTTCTTTTAATTAATCCTGCTTCTGTGATTTTCAATTTACCATTTGAAACAGTAATGGAACCTAAGTCAGATTTTTTATAAGGGTTTGGTGGATTTGCCAATTTTCCAACCTCTTCTTCATAATATACACCAAGCAAGCCTTCTCCCATAATGTCATTTCCCGTCACAAAACTGGCAAAATAATCACCTAACGTTCTATTTTGATGTTTTAAAATATAGGCATAATTATCAGAAATTAAATATGCTCTGATGTATTTATAAGCATTAGTATGCTTTATAGCAGCATTCATGGCACTAAAAAATGTCCAATGCCACTCATCACTAGGATAGGTTAACTTTTTCTTTATTTCGCCATTTTCGTCTTGTTCTTCTGTTAAAGGATCTGGCACTGTGGAAAATCCATAACCATATAAATCATAATCCATTTCTTCCAAATACGACAATGTATCTAGAATTTCATCATCATGCACAATATTTTCTGAACCATAAACAAAAGCAACAAGTTTGTCCCCAAATGCTCTTGCTATATCTTTCAAACCAGACATAATCAATCCAAGTCCTGTGATAATAAATACCAAAAGTCCAATAATTGCAATGATAATTAAAAGTATCCATCCTATCTTAATTAAAATTTTTCCTAATTTTGCCGCGATTTTTCCTACTTTCGCAGCTTGCGTGGATATCTTCCCAAGTCGCTCTGCACGCTTGGCATTTTTAGCAGCTCTCTCTGCTGTTTTTACTGCTTTTGCACCTTGTTGCGTTGCCGCTTTTTCCATTTGCTTCTGCGCTTGTTTGTTTAAAATTGACTGTCCGCCTTGGCTAATATTTTGTACTTGTTGTGCTTTATCTTGTACATTTCTAAACGGATTATTGGCACCAAGTTTACTAGATTTTTTTTCGTTTTGTGAGGCATTTAAATCGTTATTTTCTCCATTTTCCATTTATCTCACCACCTTTTTTACTGAATTCTAATCTTCATATATCACTGGAATATTTACACTAAATTTGGCAATTGCATTTTGGATTTCAGATTGTATGACTTCCTCTGATACATTTTCCGTGCCAGAATATTTCTCCATTACTCTTATTGCTCCAAATGTTATACTTTGTGAATCATCTTTATTATCATAAAATTTTTGAAAAGACAATGTAATATTTTTACTTTCATTTGGTCCTAAAATAATACCATCCTCATTTTGAGCTTCCATTCTATCGCGTGCATCAGACGATTTCAAATTCAATTGAATTTCATTTTTTTCCTGTCCATCAGCAAACACGATTGTATTTGGGGTTCGATTGGTAATTTTAACATTATATACTTCTGTACTATAATATTTGATAACTGATTTGACATCTACTTTTACATAATCATTTTCTGAAATATTTTTAATCTCTCCAAAATCTACAAAATTTCCAACCGCCATTTCAATGCTGCCATCTTTCTGCCTTTTAAACACCATTTTTTCCTCTGTATATTGGTAAACCGAATTTGTCAACCCTGTAGCCAATAAATCATCTGTATATTTAATTTGATAAATATAGGTGTTTCCATCATTGGAATAATCCTGAATGGCATATCTTTTTTCGGTTGGCATTTTGGTATAAACATATTTCATAAATTCCTTAATGTCATTCTGAAAACTATATTCTTTGCATGCATCAGAAAGCATATCAAATGCCTTCTGCCAGTTTGCTTCATTGCAGTTTTTTACATATTCTTCAATCATTTGCTCAATTGGTTCACTTGTTGACTTTGAAACAGAACTTTTTGTATCCATAACTGAAGTATGAGGAGTATAAGTTGTTTGTAATTCTGGCTCTGGTTCATAATTTTTTAAAAGCAGATTAATAATAAACACAATTGCCCAAATACAAATTATAATAAAAACGATTTTCTTATGTTTCCTTATAAAATGTAAAAATTTTATTCTCATATCAGTAAACATATCTTTTCTCCTTAATTTTATATTACACTAAACGACATTTCAAAATCATTATAATCATTTTCTCGAACCACAACATTCATTTTTTGTTTTTCTGTATTAGGTCCACCTTTTAAAGCATCATCTATTGTAATCCATAATATATAAACATCTCCATTTCTTTCGATATTTTCATATTCAATTACGGACATTTCAGGAAAAGTTTTTTGAGCGTATTGCGTAAAAGAGTCAAGAGTTGGAAAGTAGTTTTTCTTAAAGTCTTCATAAAGCAACTGATAAGCTTTTTCATATTCTTCCTCTTCCATTTCTCTCAAAAACATGCCAAAATAATATTCTATTCTATCACGTTCTTCCATACCCTGTAGTTTTGCAATTATATTTTCGTTTTCTAGATTGGCTATTTCTTCTTTCGTTTGCTCTTGTTGATTTGGAATTTCCTTTTTCTTTTGTGTCAATCCAAAATTTATAGCAAGTATTACAATAAGAAGAACCATTGCTCCTATTACGTAAATTTTTTGATTCCTTTTCTTTTTACTTGCCATAAATTTCCCTCCTTATTTTTTAACGCTATGCTGAAAAATTGGTACTACTTGCCTTTTCTGTTACTCTTAAATCATGCTCATCAACATCTCTTTCAGAACTTTCCATTGCAGACTGATTTGTAGCAATACCTCCCATTAAAGTTTTATTAATATAATTTCTTGCTGAAATTTCTATCTTAGCTTTATCATCGTCATCAAAATGGCTAAAATTATTCTCAATCAAGTCTCTAATTGCTTCTTGGCTGTTTAGTTCTTTCAAATGAGCTGCCGCTTCTAATTCACATTTAAACGCATTAAAGTCAATATTTCCTTGATTTCTATCACTGTATAGAGATTCTATAATATTTTCCAATTTATCTAATTCAGCTGTAATCGCCTTTGGATCCAAATGTCCTGCTGCTTTTTCTTGTCTAACTGAAGCCAAAATCGATTGTATCACTTCTGGATTATTAACATCTAATCCTAGCGTTGCAGCAATCTGTTGCGCTTTATCTACAGAATCACCAACTAGCGTTCCCGTAGATTGTTTTAAATATCCTGCTGCAAAACCATATCCTGCTTGTCCCAATGAAACTGCTGTTTTAAAGTCACCTAATCCAGCTCCAAAAGCTGCTCCTGCCAATAATCCTGCTACTTTAGTACTATCTTTAGCTGCTGCTGACACTAGTTTTCCATAATCAGTAGCAAAAAACCTTTTTTTGCCTTCTTTTGCAGAATTCCATGCGCCACTTGCTGCATTACCAGCAAAACTTGCCACACCCTTAATAGTTCTTTTTGGAAAAGAACCTTGACGAACTTTATCTTCTTTATCGGTAATCACTCTTTTTGCTGCTTCATCTCCACCATCTGCTCTTGCTTTTAAGCTTTCATAAGTTGCATCTCCCATTTCATTGCGTAATTGCATTTCTGCTTTTTCTTTGACTTTTTGCTCTCTTTTCTCTTTTTTCTTTGCTCTATTTTCCTCAGCTCTTGTCGCCATTTGAGAAGCATTGCTTTGCTTGAATGCAGTAAATTTTTGTAATCCTTGTGCACTTTGTTCGTATTCTTTAAATGAACCAGCAGTAATACTTGGTGGACCATTTTTTCCTTTAATATCATCTTTATAATATTGTTTTAATTGTTTTCTAGCTCTTTGACTAGCTCTAAAATCTTGATATTTTTCTTTAGCACTTGTAAATCCACCGGCAGCCTTAATTCCTGCAACAGCGCCTCCGACTTTCATACCAGTTTTAACAAAAGTTCCCGTTGCATTGGCAATACTTTGTCCAGATTCCTTCAAAGAACTCATTGAACTTGCCTCGAAATGGAATATCTTTCTCAAAATCTCTTCCGCTTTTTTCATAAACTGCATTACCACAATTGCAAATACATAAGCCCCTATTCCAAATGCATTGCTCTTAAACATCGAAGCAATAGCATCAAAAAATGCCATAAATATAACACAGTGGAACGGCTGAATTAATATATTATAAACTAACTCTTTTAACCACGCATTCAAAGCTTGCGCTTTTCCATCCCCAATTTTGTCAATAGAATATGTAATGGTAATCAAAGGAGCAATCATAATCAAAAATCCTACTGTCACCATACGTTTGATATACATTAATAGGAAAGAGAAGATTTGTCCAACAAAAACCAAATAAACAAGTGCTGCAAATAGTCCCTCTAGTCCTGGCCAAAACATTATTAGAATTAGATTTTTTATCATATCTTCAGTAATATCGCTCTCAAACACTTTGCTTAATGCTGTCACAATAGAGCCATTCGCCGTAATCGCAAAAATAATAATATAATGTAACAAAAATAATAAAGCTAAACTCGTAACCCAATCCACTAGCATTTGTTTATACTTAGCCTGTTCAGAAGCAATGGTTGACAACGCCATTCGAATTCCTACATAAATTAAAATTACCAATAAAATTGCCACTGAAATTAATCGTAATATATAATACCATTTTGCAATCGCTGTTCGAAATGTTAATAATTCATTTGTAATTCCACTTCCTGTAAGTTGAAAAAAGTTGACATCTAAAAATTTGCTAGCATCTCCTGTTCCTGCAAATATGATTTTACTTAAACTCACTCCGATGTATTCCTGCTTCTAAACTCGAATATACTCCACTAATAAGAGCTTGTAATACTAACCCAACTACAATAATAACTAATTTCAATACATTCAATATAACAAGCGGAATTCCTCCCATAAGAAGTCCCAAGGCTGCTATGATTCCAACGCTTCCTCCTGCATCAAGCAAATTATCTAAATTAAACCCACTAGCCGCATACGATTGGTTTTCAACTCCTACTATCATTTCAATTAAATTCAATGCAAAGCATAGTATCATCGTTGTTCTCAATATTCTTAGTAACGTCTTTTTAGTTTTGGTTTTTATTTTCATTGATTCACCACCCTTTTTATCGTCTATTTTTATTTTCCATAAAATCGATTACATTTCTTGTTTTATGTCCCATTTTCTCCAGCCTCGTTTGTTCCCTTTTTAAATTAGACAATATAAACAATAAGTCCAGTTCTTTATCTTGTAATTCACTATCATCTTCTGTTTCCAACGCTTCTTCTAATTTATTTTTGGTTTCATTCATTTGTCTATTCCATTCTCTTTCAACTAACTTCTCTTTTTCTTCTGTTTTTCCTAAATTTCCGCTTTTTTACTTTTTTAACTTTCTTAATATTTTCTTCCAAACTTTTCTCAATATCTTCAGATAATTCAAATTCCTCTTTTACTCGATTTCTACCTGTCAACTTTTCAATCACAGACGCCGATTCTTTAGAAGAATCTGGCATAATTTTATCTTTTATCATATCATAAATTGTCTGTTTTGCTTCTTCTGTCTGCAAATTGTTGATATTTTTCTCTCCTTTTTTTTGCATGTATTCTAATATCGCAGATGATACTATATTTTCTTCTAATACTTTATTGGTTTGTTCATAATTAGTTGTTAACTCTAAATACACACTTGAAATTGATTCCTCATTAATCTCAGCTTTTTCCAAATCAATTTCTCCCTTTTTTACAAATCCTTGTTTTTCTACTAAATCTAAGATATTGTAATTTATCTGATGCATATCACTATCCGTTAAATCTAAATTTGTAATATCGATTATTCCCTTTGTTTGACATACTGTTGTAATTGCTTCTGTAATAATCAAATTTCGATTCTTCTCAATTTCCTCTTGTATTCTATGTATTTTTTGTTGCGAAGATAAATCTTTTCGTCCATCAATATCTCTTATACTCTCCAAAACTTTGCTCAATGCAATATTATTTTGAAGTTGCATGCATACACCATCACCAACATTTACTACATTTCTTTCTCTTATTTTCTGTTCAAAAGCTAACTCTTCTACACTTTTGCCCTCTAAATCTCTTTTTACAGCTTGCTCATAATCATTTATACCATCTGCATATTGTTTTTCTAGTACTTCCGTCTTAGTTTTCAGCTTCTTTTCCATTGCCTCTTGTGCTTTTGCCCATTTCATCACGTTAGCAACTTCTTTTCGAACTTTTTTATGCCTTAATGCATCCAATTGGTCAAATTCTAATACATGATACGTTTCTGCCTTACTTAATCTTCGAACTGCCCCATCTCCAAATGCTTTAAAGGTATAAGTTGTATCTTTTTGCAATCGAGCCGCTCTAGTTTTGTATCTTCTTCTTCTCGTAGCCACATTCAAATAAGTAAACGCTGAATTGCTTAATAACGCCATTCCTACCATTGGATTTACCACTGCCAAAGGAATTCCTGCAATCGTTGAACCAAAAGCTATAATTCTACTTTTCCAAAAATTCATCATTGATTTTAATACTTTTTCCTCTGCGGAATCTAGTCCAAACAAAGATGCCAACTTCATATTGTTCTTAAATCTCAATGCTTTACTATCAATCGCTTTACGCCAAAATGCTCCTTTCACACCACCTTCACGTAATGTTCTTACTTTTTTACTCTTATATTTCCCTGTTTTACTATCTTGTTCCACAAGGTCTAATAACGCCTTACGCAAATTTCCTTTTAAGGTTCCTTTAATAGACTGTCCATTATTAACTTGTTGATTTATAAACCCTTTCTGGATTTCTTCCTCTATCTTGTTGATTTCCTTATCTATTTTTTCAACTTCTTTTTGTGTCTTTTCCTGTTCTTTTCTTTGTTCTTCAGGCGAAATTCCATAATTAGCTAAAGCTCCAACATATTCTGCATCTTCTGGTGTAATTCCTTCTGCTATCAACTCATCAATTTGTTCTTGCGTTAATTTTTTATGCCACTTTTTCAGAAGTTCTTGTTTTTTTGCTTCTAAAGATTCAATACGTTCTATATTCTCTATTGCTTCCTTGTCATTTTCAAGATATTGTTGAGCTGCTTTTTCTTCATCCTCTTGAGCTTGTTTTTCTGTTTGCATCCTACGTTTTTGCCCCTGTTTGCTATTCTCAACCGCAGCTACCGTATGACTCAATGCTGACAACCCTAGCGCTCCTATTGGTTTGGCAATCGCACCATAAGTTGCCTTCATCGCTACTTTAGTTACAGCACCTCCTAACATAGCATTTTTCATTCCTTGTGCTTCTTCTTTTAACTGTCTGAATCCTGTTCGATCCGCCATTTCTCCTGAAAGACTTCCACTTCCACCAGATAATTTGAAAATTCGTCTGATTAAATTGTCTGCTCTTGCCATAAAATTCAACAACACAAACGCCAAAACCGTTCCTGTTATCGAAACCAAAGATAACGTAAGTGCCATAGATACAAAAGCAACATACACAACTGCATGGACAATCTGAACAATCATATTCATAATATATTCCGAAAGCCAAGTAGAAAATACTTTCGACTTTCCTGTCATTACCTTATTAAACGCATACGAAGCCGCAATCGCTGGAGCCAATAACGTCAAAATAATAATATTAATGATTCTTCTAAAATAAATCAAAGCAAATTTCCAAGCATAATATACCAAAACTGCATAAATAACCATTCCTGTAAAACCATCTGTTACTTTTAAGCTGTAAGCTCTGGTTCTTGCGGATTCATATAAAGTAGTTTCTATTTCTGACGAAGTTTTCTTATTCTCTTCAGAACCATATTGATATTCTTCTTGAATATTCTGTTTCTCTCTTGCCAAAGGTTCCAATGATTTTACAATACTATCATTAATATTCAAAATAAAAATCATAATATAATGGATTGAAAAAACAATAATCATCCCAACAACCCAATCCAATAGCATTTGTTTATAAACCGCTTTTTCAGATGCAATTGTTGAAAACGCCATTTTGATTCCAATAAAAATCAGCAACAACAACATAAAAGCAATCACAATTAAACGCATCACATAATACCATTTAGCAATTGACTCTTTAATAATTCTTACAACTTTTTTGCCATCTTTTTTCATTTCTTTGACATCTTTTTTATCGCCAGTTTCTATCTTCGTTTCTTCACCATCTTCTTGGGTGAAAATATTGGCATGTAAAATTGGAACGCGATTAAAAATAATCTTCTCAACATTAACAATATTTTGAGTATAACTATCCATTCCAGCCAAGGCATCTTTGAAAAAAGTTCCTATATCTGTTTTGACACCCAAAATAGCTGTTAATAAAATTTCCATAATCTCAATCCAGCCAACAATCACACCTCTAAGACCCAAAGTCATAATTCCCAGTAAATAATTTGCTATTTCACTTAATGCATTTAATATTTTATCCCAAAAACTCGAAGCTGGTTTATAGCTTCCTTCTTGCGTTCCTGTATAATAAAATTCGCCTTCTTTTATTTTAAGCTTCGCTTCTGAAACAGAAGACACCGAAAAGAATGATAAAAGCACAGTTATCATTGATATTACTAAAATTTTATATGAAATTTTTTTCATCAACAATTTCATGTTTACCGTTCCTTTCTTTAAGATTTAATATACAATCCTCATTTCCTTATCATCATACTTTAAAATTTGATTTTTATAGGAATCCATCTTAAATGGTTCATTTCCAGTAACAATTTCTCCTTTCGTTTGTGCTTTCAAATCATAATAATAAATTCCTTTTCCACGAATACTATAAAGCAAACAATTTTCATTTATCCACAAATAAGAATCAATTCCTTCACGCAATTCACAATTCATAAATTGTTTATCCTGCGCAATAAAATACATAGCTATTATCTTTTCATTTGAATCTCTCTCAGCATAATAATCATATAATTTACCGTGATTTCGCGTATCCTCTTTTTCAAATTGTTCTTTATATTCTTTGCACTTGACTTCTAAATCTTTTTCCTGCTCAATTCTTCTCATTTCAGCAAGATAAACGTTATCCACTTGAAGCTGAGCCACAAATTCCGTATGCTCCAAATATTGATTGACAACCTTTTGGCTAACTCCAATATTATTATATAAAATAATTCCATCCATATTGTCATAATTAATTTTCACGTCAATCCCTCTATTAGGATAAGATAAAAATACTGTTTCCGCATCATATTTATATTCTGCATAATCAGGCCATAAATAAGTCAACTCATTCATAAACTCTAACAAAGTATATTCTTCTTCCAAAAACTGATCCACCAATGCAAAAAATTGGTCAAATCCTTCTTCTTTTATATTTCGATAAACGGAAATTTGGTCTTTTTCAAAAAATACATAAATGTCTTTTCCTTTATATCCAATCACACTTCCATCTTCACTTTGAAAAGTCGGTGTTCCAAGTTCTCTTTTTATTATATCATGTTTTTCGCCAATAGTAAAGCCATTTACAACAGGTTTTACATAATTATTCGTAAAAACAACATGATAAATTTTCCCACTCACACTCCTTGTTTTAATGCCTTCATCAAAATAAATATAATAATTTTGAAAAATCGATTCTCTTGTTCCAAAATTTGTACTGCCATCCCAATTATTTTGTAAACAAGACACTAATTCTGGAGCCTCAATCGACATCTCAGTTTCATTTATTTCTTTATATTTGCTTAAACTAATCTGGGAATCTTTATAAATAAAATAATCTTCAATTCCATTAATAAAAATCGTTTGTATCTTATTTCCGTCGCCCACCACCTGTATTTCAATTTTTTCTTCCTTTGTTCGATCGATTAATCGAAAACTTTTGTAATTGAGAAACTCAGCAATTTTATCAATCATATTTTGATAAAATTTTTCATTGCTTTTTTCACCATCGTATAATTCATATTTAAATACAATATAGCAATCCAACTCATAGCCTTCTAATTCACTGTTTTCTTGTTTTTCATACTGACAACCATAATACTCCACAATATCTTTAATCGACTTAAAATTCCCTGTTGCAATCTCCAACTGCTTTTCTTCTCTTTTTTGATGGGTTAAATTTAGCATCATAACAGCCAAACATAAAATTAAAGTCAAAAATACCATACTTACTATCCATATCTTTTTTCTATACAATTGCTTTTCATTTTTGTATTTTTGACTCATTTAACTTCCTTTCCCTTTTCTTTCATCTTCAACTGGTTTTAAACTCGTTACATTTTTCAAATTAAATAACTGCAATACTACTTTTTCCACCTTTGTCAAAGACAATAAAAATAACAAAGCCACCAAAATCGAATATTTCGCAATAGCACCAGCCGTATACATAAACACTAAATAAATCAATGCATGAATTGGCTGAATAAACACATTAACTGCCAATTCTGAAAACCACACGGAAAAAGCCTGTGCTTTTCCATCTCCCACTTTATCAATCGAATAAGTAATGGTTACAATCGGCGATATTAATATCAAAAATCCCACCGTAACCAATCTTCTAAAATATGATAGAAAAAATTTCGTTTGTATGAATACAAGAAACCAATATATTACTGAATTCAAAGCATAGTTCCAACCCGAACTTCCCATAAAATTAGAAGTCAAGGTATCCATAATATCTGCTTCAAAACTAGCATCATCTCCTAAGATAACCTTTATATCATACATTATATTTCCAAATAACTCACCAATCTTAAAAATCAGACTTATAATATACTGCATCATAAACAAAATAATAATACTCTCAAACCAAGCAATCAACATCTTTTTGTACTTTACTTTATCTGAAGCAATCGTTGATAAAGCCATTCGAATTCCCACATAAATCAAAACTAACAAACTCAAAGCAATTGCAAAAATACGAAATATTATATAAAATTCAGCAATACTTTTTCTTACCGTTTTGGTAAGTGACGAATTTGAGATTACCTTCTTATTGGCACCTGTTCCCAATTCATAAGTATTTTTTAGATTAAAATAATTAATATTAAATATACCAATTTCATTAAAAACTGCTTTTTCAATCGTAAAAATTCCTATTGTTCCTGTAAGCATTGTCATGCAAGTTTGAATTAACAAAGGAAACACATTACTGGCAACAGCCAAAATTCCTGCAATTGTCCCAAATATATTTCCTAACAAATTCCAACCAAAAATTGTGTTTCCGATGACTCCCGATTTATCTTCCGATTTTCCTTCATTTACAAGCATTTCTTGATCTTTCGCAGTAATAGAATCCTCCCCAATTGAATCTGTTCCTTGAAAAGCCATCACATACGACTCATTGCACAATATGAAATTCAATAAAATTATCACTGCCAGCAGTGTACTAATTATTTTTTTCATCAATATCCTCATTTTTTACGTTAATATTATTGTTGTCCTTGCTGTTGTCTAGCCTTTTCCATTTCAATTTGCTTATTTAAATTCGTCTCCACAAATTCAAACTCTTTATTGGTTGGCTGAATCGATAAAATGGCAGAATCGCCACCAACTCTAAGCAATCCTTCACCTCTTCCACAAGTAATCAAAAATCCAGCTTCACCTTCACTTAATTTAAATACTTCCTTCAAATATTCAATTTCAGATTTATCCTGTGCCAAAAATAGCTTAGTTTCTGACGAAGTCAAAACCGCTTGTGCTTCTGGCTTTTCATAGAAATCTTGAAATTTTTGTGAAATAACCGCCAATGAAACATTTCTTTTTCTGGCACGTCTTGCCATAGTATTCAAGAAATCAACAGCTTCTGGAAGTGGAAGCATCATCCACGCTTCATCAATAAGCACTCTCTTTTTGGAAGCTTTTGATTTATCTTCACTATTCTTTTTAACGTATTTTTCCCAAACCCAAGAAAGCAAAATTTGTTGTGCAAGTGGTCTTGCAAACCTTTCCTCCAATTGAGAAATATCCAAATTAATAAATGGCACACCCTCTAACAATTCAAATGTCGATTGCCCATCAAAATACGCCATCTGTCCATGCAATTCTCTAACATATTGCTTCATAACCTTTACCAAATAACTATAATGGAAACGATAATCTGGATTTTCATTTTCCTGCGCCTTACGACAAATCCTCTTATACCAAGAGCCAATCGTAGGCATTTCCTTTTTCACTTTTCCCAAATAATCTTGCGACATATTAATACGTCCATCGTTTGATTTTTCATACAAACTTTCTACTGTACTATTGATTCCACGACTCACATATTCTTCCAAAACAGACTCAGAAATAATTTGTTTTGTAAGTTCGTTTACTTCCTTACTTCCTGTACTTCCGTCTTGCCATCGTAAGCAAACCTTGCGTAACATCTTCTACTTTATTTTCAACACTAACAATCGTTCTTTCTTTTCCTGTTATCTCGTCTCTAATTACCTCAGGTTCAATATCAAAAACATTAATAACTGTTTTTGAAGTTGGGCTAATAACAACATTAACACCACCCAAAGATTCTGCAACAGAACCATATTCACCTTCTGCATCTAAAGCCAAACTCTCGATTCCCATTAAAATCGAAGAACGTGCAGAAAGTGTCTTTATCGTAACTGATTTACCAGCACCAGACTTTCCAAATACAATCATATTATAATTCGTCAATTTCGAACTAAAATTATTGTACAATATTGGAAGTCCTGTTTGCTTGTTAAATCCAAGTGGAATTCCATCATCATGACCAACCTCTGAATTAAAGAATGGAAATACCGTTGACATTGCTCTTCTATCAAAAGTATGCGACTTATTTAATTTATTTTCACAAAATGGCATATTCGAACGAAAGGCAGCATCTTGCATCGCCCAAGCTGGTTTCATATCAATCAAATTTTTAGACATCTCGTTGCTCAACAATTCTGTATATTTATCCAATTCATCCATACTATAAGCAAAAATTGTGGAAATAATTGTAGCATCAAATAACTTATTAAAACCTGCTGCAATCGCATCTCTTAACTCTTCCGCTTCAGCTCTTTTCTGGGCAATAATTCTTTCCCTGTTAATATCGCCTCTATCTTGTGCAACCACCCTTTCAGATTCCAACTCATTAATCGTTCGGTTCAAATCCGTTTGAGAAGTAGACTCACTCACTGGATTAATAAAAACAGACACATTAATATCACCAAACGTATACATCCCTCTCAAAAATTCCGGGAATGTACACATTCTAGGCAAAGCTGCCACAATCATGCTTCTAGCATATCTTGTTCGACCAGAAGCAATTTCAATATGATTTGTATAACTCGCATCAATTCCTCCTGGAGCAATCAAATGCTTCAAATCCTTCTCTTCTTTCTTGAAAATACTTTTCACTTCTTTTTCTTTTTTGACTTCTAATTCAAACTCATTCGTAGTTTCTTGTTTCTTTGTTCCAAACATGTTATTTCCTCCCTTTTTCTTTAGTCTTGCGTTGGTGTATCATTTCTCTTAATCACTTTTCTTTTTGGAGCTTGCATTTCAGTTGTTCTTTGCCTTATTTGAGGTTCTGTCTGGGGTCCTTGTGTTCTTGGAACTCTTCTTATCGCTGTCTTACTTGCTGGTGTCTTAGTTACAACTTTCTTTTCTTCCTTTTTTGTTTCTGAATCTGGATTCTTCTCAATATTCTCTTTTGCCAATTCAAACACTCTTGGATTCAATTGATCTTCATACTCTTCTAATAACTTAGAAGCCCTATCTTTAATTGCTCTTGTTTTACTTCTCTCTTTTTCAATATCTTCCAATTGTTTTTGCTTATCGGCTTTCAAAATACTATCTGTCGCCATATCAATTGCAGCTATATTAATCTCTTTATCTAACTTTTCTTGTTTCTTCTGTAATACATCTTTTCCAGTACTATATAGCGCATCATATTGTGCATCCAATGCTTTTTGCAATTGATACAATTCTGATTCATCTCTGTTATAAGCAATATACAATAATTCCATCAATTCTTCCGACTCCAAAATTCGGCTACTTACCTGGGAACCCATAAGAGAACTTGCAACATTTTGGCATCTTGTATAAAGCTCTGAAAAACACATGTTGTCAATTTCCTCTTTCGAGTAATTTTCCATACTTCCACCAAGTTCACTAATAAAAAATGATACAATCACATACGTTCTTTGTTGCAAAATATTTTGATTCGAATTCAATCTCTCCACATAATTGGTAATATCAATTCCATACTCCAAAACATTTTGTTTTCTTCTTTTCTCAAAATAAAGCTTCTCTTGCAACGCTTTATTATTTGCTCTTTTAGCTTGTTCCATTTTCAAGTCAATTTTATTAATATCATTATTTACAACATTAACTCTTTCTTTATATCCTTCTACAATATCCTTCAAATTCAACGTTCTACTTTGCACATATAATTGAATCGGAAATCGCAAAGTATTCAAAAACTGTACGAATCCTTCCTCAACTGCAATTTTCTCTTGTTCAGACATCAAATCATAATTCACTCCATTGCATTGCAAAACCATAATATATTGTGTCTTATTTTTACGAACAATCATGTTATCAATCACTTCATCAAATTCCATAAAATCAAAAATCGATTCTTGTGTCAATTCTCCTTGAAATCTACCATAATTTTCTATTTTTTTATCTCTTACTCTTTCATCTGTGTATGCAATTTGAGTCGACTCTTCTTCTCTTTTTTGTTTTTTCGGTTTTATCAAATACAAATAAAATAAAACCAACAAAAACATGATAAAAATAATAACCCCTATCATGATTTGTAACAATGTAATAACATCCATTTACTTCTCCTCCTTCGTATTCTTTCTCTCGCAATATGTATAAATTTTACGTGTCTTCTTAAACTTCACATAACGGATAATAATTTCACTAATTGGCTCGCCACCTATTTTCTTCGTTACTGGAATACTAACAATTGTTGGAATCTTAACTGCACCAATAATGTATCCTATAATCGCAAAAATTGCCATAATAATAATGCCAACTTTCTTCAAAGCCATCATTGAAAATATCCACAAAAATATAGCGCCCACTCCAGCACCAATTGCCGTCGTAAGCAATGACTTCACTGAAAAAATATATAATATTCTCGATTCTCCCTTATAATTACGTGGTATATAATATGTTCCCATTCTTTTTCCTCCTTTGTTCCATTAAAAGTTTGATACAACCATAAGCACAGCACTCCAAATTCCATAAGCACCAAAAATAACAACTCCTGCCACAACCACACCAATCAATTGTTGCTTCAAAGCAGCTTGCTTATCTGGTGGCGATATAATATACTTAATTCCCATATACGAAACAACTGCAACCATTACACCAGAACCAATCATTGTCAAAAGCTGTCCCAAATTAGAAAATTCTTTGGTTACTGCTTCAACAACCTTTTTACTTTTTTCTTCTACTTCACCTTTTCCCGCCGAGACAAATCCTGAACCCTGGTTTTCCATATCGGTTATAAAATCAGCCTTTGCCTCAAATCGATTTAAGTATATTAATCCTAGAAATATATTAATCAAAATAAACATCAACCAGAATTTCCTTTTAACTCCCATTTTCATTTTTTCAACATTAGCTAAAATCGCTAACATTTCTCCCTTCTTCTATTTTAATTTTATAACTTTACCCATTTCTACTTTTTATAATATATCAATATTATTATACTGTAAAATAAATCATTTTTCAACATTTTTCTTGTATTTTTTATATTTGTAACACAAATGTAATAAAAAAAATGGAAAAAGATAAATCATTTTCCATTTTCTTACTTGATTATTTAAGACTAGCTCCCACACTTGCAATAACAGCAACTAAATTGACCGCTGCAAACAACAACACACAACCTATCAATATTGGTTGCATTGACTTTTTTATCTCCGCCTTTTCCGAAGAACTTGACAACATATATTTAACTCCCAACATTGTCACCATCAAAACCGATATACCCGTTCCAGCTATTTGAATTAATTTTATAACAGCATTCAACACTCTCGCAATTCTACCAGTTCCACTTGCCTGTTTAACTTTTCCCATACCAGAAATAACACCACTAATATCTGAATCAACCGTCGCCAAAGCTTGTTTTGGCATAATACACAAAAAACTCAAACATAGCATTAACAAAATTAATACTTTTTTTATCTTCATCTCTCTATCTCTCCTATTCATTTCTATTTTGTCAAATTAGTTGCCGCTGAATGTAACATTTTTAAAATTGTCGTCGCTCCAACCACAATAGCAAATCCAACCGTAAACACCACCAATTGATTTTTTATACTCGCCTTTTCTGTTGGCGCTGCTGCCATATATTTAAATCCTAAATAACTAATCATAATAACACCAATTCCAATAGCAACAATTCGTACCACCGACAAAATTGGTCCTATGATACTATTAATTAAATTTTCACCCTCAGAAGTATTCACTCCAGCATTTCCAGCCCCAACATTACTACCATTAAATTGACTCACCAAACCAGCTCCAGACACTCCAAACACTTCCTTCGCTACAAACAATACTTCAAAAATCACCAACACAATCACAAAAAGCATCTTCCATTTTTTGTTCATTCCTTTTCCTCCTCATTTTCCCCTCTTTTATCATTATACCTAATTTTTTTTCTTTTTTCAACATATTTTGCAATTATTTTATAAAATTAAAAAGCTACAAAAATGTAGCTTCCATTATCTTACTAATTTTACTTCTTTCTTATGACACCTTAATATTAGACACAGCAAAGTTTGCAATTACAGTTAATATATTAGTTGCTGCAAACAATACAATCGCCCCTACAATCATTGCTGTAGCCGACTTTTTAAATTCTGCTTTTTCTGTTGGTGCTGCTGACATATATTTAATTGCTACATATGTCAACATGATAACTGCAATACCTGTTCCCACAATTCGAATTACATTAACAATCGTTCCTACCACTCTTTGTGTAGAGTTTGCTATTCCACCATCATTACTTGCGCTGTCTACCCAACCATCTACTTTATTTAATCCATCGGTAACTGGATTCCAGGCTGCCGCTAATGATAAATTTTGCAATAAAAATATAAAACTTACAAAAATAAGTAGTATAAAAAATCTTTTTCCATTTCTTTTCATTCTTTTCTCCTATTCTTTTCTATTTTTTTACTATCCACTTTAAATATTCGATGAAGCAAAATTTGCAATCACAGATAATATATTCGTTGTTGCAAACAAAACAATCGCTCCCACAATCATCGCTGTAGCTGATTTCTTGAATTCTGCTTTTTCCGATGGTGCTGCTGACATATATTTAATCGCCACATACGTTATCATAATAATCGCTATTCCTGTTCCTACAATTCGAATTACATTAATAATCGTTCCCACAATCCTCTGTGTTGTATTTGCTACACTTTTATTTGTATCTGCATCTTTCCAATTCTCTTCTTGCCCAAATTTATTCAGCATATCTTTTGGCTGAGAGGCCCCTAATGATACATTTTGTAGTAAAATAACCAGACTTATCATGGCTACTATAATACCAATCATCTTCAAACTCTTCTTCATATTTCTCTCCTTTTCTTCACTTTTATTAACCTGACGATATATTACTAGCTGTGAAATTTGCTATAATTGACAAAATATTTCCTGCTGCAAATACTAAGATTGCTCCCAAAATAAAAATGGTAGCACTTTTTTTAAATTCTGCCTTTTCATTTGGCGCCGCCATCATATATTTCACGGCAACATAGCTAATCATAATTACTGAACCACCTGTTGTTATCACTCTTATTATATTGATTCCTATTCCCATGGCATTCTGCGCAATTTTATCAGCAGAAGCATCACTTTTGGGTGTATCATAAGTGGAAAAATTAAAGTTATCCGTAGCATTCACAAATGATATTGGTAAAATCCAACTAACCATCAACAGAATAGCAAATATTTTTACTACTTTTTGTCTATTCATCTTTTCCTCCAATATTTTCTAATACTATTTTACAATATCTTTCAATTTTTTTCAATACTTTTTTGTAAATTGTAATCAAAATGTAATAAATTTTTCAAAATTGGTTCAAAAAAAGCCACGTTGAAAAAACGTGGCTCCATTTATCATTTTATTAAATCTATCCTAAATATACATCGACATCTTCTACGTCAACATTTTCGACAACTGCCGTTACATCAGATGCTGAAATATTTAATCGAGCAAAGTTCTTAACAACTTGCAAGATTCCTGTTGCTGCAAATAATACAATTGCTCCTACTATATAAATCGTAGCACTTTTCTTAATTTCAGCTTTTTCACTAGGTGCAGCTGATATGTATTTAATTGCCATAACAATCAACATAATAATTGCAACTGCCATACCAACTACTTGAACAAGATTAATTGCTGTTGCTATAAAAGATTGGAAAACTCCTGCTGTTTGGGAATCATTGGATTTATTAGTAAACTGATCTAACTTTGTATAGTCATTTGTATCAGTTGCAAATACAGAACCAGTTAATACACTAACTACCATTAACACCATCAATATAATTGATACAATTCTTATTACCTTTCTATTCATAAATTTCATCCTCCTTTTCTTATATTTATAAATTTATAAACATATCTCTATATTTTATATCATAGCACATAATTTCTATTTTGTAAATACTTTTTTGGTAAAATTTTGTATTGTCTTTTGCAATTTTGTTGCAATTTTGCACTTTATTATATATAATTTCAAAAAAATGGAGGGAAACATGAAAAAAACAAATTCTAATTTGCCGATTTTACTATTATTTTTTACAGGAATATTCCTATTCTTCATATTTTGTATTTTCACCACTGAATTTAACTGCGCCGATCGAATCTGGAACTTTCAAAACATCTACAAAATGCACCAAGGAGCCCTAATTTATACAAACAACAACGTAATTATTACACCTCTTTTCTTCTTCCTTGGAAATCTACTATTTCATCTTTTTGGTGCCAACTTATTCGTTTATGATGCCTATGGCATCATCATTTACATGGCAAAATTTACGCTTCTTTTTGCCATTTTCAAAAAACTAAAGCAAAAAAACTTTCTTTCTACGCTTTATACTTCGATTTGGCTTATCCTAGATTCCAGCTATCTTTCCAACAGCGCAAATTACAACCAACTTGCCCTTGTCTTTAGTTTAATAGGAATATTTTGCTACCTTTCAAGTTATCCAAAAAAATCCTATCATCTTATCCAGGGATTCCTTTTATTTCTCATCTTTTTTACAAAACAAACTACTGGAATCTATTATGCTTTTGGTATCCTTCTCTTTGAATTAATCTGTCCTGAATCGCGCCAAAATTTCTTCCAAAGCCAATTGCTAAAGCTCGCTTCTTTTCTTCCTTGCACCCTCTTTACTTGCATAATTTTATATTGGCAAGGAAACTTCACAGATTTCATCAACCTATGTTTTGGAAGCATCTTAGAATTCGGAACCTCAAACCAAATCTTTTCTTGGAGCGATATAAAATACATTTTTCTGCTTTCCTTTATTATTGGATTTTCCACTTTTGTCATAAAATCTGAAAATGTTTCAAACTCCATCAAAATTCATACCAAATTTTTATTGTGCCTTAGTCTTGGAATGACTTTCAACATGTATCCTCTACTAAACGGCTATCACATCAATATGGCCATGTTTTTTTACTATATCACTTTCATTTATATCATTGACCAATTATTAATTAGTGAAATATTTACAGCAAAACAACACACCACCATATCACTTATCATTAGTTTTGGTATTCTACTCGCACTTTTTATACGCGTTGGCTTTGCTTATTTTACAAATTACATCCACTTACAACACTTTGACAAAAACCACCCTTTTTACAACACTGCTATCGCTTCTGAAAATAAGGAAAAAATCAATACCATAACCAATTACATCAAAACCAAAAATGCAACTGGCACACAAGTCATTGTACTTTCCTATGAAGCTGCCTCTTACATGATTCCACTCAATCTGAACAACAACGAACTTGATTTAGCAACCTGTGGAAACTTAGGTTATCACGGTATCCAAAATACCATCCAAAAAATTTCGAACATGAAACACACCGAATTTCTCATTTTCACAGAAGAAGATGATTGTTTTTATCAAGAATCAAAAGAAATTCGAAATTATATCCTAACTCATCTTAAAAAAACTGACGAATTATTAAACTATTCTATTTACATAAATGAATAATTCTGTTATAATAAAATTATAAACTTACCAAGTAGGAGAATTAATATGAAATTAGGAAATAAAAAATCAGAAAATACCTCTAAAAACAAACCAGAAAACAATGAAATCGAAATCGTCGTAGGTGACAACACCAATTTAGAAATATCTAGTGTTGGTGATTGCATGAACGATTTAAGACCAAAAAATCGCGAGAAAAAGAAAAAAGGAATTGTGATTCCTAAAACAAAAAAATAAATAAGGACAGAGTTTTCTCTGTCCTTATCTTATTTTTTTTCAATTCATCTTAATTTTTTTCATAAATTCCTTGACAAATGGGAATAATACGTTTATAATATTATTTGTTCATTTGATATGGCGAAGTAGCTCAGTTGGCTAGAGCACTTGGTTCATACCCAAGGTGTCGAGAGTTCGAATCTCCCCTTCGCTACCAAATCTACAAAAGAGTGACGCTACTTCAAGTAAGCGTCATTCTTTTTTATTGCTCTTTTTCCTTTTGCATAATCATCTCATCAATCTTCCTACTCAACTCTTTTATTTCACTCAATGATAAGTTTCCATTATCACAATATTGCACAACAAGTTCACTAATTGAATCATGATACAATTTGTTCAACAAATTTCTAGTAACTTCTGTTTTATACGCTTCTTCTTTTATAACCGCTCTATACGTATATGTTTTCGATTCTTTTTTTATAATTTCAATGGCGCCTTTTACAAGTAATCTTTTGATTAAGGTTCTAATTGTATTAAAATTCCAAGTAACATGCTTTTTATTCTTTAATTCATCAATTATTTCTACAGAGGTTGCTTTTTCCTTCTTCCATATAACCTTCATTACCTCTAATTCTGCTGTAGATATCTTTACCATACAAATTCCCCCTTACTTTTTATATTTTTTCGACAAACGAACAGTCTCCCTGTTCATTATAACACAAATATTATTATAAAATCAATAAAAACGTTAAATAATTTTGTAGTAATGTTATCTTATAATACTTTTTTTCTTTTTTCAATACCTTTGACATTCTTAGATTTTTTTAGATAAAACATGACAAAATTTGACATTTTTCGACATCTCGTGTTTAGATTAAATAAAACCAGTCCATTTTGTAAAAAAGGAGGCTTATTTTGAAAAAGTTCAACAATAAACCAAATATTATCGGTAATCTCCTAAAAACTGCTCGTGAAAAGAAACACTATACCAAAGTTGACTTATGCAGAGAACTAGAGCTTATTGGTATTGAGATGTCTCGTAATGAAATATATCGAATTGAGCATAATCAAATGATTGTTAAAGACTTTGAATTCGTTGCCTTCTGCCTTGTACTTGACATTCAGATAGATGATTTAAAAGCGTTTTTCGATTTATAATCCCATTGCCTTTATAAAAATTGCCAATCCATACCCAATTATGCCCGAAATCGGAAAATTCCAAAGCCACGCTTTTCCAATACTTAAAATTCTGCTTCCATCCATTTTTGAATTCTTATTTTTTCCAATCGCAATAATTGAAACTGTTTTTGCATGCGTCGTACTAACTGGCATACCAGTCAAACTGGCAATAAACAAAGTAATAACTGTCGTTATATCAC
>OFHM01000374.1_pt1 | contig 39782 bp, 25 predicted proteins | sample 1521311 | NCBI WGS metagenome assembly OFHM01 (sample SAMEA3504083, study PRJEB24116) | mouse gut metagenome | biome: mouse gut; feature: mouse-associated habitat; material: faeces | place: Denmark | collected 2011 | reverse complement strand
CAGATAAAATGAAGCTGCCGCTTCACGAATTTTCATTCGTTAAAGCGACAGCCCCCTTTTTTCCTTTTAACTAAGTTCAAATTTTTGTACCATTTTATTTAAGATCTCCGCTTGGGAAGCAAGTTCTTCTGAGGTCGCGGAAGTTTCTTGGGAAGCCGCGGAATTATCTTGGATTCCATGGGAGATCTCCTCAATTCCCGCCAAAAGCTGTTTCATGTTTTCCGCTTGGACTGCCGCGGTTTCTGCAGATTCCTGAATCATTTTATTTACTTCATCTACAGCATTGACCGAATTTTGCAAGGAATTCATGGTATTGACGGCAATCGCATTTCCTTTGTTGATTTCCTCCATAGAAATCTCAATCAATTCTTTTGTCGTGCTTGCCGCTTTCGAACTTTCTAAGGCAAGTTTTCCAATTTCATCTGCGACAACCGCAAAGCCTTTCCCTGCTTCTCCGGCGCGGGCGGCTTCTATGGAAGCGTTTAGGGACAGCAGATTTGTCTGTGACGCAATATCTTCGATTGTCTGGATTATCCCCACGACTTTCTGGGAAGTCTTATGGATTTCATCCATCGCCGTCATCATCTGTTTCATATTTTCCTGATTCTGCTCAATAATCTTGGCTGCCTGCGCAGTCGCCTTTGCGGACGCCGCCGCTTCTGCGCGGCTGTTTTCCACCTGTTCCGCAACAGTCGTAGTCGTTGCGGTAATCTGTTCTATTGAAGACGCCTGAATTTCTGCGCCTTCCGCTAATATCTGGGAAGCAGTGGCAAGCTCATTTGCGCCGACCGACACTTGTTCCGAACTGTCATTAATGCCAACCATAACTTGATTCATAGAATCAGAAATTGACAAAAGCGCCGTTTTGATCTTCTGGAACTCTCCAACATATTCGTTTTTCAGATGGATGCTTAGTTTTCCGGCTGAAATCCGCTCTAAAACTTCGGCGGTTTCATCTATGTATACAATATACTCTTTTAACCTGCTCACTGTCTTTTGAATCGATTCCCCCAATTCTCCAATTTCATTTTCACTTGTAATCTGTAAATCAACGTCTAAATCTCCGGCGGCAAGCTTTTGCGCCGTCTGGTTTAGCTCTAAAATGGGCTGGGTCAGATTTTTCGCGCTTTTCTTTATGCGGACAGCTATCAATAAAATGCCCACTGCAAACACAATCATCAGCGCGACAACCATTCCAACCAGAATTTCATAATATTCCATCATCGGCATACTGCTAAGGGCTATATAGCCTGTCTCTCCGGCATGTTGCAAAGAGCCGTATTTTTTCGCGCCATTCGTTTTATAATTTAAAAATTCATTCTTTCCCGAAGCGAGCGCATCAATTACATTTTGGGATATGCCAGCTTCATTGATGTTTTTTTGAATCAGATCGTTCTGCGGGTGATACAGGATTGTCCCAGTTTCTGACAACAAAAGCATATATCCCTTACGGCCGATCTTATATCCGCTCATTATATTTGTCATATGGTCTAACGAAATATCCATGCCAACTGCGCCAAGCGTCTCTCCGGTCTCATCGTCAATCACCGGAGCCGCCGCGCTTAAAATCATTTTTCCGGTTGATGAATCGACATAGGGTTCTGTCAGGACTGTCTTTTTTGTCTCAATGCATCCATACCAGCCACGCCCTGTAATGTCCCAGTCCTCACCGCTCGTAAAGCCGTCCGACTGCGTTAAAATGCTGGCGTCCAAATCCGAAATCCATGCAGCCATCACATTCTCCGTATCCGTATTGGCAATATGGACAAGATTTTCCATGACTGTATCCATTTGTTCCGCCTTACTAATATCGTCACCGGGCTTTGTCTCCCGCATTACATGTTTGATTTCCGGATTCACCGCTAATTGCTCTACGCTTTTCGTATACTGCTCTAAAAATCCGGCCAGTTGATTCGCTGCCGCAATGGATTCCTGAGTAAGTTCCGTTTTCTTTGACGTTATGCTTAACCAGCCGACCATAAAAATCGCAATCACTGCAATCAGCAAAAATACAAAGATCACACTGCCGCCGATTTGCGTGAGAATCTCGTCCGCAATTCCTTTCTTTTTCTTTCCAGTTCTTTTTTGTTTCATTTTTTTCATAAAATCCCCCTAAAATAATCCTTTTTTCTATTGTACCGTTATTGTAATCAAAAAACAATAATAACTTAGACTTTTTTCGCCAATTTCCACAATATTCTATTTACAGGCTTTATGAAAGCTCCACAATACAATTTGCTCCAGTTTTCAAGCTTTAAGCTTTTTTAATCTAGGCTTTTTCACTTGCTGGCAGTTTTCCCCTTCCAGTGGCTTTCGCTTCAAACACGCTCCACAAGCGGCTGGTAATTTTATCCCAAAAAAGATATAATACCGTTATGAAATTAAAACTGACAAAATCTGCAATAAAAAAAGAAAGGAATTTTCCCATGAAACAAAGAAACAAAGAATACATTGCCATACCGGCATGTCTGAAAATCGAAAATGGCGCGCTTTCCAAAATAGGAACCTACTTAAAAGACAGCGGGATAAAAAAAACCGTTATTTTTTTCGGAAATGGATTAATTGAATTGTTTGGAACTGAAGTTATGGCGTCCCTCAGCGAAGCCGGAATTGAAGTATTGGAATATCAGGAGTTTGACTCTATAAAATTAGAAGACGTCACCGCGCTTGCTTTTTCCCTTCCAAACCAGACACAGGCAGTCATTGGGCTTGGCGGCGGAAAAGTCATTGATGCGTCAAAATATTGCGGCTTTTTACGCAAACTGCCGTTTATCAGCATCCCCACTTCCGCATCAAGCGATGGGTTCTCCAGCGCGAGCGCTTCTCTTTTCATTCAGGGAAAACGAACTTCCGTGCCGGCCAGAATGCCTTACGGCATAATTGCAGACACGGCGATTATTAAAAATGCGCCGAAACGCTTTCTCTTTTCCGGCATTGGCGATATGGTCTCTAAAATTACTGCGCTTTATGACTGGCAGTTCGAGGAGGACAATGGATATGCCGAAGTCAATGATTTTGCCATGATGATTTCAAAAAAAGCAGTCAACAGCTTTGTGCGGACGCCTTTTTGCGGCATTGGGGACGATTTGTTTATCAAAGAATTATTAGATTCCCTTGCCATGAGCGGCATCGCAAATGAAATCGCAGGAAACAGCGCGCCCACAAGCGGCAGTGAACATTTGATTTCCCATGCTTTAGATAAACTGCAAAAAACGCCGCAGCTTCACGGAATCCAAGTCGGCGTCGCAACTTATCTGATGAGCCTTGTCCAGAGCCACCGCTATAAAAGAGTCCGTACATTCTTTACAGACTCTGGATTTTTCAACTATGCAGAGACGCTTGCATTAAACGCCGCGGATTATGAAAAAGCAATCGACCTTGCCCCTTCCATAAAACCGTTCCGCCACACATATCTGCATTTAGAAGAATGCCGCAAAAAGGCAAAAGAATTGCTGTATGAAGACGAAATCTTAAAACGGATTTTCCATCTGGCAAAATGACGCTTTCCTGATTCAGGAAATTCCCTCTTGCTTTTCCTATCTAAAAGGTGTATAGTATGCCTAGAATTTCATAATTCATCGGGGAGCTTGCAGTACAGGCTGAGAGGAAGGTATGCCCTTCGACCCATGACCTGATTTGGATAATGCCAACGTAGGGATAACGCAAGGAAAAACCGTATCAAACGGGAAGTTATCAAACTCTGGTAACTTCCCGTCTTTTATTATCGTATGTTGTGAGGTGAAAAATTTATGGTAATCATTAATGGAACCCCTGCTGACGCCGCCGGAAAAACCCTGTCAGCCTTCTTATGTTCCGCCGGATACGACACGAAACGGATCGCCGTAGAGCAAAACGGGCTTATCGTGCCGAAAGCGGAATATGACAGCGTCACTCTAAACGACGGAGACAAAATAGAAATCGTATCATTTGTAGGAGGCGGCTGAAATGTCTAAAATCCCAACCAAAAAAGAACTGGCCCGCGCATTAGAAGCGCGCCATGGGACCAGCCTGCAAAAAACATTTGCAAACAGCCGCATCGCCGTCTGCGGGCTTGGGGGGCTTGGATCTAACATCGCCATCTCCCTTGCCCGAGCCGGAATCGGGACATTAATCCTGATAGATTACGACCGTGTAGACATTACAAACCTGCACCGCCAGCAATACAAAGCGACGCAGATCGGTATGCCAAAAACAAAGGCGCTTGCCGAAAACTTAGCCGAAATTGCCCCTTACTTAAACATCGCCGCCCATACCGCCCGATTAACTTTATCCAATTACAAATCCCTGTTATCCGGCGCCGACGTCATCTGTGAGGCTTTCGACAATGCCGAAGAAAAAGCAATGCTTGCCAACGCCGTTTTAGCAAACCTTCCGGAAACATATCTGATCGCCGCTTCCGGCATGGCAGGCATAGGCCCGGCAAACTCGATTAAAACCAAAAAAATATCTTCCCATTTTTACCTTTGCGGCGACGGCGCCAGCGAAGTGACAGACGGCGTAAGCCTTCTCTCCTCCCGCGTCATGCTCTGCGCCGCGCATCAGGCCCATACTGCGCTGCGTATCCTTGCAAAAGAATTTGACGTCTAGCGCGCCTGACATTCCCAAACTTTAATAATAAAGAAAGAAGGGTTCACTATGAATCAAAACGACACTCTCACCATTGGAGGAAAAGAATTTCATTCCCGCTTTATCCTAGGTTCCGGCAAATATTCCCTAAACCTGATTGAAGCGGCCGTTAAAGATGCAGGGGCGGAAATCATAACTCTTGCAGTCCGAAGGGCAAACACGAAAAAAGAAGAAAATATCCTTGATTACATACCAAAACACGTCACCCTCCTTCCCAATACCTCTGGCGCAAGAAATGCTGAAGAAGCCGTGCGCATTGCAAGGCTTGCAAGGGAGCTTGGCTGTGGAAACTTTGTAAAAATAGAAATTATGCGGGATGCAAAATACCTTCTCCCGGACAATTTTGAAACCATAAAAGCCACTGAAACCCTTGCAAACGAAGGCTTTATCGTTATGCCTTATATGTACCCAGACTTAAACGCGGCAAGAGACTTAAGAGACGCCGGAGCCGCTTCCATTATGCCCCTTGCTTCTCCCATCGGCTCAAACAAAGGGCTTTCCACCCGCGATTTTATTCAAATCCTGATTGACGAAATCGATCTCCCAATTATCGTAGATGCAGGCATAGGAAAACCCTCCCAAGCGTGTGAAGCAATGGAAATGGGCGCCGCCGCCATAATGGCAAACACCGCCCTTGCCACTGCGGGCAACCTCCCACTTATGGCTCATGCGTTTTCCCACGCCATTGAGGCCGGAAGAAGCGCCTACCTTGCCGGATTAGGCAGAGTCCTTGTCCGCGGCGCCGCCGCTTCTGACCCGCTGACCGGATTTTTACATGAAGGAGGCAACTAATGGAAAACCGCTTTTTTGTAGATTCCGCCCATCTGTCTAAAGACGCCCTCGCTAAAAAACACCGTTTAGAAACTGACCCGTCTTTCCGGAAAAGCCATATGGAATACCTTCCCGGCATGGAGCAGATCTCCTCGGACATTAGTGAAAAAGTCCTTACGCATATGAACGGATATGACCCATCTGCCTACACACAAAAAGAGGTCAAAGAGGCTTTGTCTGGCGATGTTTGCGCAATCGACGGGTTAAAAGCTTTGTTATCCCCTGCCGCCGAACCCTTTTTAGAGCAAATGGCGCAGCGCGCGCGGCTTGAAACCAGCAAACATTTCGGCAACACTGTCTATATGTTTACGCCGTTATATATTGCGAACTACTGTGAAAATTACTGCGTTTACTGCGGTTTTAACTGCTACAACCACATCAGCCGCATGAAACTTTCCACAGAACAGATTGAACGCGAAATGAAAGTCATCGCCGAAAGCGGCATGGAAGAAATTTTAATCCTGACAGGGGAAAGCCGCGCCCAAAGCGACGTCGCCTACATAGGAGAAGCGTGTAAACTGGCTCAAAACTATTTCCGCATGGTCGGCCTTGAAATTTATCCGCTTAACACGGACGAATATCGTTATCTGCACGAATGCGGCGCAGACTACGTCACCGTATTTCAGGAAACTTACGATGTCCAAAAATACGAAACCCTCCATCTGCTCGGCCACAAACGCGTCTGGCCTTACCGGTTTGATGCGCAGGAACGCGCCCTCTTAGGCGGTATGCGAGGCGTTGCCTGTTCCGCGCTGCTTGGGCTTTCCAACTTCCGCAAGGACGCCCTTGCCACTGCCTTACACGCATACTTTCTCCAGAGGAAATACCCGCACGCAGAGATTTCCCTCTCCTGCCCGAGACTGCGGCCTATTGTAAACAATGAAAAAATCAACCCGCTTGACGTCGGGGAAACAAAGCTTTGCCAGATTATCTGCGCTTACCGGATCTTTCTCCCCTTTGCAGGCATTACCGTTTCTTCAAGGGAAAGCGCTTCTTTTCGAAACGGCATAGCAAAAATTGCCGCCACGAAAATCTCGGCCGGAGTTTCCACCGGAATCGGCGACCATGAAACAAAATATACGGGAAAGGAGAACGGCGCGGCAAAAGGCGATGAACAGTTTGAAATCGACGACAACCGGAGCTTAGAGCGTATGTATCAGGATATGTCGGCGGAAGGCTTACAGCCCGTCCTAAACGACTACCTATATGTCTGATATTTTATGCGTTACAAACCGCTCTCTATGCCAAGAAGACTTTTTTGCCAGAATTGAAAAAATAGCCGCCGCAAAGCCCCTTGGAATTATACTTCGGGAAAAAGACCTTACGGAACCCGAATATCAGGCGCTTGCAGAAAGAGTTTTAACCATCTGCGCCGCCAGCCAGACGCTTTGCATCCTGCACAGCCACATACCCACTGCAATCCGGCTGAAAGCAGACGCGCTCCACTTGCCGCTCCCATTGCTGCGGCAAATGACCGACGCCCAAAAAAAACGTTTTCAAATCTTAGGCGCTTCCTGCCATTCCATAGAAGAAGCCGCTGAAGCCCAAGCTTTGGGCTGCTCCTACCTTACAGCCGGACATATTTTTGAAACTGACTGTAAAAAAGGGCTTGCCGGACGGGGAATCCCCTTTTTAAAAAGCATCTGCCAAAGCGTTTCCATTCCCGTTTACGCCATTGGCGGAATCCAAAAAGACAATGCCAAGTCCGTCCGAAACGCCGGAGCAAGCGGCATATGTATTATGAGCAGCGCCATGCAGCGCGGACACATTCCCACCCTTATAAACAGCCTATCCAAAATGCCAATTACAAATAAAGGACGGTAAATGCCATGCGTTTTAAAAAAGAACACCTATTGCTATATGCCATTACAGACCAAAGCTTCACTGGCAGGCAGACTTTACAGGAACAAATCAAAGAAGCTTTAGAAGGCGGCGTCACCATGCTCCAGCTTCGTGAAAAAAACATGGAAGAAACCGCTTTCATCGAAGAAGCCAGAGAAATCAAAAAGTTGTGCGAACCCTACCGCGTCCCCCTTATCATCAACGACAACGTAGAAGTCGCCCTAAAAAGCGGGGCAGACGGCGTCCATGTCGGAATTGACGACGCTCCGGTCGCCCAAATCCGCGCCATGGCGGCAAATAATTTTATAATCGGCGCAACCGCCAAAACAGTGGAACAGGCAAAAGCCGCCGAAGCGGCAGGCGCAGACTATCTCGGTTCGGGAGCCTTATTCCCCTCCCCCACCAAACAAACCGCTATACGGATTACAAAAGAAGAATTAAAAGCCATCTGCGCGTCCGTCTCTATTCCGGTCGTTGCCATTGGCGGCATCGCCCGCGAAAACATTGACGAACTAAAAGGCGGGGGCATGAGCGGCGCCGCGGTCATATCCGCCTTATTTGGCGCCCAAAACATCAGACAAGAAGCCAGAGAACTGAAAACAGCCCTTCAATCCATGATAGAATAGGAGAACTGACATGAAAACAGCATTATCCATCGCCGGAAGCGACTCTTGCGGCGGCGCCGGAATCCAAGCCGACATAAAAACCATGACCGCAAACGGCGTATACGCAATGACCGCCATCACCGCGCTGACCGCCCAAAACACCACAGGCGTAACAGCTATCCTAGAAGTAACGCCGGAATTTTTACGCCAGCAGATAGACGCCATTTTTAACGACATCGTTCCTGACGCCGTTAAAATAGGCATGGTTTCCTCCTCCGGATTAATTCAGACCATCGCAGAGAGCCTTACACGCCATCATGCCCAAAACATCATTGTTGATCCCGTAATGGTTTCCACAAGCGGTTCCCGCCTAATCGATGAACAAGCCATAGAAACCCTAAAACAAAAACTTCTTCCCTTAGCCACCTTAATCACTCCAAACATTCCAGAAGTGGAAACACTCTCTGGACTTATGGTTAAAAACGAAGAAGATATGCAAAAAGCCGCCCAAACGATCTGTCACGCCTACGGATGCGCCGTCCTCTGCAAAGGCGGACACAGCCGAAACGACGCAAACGACCTGTTATGCACAGGCGAAACCCTGCAATGGTTCCGCGGCCGCCGCATAGATACAGCCAACACCCACGGAACCGGATGCACCCTGTCCAGCGCCATAGCCGCAAACCTAGCCAAAGGCAGCAGCCTGAATGAAGCCATAAAAAACGCCAAAGACTATCTCTCGGCCGCCCTCTCCGCCTCCCTAAACTTAGGCAAAGGCTGCGGCCCGCTCAACCATATGGCAAATTTCACCCAAATGGAAACGTCTTAAAAATAATGAAAAAATAAACTGGCGGTTTGCAAAAAACTGCCGCTAAAACCAAAAAGGAGCAAACACATGAATCAATACAAAACACAAATGGAAGCCGCTAAATCCGGCATCCTCACACCGGAAATGAAAACCGTAGCAAAAAAAGAATCCATCTCCCCGGATAAACTGCGGGAAGGCGTAGCAAGCGGCGCAATCGCTATCCCCTGTAATATCCGCCATGCTTCCATTTCCCCAGAAGGCATTGGCATGGGGTTAAAAACAAAAATCAACGTCAACCTTGGCATATCCGGCGACTGCAAAAACTATGATATTGAAATGCAGAAAGTCGACCTTGCCATAAAATACGGCGCCGAAGCCATTATGGATTTAAGCAACTACGGAAAAACAAATACCTTCCGCAAGGAACTCATCAAAAAATCACCCGCTATGATTGGCACTGTCCCTATGTACGATGCCATTGGCTACCTTGAAAAAGACCTGTTAGACATCACGGCAAAAGACTTCCTGCGTGTGGTTACAGCCCATGCAGAAGAAGGCGTGGACTTTATGACAATCCACGCCGGAATCAACCGCCGCGCCGTGGAAGCGTTCCGAAGGGACAAGCGGCGTATGAACATCGTCTCACGCGGCGGCTCCCTGCTTTTCGCTTGGATGATGATGACCGGAAACGAAAACCCCTTCTACGAATACTACGACGAAGTGTTGGAAATCCTGCGGGAATACGACGTGACGATCAGCTTAGGCGACGCCTTGCGTCCCGGCTGTATTGACGACTCTACCGATGCAGGGCAAATCAGTGAACTGATTGAACTTGGCAATCTCACATTACGCGCATGGGAAAAAGATGTTCAAGTTATGGTGGAAGGCCCCGGCCATATGGCAATGAACGAAATTGAAGCGAATATGAAACTTCAGAAACGGCTCTGCCATAACGCGCCGTTTTATGTGCTTGGCCCCCTTGTCACTGACATCGCCCCCGGCTACGACCATATCACTTCCGCAATCGGAGGAGCCATTGCCGCGGCAAGCGGGGCGGACTTCCTCTGCTATGTCACTCCGGCAGAACACCTCCGGCTTCCTGATTTAAATGATGTCAAAGAAGGAATCATGGCAAGCCGCATTGCCGCCCACGCCGCAGACATTGCCAAAGGAATCCCAAATGCAAGAGAGCATGACAACGCCATGTCTGACGCAAGGCGTAACGTAGACTGGGATGCCATGTTTGACCTTGCTTTGGATAAAGAAAAGGCCAGAGAATACTATGAAAGCGCGCCCCCGTCCGACCGCCACACCTGTTCCATGTGTGGAAAGATGTGCGCCGTAAGAACGACAAAAATGATTCTGGAAGGTGAAAAAGTAGAATTTTGCACGGAAAAATAGAAAAACAGAATAGAAAGTAATCTGATTATGCGTCTCTTGCGGTTTCCACAGTGGATAAAACTCCCTGTAAAACCGTAAGAGACGCTTCTTTTTGCCCAATCCTGCCGGATTATGCGCAAAAAAGACGTATCGATCCACCCTCTACGTCTTTCCTGCCGTTTTATTTCTAAAAAAATACATTAATTTAAAATACGAAACTCCACTTCTCCTTCTTTTTCCGGAAGCCTCTTTATTTCCATATCTTCTATATGAATCGAAACGGATTGATAAAAAGACGAAATCAACGCATCAATGCCGGATTCCTCTCCCTGAACTTCCATTTCGACAGTTCCATCTGATAAATTTTTCACCCATCCGGAAAGATGAAGCCTCCCCGCCATATAGTACGCATGGTAACGGAAACCAACGCCCTGAACGCTTCCGGAAAAAAGGTAATGCAGCCTTATCAATCCCAACGCCTCCATTTTTCATACACGCGCCAGCGCGCTTTTTGCTAAACGGTCTGCGCATTCGTTTAATTCCACTCCGGTATGCGCCGCAACTTTTTGGAAATGTATCGCAATTTTTTTTCCCGCCTCGTCCATAAACTGGCGGTATTCCCGTGTCCCCGCGCGGTTTGTCTTCCAATCCCCTTTGGCCCACTTCTCAATCCCTGAATAATCATAATAAAGAACAATGTCTGACGCGCCGTTTGCAACCGCCCATTCCACGGCTTTCATTGAAGCGGTAATCTCTCCAGCGACGTTGCGCATTTCCAGATAATCGGGATTTTCCGATGCGCCGGAAAATTCATGCCTTTGACTTTGATATAAAATCACGCATCCATACGCATATCTATGGAGTTCTTTTGAATAACTGCCGTCCACATAGGCGGTTACGGTATGTTTCAGATCTATCGGCGCTTCTTCTTTTTGAGGGCTTATATATCTCTGCGCTTCCTCTCTTGTCGCAAAGCTTTTGTATTCCGCCCCTTTATAGCCATGCACCATCGATTTGCACTGATCCCATGTGTCAAATATCCCTGTCTCTCTGCCTTTACGGACTGCATATACTTTTTTTGCCATAGGAAACTCCGTTCTACATACGATCCGGCGCAGAAAATCCTAAAACGTCTATGCAGGTTTCAAGAATATCTTTTGTCAGCATTAACAGACAGATATATCCGGCGCGCGCCGCCGCATCTTCTTCCGATAGAATTTTCGTTTCATGGTAAAAATGATTTAACGCATTGGAAAGCCCATAAATATATGCGCAGATTTTATGCGGCGCCGTCTCAGAAAACGCGCTTTCCACCGCAGACCCAAAACGGCTCAATTCTAACATTAATGCCTTTTCACTGTCTGATTTTGCAGGAAGTATGCGCGCATCCGGATTTAATCCGCCTTGTTCTTCGTATTTAGCCAAAATCGACTTAATCCGGACAATCGTATATAAAATATATGGGCCTGTATTCCCTTCAAAAGAAGTAAACCGCTCAATGTCAAATATATAATCCTTTGACGCCTGATTGGACAAATCGCCGTATTTAATCGCAGAAAGCGCAACAATGCCGGCTGTTTTCCTTGCTTCTTCTTCACTCACTGCCGTATGGTTCTCTATAATTTTTTTATACATTTCCTCATTGATTTCCGACACCAGATGCTCTAAACGCATAACGCCGCCTTCCCGAGTCTTAAAAGGCTTGCCGTCCTTGCCGTTCATCGTGCCAAATCCATGGAAAATAAGTTTTGTGTCCTTATCTACAAGCTTTGTTTTCCTCGCGCAGCGGAATACCTGAGTAAAATACAATTCCTGCCGTTTATCCACGACATAAATAATTTCATCTGGTTTGTAATCCCTCATACGCCAGACAATCGTGGCAAGATCCGTCGTATTGTAAAGGGAAGCCCCGTCTGACTTTAAAATCATGCAGGGCGGAATTTCCTTCGCGTCGCTCTCCTCTTTTACATCAACGACTAACGCCCCTTCACTTAGATACGCATATCCATCGTCTTTCATTTTCTGCACCATTGCCGGAATATAAGGCTGCGCGTCCGATTCACCTTTCCATAAATCAAAGGATACATTCAAATTATCATAATTTCTTTTTAAATCCGACACAGACACGTCAAGTATATGCGAAAGAAGCGCCTGATAACCGCGTTTGCCGCTTTGCAGTTCAAACGTCGCCTGCATCGCCCTATCCTTATACGCTTCGTCTTCTTTGGATTTCATGCTTGCCGTCGGATAAATTTCCTCCAATTCCGATATGGTAAACGGCGCTTCTTTTGGGTACTCTCCCGTATAATCTTCCTCAAAATAGGGCAATTTAGGCTTCCGTTCTTTTAACTCCGTAATAATTAAACCCATCTGAAGGCCCCAGTCGCCAAGGTGCACATCTCCTATCATTTCATGCCCCAAAAGACGCCCGATTCTTTTTATGCTTTCCCCGATGATGGCAGAGCGTAAATGTCCGATATGCAGTGGCTTCGCAACGTTTGGCCCGCCATAATCAATTAAAATCCGTTTCGGCTCTTTCGCCCGTTCTAAGCCAAAATAGTTTTTGTCCGCCCGCATTTCTTCTAAATATCCCGCTAAATACGCTTCGTTTAAACGGAAATTTAAAAATCCCGGCTTTACGGCTTCCACCATAGAAAACATAGTATTTGCCGCTAGTTTTGCCGCCGTTTCTTCTGCAATGGGCATAGGGGCTTTTTTATATGCCTTTGCCGCCGCAAGCGCGCCATTACACTGGTATTCACACAAATCCGGCCGGTTTGATAACGTCACTTTTGCATATTTCGCATCATATCCACAGGACCAAAACGCTTCCGCCGTTTCTTTTTCGATGAGTTCAATTATTTTTTTCATTTACTTTTTCACAACCTTCACACTAGATTTTTGACCTTTTTTCCGGAATTTTTTCCCGTATTTTTTTACTTTGCTCTTTGGAACTTTTATTTTGCATTTTTCCCAAACGCCTTTTAGCGCATTTTCGCCGACCGTTTTAAGTTTTGTCGATTCAACCACAATCGTTTTTAATTTTCGGCAGCCGGAGAATGCAGATGCTCCGATTTTTGTCACATTCTTTCCAATCACCGCTTTTTTAAGTTTTTTATTTCCTTTCATTGCGCCTGCATTGATTTCCGTCACTTTAAAAGTGAGATTCTGTTCCACAACAACAGGCAAAACCACAACCGTTTGATATGTTTTTTTCAACGGACGCAGATACTTGGCTGTTCCGCCGGAAGCAGACGAGGTTAAAACCTGATACCAGCCATTTTTATACTGAAATTTCGTTCCGGGTTTTGGAATCTTATTTTCCTGCGGCTTTTGATTGGAACTGCCTGACGGTTTCTGATTAGAGCCTCCCGAAGATGAAACTTTGACAAGCGTTCTCACTGCAAGGCTCAAACTCTGATAGGCTTTTTTTATTTTCTCATTGTCTCCCGACTTTAAGGCGTTTTTTGCATTCGCGACTTCATTTTGTAATTTTTTCCATGAAGCGGCCGTATAGTCGGAAGCCTTTTTTTTGGCAGCGTCATTAAGCAGAGCGTTCACCTGCCCGATTAACTTTGCATCCGGTTTTTCTGGCTGATCCGGATCGTCTGGATTGCCGCCTGAACTGTCCGATAATCCCCATTTTCCATCTTTTCCAGACCTTGGAGCCTTTTCCTCAATTAAATCTGTATGCCCCTGCGCGCTTAATTTATCATAATTAATCACTTCAAAATCATCCGTATTTTGATCCGTATCTATAAAACCAATCCTGCGTACCGCCTTATTCTTAGAAATAATTTCATCGCCCTGTGGATTCACAAGCGGATCGCCTTCCACTGCGGCTTCATTGACAGAAACGCCATCCACTTTTACGCCGTCTTTTTCCAAAATAACGCTGTACTGCTTATTGTCAATCACCTGATTCTCCCATATCTGATCAGGATTTGCAACAGTGACTGCAAAGCCATCTGCATTTTCCGAAGCGGCTCCCTGTATCAAATATGAAGCCCCTGCCGCCACCTTACCTTCCAAATCAAGCGCAGCCGCATTGCCATTCGAAGCGTATTTGATTTGATAACCGCTTAAATCTATGTTTTTTGACGTTGGATTATATAATTCAATAAAGCTGTGCGAAACCGGAGGCGTCTTTTTGCCGCCGCTGCCATATGCCTGATTGATAATCAAATGCTCCCGCTGCGCTCCCACTTCTCTCACTGCCGCATCCATCTGCGCCGTAAGGCTGCATGTGGGATCATTTGAACTTGAAACGGCCAGAGAAATTTTCTTCCCCTTATCCGCTTTTGTAACTTTATAAAACGCTGTATTGGCGCCAGAAATTGCCGCATCGTCTGCGCACCACTGATAGGCCAAAACGTCCGCGCTGTCCGCTTTTATAATCTGCCCGTCTTCCGCATAAAGCATCGCGCCGACAATCGCATTGCCCCGAATCGCCGCCTTACCGGAAATAGCCGCCTGCGGATTTGATTGATCCGGCCATACGCCGTCTTTGGAACATCTTGGCGCATACATTGCCAGAGCTTCCTCGCCCGCCCCCTGATATTCAATAATTTCAAAATCCAAAGCATTGTTATCCGTATCCGTAAAGTCAATGCGCCGGATTGCTTTTTGCTTGCTGATTTTTTTATCTGGAATTGCTTCGCCTTCCACCGCTTCTTCCACAACAGAAACGCCGTCAATCTTTTCCGTTCCGCGAAGCAAAAGAATCTGATATTGCTTATTGTCAATCTCCACGTCCCAATCTATGTCTCTGCCTGAATCCGGAATGGTAAGCGAAAATGCCGTCGTCGTCTCTTGCTCCCTGCATCGGATTAAATAGGAGGTATGCGCCAAAACCGTCACATCGCCAAGCTCTAACGTTTCAAAAACAGGCGCGTCGGCATTCCGGTTCGAACGGTATGAAACCGAATATCCATCTAAACGAATGGGCGCGTCCGTCGGATTATACAATTCAATAAAGCTGTGCGAAACTGCCGTATCCCCTTTTCCGCCTCCTCCATACACCTGATGAATGAGAAGATGGTCATTTTTCACTTCCGGTTTTGGAGCGACCTTTTCCGTCGGCTCACTTTCAATAGAGCCTTCCTCCTCTGAACTTCTTACTTCTACCGTAATGGACTTGCCCACTTCTAAAGCCGTCAATACATATGTTTCCGCCGTCGCGCCTGAAATTTCAGCCTGATCGGCTTTCCACTGGTAACTCAATTCACCTGTATGGTTATCGTCAGAAACCTGAGCCGTTAAAACAGAACCCTCAACGGCGTTCCCTTTTATCGTCACCGTTCCCGTCAAAATATCCTTTTGCGCTTCTTTTTCAAAACGCGCATAATTGCTCACAGAGCCTGCCCCGCCTTTTTGATCCATTTCCCGCGCTAAAACAATATTCGCAGCGCCTGATTTCCGCTCCAAATATTCCCTGTCCGCCAAAGTCAGTTCCGCTTTGCCCGCGGTTACAGCGACCGTGTCCGCCAGTCTGCCATTGATATAAAAACCAACTTTTTTTATGCTGTCATCTTTCACCAGAGCAGTATAAGTTGTAGAAGATGCATCGGCTGTGTCTGCCGTGACCGTAATGGCGTCAGACGCCTGATACGCCCCAAGCGAATGAAGCAAGGTGGAATAATCGGCAAACTGTCTGTCCAGCCAGTCCAGACGATTCTTCAAAAAGGTCTTAAGCCGCTCCGTTTCCGTCTCAAAGTCCGATCTATGCTGTAAAAATCCATACGCATAATTCATCTGCGCAGATTCTGCAAGGTATTCCTTATCCTGATCAATTACGCCGCCTGTTTTTACAATATCTTCAAAATTTTGCCTGTTTTCCTGATAACATTCGTAGAATTTTTCCACAAAATACGGGTCGGCAATCAAATAGCGGTACCAGCTTTCACTCTGGCACTGGCTGGCTGCGGTTTTCATCATCCATACTGAATAGTTTGACGTTTCTCCCTGACTGACAATGCTGTTTGAAGTCCAGTCCATATCCCAGACCGGGCCGATAAAAAGCTTTTTGCCAAGATCTTTGTACATATATGTGCTTTTCTTCATCGTCTCTGTATTCCAGTATAATTCGTTGATCATCAGATAACGGACAAGGGAATCTAAATCAACAAGATCCGTATAATGCCGTCTCCCCTCGTAGTCCTCCGAAAAACTCGCAGCGGCGGCGTCTGTCCCTTTCTTCTCCACCTCTGTATAAAAATCTGTGGAATGGATGCTATCCTCCAATGCCTGCATATATTCTCTGGCATAGTCAGACAGCGCATCGCAGTTTTGATAGGCGTTGTTTTCTGTAATGGAGGGATTTTCATAGCCACTCCCAATGGTCGGATAGGCAAACTCCGGATTTTTAAACATAATCGGCTGGCTATGCTTCGTCATAAATTTTGACACTTCATCATAATAAGTGTCCAGTTCAAACAAAAATCCGCCCGACACGTCTATTTTTCCGTCTTTTGTTTTCGGAATGTCCGTAAAATAATCGGAAATCTTGTATGTCTTTCCCCCAAACACGGCGCTATCGCTTGTAATCCACTGCATATTTTGATTCAAATAATCTTCCAGCGCGTCTTGGTCAACCGCCGTCCCATTTGCTTTTTCCGCCTTTGCAATGGCTTTTGCCACGTCGCCCGCGGTATCTTCCCAATCATGGATATCGACGCGGCCTTCATCAATCCTGACATTTCCGACAAGCTGATAATTTCCTGCGTATGTGCCGTTAAAAATTAACTCCACATGCGCCGACTTTAAGTACGTCATGCCCATTTTGCCTGACAAATCGTAAGAAGTCGTATTACGGATTAAAGATTCGTCCATAAAATTTGCCAACAAAGCCCAATGCTTGCTTACGCCAAATCCCATCAGGTCTGTTTTTTTATCCAGTTTAATTTTATAGGGAAGCTTCGAAAAAGCCGCGTTCCATGTGCTGTTTCCGCGGCCGCGGATTGAAATGCCCCCGTCATACAAAGCCGTCACGCCGCTGTTATACACGTCGTTTCCCTGAACATGCATCGACGCGCTTTTATATTCCGTTTTGCTTGTAATCCCGTAACCGTCGTCCGTATCAATGTAGACAACGGGAAGCTTACTGCAATAAATCCTTTTTTCCGCCGCTAATTTGCCGTCTATAAGCGCCTGAGCCGTAAGGAATTGATTCAAATCTGACTGTGCCGGCGTATACGAATCTGTCTGTGACACTTCCTCCTTATCCCTTAGCCAGCGGTATGAAAAAACCGTCCCTTCCGGCGCGTTTTGCGCCTGAGCCGTCATTTCGACGCCCGGTTTCGCATATTCCCTGTCAAATGCAATCTCTAATCTGGAGACAACCGTCACTTTCACTGTTTTTACGCGGCCGGAACGCGAAGACCGCGCGGTCAATGTCACCTGCGTATCCGTCAAGACCCCATGCGCCGTGGCAATCCCCGTTTCTAAATCGATCGAAACCACTGCTTCGTTGTCGCTCTCCCATGTAATTGTTTCTTCTCCTTCTTCAGATACAAAGGACAAAGGAAGCGTAAAATCTTTCGTAACGGAAGAAGCCCTGTCCCCTTGGGCAAATTCCGGCGAAGGAATCGGCGTAAGCGCAACGCCTAAACTCATCTGTAAAGCCAAAGCCCCATTTTGAAGCGTCCAGTATTCTCCCCCTAACGCATCGACTGTCGTCTGGCTGTTTAATTCCGCTTCCGTCTTTGCCGTGGAAGCTCCCATATCTTCCCCACTGCCGTCCAAATAAAAACAATTTATGATATTTGAAGTATTTGCGGCGGCGCCTGTATTGCCCGCCTCACTGCATCCATTCACCGCATAGCCCAAATTCCCTTTAAACAACACCTCTCCCTTATTTACGGCAGATGTAAGGGAGCCAATCACGCTGTTTTGGTGAATCCTGCCAATTATGCCGCCACAGCGCGGCTGTTCATTTGCCACGTCCTCTGAAACGGTCACGGACGCCGCATTGTAAAGATGGGAGATCTGCGCCGCGGACGTATTCGTCCTTGTCTGACCTACAATGCCGCCAACGCCGATTAAATCCCCTGATTTTCCATTGTTTGTTATGCCGCCGTTTACCGTAATGGCGCCATTTAACACTGCGATATTTTCCACTTTCACAAAGCCATTGACTTCCCCTGCCAGCGTCCCAATTACGTCCCCGCTGCCAAGCGTATGTGTAATGTCTACATTTGTAAACTGCAGATTCTTCACTTCCGCATAATCCGACTGCGCATCGCTTCCAATCATCGCAAATAAAGCGGATGCGTTTGTATTTGCGCCACTGTTCCTTCCGTCATAGTCAATCGTCAGTCCGTCAATGACGTGGCCTTTTCCATCAAAAGTGCCGCTAAACACGCGTTCCCCGCTGACTAACCCATATTCCGGGCCATAACTTCCCCCAATCGGCGTCCAGTTTATGCCGTTTAAGTCAAGATCCGCCGCAAGCTCATAGTCTCCATTCATTGGATATCGGCTGTCTTTTCCAATTTTCTCCAGATCTTCCACACTCTCAATCTGAATTTTCTCCTCTGCCGCAAACGCCGCCTCTCGGGCATCCGGCCAAACCGTAATTCCTGAAAGAACCATAGATGCCGCAAGGAACTGGCAAAACAGCCGTTCTCTCAAACGTTTCTTTTTACCTTGATACATAACGCTCCTTCCCCCTGCCTTTGCGCAAGTGAAAACCAATTTCCGACCAGTTTATAGTAATCCCATTGTACCATAGAGCCCAATATTTGTCACGGGAATTATAGAAAGACACGCCAAAAAAGCAACCCTGTCTTTTACGCAAATCCGCCCTTCCCCTTTTGCCTGACCTTATCCCACATCAAAAGGCAAAACCTGGGCGCGGACTTTTATAAATGATAGGATTGCTTTATAAAACGATGGCATATGCCGGCTACTTAGAAGCTTCCTTCCCATGCTTCCACCCGATAAATTTATTTTGATAGAGCGTCTGCATAAATTTTACCGCCCGCTCAATCACCGGTTCTGCATCTTTGCCAAATTCTTCTGCGACAAGCTGTGAAATATCATAGATATTCCGCTTCCCGTCCATCTGCCGCCAGACAAAGCTTCCATACGCATCTAACGCAATATGGCTTACCCGCGGCTTTTTAAACACTTTTTGCGCAAGCCTGTTATAAAACCCTGAGTTTACAACATGGACTGTCACAATCCCTTTCTTGTCTGCATCCCAGCGATATTCAGGGTTGCAGACAGGGACAAAATCCAAAAAATTCTTTTTCTGTTTCATCATGCGTTATCTCTTTTTCTTTTTCCGGAAACAAAATCCCCAAAGGGAAAGGGTCAGAAGGGCAAACGCCGCCAAACCAATGACATTCCCCACATTTACGTCTGCTAACGCCGGAGCCAGATTCGGCAAAAACCTTCCTAACACGTCTCCGACTGTCTCTTTTTTGAATGGGATTACAGCAAGAACTGCAAGGAAAATGCCGACAAGCCCTTCTCCCGCAATCAAACCGGAACAGTATAAAATCCCGTTTTCGTCCGCATCCTTCTTTTCTTTCTCACTTAAGCTTTTTTTCTTGTCAATCGCAAGTTTTATAAGACCGCCAACCATCATCGGCGTGCTTAAATGAATTGGAAGGTACAAACCGATTGCAACCGGAAGCACCGGAATCCCTAAAATTTCAATAATAATTGCAATAAACGCCCCAATGCCCACTAACGTCCAAGGCAGGTTTCCGCCCATCACGCCTTCTACAATCATCTTCATTAAAGTCGCCTGCGGGGCCGGAAGCTGCGTCTCCCCATATCCCCATGCAAGATCCAAAAGATAGAGCACGCCGCCAATGGCAAGAGAAGATGCAACCACGCCGATAATTTCGCCAATCTGCTGCTTTTTCGGCGTTGAACCCAGAATATAGCCAGTCTTTAAATCCTGTGACGTGTCTCCGGCAATCGCCGCAATAATACAGATGACGCCGCCGATTGCAATCGCGGCCGTCATGCCTTCCTGCCCAATCATTCCGGTCGCTTTTAACGCGATTGACGCCACTAATAATGTCGCAATCGTCATGCCGGACACCGGATTGTTGCTGCTTCCGACCAGACCTACCATTCGGGAAGAAACGGTCGCAAAGAAAAATCCAAACACAATCACTAAAAATGCGCCAAACAAATTAATCGGGATAACCGGAATCAGCCACATCGCAACCGCCAATACGATCACGCCGATGATGATCACTTTAATGTTTAAGTCCTGATTCGTCCGCTCGTTGGAATTATCGCCTTTCCCAAATCCCTTCATTGCATCCTTAAATGTCCGCACAATCAATGGGAGCGATTTTATAAGGCTTAACACGCCGCCGCAAGCGACCGCGCCTGCGCCGATATACCGGATATAACTCGACCAAATCGCGCTTGAACCGCCTTTTGCATATAATTCCGCAATCGTAACGTCTGCCGGAAAGAGCACAATGTTCGCTCCAAATAACGCAATTAAAGGCATCAGCACAAACCAGCCTAACACGCCGCCGCAAAACAAATAGGACGAAATTTTCGGCCCGCAGATATAGCCGACGCCAAGCAATGCCGGAAGCACGTCCATTCCAATCCCAGAACCTTTATACGCCGGAATTTCATAGTGGACTTCACTTGGAAACGCCTTTAACCCGTCCGTAATAAATTTGTATGCCGCTGAAATGCCAAGTCCGGCAAATACGATAGAAGCTTTATCCCCGCCTTCTTCGCCCGCCATTAACACTTCCGCGCAAGCCTGTCCCTCCGGATAAGGGAGCGTCCCATGCTCCTGAACGATTAACGCTTTCCGAAGCGGCACCATAAACAAGATGCCAAGCGCGCCGCCGATAAATGCAATCGCCGCAATCTCCGCCAAGGAAGGAGCTTTCGTCCCCCATTCTTTCGCCCAGAGGAATAATGCCGGAAGGGTGAAAATCGCGCCTGCCGCAACAGATTCTCCGGCTGAGCCAATCGTCTGCACTATGTTATTTTCTAAAATAGAATCTTTTCTGAGAAGTTTACGGATAATGCCCATAGAAATGACCGCCGCAGGAATAGACGCCGATACAGTCATGCCGACGCGAAGGCCTAAATATGCGTTTGCCCCGCCGAATACGATTGCTAACAACACGCCTAATACAATAGAAGTCCCTGTAAATTCTGGCATCGTCTTATTCGCCGGAATAAACGGTTTAAAGTCTTTGTTCGAGTTCATTGAACTTTTCTCCTTTACTGTTTTTAAGAATATTTTAACAAATCCTTAATATTTTGTCCAGACTTCATTGTGAGATATTACAATTATGCCCTGTTTCCTTTTATAATTTTCATTATTATGGCAAATATAAGGAAAATTTATACACCGTTCCATACGCCCGCTTGGGCAATTTGCGTCTCATACCACTCTTTCGGGGCGCCGCCGCTGTTATGCGCCTGATCCAAAAGCTTGTAGATCTGCGGATAAGTGATTCCGGATTTGAGCGCTTTTTTGAGTTCCGCCGTCTGCATCGGCAATATTTTCAGCCCCGTCACATAGTCCGTCCCCGCCGCATTATAATATTCCATAAATCTTCTTGCCCGAAAATCGGAAATCACATTTGTATTTAAAAAAGTCGTCACAAAAATACAATACGCTTCTTCATTTTTAAGCTCCGGTTTATGCTCTAAGCAGTAATCGCCTAAATGCCTTGAGACAGGTTCCATCTCCATTCTTCTCTGGTTTGCGCCGTCCGCTAACGTCGCTTCTAACAAAAGCGTATGCTTCGGATAAGCTTCTGTTTTTTCATATTGCCAGACAATATCCGCTTTCCCGCCGCCCGCGTGTGTTTTTGGCAGCAAATCCGTTTCAAGCGAAAGATTCATATATGCAAGGACGTCGCCTGTCCTGCCGCTTAAAATATACCAAACGATTGCCAGCACATATTCAAAAATAGTCGGAATGTCCGCATTGTCTGTCACCATCGCCCGGATTTCCTCATCTTTGCGGTTTTCAAAATGGCTTAACAAAGTAATCAGGGTATCGTTATCAAATTTTTCATCAATAAGTTTTTGCATTCTGTCATACCGTTCTTTTTTTATGACAGAATGAGCGGACGCTTTATCAAAAACCGGAGTTTGAAGAAGCTGCCCTAACTGTCGGTAGAGCCTTCCTGAATCAACTGTAAGGGAAGCATGGATCGCTTCTAAGGGGACGTCCTTTTCTAACAGCTTTGTCTTTGTAAATGCAAATTCCGGCAATCTGTCCGCGATCTGCCCTATATAGCATTTCGGAAGAATATCCAGCTTCACCCTCCCGTCTTCAAACAATGCCAGCCCCGTAATTTTAAAATATCTTCTGTTTAGGTCAAAATAATCCGCTAAGGTCGCTTTTGCTTTAAACAAGTGCATAATCCGGAAAAATTCCCTGCGGAACGCCTGCTCGCTCTGCGTTTGCAGAATTTTCACGGGATTTAGCATGGATAAGCCTCCTTTTGCAATGGCGCGTTTATTTACGCTCCGGAAAAAGTATTTCCTCCATGCGCCGCCGACTTTCCCGTTTGTGAGTTTTTTCGTCGCTTCTAAAAGCTCAAGGGCAAGATTTTCCTGCTGGAACGCAATCCTATGCAAAATTTGATACAATATATAATACGGCTTGTCATATCTTGCGCTCTTGCGGTTAATCCCAATGTTGCAGATTACGCTTTCCTCAATTTCTTCCTCTTGGAGCAGTTGCAGCGCCTGACGGTAATTTTCCATTTCCATTAGGACGGAAAGCAGGATTTCTTCATACTGTAAGGCGCCAAGACGGGACAAACGTATGCCTTCAATGACTTTTTCTGTCGTCTGCCTGTCAATGCACAACGGGAGCAAATAAGTAAATTCTTCATATGTCAGATAATCCAGTCTGCTGACGGCATACAAAAACACGACAAACGGACGGACGTATGTTTGATCCACGCAGCATGCCGTTTTTAAAAGCTGTTTAAAATAAAGATAACTGTCTTTCGGGATTTCCAGCAGATTATCCGGCGTAAAGTCGCCCGATTGGGCAATCTTAAGCAGAGCTAAGCCGGCCTCCGTGATTTGCCGCCCATCGTCCAAAAGCCCAATGTCCCTTAAACCGGACGTTTTCTCCCTCGCATCTTTATCCGGTCTTGGCGCATCGCCCTTTACGAACTCCCTGCTTTTTAGAAAACGGTAATACCGAGCCTGCAACGCATTGTTTTTCCTCCATGTCCCGCCTATTTGTTCCGGAAGCTCCCAAAATTCTTTTAAGAGCGCCAACTGTAATTCAATATTCATATTGAATTTATCCGTCCGGTAGCTGGTCGTGCCGACCGCCCAGCAATAGCTTTTAAAACAGATTTGATTTGCCATACGCTTCTTCCTGCCTAATAGTTTATCACTAGCGCTTCTCTCGTTACGCCTGTCCGTTTCGTATGATAGTTGGAATTTAGATAGTCATACTCCAAATCGATCACTTTTAAATTTTTCTTCTTCTGAATCCATTCCGCCAATAGTTCATTTTTTTTGCCTTTGCTTTCTAACACATTGGATAGGGCAAAACGGATCCCCCGCCTGTCTAATTGATCCAGATAGTTTAATAAGTCTTTTTCATCTTCTTTCGTCCAGCCGCCCTGCTCATTATAGGTTGCGCAGGTAATCAGGTACGGCGGGTCTGCATAGACGAAACTCTTTTCCGTCAATGCATCAAGCGAAACTTTCCGGAAATCTTGATTGGTAAATTGATAATCGCCGCTTTTTATCCGGTCTAAAAACGCGGATAATTTCCCCTGCATTCTGACATTGAAATCTCTTTTGCCCACCGGAAGGTTAAACTCCCCTTTTTTATTAAACCGCATTTGGTTGTTAAAAGAATAGACGATTAACAGGTACAGCATCAAGTAATATTCGTTGTCCTTTTCCCGCTTTCTGTTGAAATCGCCCCTCAGCGCCAAATAGCCCTCTTTATTATACCCGCCTACGCCTCCCGAACTTTCACAGCCATAATAGGCATACCCGTTTTCACTGACAAGCGAAAGGCGGTAACGGCTGACCGCTTCATAGATCCAAGCAAACACGGATTCTTTTGACATAGACGAAAAGACATTTAACAGGCCGATCAAACGTTCATTTGCGTCATTAAACCATACTTTGCTGCAGGCAAGGTTTATGCCGACATTGCATCCGCCGCAGAATAAATCCACTGCCAAATCCACGTCCGATGGGAAATGGGGCAGTATCTGCGGCAGTAATTTGAATTTTCCGCCTGTATAATTCAGGGCGGAAGGAATATGTTCTTTTTTGGAATCCGGGCAGACGCACAAAAATAAACGCTCCTGATTTTCTTTAATGTCTGACTTCCCTGCCGAAAACGCCTTATAATTTTCCGCAAACACCTTCACAGCCCCCTTTTTTTGCAAAATACGCCAAATCGCTTCATCAGAAATCTTTGCGTTCGAACGGTCGTTTCCTTTTTCCGCCATATTGTTATAAGACAGCAGAATATATCTGGCTTGAATGGAATCAATTAACGCTTCAAACGCTTCCGCCGCTTTTTGGGTGCAATAGTCGCTTTTTAATTTTGTCCTGTCCATTTTTTTGGCAACGCCAAATACGTCCGGCTTCTCCCATCTCGCTACATTTTCCAAGACATGGTAAGCGTCGCAATACTGTCTGGAATTGTAAGGCGGGTCAATATACACCAAATCTGCGGAAATCTTTCGGGCAAGCAGATTCGAATCCTGATTGTAGCAGACATTGTTCCGGTTTAAGCGCCGATCCGGCTTTGGCAGGAACAATTCAAGATGTTTTTCAAATGACGCCCCCTGCCTGTACGCATCGTAATGCCCGCAGGTGTTTGCAATTTTGTCCATTGCATACAAAAGCGACGTGATTAACAGCGCCCGCTCTCTTTCATTCAGTTTCTTTTCATGGAATTTGTCCTCTATGTCCTGACGGATAAACCCTATTTTCCGACAGTCTTCTAAGGAAAAGTATGTATTTGCAAAATGTTCGCTCATATAATTGTCTTCGGCAATATGGGCTTTATTGTAATCTGCGATGAATCTGGAAAGTTTTTTTTCAGAATATGCTTCGCTGTGAAACCACGCAAGATGGCAAATATAGTTGCTGTACATAATATCGTTTGTAATTAGTTTTTTATCTGTAAATGCAGATGCCACCGCCCCTGTCCCGGCAAAAAGATCCGCCACGGTCTGGACGTTTTCGCATTCTTCCAAAACAACCTTTTGAATAAAAGGCAAAAGTTTGTATTTGCTTCCAAGGTAGCGCCTGTTGTGAATTTTTATGGTGGAAAGCGGCGGTTTTTCCTTCTTAGGCTTCTTCTTAATCCTGTTTTTTTTGATATAGTCTTTAAGCTGTTGGTAAATGGCTTCCGTCCAGATCGGTTTTCCATGTTCATTCAATTCCGGCTGTATGACCCCGTTGTTTTTCAAATAATATAGGTATGACCTTGAAATGTCTAATTTTTTTGCCATCTGAGTTGCCGAATAATTCATTTTCCCATCTCCACTTTATGCAACTTTATTTTCATTTATTGGACACTTTTTCTTCTTATTATAACAGTTTTATTTGTTTTTTCAATTTAATTTTTGTATTTAGGCAAAAAAACAGATGCGAACTAAGACATATTCCAGTTTTTAATCCGCATCCATTTTTTGCTTCTCATCAGCTATTATTTGCTTCGGATGTCAAAAAGCCACTTCTATAAGCCATTCCTCAAAAATCGCAGAGCCTCTTTTGTTCATGGGCAATGCCCGCTCTGTATTTGTCTCGTCCGGCGGCATAGTTTCCACCAACACGACAACGACAGGGCGTATTCGCGCCGCCGTCCGACACAAGCGTGATATAATAATAATGTTCCTGATTTTAGTACAGCTTATTTAAAACGGCGCTGACCGCCGAGTGGATTTCCCGCGTCAATTCCTCTTGTATTTTCATAGAAACGTCTCCTCTTTCGCCATTTTCCATATCATAAAAATCCCCATGCCGGCAACTCCAAACAATCCCGCCATCGCCAATGCCAAAATTGCAGGCCCCGCATCCGCAAACGCAAATAAGCCTAATTCTGCCCGAAGCGTGGAAGTGAGATTCGCCGCCATATGCGCGGCAATGGCTCCGGCAATCGATCCAGTCACATTCGTGACATACGCAAGCAAGACCCCAAACACTGCCGCATAGACAAACTGCGCCAGATTCATATGTAAAAGCCCAAACACTGCGGCAGAAACAAACACCGCGGCCCGTTCCCCAAATGCCGCCACACATCTTTGCAAGACAATTCCACGGTAAAGAAGCTCCTCTACAATAGGAATCACAATACATAACGCAAGGATCTCAAGCATCAGGCGGCCAGTATAAAACGTCTCCTCCACTTGAACGTAAGACGGGGAATATTCCACAAGACGGAAAAGCCCAAGCAGATCATTAAATGCAAGGGCAAAACAGCCGCCTGTGGCAAACATCACCGCTAAAACGAAAAAGATTTTGGTTTGCTTTGCCCCGCCCTCTTTTTTTTCTTTCCGGTAAAAAACTGCCAGCATTGGAAGCGCCACAAGGGACGTGGCAAGCTGGCGGGACAGTTTCGTATCCACGGATTCCGGCAAAATATAATCTAACAGGCTTAAAGCAACTGCCGTCATAACAAAATACAAAAAAACCGGATAAATAATCGCAAAAACTTGCGCCGCTTTCTTCTCTTTCAAGAAAATTCCCCCTCCGTTCCCATCGTCTCCCACATTCTTGCCCGCATATAACCGTCTGCATATAGACTGCGCAGTTGGTCTGCATACCGTTTTTTCGGATTTGAAAGCTTACTTTCTTCAAAAGCAAGGACTTCTAACGCCGCATAGTCATGCGGAACATAGCTGTCCGGCTGTTTTTCATAGTCTTTATAAAACGCTTTCATATCTGCAATCAGGCTTTGGGCATACGCCTTTTTCGACGGGTAATCTTCCCAAAACGTCTGGCTTGCCGCAGTCTTATGCAGTTTGATCCGCTCCTTATCCGGCTGTGGCGCTTCCTTTGTTTGCCCGCCCCAAAGCAGTTTGGCGCTCCGGTAAGCAATCAGCAGATGGATAAAAATTAAGTCCCGTTTCGCCACTCCGGCGCAACACATGGGATTTAAGTCGAGCATACGCAGTTCTATATGGCTGACCCCGTTCTTTTTAAGATTTGCTAACGTATTTTCTCCTGCCGGTTTTAAACGAATGGGATAATACAATTCCTGAATGGACTCTATTTCGTTTCTCCTGACATATGCATCCATGCTCTCCAGATAAGAGGGAAAATCCACATAGGAAAGTTCCGGAGTAAAGTGGTTCCAATAGCCATACTGGCTGTTCCGCAGTGACGCATATGCATCCCGTTCGTCCTCCCTTACGTTTAGCCCGTCCCAAAACTGCCTCTCCGCCACAGGGCTTGCGGCAGTCAGGGCGACTAACAGCCAACTGTCAGACATTAACACGTCACAGAGTTTTAAATACCATTCGCTTTTCAAACGCTTTTTCGGAAGATCTGGCGCTTTTTTATGCAGCAGCGTAAAAAATTCCTCCGGCATGGAAAAATTCAAATGCACGCCGGAAAATAGCATTTTGACTTTGCCGTATTTCTCCGCCAAATACTGGCGGTACGTCGTTTTTTGCTTTTTCGCGCCGGAAAATTCCGCAATGCGGATACTGTCCTCTCCATGGTACAAAGGCGGGTTAGAATACGTCCAGACATATTCTTTTCCTTCCGGCCGTGTGTAAACCGCCCGTTCCACGATCTCTTGGAGGGCGCAAATTTCGATACAGGCGTCTTGCAGTGACGTATACACGCCGCTGATAAATTCCACTTGGCTTTCGCCAAAATCCCTGCTGATTCCCTTGCGCCTTATCTTCGGGTGGGCGGTGGATGCAAGATAACCGTCCGCGCCGACGCGCAGGGATTCTTTTTCAATTCCAAATTCTCCCCGTAACAAGTTACGGAATATCTTTTTGTCCACTTCCTGTACATTCATAAAACGCCTGTTTCACCTCTCTTAGACTATACAGCGAGCCAAACGCCGCTGCCATATGGCGCTCTTTGCCCGCGATTTCGTTTACGGCGGCGGCAACTGCTGTCTTGATACAGCGAAAGGCTTTTGCCTTGCCGCCTTTTTGGCAAACTGCGTCTGCAAGCGTTTGCGCAGGCAGCGCCCGCGGCTGATCCGGCGTAATGGCATAAATCACGTCAAAGAACGGAAGCAGGATTTCTAGCATTTCCCCATAGTCTTTGTCTGCCATTACGCCCATAATGCCAATTTTTTGAAACGCCCCAAACTCTCTTTTTAAGCTGGCCGCAAGCATTTTAGCCGCCGCCGGATTATGCGCGCCGTCTATGTAAAAACAGGGGTTTTGGCTTAGGCATTCAAACCTGCCTTCCCATTTTGCCGTCTCTATTCCTTTCCGGATCTGCGTATCAGAACAGGCAAAGCCCCTTTCCCTTAACAAAAAAAGCGTTTGAATGGCAAGTGTGGAATTTTCCACTTGGTAACTGCCTTTCATGAAAAGACACAGCTTCCCGAGTTTGGGATAAGTATAACAAAGCTTATCTCCCTCGATGTAACTTTCACTTATCACCGGCGCCTCAATATAAGGCGCATTTAAAAGATCCGCCCTTTGCTTTAACACAATGCGCGCCTCTTTTGGCTGGCAGACGGTTACGACAGGACAGTTTTTCTTTATTATGCCCGCTTTAATGTCTGCAATTTCCGTCAAAGAAGTTCCCAGATATTCCATATGATCCAGTTGAATGGGGACGAACACACTGCACAAAGGCGTTTCAATCAGGTTTGTCGCATCAGTGGCGCCTCCCATGCCAGTCTCTAATAACACAATATCACAGTTTCTTTTAAAAAACCAGAGAAACGCAACTGCGGTCTCCACCTCAAATAAAGTTGGATGGCGCTTGCCGCCCGCCGTCATTCTTTGGCAGGCCGCGGCTGCTTCTGCCATACAGGATGCATATTCTTCTCTCGAAATACGCGCGCCGCGTATCCGGTACGCATCACGCGCGCCAAAGACTGACGGAGAATTAAACTGCCCAACGCAGTGTCCCGCTTCGCTTAACGCGGATGCGAGAAAACAGCAGACGGAGCCTTTTCCATTTGTTCCGGCAATATGGACAATGTTTAATTCTTTCCAAATATCCCCTAATTCCTGCATAAGGGACTTTATGCCGTCAAGCCCCATTTGGCTCCCATACGCTTTTAATGATTCACGGAACACGTATGCCTGTGTATAATCCATTACGCTATCCATGCCTGACCCCTTTCGTATCACGGGTTCCAACCCTTAAGCGGGAAAGCTCCAAATCTTTTCCGTTGCGCGGGACGGTAAGGCTCTCTCCTTCCCGCATAAAATACGCTTCTTCCAGTTCATCGCCTGCGCCAAGCCGGATGCCGCGCGCGCCGATTGCGTTTTTCTTCTTTTCCGGTATGGAAGCGGCGGCAATCTTAAGGAACATTCCCTTTTTCGACTGCATAACGACATACATATCTTCTTCATAGAAATTAATGCGGATCACTTCGTCCCCATCACTTAATTTCGTCGCGGCGACTGTCCGTTTGGATACCTGAAATTCTGCGCCGTCCACTACTTTTATCATGCCCGTTTTTACGGCAAAAATAAGTTTTTTGCCACACATTTGCGAAACAGGGGCGGCAAACAAAAGCGTTTCTTCATTGCTGTTATAGTTGCTTACGTTGTCCACCGGCTGCCCTTTATCCCGGAATTTGCCATAGGGAAGATCGGATACTTTTACTAAGTGCATTTGCCCCTGATTGGTAAACAAAGCGATTTTATCTGTACTTTTGCATACGATCTGGTAGCGGTTTTCACTGTCCGCCGCTTCTTTGTTCCGTTCATACACTGCATAATCAACTGTTCTGGCATAGCCAAAGCGGTCCACTAAGCAAACGACGTCAATTTCTTCCGGTTCCGGCTCCTCAAGGACAATTTCCTTTCCGTTCTCGATTTTCGTTTTTCTGGGGACGGCATATTCTGTTTCAAAGGCATCTAATTCTTTGATAATGACGTTTGCCATTGTTTTTCTGCTGCCTAAAATCCCTTCGTATTTTTTTATGTTTTTAAGCGTGGCATCGTGTTCCTTTAACAATGCCTCTATTTCTAATCCGATCAATTTGTACAGCCGCATTTCCAAAATGGCGGCCGCCTGCCGTTCCGTAAAACAAAGTTTAGCGGCCTGCCGTCTGGATGCTTCGCTTTTAAATGCTATCCGGTCTGTCCTGCCTTCCGTCAGGCAGGCTTTGGCTTCCTTGATATTTTTACTGCCGCGCAGAATTTCGATAATTAAATCAATTACGTCACACGCTTTGATTAACCCTTCCTGAACTTCTTTTTTTTCCAGTTCTTTTGCCAGAAGCGTTTTGTATTTCCTTGTCGCAAGCTCATACTGGAAATTAACATGGTGGCGGATTAACGGCACTATGCCCATTGTCTCCGGTTTCCCATCGCATACGGCAAGCATATTGACCCCAAATGTGTCCTCTAACCTTGTTTTTTTATAAAGAAGCCCTAAGATCCGCTGGGCGTCCGCCCCTTTTTTCAGCTCAAGGACGATGCGGATTCCTTCTTTGGAGGACTGGTTTGAAATATCGGCAATGTCTGTGGCTTTTTTTGTTTCGACAAGATGGCACACGTCATTTAAGAATTTTCCAATGCCAAGGCCTATCATCGGGTAGGGAATTTCCGTAATGACAATCTGCTCTTTTCCGCCTTTTAGCTTTTCAATTTCCGCTTTGCCCCTGACTTTAATTTTGCCGCTTCCGGTGGAATAGATTTGCAAAAGATCATCTTGATTGACGACAATTCCGCCTGTTGGAAAGTCCGGGCCTTTGATATGCTCCATCATCTGTTCCGTATTAATGTCCGGATTTTTCATATAAGCTTTCACGCCTTCTATGACCTCGCCAAAGTTATGGGGCGGAATGCTTGTCGCCATTCCGACGGCTATGCCTTCCGCGCCGTTAATCAGGATATTCGGCACCTTCACGGGCAAAACAAGCGGCTCTTTTTCCGTTTCATCAAAATTCGGGCCAAAATCGACGACATTTTTATCCAAGTCAGATAAATACGCGTCCTGCGTAATTTTTTTTAGACGCGCCTCCGTGTAACGCATTGCGGCGGCGCCGTCGCCCTCAATGGAACCGAAATTTCCATGCCCGTCAATTAAGGGCATTCCTTTTTTAAATTCCTGCGCAAGCGCGACTAACGCTTCATAGATGGAGCTGTCGCCATGCGGATGGTATTTCCCCATCGTATCGCCGACAATGCGGGCGCATTTGCGGTATGGCCTGTCATAACGTATGCCAAGCTCATACATATCGTACAATGTCCGCCGCTGTACTGGCTTTAGCCCGTCCCTGACGTCTGGAAGCGCCCTTGCGATAATTACGCTCATTGCATAGTCGATATAGGATTTCTGCATAAGTTCCGAATATTCGGTGCGGATAATCTGTTCTGTTACGCTCATGTGTCCTATCCTTTCTAAATATCTAATTCTGCATCCTGCGCATGTTCATAGATAAATGCTTTCCGCGGCGGCACGTTGGTTCCCATCAGCATTTCCGTCACGTCGGAGGCCATTCTTGCATCTTCAATTTCCACTCTCTTTAAAATCCTAGTCTTTGGGTCAAGCGTCGTTTCCCACAACTGATCCGCATCCATTTCGCCCAGTCCTTTATAGCGCTGTAACGTAAAACTTCCTTTGTGGCGTTTCCGGTACTTTTCTAAAGCCGCGTCGTCGTAAAGATACTCCTGCTCCCCCCGCGCCGGCATGGCTTTATAAAGCGGCGGCATAGCGATATACACATGCCCCTCGAAAATCAGTTCCGGCATAAAGCGGTAAAATAAGGTTAAAAGAAGCGTCGAGATATGCGCGCCGTCTACATCTGCATCCGCCATAATTATGATTTTGTGATACCGAAGCTTCGCAATGTCAAAATCATTGCCGTACCCTTCGGAAAACCCGCATCCAAACGCATTGATCATCGTCTTGATTTCTGCATTGGCAAGCACTTTGTCAATGCTGGCTTTTTCAACGTTTAATATTTTGCCGCGGATCGGAAGAATTGCCTGAAAAGAACGGTCCCTCGCCGTTTTGGCAGAGCCTCCGGCAGAATCCCCCTCGACGATAAAAATTTCACAAATGGATGCATCCCTGCTTTCGCAGTTCGCCAGTTTTCCATTGGAATCAAATGAAAACCTCTGTTTCGTAAGCAGGTTTGTTTTCGCGCGTTCTTCCGATTTGCGGATTTTCGCCGCTTTTTCCGCACAGCTTATAACGGATTTTAAGGCTTCTAAATTCCTGTCAAAATAGAGCTGGATTTCATCGCCTGTAATTTTCCCAGCGGCGCGCGCCGCATCTTGGTTGTCAAGTTTTGTTTTCGTCTGCCCTTCGAATCTTGGGTCCGGGTGTTTCATGGAAATCACGGCCGTCATGCCGTTTCTTACATCTGTTCCGGTGAAGTTTGCGTCTTTTTCTTTTAAAATGCCAAGCTCTCTGGCATACTGGTTCATAATCGTCGTAAAAGTAGTTTTAAATCCGGTCAAATGCGTTCCGCCTTCGGCGTTATAGATGTTGTTGCAAAACCCTAGTACATTTTCGTGAAATTCATTGGTGTACTGGAAGGCGGCTTCCACCGTAATGCCTTCCGTCTCGCCTTGGAAATAGACAATGTCGCAAACCGTCTCAGAATTTTTGTTTAAATCTTTGACAAATCCCTTGATGCCTTCCGTCTCGTGGTATGTAATCCGCTCGGAAGGGTCTTTTCGTTTATCCGTAAAAAGTATGGTAAGCTTCGGGTTTAAGTAGGCGGTTTCGTGAAGCCTGCTTTTGATTTCATCTTCCCGGAATCTGGTTTTTTCGAATATTTCCCCGTCCGGCAGGAAGTTTATTTTCGTCCCTGTTTTTTTCGTTTTGCCGATCTTAGGCAGCAGGCCGTTTTCTAATTCTACGGCGGGAACGCCGCGTAAATAGCGGTCATGATGAATGTACCCTTCCCGGCTGATTTCCACGTCCAGAAAAACAGACAATGCGTTGACGACGGAAGATCCTACCCCATGCAGGCCTCCGCTGGTTTTATAAGCGGCATTGTCGAATTTTCCTCCGGCATGGAGCGTAGAAAATACGAGACGCGCGGCAGACATTCCTTTTTCGTGCATGCCGACCGGGATTCCCCTGCCATTGTCGGCAACGGTGCAGGAACCGTCTTTTTCTAATGTGACGCTGATTGTGTCGCAAAAGCCCGCTAAGTGCTCGTCCACTGCATTGTCCAAAATTTCATAGATTAAATGGTTTAAGCCTTTGCCGGAAACGCTGCCGATGTACATTCCCGGACGCTTGCGGACTGCTTCAAGCCCTTCGAGTACGGAAATGCTGGCTGCATCGTAGGATTGCTTTTCTGACATTTGTTTTTCCTTTCTTTGAATCCCTCTATTTTTAAGCGTTATACTCCAAATGTATGTTCGCTTATTTGCTGCGGTACCTATTATACTTTAGAATCTGGGAATTGTAAAGGGCAAAAACTTCTGTGGCAGAAAAGAAACGCCAAATACCCGTTCTACCCTGCAAAATCAAACAAAGACAACTGGTTCGATTCCGGCAAATCCTCTAAAATCCCTAAATCCGCCATTAAATCAATGACCGTCTTACTTGCTTTTGTCCTCTGCCTGAAATCATCTTTTGATAAAAATGCCCCGTCTTTTGCCGCTTCTTCAACCGCTTCCGCCGCTTTTTCCCCTAATCCGTCGATTGTGCTAAGGGACGGCATAAGTTTTCCGTCAATAATTTGAAATCTTGCCGCTTTTGCCACATAAACGTCTAACGGTAAAAATTCAAACCCTCTTGCATACATCTCTTGAACAATCCTCATATCACGGTAAGTATCCTGCTCTTTTTTCGACAGCGTTTCTTTCCGTCTTTCATAATCCCGCATAAAATAAGCTAACCGTTCTTCTCCCTGACACATCAGTTCATAGTTAAACCCTGTCGCGCGGATGCTAAAATAAGCCGCGTAATACGCAAGCGGATAGAATACTTTACAATAGGCAATCCGCCACGCCATCATCACATACGCCGCCGCATGCGCTTTCGGGAACATATATTTAATCTTTTTACAAGACCAGATGTACCAATCCGGCACGCCATGGGAAAGCATTTCTTTTTCCCACTCCGGCTTTAACCCCTTTCCTTTCCGCACGGATTCCATTATGGTAAAAGAAAGCTCACTGTCTAACCCCATATGGATCAGGTAAACCATAATATCGTCACGCGTGCAGATTGCCGTGGAAATGGTCGCTTTCCCTTCCTCAATTAAAGTCTGGGCATTTCCAAGCCAAACGTCCGTCCCATGGGAAAGCCCTGAAATCCGAATCAAATCTGAAAACTCCTGCGGTTTCGCATCAATAACCATCTGCATAGCGAAATCTGTGCCAAATTCCGGTATCCCAAGCGCCCCAAGCTGGCACCCGCCTAAATCTTCCGGCGTCACTAAAAGCGCTTCTGTGTTTTTAAACAACGACATCACCGAAGCGTCATCAAGAGGAATGGTCTGCGGGTCTATGCCCGTTAAGTCCTCAAGCATACGGATCATCGTCGGATCGTCGTGCCCTAAAATATCGAGTTTTAACAAATTATGGTCAATGGAGTGATAGTCAAAATGCGTCGTTATAATATTCGTATTCATATCGTTTGCCGGATGCTGCACCGGAGTAAAAGAATCAATGTCCTCCCCGACAGGCAGGACAATAATCCCGCCGGGATGCTGCCCTGTCGTCCTGCGCACGCCGACACATCCTTCCACAATCCGGCTGACCTCACAATTTCGTTTGTGGATGCCGCGTTCTTCATAATAATTCTTAATATATCCAAACGCCGTTTTATCCGCCAGCGTGCCAATCGTTCCGGCGCGGTATGTCTGCCCTTTTCCAAAAATAACTTCTGTATAAGCATGCGCTTTACTCTGGTATTCACCGGAAAAGTTTAAGTCAATGTCCGGCTCTTTATTTCCTTTAAATCCAAGAAATGTCTCAAACGGTATGTCAAACCCCTCTTTAGCGAGAGGCTCATTGCAGATAGGACATCGTTTATCCGGCATATCACAGCCGCCCCGTCCAGAAAACGCTTTGACCTCTTTAGAATCAAAATCACTGTAATGGCAGTTTGGGCAAAGATAGTGCGCCTGTAAGGGATTTACTTCCGTAATGCCGGACATGGTGGCGACAAAGGAAGATCCGACGGAGCCACGCGAACCGACTAAGTACCCGTCTTCGTTTGATTTCCAAACAAGCTTCTGCGCAATAATGTACATAACCGCATATCCATTTGAAATAATGGAATTCAGCTCCCGCTCAAGGCGTTCTTCTACAATTTTCGGAAGCGCGCTTCCATACATTTCATGCGCTTTTTTATGGCAGATGTCCCGCAGAAGCTGATCGGAATTTTCAATGACGGGCGGGCATTTGTCTGGCCGCACCGGAGCGATTTTTTCACACATATCCGCGATTTTATTCGGATTTTCAATGACGATTTCCTCTGCCTTATCACTGCCTAAGTACGCAAACTCCGCAAGCATTTCCTCTGTTGTGCGCAAATACAAAGGCGCCTGATTATCCGCATCTTTAAACCCTTTTCCCGCCATTATAATGCGCCGGTAAACTTCATCTTGCGGATCTAAAAAATGCACGTCGCAAGTCGCAACAACTAATTTATGGAACTCCTCCCCTAATTTTACTATCTTCCGGTTGATTTCTTTGAGATCTTCTATGCTCTCAACGGGCGTTTTCTCATTTTCCAGCATAAACTGGTTATTGCCTAACGGCTGAATTTCAAGATAATCATAAAATTCTACCAGACGCGTAATTTCTTCTTTTGGCCTTCCGTTTAAAAGCGCTTGGTACAGCTCTCCGGCTTCACACGCCGAACCAATAAGTAAGCCTTCTTTATGCTTTAAGTATTCGGTCTTTGGGATGCGCGGCCGTTTGGAAAAGTACGTCAAATGTGACATGGAAATCAAACGGTAAAGATTTATGCGGCCTATATCGTTTGCCGCTAAAATAATGGCATGATGCGTCGGCAGTTTCCGTACCGTTTCCGGAGTTGAAACGCTTAATTCACTCAGCTTTTTTAAGTCAAAGATCCCTCTGTCTTGTAACATTTCTATGAATTTTAAAAATATATCCGCCGTACATGCGGCGTCGTCTACCGCGCGGTGATGTTTTTTTAAAGACACGCCCAAAGCCTTTGCCACTGTATCCAGCTTAAAGCGGTTTAGTTCCGGCAGCAATGTCCGCGCCAATGAAACTGTATCGACAACCGTAAATTCCCGCTCTATGCCTAACCGCATAAGATTATGTTTGATAAACCCCATGTCAAACTCTGCGTTATGCGCAACCATAACTGCATCCTGGCAAAACTCCATAAATTTTGGCAAGATTTCTTCGATGGTTTTTGCATCGATTACCATGGAATCATTAATTCCCGTTAAGTTTTCAATCTCATAGGGAATCGGAATCTTCGGATTAACAAATTCCGAAAAATGGCCGGTAATATTGCCATTTTCCACTTTTACTGCGCCAATCTCTATAATTTTATTGACATTCGGATTAAATCCGGTAGTCTCTAAATCAAAAACGACAAACGCGTCTTTTAAGCTTTGCCCGTTTTCATGTTCGACAAATGACTTTACGTCATCGACCAAATACGCTTCTACGCCGTAAATAATCTTAAACTCATCGTCCGGCGAAATGGCATGGTTCGCTTCCGGAAACGCTTGGACATTGCCATGGTCGGTAATGGCAATCGCTTTATGCCCCCATGCTTTCGCGCGTTTAATAATGTCTTTCACATCGGACACGCCGTCCATATCGCTCATTTTGGTATGGCAGTGCAGCTCTACCCGTTTTAATGGGCTGTTGTCTGTTCTCTGCCCCCGGAAGTCGGAAGATTTTTTAATTCCATAAATGGAACCTATCGTCAATTCACTGTCAAACTTGTCTATCGTCGTGACGCCTTTTATTTTTAAGAACACGCCTTTTTTTATGTGTTCCGTCAAGTGCGGCAAATCTTCATTTTTTGTAAATATTTTCAGTACAATCGTATCCGTGTAATCGGTAAACGCAAGAATCAAAATAGTCTTTTCGTTTCGGATCTCCCTTGCCTCAAAACTAATCACCTGCCCGCGGATTACAACTTCTCCCATCTCACCTGTAATATTCTCGATCGGAATCGGCGCATCGTCAAAATCGCGTCCGTAAATCACATCAGGATTGCCGGAACGGACGATGCGTTTTTCCGGATGTTTGAAACTGCGTCTTTGCGGTTCCTTTGATTCGCCTCCGGCTTTTGGCAAAGTCGCATCTTTTGCTTCCGGTTCCTCCTTCTGCCTTCCCATGGCAGCCATACGGACCGTCTGCCGGATTTCCTGCTCAATCATATAATCCGACTGCTTTCTGCGTTCTTCCTTCTTTGGCGCAAAGGATACGTCCGCAATAAAGTCAACGCCGCACCGCTCACAAAATATCTTTTCTAAAATATGGACAAGCTCGTCTGCGCGCTCTTTCGCTAACATTGTATCCTCAAGCGTAAGTTTCATTCTGTTTTTTCCAACAAAAGAAATTTGGGCATTCCGGTAAACACTGTAAAGAAGTCTGCTATATGCGTTTAACTCTTGCGCAATGCTTTCCCCATAAATATCCATCAGGCTTTCAGCGCAATACTGTTCAGAAAGCATAAACTTCTCGATAATCTTCACTTCTACCCGCTGATTTGGAAAGAGCTGTTTTACGATTTCTTTTTCCAAACGGAAAATATCCGGTTTCGGGATTAAATGCCTGCCGCAAATAGAAATGCGAACCGCAGTTTTCTGGCGGTTCGCGCTCACTTTTGTGACTTCTATGCCAGACAGAAGTTTCTGCATATCTTCTTGCAAAGCCAATGCCGGAAACACTTCAAAAAAAGTTTTTGACATATTACTCACTCCAATTTAATAATTCCTTCCGAAGCTCTTTTAATAAATCCTTTTCAGGAACCTTTTTATAAACTTCTCCATGCTTGATAATTAACCCTTCCCCTATGCCGCCTGCAATGCCAATATCCGCTTCTTTTGCCTCTCCGGGTCCATTGACGGCACAGCCCATTACAGCCACCTTGATATTTAAAGGAATATCGCTTACCATTGTTTCCACCTGATTGGCAAGTTCAATCAGGTTTATTTTCGTCCTGCCGCAAGTTGGGCAGGACGCCACTTCAATCCCGCCAGCCCGAAGCCCCAGTGTCCGCAAAATAATTTTTGCAGATTTAATTTCCTCGATCGGGTCTCCCGTCAGGGAAACGCGGATTGTGTCTCCGATTCCCTGATGTAAAATCAAGCCCAATCCAATTGAAGATTTAATATTGCCGCTGATAATCGTCCCAGCTTCCGTAATGCCTACATGGAGTGGGTAACTGGTCTGCTGCGATATGATTTCATGCGCTTTTACGCACATCATCACGTCCGATGACTTAATGCTTATCACAAGATTCCTATACCCCATGTCCTCAATCATGTTCACTTTGTCTAACGCGCTTTCCACAATGCCTTCCGCCGTGACGCCATGATATTTTTCAACCAGCTCTTTTTCCAGCGAACCGCTGTTGACGCCGACACGGATTGGGATATTCCTTTCTTTTGCCGCATCCACAACTGCCTTTACGCGATCCCTGCTTCCAATGTTGCCCGGATTTATGCGGATTTTATCCGCCCCGTTTTCGATTGCCGCAATCGCTAAACGGTAATCAAAATGAATGTCCGCAACAAGCGGAATGGCAATCTCTTTTTTGATCTCCTTTAACGCCGCAGCCGCTTCCATTGTCGGAACCGCGCAGCGGATTATGTCGCATCCTGCCGCAGAGAGTTTTTGAATCTGCCCGACAGTCGCCGCAACGTCTTCCGTCTTTGTATTCGTCATCGACTGAATCAGGATAGGAGATCCCCCGCCGATTTGTTTTGTTCCAATCTTTACCCGTTTGGTCTGATTTCTGCCCATCGTACCCTCCTGCCATCTCTCTTATGTTTTATAAATTCTCCCTTTTCGGAAAAGCGTTCCAACTGCGCAAGCTTGAAATATAATACAAATTCGCGCATATAATTACTGCTTTTGCATCCGCTTAACAACTCACGGAAGCTATATGATTTGCTTTCCATTAAAATCTATTTCATAGTAGTTATTCTCAAAATCGTACAGGCAAATCAAGTTTTCACGTATTGTAAATGGTTCTCTGTTTGAAATAGAAACAAATATATCTTTTCCAGAAAATGACCATTGTTTCTTAAAATCCAAGTCCAACATCGTTATTTCAATTTCTCCATAGATAATATATCCCTTTTCAACTTTATAAATTGCAAAGTTACAACCCAAACAGTCCAGCACAACATGGCGAATTATATAGGCATCGGTAATCTTTATCTGCGTTATCATGTTGTCTTGTAGAACTGTAAGAATGTCATCTTGCAGAACGGCACAATCCAAATCATATGAATGATACGGTCCAATCAGCGCTACTTGAAATTCTCTTGCATATAAGCCAATATGAATTGACAGTGTTTTTGACAAATCGTTGTGCCGATAATGTTCTGGATTCAATGTTACATCGTAATGGCGATTATCTACCGAGTCAAC
>OFHM01000363.1_pt1 | contig 40400 bp, 34 predicted proteins | sample 1521311 | NCBI WGS metagenome assembly OFHM01 (sample SAMEA3504083, study PRJEB24116) | mouse gut metagenome | biome: mouse gut; feature: mouse-associated habitat; material: faeces | place: Denmark | collected 2011 | reverse complement strand
GGAAGCGGCCGAATGGCCATCCTGCCATGTGCGTTGCTGTGCACATGGTACAATAATAGAGGCCCCCGGGGTGTGCGTTTTTACTGCGTCCGGCGCCCGTGATTCTATTCTTCAAAGTGCAATCTGCAGGAAAGGTATGGTGACATATATGAAAAATACTCATGACAAAATTGCTGAATTAAAAGATATCGTTGAAGCATATGATAATATCGTATTTTTCGGGGGCGCCGGCGTATCCACGGAGAGCGGTATTCCCGACTTCCGCAGCGTGGACGGTCTCTACCATCAGCAATACGATTACCCTCCCGAGACAATTTTGAGCCACACTTTTTATCGCCGCGATCCCGACGAATTCTTTCGTTTTTACCGCAATAAAATGCTCTTTCTTAACGCAAAACCCAATGCCTCCCACCTAAAGCTGGCTCAGCTGGAAGCCCGGGGAAAACTCAGGGCTGTAGTCACCCAAAACATCGACGGCCTCCATCAGGCTGCGGGCAGCAAGACCGTATTGGAACTCCACGGCTCGGTGCTGCGCAACTACTGCGAGAAATGCGGCCGTTTTTATGATGTACACTTTATACAGAATACCTCAGGCGTTCCCAAGTGCGAAGACTGCGGCGGCTCCGTAAAGCCGGATGTAGTGCTCTACGAGGAGGGCCTGAATCAGAAAACCATCAACGATGCAGTGCGCTTCATTCATAAGGCCCAGGTGCTGATCATCGGGGGCACATCTCTGGCGGTGTATCCGGCCGCCGGGTTGATTGATTACTTCCAGGGGGATAAGCTGGTAGTCGTCAATAAGGCTCCCACCCCCAGGGATTCCCATGCGGACCTGCTGATCCAGGCGCCTATCGGGGAGGTTTTTGCGCAGTTGTGAATTCTGAGGCATATGAAGGGGGACGAAAAGGTCCCCCTGCCATTGCGCTTATCAATTACCCGTTATTGATCTGAACCGGTATCTTCGTTCTCACCGCTCCAGAATCGGCTCCTGTTCCCAAATCGGATGCCGCTCCCGGTTCCGCTCCCGTTCCCTGGTCTGCTGCCATATCCGAATCGGCTCCCGAGCCGCCTGACATATCCCAATCGCCCGGCAATGCCGAGTCCGCTGACGTATCCCAGTCCTCCGGCATGTCATCCAGCGGCATGACATCCAGCTCTATACGATTGACCTCCTCAAGCTCCCAGCTCTCCTCATATATCCCTTCCAGCTCCGTCCAATCCGCCTCCACTGGTATGTTCTCCCAATTCACCAGATACAATTGCGAATCATTCTCATCAAAATACTGTATTTTCACCGAATCGGCCTTCACCAGTTTGGACCACTCCATGACAAACATCGCCGGACCGTCTTCCCCGCCCTTCTTCGCCTGGACCTCCTGATACTCTCCGTTTGTCTGTGCCGACATATGGGAAAGTTCTCCTTCCGTACTCAGCACTACGGTAAGGCTTCTGTCGATTCCCCAATCGGCTCCGATGGTATTGCTCTCAATAGGATCATCTCCCAGCATCCGGTATCCCCTGATCCAATAATATCCGCCCTTTTCCTCGTCCTTTATCCAACCATATACGGCATATCCCTTTTTATTCAGTTTGGTCCGGTATCCCGCCAGGAGCGTCCCCGGAATGGTCTCCGACTCGTACACCTGGAATATTTCGGCATTGCTCCCGCTCATCTCGTTAAGCATTGCCGTGAGCTCATACAGATCATATCTGCCCATCTTCCATTCCCCACTGAGCGGATTGGTCAGAAAACATACCGCTGCAATGATGCAGAGCCCTGCTGCGGCTGCACCGATCCAGAAGGCCGGCTTTTTGTAATTCAGCACTCCCTTCACGCGTTCCTTCACCCCGGCTTCGCCGAAGGCAAGCGGGCATGCTGTGATCCTATACCGCTGCACGCTGCAGGATAGCAAGGTTTCGGCGTAGTGCTTCTTCCCCTCCTCACTCATTTCCCGCACTACCCGCTCGTCGCACGCCATCTCAATATCCCGGCACAACAGTATATAGGCAGCCCAGCACAGCGGCTGAAACCAATATACACACAAAAGCAAATATCCCACAGGTTTCCATAAATGATCAAATCTTCTCAAATGCGCCTTTTCATGCTCCGTCACACAGGCAATCCCGGACGCCTCCATGTCGGAAGGCAGATAGATCCTGGGCCGCAGCACCCCCAGGATAAAGGGCGATTTCACATCGTCACATATCCACACATTATCCTGAAGCCGCATGGATACCGCCACCTTTCGGCGCAGTCTCAGCCAGGTGATTACGGCATACAGCAGCATGACAGCCATGCCGGCCAGGCCCTGCCTGTATCAGGGTCTGTATCGGCCCCGCCGGATTCCCCTTATCGGCAGCCTGCGCTGTGATGAGAAATCCATTTCCTCCCTGATGTGCCGCTTCTGCCCCCTGCTCTGTCACCGGCTCCTGTCCCGTCAGCGTTCCCCCTGACAGAATGGCCCGTTCCGGAATCAGGCTGAATTCACTTTCAAAGGCAATCGGAAATATCAAACGGATTCCCACCAATGCCCAGAGGAAACAGCTGATCGCCCTGGGCGCTTTCCGCAGCAGGATACGCAATAAAATCACAGCCAAAATCACCCATCCCGCCACAATACTCATATTGCATAATTTTATAAACAATCCTTCCATAAGAAAACCCCCATTTCCTTCATTCGCCCTTCCTGCTTCCAAATCCGTCGATCAAGCTTCTGATCTCCGCGATATCTTCCTGCGACAGCGCCTTCTGCGACGCAAATGCTGCGATAAAAGCCGGCAGAGACCCTTCAAAGGTATCCTCCACAAACTTCCTGCTCTGGGCGGCATGGAGCTCCTGCTTTGATATCAGAGAGGTGACCCTGCCGTTCTGATTTTGAAAAATCCCTTTCTCGCACAGCTTTTTCAGTACCGTATACGTGGTAGATTTCTTCCAGCCGAGCTCCTGTGCGCTGAGCTTTACCAGCTCTCCTGATGTCAGCGGCTCATGCTGCCAGATAATATCCGCAAAATGCGCTTCCACCACTCCTAATTTCGTGTCTTCCATAGGCAACCTCCTATTCCAGTTCCGCAACAATCTCTTCCTGTACCAATAATAGCAGAGAATTTCCGGCCGCTTAATGATGCGTCCGTAAATCCTCTGGGCACTGGAAGCGATTGTTGCTGTTTTTCCAGTTCCGCAACAATCTCTTCCTGTACCAATAATGGCAATAATGGCAGAGAATTTCATTTTCATATCCCCGCATCCTCTTTTGGTCTATAGTCTCTAGACTTTACTTGAGTCTACCATATATAGACCCGACTGTCAAGGGATTTCCCGGTTTTCTATCCCAAATTTTCCTACGCAAATTTCCTAATATTCCTAATTTACCTGATTTTCCGTTCATCTTCTCCGTTCAAACCTTCCATTCCAAAACTATCCTCTTGCAACGGCTCAATATCATGTCCGAATGATTGGAAATTATACGAAACTAACTTGCTGCGTCCAAAAAGGGCAGCCCGTCCTCCGACAGATTGCCCTTTCCGTATACAACTATTATACAAAGATTTTATAATTCTTTAAGTCTACAGTCAAACTTTAGACACATTTTTAGGGTATCATGAAATCAATAACAAAGGAGCTGTTGGATTCTGGTATACATTGCAGGGTTCTGTCAGCTCCGACTACCAGCAACACTGCTTAAGGGAGCAACAATTCCCCGGCAGTTTTACATAAATTTTTCTTCATGTTTTCTTTATTTTACTCCCTTCCTTTTTATAGGGGTCCGGCAGTCACGGACCCCTGTTTTTTACACTCATGAGCGCATTCATTCTTCCGCCTTCTGTTCTACACCGCGTAAGTGCTCATTCGCTTTACAGCCGTCTTCTATTTCCCCGAGAAATCATAATAGGTTGCCAGCAGCTCATGCCGCATATGCCGGCTGTCATAAAAATCCGCATCCGTCATATGCAGATTGTAGGGATTATAAGATCCTTCGATCTTCAGGTCATATCGCTGCGCCACATCATAGGCATAGGCCTCCAGCTCACTCAGAATGAAATACTCGTCATTGTCAATCCGGTTCCACAGCGAAGGCGCCAGAGGAAACAGATACAGATCTACCTCCACATCCCTCTGCGTCAAATACCGGATCAGCTTTTCAAACGTCTCCTGACTATAGGAACTGATGTGGCAATTTTTCGAAAACTGCGTCTCTATATCGTAATTCCTGGCGTCTTCCTCCACATATTCCGCGGAATTATTCTGCACTTCCTTCGGGTACACCAGGCTGCCGTCCGTCATATAGTAACCGCCCTCATACCCCTCTCCCACGACTCCCCAGTTTTCGTCAGACAGAATGGTCTCCAGCACTTCCTTCACTCCGCTGGAGCTCACCCAATTCACTGCTGACTGAAAATAAGAAATCGAAAAAAGCTGAGAGACTTTCGCCTTAAAACGGGCAAAGGCACTGTCTTCCGGCGCCCTGCACTGCTCGTCATTCAAGATTCCGATCATATACTCCGCATAGGGCTTCAGAGTCTCGTTTCTGGTAAAGGTACTGTACAAGGTCTCATCGAAGAAATAAGAATCCACACAAAATACCACTCTGCCGCAATGCTTCCCATACAGCTCCATCAGCCCGAACTGCGCCAGAATGTCGTAGAAGTCCGCCCCCGACACCGCAAGATTATAAAAGGAATCCTCCTGCACCGCGTCTGTCCTGACTCCGAATACAAGGCTGGGCCCCACTGTTACACAGTCCACATAGTCCGGCATTTCGCTTATCAGATAACGCTTTATCCCCCGCTCGTCGCCGTTTCCGGCATGAAAATATACATTATTCCCTTCCAACAGGGATGCGGCCATAAACTGACTGTCGCTTTTATAAATTCCCGCAGGATCCACAAAATAATTTGTAAGGATCACAATGAGCAGCAACGGCAGAAACCACAGCAATCTGAACCATCTTCTCTCCTTCATGCCAACCCCCAGATCCGGCGCGTTCCCGACGTACGCGCCCTCGCCAATTATACTTTAAAACTGGAAATAAATAAACGCAGAATTTCCAACCATACCTACCAGTAAAATCAGCAGCAGTTCCGCATAGAGCACTGCAACCCGAACGCCATACCGCCGCCTGTCCAGAAATTCCTTTATGGAAGTGCCTCTTTCCTGCAGGATATATTCTATGGCTCCCAACAATATCGTCAAGCCGAAAATTACCAGCGTCTTCCTGCCCAGATTCTCCGCGCCGATAATCTGCCCGATATGTACCCGGAAAGGGTGCGTCAGAGCCTGTCCCAGCGCCGCAAACCCTTCCGCGGTTCCGGCGGCACAGACAAATACCCAGCACACGCAGATCAGCAGCAATGTCCTGGCTCTTTGGAACAGCCGAAAAATCCAGCCCTCTTTCCGGATCTTCAGCAGCTTTTTCAATTTTTCAAACACGGGCTGCAGCAGATCGCCCCCCATCAACAGGAAAAAGGGAATCACTGCCGATGCCATAAAATAATAACCCGTTCCCCCGTGCCATATACCGATGAGAAACCACAAAACAACCATGGACAGATAAAAGGGGAGCTTTCTTCCCGTCTTTTTGCCCAGACGTTTCCTGGCTCTTTTTCCCAACTGTACCATATGCTTTGATTTCTGCATGGGATACATGACATAATCTTTAAACCATACTCCCAGAGTAATATGCCATCTCTGCCAGAATTCCTGGACGGTTCTGGATAAAAAGGGCGCGTTAAAGTTCTCCGGCAGACTGATTCCAAACAGCTGTGAAGCCCCCAGGACAATATCCATACATCCCGAAAAATCCGTATACAGCTGTACGGCATAGCATAAAGTTGCGATCAGGATGTCCGCCCCGCCAAAGGAAGCCAAATCGCCGTACACCCCCGAAACCACCAGGCCGAAACGATCTGATATGACCAGCTTCTTGAAATATCCCCAGACCATCCGCCGCAGTCCGAAAGCCACATTGTCGTAGCACAGGGCATGTCTCTCCCGGTATTGTTCCCGCATATGGCCGAATCGGACCACCGGGCCGGACACCAGCGCCGGAAAATAGAACAAAAACAATGCAACCATTCCCGCATTCCGCTCCGGGCCGTAAGTCCCCCAGGAAACATCCATCAGATATCCAATAGCCGACAAGGTAAAGTAGGACATTCCCATCACCGCCACAAAGTTCAGCCATGATATCTCCTGTTCCACCCGAAGCACTGACAGAACCAGCGTACTAAGATTAAAGGCATATTTCAGCACAAAAAGACCTGCCGTTAATCCTGCCACACAGAGGAAGGTAACCAGATTCCGCTTTCTGTCTTCCCTACGGTACTTTTCGATCAGAAATGCGCCGAAGTAAGTAATGCAGAAGATATAGCCGATCACAATTGTCAGAGAAAAGCCGCCCATGGCCGATGCGGAAAAATAGAAAAACAGGCTTCCGGCCAGGAGAATTTCCCTCTGGAATCTTGGAACAAGGTAATACAGGGCAAAGGTAACGGATAAAAACATAAAAAAACCAAGACTTGTCAGGCTCATGGCTTCGTCCCCTCCAGGCGCATCTTAACTTCCCAGTTCCATAATGATATCAACCATCTCTCCCACGTTCTGCATGGTCACTACCTTCCCCATGGGAATCTTGAAGGAAAATTCTTCCTCTACGGCCACCACCAGATTGATATGCTCGAAAGAATCCCAGCCGTCCACGTCGTCTGCGGTGGTGTCGTCTGTCAGTTCGATCGTTTTGTCATCAAATACTTCGCGAAAAACCATATTCAGTCTCTCATATACATCTTCTCTATCCATCTTTCGTCTCCTATTCCAGTTCCGCATCACGCCCCTAAAGTACCTTCCTCTTCATAGAATTTCCGGCCGCAAGAACGGGCGTCCGTAAATCCTATGGGTACTTTAGGGGCATGATGCTGTTTTTTAGTTCCGCATCATTTTTTTGATTTTTTATCTTAGTACCAGCACTTTCATCCTTGCACGGGACACTTTCGCGCCGTGCTGATTTTTGATTGTGACCTTCAGGCAGATCAGCTTCAGCCCCTCCTCTTTCTCCGTCACCTCGCCCGTCACTTCCAAAGTATCCCCCGCAAACACAGGCTTCATAAAGGATATCTCTTCCAGACTGTGGATCAGGCTGTATTTCCCCGGCAGATACATTCCGGCCATGGCGGAATATAATGACGCTGTCAGCATGCCGAAACTGGCATGGGAAGGAAATCGCCCGCCGCTGACTTCCCTGGCAAAGTCGTCGTCTCTGTGCAGCGGATTCTCATCCCCTGAGATCCGGCGGAATAAATCCTCCATTTCCGGTGTCACTTTTCTCTGAAAAGAAGCCTTCATGCCCACAGAAAGTTCGGCAAAAGTATATTCATTCATTTCCCATATACTCCTTTATCTTCCTGTATATCCCCTCTGCGTCCAGGCCGTTCTCCGCCCTGACACTTTTATGCGTGCCGTAGCCTGCGGCGAAACAATCCTGCAGCCCGATCCTGCGCAGCCGAACTCCCAGACCCTCTTCCGCGAGAATCTCCGCAATGATACTGCCCAAGCCGCCATAGACATTATGCTCCTCCACCGTGAAAAACATCCGGGTTCTCGCCGCCATCTCCAACACATTTGCCCGGTCAAAGGGCTTGACAGATACCGCATTGACCAGATTTACCCGGATTCCTTCCGCTTCCAGCCGCTCTGCCGCCTGGTCAGCCTCTTCCAGAATACTTCCGGTCACGAAGATACTGATTGAGCCGCCTTCCCTTAGAATTTCATTTTTCCCCACCTCCATCTGATAATCCGACGGATAAAATTCCTTCTCGTGATTCATCCCGATCTTGATATATACCGGCCCCTGATGGCGATATGCCGCCTCCGCACACTCCGCTGTCTGCCGGGGCGTAGCCGGAGATAAAATCATCAAACCTGGAATCGCCCGAAGCATTGCCACATCTTCTGTGGTATGATGGGTGGGACCTAAGGAACTCCAGGCCAGGCCGCTGCCCATGCCCACCACTTTCACATTCAGATTCTGAAAGCAGATATCATCCCTGATGAACTCCAGCGAGCGATATGCCAGAAAAGCGCCTGCCGTGTACACAAAGGGAATCCTGCCTTCCGCAGCCATCCCCGCGGCGGCGGCCACCATATTTTCTTCGCTGATCCCGAAATTATAGATCTGATTCGGGAAATTGCGGCGGAACATCTCATCATATCCGGTGCCGCTGTCCGCCAGAATATGAATCACTCTGTTATCGCGCTGTGCCAGTTCCATGATCTTCCCGATATATGCACTCTGCATGGTCTACCCCATTTCTTCCTCGCTGATTCCCAGCTCTTCTCTGAATACCTTCCATTCCTTTTTCGAACTCGGCAGCTTAAAATGCCAGTTGGGATTATTCTCCATAATAGAGACCCCCTTGCCCTTCACCGTATGCGCAATCACCAGCCTGGGCTTTCCAGTATGATTCTCCTCCTGCAGGCAGCGCTCCAATGCAGCGATATCATGTCCGTCCACCTCGTCTGCCTGCCAGCCGAAGGCAGACCACTTTTCCCGCCAGACAGGTTCCCCGATGGTCTTGTTTACAAAATCCATCTTCTGAATCTCATTACAGTCCAATATAACGGTAAGCCGTTCCAATCCAAACGCCGAAGCAGTCATAGCCGCCTCCCAGACAGAGCCTTCCTCGCATTCCCCGTCCCCCAGCAGCACGAACACCCTGGCCGGATTCCCCTCGGCCTTCAGAGCCATGGCCATCCCCTGGGCAAAAGGCAGTCCGTGTCCCAGAGAACCGGTGGTGGCCTCCACCCAGACGCTGTCCCGCATACAGGGCTCTCCGCCCAAGCCTCCCCCGGGCTGCATATAAGACGCACACTCCTCCCAGGAGAGCAGTCCCGCCTCCGCCATCACCGTATAGAGAGCCAGCCCTGCATGTCCCTTGCTCAATATGAATCGATCTCTGCCGCTCCACTTCGGGTTCGTGGCATCCAGCTTCAGCACCCCTTTGACATACAAAGCATAGAGAATCTCCAGGCAGGAATAGCAGGATGCCAAATGCGCCATTCCTCCCTTGCAGCCAATGAGGAAAATCTTTTTCCGCAGCTCTTTCAGTTTCTTCTCATCATCCATTCCTGTCACCCTCCTCCGGATCAATCCCCAGACCGCCGCAGTAAGGAATCGCTTCTATACGCCTTCGCTCCTCTTCCGTCAGCGAAAAGTCAAAAATATCTATATTTTCCGCCAGCCGTCTCACATCCGCTGTCTTCGGGATCACACTGATTCCCTCCTCCAGGGCATAGCGAAGACAAATCTGCGCCGGGGTCCTGTGCTTTTCTCCGGCTATCTCCGCAAGCACCTCATTGCCCAGAATCCGGCCGTTTCCAAGCGGGCTGCTGGCCTGAACACAGATTCCCTTCTGCCTGCAGAATGAAACCACATCCTCCTGCAGCATGCCCGGATGAAATTCAATCTGATTCACCATCGGCGCAATTTCGGCCGTTTTCAGCAATTCTTCCAAATGCATCACCTGAAAATTGCATACACCGACAGCCCGGACCAGACCTTCCCGATACAGCGATTCCATACCCCGCCAGGTGTCCGTATTCAGCTCCCTCCAGTCAGGATGCTGTCTGGAAGACGCCGGCCAATGGATGAGATACAGGTCCAGATAATCAGTTTTCAGCTTCTTCAGCGAAGCCTTGCATGCCTCTTTCGTCTTCTCGTAGCCCCGGCAGGTATTCCACACCTTATCAGAGAGGAAAATTTCTCCGCGTATCGTCCCTGTCTCTGCCAGAGCCCTGCCGATCTGCCGCTCATTGCTGTAGGCCGCGGCCGTATCGATCAAAGAATAGCCCTGTGTCCGCCCTGTCCCGATCAGCCGCGCCAGAACCTCCCGGTCGCTGATCTGCCATGTGCCCATGCCCACAGGCGGCAGGATCACTCCGTTTGACAGCTTTATCCCTTCCATGTTTCCTCTATCGCCTCTTTGCCATTCACAAGAATCACTTTATTCCGTCTCTCATAATGCTCCGGAATCCGGTATTCCCATGTCGTATTACCTTCTTCATCCTCCGCAATTTTCGAAAATCCCTGGATCTCATAGAAATTTTTCACCATGGCATTCTTGGCTGTGGGATAATAATAACCGAAAATCGTGCGGATACCTGCCGCCTTACATTTCTCCACCAGCTCGTCCATCATGGCGTACTCCATATCGCGCTTGAGCACCCTGCAGCTCATCAGCCACAGCTCCATATGAAGCTCTTCCCGTTCCTGTCCTTCTATCCTGCCGATTACAATGCTGACTACGCCATTGTCGCCAAATTTATCTCCAAGCTTTCCGTAGAGTGTGATATGGTCTCTGTCCCCGGCCACTGCCTCGATATCGCTTTGGCTGTATCGTCTGGTGGTCAGATTGAACTGATTGCTCTTGTTGGTCAGCTGCGCAATCCGCGACATATAAGCAGGAATAAAGCCCTGGATCTCCCCCTTCATCTCCAGAGATTTCAAATATTCCTCATAATTCTCAAAAGAAGCCTGCAGCCTGCCCCGCTCCGCATTCTCCCGATACATCTCGCTCCGCTTCAGATCGTCTCCCGACAACACTGTGGTCTCAAAGAAACCGGATCTGTCCAATACCCGGATATAATCCTCCACACCGTCGATCTCGGGCACTGCCGCTCCCGGCACCTGCTTCCTGATAATGGCCCGCTCCGCCGGATTGTCATCCACGAAGACAAAACTCTCCGGCAACAGAGACAATTCCTGCGCCGTCTGAACCAGGTTCACACTCTTCGGCTCCCAGTTTGCCTTAATCTTCACAAAATCCCCGGGGTTCAAAACGCTGTCCGGACGCTCCAAGCCGCTGAGTGCAGCTGCATGTTCGTTCTTGGAATTGACCGTCAGCACCACACCAAGCTGCTTTTGCAATTTGATATATTCCTGGAACTCGCTGTAAGTCTGGGCCAGAGAAGTCTCCTGCCCGATTTCAATATGATCAGCGCCGTCATCTCCCACAACGCCTCCCCACAGCGTATTGTCCAAATCAAGGTTCAATACCTTTTTATTTTTGCCGTATATAGATTTAATCATATTGGCTACATTATAAGCCAGATACGGAATGGCAGGCACCGCCACAGCGTATTTATACATATGATAATAGTATGGCGCAGACCACTGCTCCAATCCGTAAGAAGCCGATAAATAATTAATATCGCAGATGTAAAAATTTTCATGAGCCCGGGCATATTCGTAAAACCGGCAATTCAAGCGCGTCACGAAGTTCACACGCCCATGAATATCGCTGGCATCCTTATTTCCCATCAGCCGGAAAAAAGGATATTCGAAATTATTCTGAATCACCGGACAGCGATATACCTCCTCCAGGCGCCCCCACAGCCCCTCAAATCTGCCGAAGGTCTGTTCCAGCTTCCGGTTCACCGCTTCCACATCCTCGGCCAACTCCGGAAATTCGGTGATATTGCGCACCGATGTACAGATATAGATCAAATCCGGCCCAAAGGCTTCCAGCTCCGCATTGGGAAACATCCCGTCCTCATAATATTGATTATATTCCGATTCATAAAACAGCGGCGCAATTCCGTAATTCAGCAAAAAAAGCTCCAAAATCTGCCGGATATCATTGGTGGTGACCCCGCCCAGAATGGCGATTTTCTTCTCCAGACGCTCCGTGCCGTCCACCAGCAGCTGCTTCTTGATACTTTTCTTTTTCTTTAACAGTAATTCCGGGTTAAAAGGATAGGTAAGTTCTTCCATGATCGCCACACTCTCTATGTATACTCACAAACGATAATCTGCCAAACAAACCGGAGTATAACTATTCTCATTGAATCTGCAAAATGCCCAAAATCCAGAACTTTATTTTACACCTTTTCCTCTGCTTTGTCTATAGTCTATTCGTCTGTTTCTGCCGTATCCTCATCTTTCCCATCTTTAACGGAAATACTTCCCTTTACCTGAAACTCCTAGTTCTTACATCAAATTCATTATCTTATATAAGCTGTTTTCCATACTGTTCCAAATACAACTCTGCCCAATTTAAAGGCAGTCCAATAATTTTCTCCTGAAGCTTTTTAAAATTCTGAATCGTCAAGACCAACTTCCTGCCCCATCTCAATAATCGTCCGTATCTTAATCTTATCAGATTCCGTTTCAATAACAGTTCCGCCCATAATATTCACCAGCCTTTCTTCATTTTTATTTCCGTTTGTCATATGTGTAATGATAGTGTTTACAAATCCTTTCAGGTCTATCAGCTCATCATCTGACAATTCGCCCTCCTGGTACAGACACACCAATTCATCCCGCAAATAGTTCAGTTCCTCAATTGCCTTTTCGATATTGCCTTCTGACGCAATCTCTTTCTCGGGGTCTTTTTCTGCATATGATTCTTCGTTTCCTTATTTACATTATATCCATCCGGCAGGAGAAATGCAATCATATTTCCAGGAATCATTCTGCCGAGTTTCTCCCTATTTTATGTCAGTCCGCAAATCCTGGCAAGCATTCATTTGAAGTGCAGAAATTCAAGCAGTCCCTCCTTGTCGAACGCCGTCAAATCTGGTATGATAACCTTAATGGCGCAATCTATACAGGTAACGGGATCTTTGAACTCGTTTTTCAGAAATTTTGTTACCTTTTGTTCTACAGGTACAATTATGAGGAGGCAGTTGATACGATGAATTGGTATGATAACATTATCTCCTTTATTTCTGGTACAAAGTTCTGCTCCAGCAAAATAACGAAAGATTTGCTGCAAGAATTGTTTGGGATTACCGTAGAGAAGATTTCGGACGAGGTTCTGGGACAGTTTCGTGATCTTTGGAGAGAATTTCAGACAGAGAATCTTCTTTCCGTAAAAAATATGGAAGAGATGCATATTCCGGAAGAGCATATCCCTCCTGTTATCAAAGAGATCGAAACATTCCTCTCCCAGAATCCGGTTACGGAAGAGATTGCCTCAGGATGCAATTATAAAGAGGAGAATCTAAGAGAATTTCTGTGGAAAAGATATTGCCAGAAAAACGGGGATGCTGTGGAGTATGAAGGAGATATAAAGAAGGGTTTTTGGCTTTATGCCCGGCAATGGCTTGCTCTCTTACGCACAGGAGATGAATTTGTCTCTCATCTTTTGCTGGATATCAAAAGTTCCGTGACGGATGTCCATGCGGCGGTCCATAATCTGAAAACGGAAGTACAGCATCAATCCAGAGAGATTAAAAGAGTTGCAGATAAGCTCTGTACGGAAGAGCCTGGAGAGATCGAAGGCTTATATTGCATTGATCAGGATTTTCTCAAAAAAGGACTTTCGTCCGGTCAGCTTGTGGAATCAGAATTGCAGTATTATAGATTGAGTGGGGAGATTCAGGACATTCTTGACGTTACAAGTCAGAGTCAGGTTGTGAAGAACGATCCGTTGGTGGAATGTATTATGTCCGGGATGAATCAGGAAATTGTAATAGGAAGCAGAGAAACAGTTCCCATAAGAGTATTTTTTGTTATGGGTGAAGGAGGAATGGGGAAAACAACATTTCTGACGCTGGCCGCTCTGAAAATAGCAGAAAATACAGACAAGCATGTTTATCTCATGCAGATAAAGGCGAATGAGCCGAAAGGATATATAGATAAAGTAATAGAAAGAATAGACCGCGAAACGGAAGTTTTGCTGTTTGTAGATAATCCGTATGATGATTTGGACGCAACCCGCCGGCTGCTTATGTATGTACGGAGGAACAGAAATGTGAAGATGATATTTTCCGAAAGAAGCAATCGGCTGGAAGCCATCTTTAAAAGCATAGATCTGGCGTTTGTCTCGAATATTGCCGGTGGATTACTTCTTGTCAATTCCAGGCCCGGGGAGGTTCAGGAAAAGAAACCGGGAAAAAGTGTAAAATTTATTCGGGCGGAAAATCTGCATTGTTTCTATCTGGACAGTTCCTGGAAAAGGCAAGTGACGGAGCGGATGATTTCCTATGTCCTGCCGGAAGGTCTTACGCTTGAGAATGAAGCATTACAGAACATTCTAATAAGGGCGGATTATAGTACGGCGCCCTGCGAGATTTACCTGCGAGTCTGTATGAAATATAACCAGACAGTAAAAGAAGAGCGTATTGATGTAAGAAATCTTTCTTTCAAATTTGACTGGAGCGAGTGGGAAGTCCTGTTTTCATCAGATAACGGATTCGAAACGCCTGCGGGAGAATTAAGGCTTTCGAATGTATTTCCTTTTCTTGCTTCGTTTGGATTATATAAAATTCCTGTCACAGTGGAGTTCCTTTCGAGACTGACAGGTGTAAATCTCTTCATGTTGAAAACCTGTTTTGACAGAAAGCTGCGGGGAACGGAACCTGTGCGTTACGATGGACAGAAGCTGATGTTAAAACATGATGTCATTGCGGATCTTTTCTTTCTGGCTAACCCGGAGCTGGAGCCGCAGTCTTATCTGAAGGGCGGCATTCAATATTTAGATGAGGATATGACGATTCCGTTTGAGAAATATGTACTGAGCACGAAGATTATCCGTGGAATGAAAACAGTTCCGCATGAGCGGATCAATACGTTAGAATTATTGAAGGAATTTGAAAATACCCCGAATCTTCTGGATTATCTGCTTAAACATAACCGGTTTTATTCGTATGAATATGCAAAATTTTTTGCAATTCTTCAGATACAGAATATTACGGAAGAAGAATTTCAGGAAAAATTGGAATCCATGATGCAAAAGACGCCGGCAGAAAAGAAACTTCAGCTTTCTGTGTGGATCAATTGTTTTACGGCTTCGATGGAAACCAATTTTTCACCGCCGGAACTTTTCTTTGAGATCATAGAGCATGTGGATTATCGTGTCATAACGGATCATATGTCCAATTTTGAAACATACGTAAGGAACAGGGGATATAAAATCGAGCATTACAGGAGAATTGCAAGAAGAACTTTTCAGATGATTATGGAAAGAAACCCGGATGATATTCCGTCGCGGCTGATGGCGGCGGAGATTATGGAGGCTCAGAGCGCCATAGAGGACGCAGAGCGGGTTTTGGAGGAAGCCGCGGAATTGGATACGGCAGATCGATATAAGGCGTGCGTTGCATATGCGTCTTTGTGTAAGAAACGCTACCAGGAAATCAACAGAAAAACCAGAAAAATAAAAAAGAATCGGGAAAAATATTTCCATAACAACAAAAGAAAACAGGAAAAGGATCTCTGCAATGCCAAAGGGAATCCGGAATTTGGAGAAGAACAGGAGAATCCGGAATCCCCGCAGATTTTGCCGCCTGACGCGGATATAGAAAAAACAGGGACCGAGAAACCCAGTGCAGGAAAAGAAAGTACAAGGACGGCGGAACCCGGGGCAGAAGAAGAAAGTACAGGAGAGAACTCGGGCCTTACGCTGTGGGAAAAGAGAAAGATCTACTTTGAGAAAGCGGACAAGTATTACAGACTTGCGGTACAGAGCGAAAAGGGAAAAGAGGATGAACGAACTTTGTGTGCTTTGGCAGGTTTTCTTTCACAAAGCGCCAAGGAAAAGAGTGAAAAGAGTGCAAAAGCCGCTACAATAGAGGATGCGGAGAACTATTTTCTGAAAGCGCTGGAGATCGGAGGAAATGACTCTTCTGCATATAACGGACTGGCAATGATGTATGGGAATCCCGCCACATGGAATCCGCTCTATAATCCGAAGAAAGCAGAAGAATATTTCGAAAAAGCAATACAAAACTGTCCGGATCATTTTATGGTGACACGTCTTGTTCCCTGGGGGAATATCTATTATGAGCAGGGGAGGCTGGATCAGGCGGAGGAGAAGTATCAAAAAGCACTAAGCTATAAGCCGGATGAGAGGAATGCGAAGAAAGTACTGGAACTCATCAGGGAGGAAAGGCTGGCGTTTGCAGAACTGCTGAAGGCGGCGCCGACACGGGTTACGTCCTTTGAAGATCTTTATTGCTGGAAAACGAAAAAAGAGTTTATCCAAAAGTATCAAAAAGGAAAACCCCAAAAAACGGTAAGATACAGAAAGGTTCGTGTATTTGACCGAGAATTATTTTGTGAAGAGAGCACACAGAGAGAGATTCTCCGTCTTGTATATGCAACATTGCAATCGGAGGAACTTACATTGGATCTGCTGGAGACATGCAAAGCGGTGATGCGAATGTTCCCGGATGTCAAAAAGATTTCGAATGAGAAGGAGCTTTTATTCCTACGGATCGTACAAATCCTGCAAAGGCGCTGTGATCAGTGGAATGCCAACCCCTATATTGACCTGCAAGGAGAACAGACATTGGTACATAGTGTATTAAAGTATTGTAAAGGGAAAATAGACGCATGATAGTGACTGTCTTTAATGCGCGGTCCTATTGTAGATAATAGGGCCGCTTTTTGTATGATTACACAGACTACCTGCATATTTCCAAAACTACTTATGTGCGGAAAAGCCAACGGCGACGGATTTTCCCTTTACAAAACTTCTAATTCTTACATCAAATTCAGTTTTCCATGTGCTAAAACCCACCTCCGGTGGTTTCTAAATTCAATGCACTACTTCATATCCGTCTCCTTGAAATATCTTTTTGCATCTTTTATAAAACTCGCAATAATTAATAAAATCACAATCCCCACCGGAAAAGCCGCAATCATAGATAGAGTCTGTAAATTATTCATGCTATTCTCACTAAAAATCAAAACAATTGGAAGCATAATAAGCAAAATGGCCCAAAAAAGCTTCATTCCTTTTCCTGCATCCTCCCCACCCTTTATCTCTTTGTAACTATACGCAGACGCCACTAGTGTAATAGAGTCAAAAGAGGTTGCATAAAACGCCACCATAGATACAATCAATATAATCAAAACCAACTGTGGCACGGGCAATGTATGAACAATTGCAAGAATGGTTTGGTATAAATTTCCTGTATCTGCATAAATTGCCATAAGATCCAAAGTTCCGCTGGTCTGCAGACCCAACCCGTAATTTCCAAGAATAATAAAGGAAATAAATGTAGAGCTCAACCCAAATACATATGCCCCTAAAACTACCTGCTTTATGCTCCGTCCTTTTGAAATGCTTCCCATAAAAAACGGTGCTGCAACGCACCACACCATCCAATATGCCCAATAAAAAATGGTCCAGTTTTGAGGGAAACTTGATGTCCGAAGAGCATCTGTCCATGTACTCATCTTGATAAAATTCTGCAGCAAATTACCGACGGCACTGAATCCTGTTTCCATAATATAAATTGGCCTTTTCCCAAAAACTAAAACATATATCAGCAATGCAAAGAATACGTACATGCAAATCTGGGCCAGAAACTTTACACCCTTCATACCGTGTAATACAGATACTGTATAAATAACACAAATCGTAATAAGAATCGCAATTGTTACCCACTTAGAAGCCTCTATTCCAAATAAATCCGTCAAAGCTACAGAAAGCAACGGTGTAGCAAGACTAAATGTAGTAGAAGTACCCGCAATCAATGCAATTACTGCCAGAATATCAATGATCTTACCTGGTATTTTATCCGTATATCGGCCAAGAATCGGCCGACATGCCTCCGAATATTTTTGTTTTTTTACCCCTCTGATATGCAACATAAACCCAAAACATGCTGCGAGAACAGCATAAAAGCTCCAGGGCACAGGTCCCCAATGAAACAGAGGATAGGTAGATGCCCAATCTTGTATAGAACCAAGCTCTTCAATATGAGTTTCACCTGCATACAAAATCCATTCACAGAAAGAATAAAAAAGAATATCCGCCGCAAGTCCTGCTGTAAACATCATAGCTCCCCATGTGAAAAAGCTATATTGCGGTTTCTCACCAGGTTTTCCTAATATAATTTTACCAATATCAGAAAATGCAATATATAGTGATATCAGTAAAACCCCCAGTCCCACTACTAAATAATATATCCCCAACTCTCCCTCCAGGAAGCCCCGTATCATCTTCAATCCATGAGATGATTCACCCGGAGCAATCACAAAAAGGCAGCATAATAATAAAATTATTGCCAAAGGAATAATAGTTGTAATTGGATCAATTTTTCTTTTTATGTTTTTCATTTTGTCTTCTCCTCTTCATAGCTGGAATCAATTGCAGCAAGTTCTGCATAATTATCTATTTCAATTACATCTCCCCGCTTCATTTCCCGGATGCCTAATTCATACTCTTTCAGATGGCAAAACATAGGAATATCATCCCAATAAATTTGCCTGTTTCTCTTCATTTCAAATTCCATTTCAAGATGCTGTCTGAGTTTTTTACCATCTTTATCGTTCCACCGCGAAATGCTAAACAATTGCCATCCCTTTTCCCCTCCTGTCCTGCTGCAGCCAGTTACAATCCCATTTTCCAACGTCATCACCCATTCATCCGTTTTCTCATCAGTCCAAATCGCATTGTAACCTGAACGCTCAAAAAATGGATCCAACACGGCTGGATTATGAATAATCTGATCACCATCTAAAATCATTGTATTGTGAATATAAAGCCTTGCCACATAAAGTGATGAAATATTATTGCAACTCTGGTAATATGGGTTTTCTATCAGGACTGCACCATACTTTTTTTGCAGGTAATCAAATTGTTCCTTTAAATACCCTGTCACAATATATATTTCTTTTATTCCATTTAGCCTTAAGCCTAAGATTATACTTTCTATCATCCGAACCCCATTCACCTTTATCAAAGGCTTAGGCGTGGTAAAAGTAATCGGATGCATTCTATTTCCAACCCCTGCTGCCAATATAACAGCTCTTTCCACTTTATTCATATCTTTCCCCTTCCGCCTTTTTGATTTCCTCCATTGCTATCTTGTAATAGTCTTTTGCGAAGCGATATTGTTTCATGGAATACTCACCAAATTCAACACCATAAGTTCGTTTATATTCACACCAATTACTCCATAACAAACCACAGAGAGAAATATAGCAATAGATCTTTATTCTCGTTTTTCTGGTGCATCCCTTAGGATAATATGCATCTATCAAGTTATCTATATGAGGTTTATCATACATTGCATAGATACAAAACATCGCCAGATCCACGTCCTGGTCCTGCATTCCGGCATACTCCCAATCAATCAGTCTGATTTCCTCCTTCCCTCCAAAATCTGCAAATAAAAAATTATCCGGTACTGCATCTATATGGGTCAATGCATACTCTTTTGCATGCAATTCAATAAATGGTTTCAACGAAAATACATTCCTTTTCGTTATAGAGTAGTCCCTATATATGGAAGGTTCTCCTTTCCACAAACTTTCGTAAAACTCTATCTGGTCATAAATATGAAATGTATGATCCACTTGCAGCTTCAAACTATGAAATTCTCTCAGCTTTTCCATACACTTATTCACATCTGTGGGATTATAGGGATCACACACTCTTGAATCCAAATACTCCGTTATCTTATATCCGTTTTCTGCATTCAAATATATGATATTGTCACAGACTCCCTTGCCGCTAAGCTCCCTATATACAGCAGCTTCCTGAAAGCGATTTATCAGTTGATCTGTCCCTTCTCCCGGAACCCGCATGATATACTTCTTCTTTTTACAGGTAAATAAAAAAGACCTGTTTGTCATCCCTTTTTTCAGTATTGAGATATTGCCCAGTTCATCAGTTCTTACATTTAAAACCTGAGCTGCTGTCTTAATTGCTCTGGTTTTTAACTGTTCCGATTTGCTGTCTATATCCCGTAACTGTTCGTACGTATTAATTTCATATGTATCCGAAGCAGGAACAACATTTGCCACAACCAACATTTTATCCTTTTTATAAAGTGCTTCCTCCCAGAAAGCATTTTCATATTCTTCGTCCCTGCAATATTGCACAATATTATTTCTAACCTGCTTCGCCTCTTCCTCCAACAGATAGGCGATTCCGATCATAGCATTGCCTATCTTTTCTCTTGTCCGGATCAGCTCCCTCTTCCGATTCACCCGCACCTCACTTTCGTTATCTACCAAGTCACTAACCATATACCAGGAGTAAAGTTCGTACCTATGAAACGGATTCGTATCACACCAGACATCACAGGGAATGATGTATGTATTTGAAATATAATCTTTAGCCAGTTTCAAAGAATGCAAATTGTTCTTTAATGCATATTCAGGATTAACAATAAGTGTCACATTATATTTATCAATTAAGTAATCAAACTGTTCCTTCATAAATCCAACAACAATGTAAATATTCTGAATACCAGACTCTTTTAATTGGCGAATTAGTCTCTCAATTAAAAGTTCTCCATGAATTTCCAAAAATGCTTTAGAAGTTTCCATATTAATTGGTACCATCCTCATACCAAATCCTGCTGCCAAAATGATTGCATTTCCAGGCTTTCTCTTTTCGAAAAGATTCTTGGCCATTTCTGTCAACTGCATCTGACTATCTATATACCCTTCTTGAATCAGGCTTCTGACAGAACGATTAACGATACCAAGTGAATAACCGCTACATTCGGCTAAAAGACGCTGATTCGTATACGGTTCTTTACGTAATGAACTTAAGATATCGCACTCTTGTTTGTTCATATTTTTCTTCTCCTTCCTTTTCGTGAACATATGGATAATAAGAATCTCCACATCCGGAGTCACTCCTTGATGTGGAGAATTCACTTTAAATATTCGTCATTAATTCTGCAAATCGTTTTGTTATATCATCAGAAAATGTATAATGTATTTTCTTTTCCGGCAAACTATCAATAATGCGTCTTACTTCACCAACATCCACCTGAGGATCTGAGAGCCTTTCTATAACATATGCTATTTTATCCAGTGCTTCGTCATTCCAGTCATATCTTGCAATTTCCTGAGTTCCCAGTCGAACTCCATACCCTAAAAATAAATCTTTATGCTTCTTATTCAGCGTAACCTCACATTTATACGCATTATCGTATATTGTATCCATCTCCTCTTTACTGCATCTGATAAAAATCTGATGAGTCGCCGAAATCTGACCATGAATGTCTGCTATGTCATAACCTCTTTCTCTCAATTTATTTCCAAGGTAATTTGAACAATGAACCATATGGCTCATATATGCCGCACCAAATTGTTCAAACTCAAGTAATGTAAACAATAAACAAATTTTCTGATGCATCTGTGAATTTCGTAGATACTTCGGATTAATGTCCTGTTCCATCATATCATGCAGATATTTTTCATTTGTCATAATCAATCCCGATGCCGGACCAGGAAGTGTTTTATGAGTTCCTCCAAACATAACGACATTCTTTTTTGTCTTTAACGGATTAGGACACAAACCTGCTGCAATAAGCCCCATAAGCTGGCTGCAGTCCCACATTAATACACAATTTGTCGTGTCTATTTGTTCTACATCCAAAGGTTTAATTAAATCTGACGGTGCAAGTAAAATATAGTGTATGCCCTCTTCCAAAATCATTCTGTTTACTGCTTCATAATCCAAATCATTCTCGTCAAGATTATATGGCGCATTAAATGTTTGTACTCCAAGTCTTTCAACGACAGGTTTTACCGAAGCATGTCCCCCATGCTCTTTACTCAAAATCATCATCTTGTCGCCAGACTTACATATTGTTTTTGTTACCATATCTATACAATGCATTCCGGTAAATGGCCTTGGATCTGTATACTTTGCATCAAAAATTCTTTCGCATACGTCTGACAAATATCGATAATAAGGGAATAATTTTTCGCATCCAATAAAATTGTCATCCATATTAAAGGAATAGGTATTATTCATAATATATCTTTCCTGAAACCCAAAAGATAACGGTAAATTTGCAAACGGAGAAATAATATTCTCAGCCGCGCATAACGGCAGAGCTCTTTCATGATATTTCTTAAATTCTTTTGTCGTTTCATATATTTCATTTAATTCCTTTGTTATATCCATTTGGGGAACCCCTTTGATTTTGATGTATTTATCCATTTTAAACAGCTTCATTTTATCTGTCTCTAAGTCCGAACATTGATAATACATACGTCCTTGATACGTAATCTTCTCTTTCTCATCGGGGTCAACATCACAGATATAAATATCTCCTTTACACCTAAACTTAAAAAGTGAGGGCTTTTTCTTTCTTAAAGATTCTATCCCGATGATATTATTTTCATGAACTCCCAGCAATTTACAAATTTTGCGTAAAATCTGTGAACCTGAATCATATACATATTGAGCGTCGAAATTCCGTAGTTCTTCCAGTGAGTCAAACTCATGTATAACATTGACATCGCAGCGTTTTGCATACATATATAATTTATCAAGATGCTCATCTTGAATATCTGCCCAAAACTTATTAGCTGTTTCCGGCAGTTCGAACTCATCTTTCATAATTTCCAGGAAATGATCCGAGAATCGTTTTGAGAAAAAGGCATATCCCAATGTTACCCAAATATCGTAACATTTATCTCCGTACATGGTCTTGATAATCTTATCATCTTCATTTGTCTCAATTCCTCGTTCTGCTGTCTTCCCCGATATATATACCGTACAATAATATGCATCATATCCATATGTCTGAAAAATGTTTTCAGCAAAATATAAGTCCGAGGAAGTGATTATAGAATTTTTAAGATATTGCCTCGCCGCGTATACGCTTGCATGATTATTTTTATCAGCATAATCTTCCGTTGGGACAAGTATTACATTATATTTTTCAACCAAATATTCAAATTGCTCCTTCATATGTCCCACAACTATAACGATTTCTTCGATTCCTTTTTCTCGTAGCTGATTTATCTGCCTCTCGATCAAAGTTTCCCCATTTACTTTAAGAAGTCCTTTCGGTTTTTCAAAATTCAATGGAACAAAGCGCGAAGACATGCCTGCAGCTAAAATAATGGCATTATCAATCTTATGCGTCTGTAGAACTTCTTCTCCCTTTCTTGTTAAACCATCTGCTCTCAAATACCCTTCGTCTGACAACTTTCTGTATATCTCTGCTACTTCTTCCTCTGGCCTGTACAATATTCTGGCTGCCTCTGTAAAATCAGCACTCTCATGCTCATTCATATAAAGTAATATGTCAAATTCAGCTTTCTTCATTCCAGCTCTCCTCTTCATACATTTTTATTTTAATATCTTTAGCTGATATCTATGATGCCCCTGTCTCTCTTCCTCGGGCGGAAGTTTCCTATAATCTCCATAAACTGACGTTAAAACTGCATCTGGATTCTTAAGCCCCCTAAACTCATGCTTTCCAAATAAATAATACTCCCCGCCTACCACATCCTCCTTCTTCAAGATCACATTCATCTCATCATAAACACCTGAATAATTGGTGATCAGTTTCATCTTCTCCAGCGAATATCTCTGGGAAATTATCATTGCCCGCTCCAACACTTGCTGTAAGGAATAATGTTTACGGGCCCATTGGATCAAAATCTGTTTTCCCTTGTTCCTGCTTTTTCCCGGATCCATCAGCAATAACATTCTGATCTGCATCCAATACATAAATCGAAAGGTATGCAACCTGCCTAATATTTTATTTTCAGGAAATCCATCGAACACGAAGATATCAATATACATACCACTCTGTACCTGAAGATGCTTAATATCTTCTTCAATCAGAAGTGTGCTTGTATCTTCCAGCTTTGCATATAAATAGGGATAATTCGAATTTGTCCCCTTCAAGCCGGGAAATCGCAGTTTGTACGGTTCCGGTAGTTTATCTGCGACTGCCAACAGTTTCCTGAAATTCTCTCTGGTCATTCCGATATCCAGATCATCATCCCAAGGAATAAATCCCTTATGCCGTACCGCACCCAGCATTGTTCCCGCCCATAAAAAATATTCGATTTGCTGTTCCTCCAAAAACGTATGCAGCTCAAACATCATATTTGTCAGACGCTGTTGTAACTCCTCCAGACTGATGCTGCTTCTTGCCTCGTCCATTCACTCATTCCTTTCCACTGTCGGACATGTTATACCTACTTTTTCTTTACCATTAAAAGGATCATTGATAAAATTTTTCCAATCTTTGACCGATATACAAAGCTGGCCACAATCAGTATTACTGCGATGACCCCCAAATTCAGCCAAATGCGATTTATAAAGAAAAATACAGATGCCACTAATACCAATCCAACATCAACAAGAATATTCTTTATGGGAATCTTAATATCGCAACCCGCTTTCTTTTTTAATAATATCTTAAATACAATAATACCTGCGGTTTCAGCAATCAGAAGAGCAACCGGCGAACTGCTTAATCCAATTCTCCTGATAAGCAACGCCATAATTGAAAAGTTAATCGTACCGATAATAATTTTTTCATACAATGTTATCTGTGTTTTCTTTGTAGCACTGACAATACTGGACAATATCCAGGTTAGACCGGACATTAAAAAGTATAAATAAAACAATGGTATCAGCTTATACCCTTCTGTGTAATCACCTGATACAAACACCGGATAAATAATGCTGGTTCCCAGAAGAATCAATGCTACTGCGACTCCGGCAAGCTCTGCAAACTTACGCAAAACTTCATTCCCTGCAGATTCTATATTTTCTGAACCCGCAGAATAAATGGCTTCTTGAAAGGCCAGAACAAAGGCTGTCATGAACACATTCAAAATCGACAGAAACTTATTGGATATGGCGTATATCCCATTGGCCGAATACCCTAATACAGCTACAATAATCAACCTGTTCACACTATTCAGCAGCCAGTTAAAAATCGTTCCTATTGATTCTGGGAAGCAATACTTATACAAAGCCTTTATACGAACTCTATCAATATGCTTTATATTAATATCCCGCAAAAGATGAATACATAGTTCCATATAAACTACTTGCACCAGCAGAGACGCAATCATTGCTATATAAAGCGCCTCAATAGTTAGATGCAGCCAATATATGCAAATAAGAGAGGTAACTGCAACTGTTACGGCACTGATAATACCGGAAAGTGCATAGACTTTATTTTTATTGAAGCCTCTTGCCGTATAAAGATAAAAATACTGCAGCATTTGCGCAATAAAATAGCAGTATATCAAACCCTTATTTGATATATCTGCAATGAAACAAAAACCCCAAAATCCGATTGATAATACTCCTATAGACAAAAAAAGCATTAACCATCCCTGGCTGACAATTTTATGTCTTTCCTCTAACGACTTCTCCTCTACTGTAAATCTTAACATGCCTTGCCAGCAATTGATACCCGCCAGAGGAACAATAATTGCGGCATAAGCCACTACAATGTCATAGGTTCCATAAACATCAGTCGGAATCTTATTGGTATACAGGGGCAATAGAAAAAAAGAGACCAATTTGGCGATAACTGTTCCAAACAAGTACAAAGCCGATGTCTTAAACAGCTTTTGCCAGAATTCAACTTTCATATTGATCGCTCCTTGAGTAACCATTCTTGATAGCATGCCAACGTTTTTCCAACACATCGATCAAATATAAGGATTCCTTACCCGCGCTTTCCGATAATGCCAGATTGTTCATCTCTTTGGGATCTTCTACCAAATTATATATCTCCTCCACAGAGTATCGGAATACATTCTGCATCAAATTTGCCTTGATAAAAACTTTCCATTTTTTGTCAAAAGCACACATCCACATAGGTCGTCTGTACATATCCGGACATCCGGGTCCCATGTACTCCTGATTAATCCATTCTCTTTTCTGATCAGAAAAAATACTGATTCCTGTCGAGCTATCCGGTAGTTTGCTCTTTGACAAATCTGCAATCGTTGCCATAATATCTTTTGTCATATGCAAATCTTTGTCTATACAAGCCTCTATTCCTGCTCCGCAGATAATGAACGGAACATGATAACACTCATCATGAAAATTCTGTATTTCTCCCCTCAATGGGTTGTAATTCGTGCCGCATCCATGATCTGAAGTAATCACAAGTATGGTATCTTTTAAAATCCCCTTATCCTCTAATATTCTATAAAACCACGCAATTGTCCGATCAAGATTCAGAAGTCCCAGATCATATCCAAGATTTCCTTTATAGTTGCCTGGAAGGGCATCTATATAATGTTCGGTCTCTCTCATTTGCCGCTCTATTTCATCTTCATCTGTGCAACATATGTCAAAAACAGTACATTGTCCATGTATATCTTCCGTATGCATATAGGCAAAATAAGGCTTCTCTTTATTCGCGCGACTTTCTTCCCATTCCAGAAAATATTCCATCATACGGTGTGTAGATAGCCAATCCTTTCGCCGATCATAATTTTCTCCAATAGCTCCCAGCAATTCATTGTAATGTGTAATATGGTAATAATTTCTGAGATATTGTGAAAAAATTGTCCTCTCTTTTAATTTCCACGGCTGTTTGCTCCTTTTATAATATTCCTTCAATCGCTGTATCGAAAGATGATTGTTTTTTCTGTTCAATCTATTATTGGTTTTATATATTTTCTGATTTAACCCTGAATATTTATGAGTAATTTTTTCTCTGAACTTTGCCGGTATCTTTTTGTCGAGACATTCTTCATTAAAAAGCGAAAAAAGAATATGCTCTTTTTTCGTCTTCAAAATCTCATATACATATTCCCGCTTATTTTCATGAAATTTTTTGATTTCCTTTTTCAATATCTTATAGCATGCCGGGACCTTACTCACATCCATATTTTCCGTAACAATCCGTACTTCTTCTTTTCTATCTAATATCATCTCATAATACTGCTTCCAGAAGTCCAGATTCTCGTTTAAGATATCTATAAGATCATCAATATCCTGCTTCTCAATTTCCCCATTATCATAAAGTTTTGAATAATAATCAAACCTATAAACCCATAATACTTCAAAACTAAATGGTCTCAGTCTGAGCACATCGATTCCCTTCAACGAAGAAGTCGGATAAAAATGAGACCACATTTGCGCATATACTTCCCATCCTGCTTTCTGGATCATTTCAAACATATTTTGGGGACAATTTTTATATCGTTTTAAATACCCTCCCCTGTCCAGGGTATCATATCCACACATAGTAGCAATTAAAGCACTCTCTGTAAAAGGCGCCTGAGAATACATTTTTTCAGCCCAATAAGAATTATGCCTCAACTGATCCAAAAACGGCGTCGGCGACTGCCTATATTCATTTGCCCCAATCTTATTGTAATCAAAACAGTCCACTAACAAAAAAATGATATTTTTCAAACCTTTTATCTCCTCATAGATGCAAGTAAATAAATTAGAAAGCTGTTGTCCGATATAAATATCTTAGTATAAACCTTTTGCCTTTTTGAAATAAACTTATTTTCTTTTATTCTATCCTGATTTTCCCTAAGCCAGGCAACTAATGGTTCGCAGATATCACTATAGTTCCTATACTTTCCAGAGTCCGCAGCCATTAACAGTATTGACAAATAACTATTCAATGTAAAAAGCAAGATTTCTTTATCGCAAAATAGATTCTCACTTATAATTCGTTTTATTATAAGATCCGTTACTTTTAATAAATCTAATTTTTTTTCATCGAACTTTGAATGTATTGTCGATCCATTCCTGACATAATAGATATACCCCGGATAACTGCAACAGGAAACGGAATTGCTTGTTAAATATACTCTGGATAAATATTCAACATCTTCAAATATAATCCCTTCTTTAAAGCGTATTGATCCTACCTTTTCTGTACGAAACAATTTACACATTGGTCCAAATGCAAACTTTTCCAAGAGAAAACTTCTGACAATTTCCTCCCGAGTCAAAATAAGCCCCTCTATTTCGCAATACTTCCGTACCTCTTTTCTCCCGGCTCGGTATAACATTCCGCACATTGAGATATCTGAATTTGTCTTCACTATTTGTGCATATAAATCAGCAATCATTTCTGACATGATTTCATCATCGCTATCCACATATAAAAATAAATTACCCGACATTCTCTCAAGTCCCAGATTTCTGGCAGAGGATTGGCCTCCATTCTCCTTATGGAGTAAAATTACCCGTGGATCCGTTTGCACATATTTTTCCACTATTTCTGACGTTTTATCTATAGAGCCATCATCAATAATAATCACTTCAATGTTTTGATATGTTTGTTTTAAAATACTCTCTATACAGTTTTCAATGGTTTTTTCCGCATTATATGCAGGAATAATTACTGATACCAATTCATTCATATCCAGATTATAATGCCCCTAACACTGTACTATACGGAACAACACCCGCATTATTATAGACTAGGTAATAAATACATATTGCAAAAGCTAAGGTACACACCCCTAACTGGACAAATTTTCTATCTTTAATTCGCATATGCTTTAACACATAAGGTACTGATATAATACTATACATATAAAAATAGGTACCCAATCTGGCAAGTAAAACATTTGAAAAGGAAAGCATTACAAAAAGTAATGCAAATACTGTCGTACTCATATACAAATTCCACTCGAACTCATTACCAGCTTTGGACTTAATATTCTGCAACAAGAACATAATCAATAGAATCATAATCAAATCACATTTTGCCGTGCCGGATGCATAACCAACATAAATTATATATTTAGGGAATATTGTCAGGAATATACTCTGTATTTGACTGAAAAAAACTACTCCCACAAAAGCAAAAATACCCAAAAACATTTTAAATTTTGCGCTGATCTTATTTACTGCAATAAAATAAAATGGGATCATTACCAATGCAGTCGCATGAAATAGGGATGCTATTATAATTACAATAGCATATTTTTTAAAATTCTTTTTGAGTAAATATTTAGTACCCCAAAAAACAATTGCCACTGCAATATATTGGCGTATCAAATTAAAGGAAATAAAGTAAAAATATAATCCTACATACAAAAAAATACTCAATTCTATATGCTGTGAATATTTTTCAATTCCCTTTGCAATCAAAAAAGTAGTAACAAAAGACGTAATGATAATCAGGCACTGGAAACTTCCCTTTAATGCAATTATCAAATCCATAAGCGCTCTAAAGCCAAGTTCAAATGAAGATTTATATTCTACATCTCCGGCGCTGTATTCAAAATTTACTAAATAGCCAAAAAAATCTGAACCGGGACCATAGCGCAAACCTGCCATACCAATTAATAGAATAGGCATTATCCAATAAAAACGATCCCTTTTATCTGCGCTATGATGTAGTGTAAAGCATCTAATATACAATATTAATAATACAACAATATAAACAATCATAAATCCCTCAGTATCTAATCAAGCATTTTCCAAAAATAGAAGCATTACTGTTTTTAATGCTTCTTGATCTTCGTAAGGAAAATACCATACATTTTCGTATCCCTTTAGTGCATCATGAGCATATTTACAGTCCGCTGCTACAATGGGCGCTTGAAAAGCCTTTGCCTCAAGTAAAGGAAGACCAATTGTTTCCAAATAGGACGGAAATAATAGAATTGACTTTTTATAAAGCAACTCCATTTGTTCTAAATTAAGCCGTCCTACAAGTTTAATCGGTAAATTATATTTTCTAACCTTTTTTGTAATTGCTTTTGCTAATCTATTTTCTTTCCCTGTAAAAGTCATTACAATTTCATACTTTTTAATCCCCAATCTTTTTAAGTCCTTGCAAGCTTCCAAAACAACCTCAAAATTCTTAAAACGGAATGGCGTTGCAGGGTAGAAAAATGTCGGCACGCTTGATACTTCTCTCAATCCACTATTCTGCTCTTTTACATAAACCCTCTGAACTAGAATCTTATCACCACTAATTTGGCATCTTTTTATAACTTCCTCTTTCATCCACAGTGTCTGAACGATAACACTGTCCGCTTTTCTCAAAGAAGAATAAATCAATCGTCCGATCACATTCTGGTACGTCCATAAAAACGGTTCTTTAATCGCCGAAAACCTATGTTCTGTAAAAGGAATTGCATTATGAACATACACCGTCTGTTTCACTGTACAATGCGGAATCCCCATATTCTGTAATGATAAAACTTCCTCTATCTCCAACCTCTTTATCAATCCCGGCATATAAAAATAGTCACAATAAAGCCGATGGATCCAAGACTTCTTTGTCCAAGGTAATTTTATGACATGAATGCGTTGATTTGTGGGATAATCCAAAAAACTTGTTATAAAATAACATTCATAATCCTCGCGTGCTCTGTACTCTTCATAAAACTCGTCAAGTACCTTCTTTGCTCCGCCAAAGGCTGCTGCAATATCATAAATCAATATCTTTTTCATCTTTTCTGATTTGCCTCTTATGGATTACTGCCGGATTTCCAATTACTAATGAAAATGGAGGAACATCGAAATTCACAAAAGCATTTGCTGCAATCAAGCTGTCGTGTCCAATTGTCACTCCGCCAACTATAACTGCATTCGGGCAAACCTCCACGCTATCCTCAAGCTTCGGAACACCTTCCCTTTTTCCCTCATGAATGATTCCCAATGTCACTCCCTGATAAATAGTACAATTTCTACCTATCTGTGCTGCATTATTTATCACAATATTAAGTCCATGTGGCAAACACAGATTTTCCCCGATATTAGAGAAATTCTCTATACAAAGAGAGTGCAGATTTCCTATTTTTCGTTGTCTTATTTGAAGCAAATATCTCCTTACACCTTTTGATTTAACAATTTTTCGTCCCGTTTCAATATATTCGTCAACTGTATATATCCCAAATAAATGGCCTACCCACCTGACAATTCCTTTGACAATAATGTTCCCCTTCCAATATTTCCACCATACGTGTACCCCCCCTATTTCATTCACAGATATGCTTCCCTTCACCTTTATCCCTTTCTCCACACCATCCGATTTATAACCCCCACATAACTCTGAATAATCTTCACAACCTTTACGCTTACATTCCCATCTGTATAGCTTGACACTTCTCTACAGTCATCCCCGCATGCATGCATCCGCACTGCCAAATCAACCGCCTGAAGTACTTGCTCCTCCGTAATACTCCCTACTACAAAGACACCATTTTCCATCGCCTCCGGGCGTTCGGTGCTTGTCCTGACCGATACTGCAGGAAATTTGAAATATGCCGCTTCCTCCGGAATCGTTCCGCTGTCAGATACAACGCAAAACGCATTTTGCTGCAGCTTATTGTAATCATAAAATCCCAAAGGCTGGTGATTTATGACTCGGCGGTCAAATAGAAATCCTCTTTTCTCAATGTACTTTCTACTTCTGGGATGACAAGAGTAAAGAATTTGCATATCATAATTTTCAGCCATGGCATTTACTGCATTCATCAATGATAAAAAATTCGCTTCTATATCGATATTCTCTTCTCTATGTGCTGATAACAGAATATATTTTCCTGGCTCCAGCCCAAGCTGTTCCAGTACCCTGCTTTTCTCAATTTTATCCCTACAACCATTCAGAACTTCGGCCATAGGAGATCCAACCACATGAGTATACTCCGGCTTTACACCTGAATCCAAAATATATCTGCGCGCCTGTTCGGAATAGCATAGATTAACATCGCTTGTAACATCTACAATACGCCGTATCACTTCCTCCGGCAGATTCTCATCCTTACACCGGTTTCCTGCCTCCATATGAAATACAGGTATTTTCAGTCTTTTGGCACTAATGACACACAAACAAGAATTGGTATCCCCCAGAACAATCACTGCATCCGGCCTGAGTTGCTCCATCAATTCATAAGATCTGGATATAACATTTCCCATAGTCTGGCCCAAAGTATCACCAACAACATCCAAATAATAATCCGGCTCCCGAATACTCAGCTCTTCAAAAAAAATTTTATTCAATGTATAATCATAGTTTTGCCCCGTGTGGACCAGAATCTGGTCAAAATATTGATCTGCCTTTTTAATAATCTCAGACATCTTGATGACCTCCGGCCTTGTGCCTACTACGGTCATCAAACGAAGTTTCTTTATCATTGTATAAACCCCCGCATCATTCAGTTTAGGATATTACCTGTAAAGAACCTGCAGATTCTCTGTATTTCTCTTTTACAATCTTTACAACTGATAATGGGAATATAATTCTTTATGTTCCCTCATCCAAATTCCAAGTTCCTCGATCTGCTCTCTGTAACCCGGTATCTTATAACTGAATCTTTCGTAATTTGTCCTAACCAAGCTTTTGTCAATCCTGAAATTCTCCTCCGGCACAATCTCAATCGGTTTCGCTCTTAATTTTTCATTAAATAAAACAAGCATATCATACTTACTGATACGCTCCTCCGGAACCATATTATAAAGTCCATGTACTTTCTGTATTGCTGCATTTTCGATGGTTTTGGCAAGCTGCAGAGTTGTCTGTCCTGTCCAGATTGCATTCTTATAACCTCGGACCCTCCCTTCCTGCTGCATAAACCAATTCACCAATCCAATCCCTTCTTTTTTCAAATCCGGTCCTATAATAGAATTACGAAATGTCACATTCTTTTGATCGATTAGCTCTCCCAGGGCCTTGGAACGATCATAAAACAATGTCCCGTCTGGGAAATCATTCTCTTTATATCCGCCCGTACTTCCACTGAATACACAATCTGTACTGATATGGATAATCTGCGTTACACTTTCCTGCGTAACCTTAGCCAGATACTGTGGGAAAAAAGAATTCAAAAATACGGCCGCCTCATGATCATTTTCCGCAAACTTGTTCAACAGACCTATACAATTTATAACGGTGTCATATTGTCCTGCTTCAATAATGTCTCTGACCAGTTCCAGATCCCTTGCATCCCCTGTTACCGTTTCGACAAGCTGTGATTTGTTTTTTGCAAACCCCGTCACCTCATATCCCTGTTCCTTCAGATAAAGGCTGACCATATGTCCTGCCATACCGTTACAGCCCAGTACCAGAAATTTCATTTACTTTCCTCCATGGCTGCAATCGCCCTTCTCACATAATCTGTAGTTAAAAGCTTTTTAATCGTTCCCTCCAAATCCAGACGTTTGGTATTATGGCTAGTATATGCCTCCCCCAACTGCGCTTCTACCTGACCATCTATAAAATACTTGTCATAGTTTAAATCCCTGTTATCAGCACAAACCCGGTAATATTCTCCCATATCTTCTGCTCTGAGCCACTCCTCAGCCGTCATGAGAGTTTCATATAGTTTCTCTCCATGTCTTGTCCCTATGATCTTTGTATCACTATGTCCGAATAATTCCTGCACAGCTTCGGCCAATGTTCCTATAGTACTTGCATCCGCTTTCTGAATAAAGAGATCACCCGGATTAGCATGTTCAAATGCAAACTGCACAAGGTCCACTGCTTCATCCAAATTCATCAGAAATCTTGTCATTTGCGGATTGGTTATTGTAATCGGACTATTCATCCTTATTTGATCAATGAACAAAGGAATCACCGAACCCCTGCTACACATAACATTTCCGTATCTGGTACAGCAGATCACTGTATTGCCCCGCTCAGCCGCTACACGCGCATTGGCCCGGATCACATGTTCCATCATAGCCTTACTTGTTCCCATGGCATTAATCGGATATGCCGCCTTATCTGTACTTAGACATACAACTCTTTTGACACCTGCTTCAATTGCCGCATGCAACATATTATCTGTACCCTCAATATTGGTTTTTACAGCTTCCATAGGAAAGAATTCACAGCTGGGTACCTGTTTTAATGCTGCCGCATGAAAAATATAGTCTACTCCAGGCATAGAGTCACGCAGACTTTGAAAATTTCTCACATCTCCGATATAAAACCTTACCTTTTTATAATACTCCGGATAACTTCTCTGAAGCTCGTGCCTCATATCGTCCTGTTTTTTTTCATCCCGGCTGAATATCCGAATCTGTCCGATATCCGTAGTCAAAAAATGTTTCAGAACCGTATGTCCGAAGGAACCGGTTCCCCCTGTTATTAATAAGGTCGCTCCGTTATATATTGACATTTGCATTATCTCCTCAGTGCACTGACTTCTTCTATTTCATTTTCAATTTTTGCAATGCAAATCGCTTTTGCGAAATTTTTCATAAAGTATTCTCTTCCCTTCATACCGCAATCTTTATACTTTTCCGGCTCTTCCATAAAGGTACGCATCGCCTTCGCCAATCCATTTATATCACCAGCGCTCACACAGATTCCACATTCTGATTCTTCGATAATATCCCTTGCAGAACCGTCTATCATCCCAAGAATTGGTTTTCCTGCTGCCATATAGCCCTGCACCTTGGAAGGGAGCGTATATCCTGTAGCATTATCAGCTTTTAATGATACCAAGCATATATCTGCAAGCTTATAAAATATCGGCATCTCCTCAACAGGTCTACGTCCATAAAAGGTAACAATATTTTCCAGAGACTCAGCCTTCACAAATCTTTTCATTTGTTCCAGGCATACACCATCCCCCACAAAATGCACTTTAAAGCCTGGAATATCCCTAATTATTTTCACAGCCTCCAAAACCGATATCAGATCCTGTGCAATTCCCAAATTACCCAAAAACATAAAATCCGTAGTCCCATTCTCCATACTGAAATCTTCTTTCAAATAGGCCTCATCTGCGAATGCAGGGATGTACGATATTTTATTTCTTTCTATTCTATGTGTCTTTCTTAGATAACTGATAAAACTTGTGGACTGTACTATCACACGATCTGCGGATTGATATACCTGGCGACTTATATCCTTAACTATCTTAAATACAGGATTTTTTTCATCCTGTATATACATTTTTACAGATTCTGGCCAAATGTCACAGCAATACAACAATAGCGGCACCTTATGCTTCCTGGCATATTTTCTTGCTGGCAACCCCATAAAAACCGGTGAAAGCTGATAGCAGAAAACAAGATCAAATTCACATCCGAGTTCACCCGCCTTTTTCATGGAAGACATCAGAAAGCTTCCATAATTAAAGGCCAGATTTACCGCCCCCTTTTTTCTCCCTGCTTCATAACAACGTATTACATGGACTCCGTTAATAATTTCCTCCCTATGCCCATATTTATATTTTTCTGGCACGATCCCGACTGGATAATTAGGAAGCCCTGTAAGAACCGTTACTTTATACCCATCTCTCACAAGCGATTCGCAAATAGGTGTAATCTGAAAATTCTCCGGAAAATAATACTGACAGACTACCAGAATACTCTTCTTCCATTCTGTTGCATCTTTGTCCTCCTGAATGATTTTCTTCTGTAATTCTCCTGTTCCTCCCTCCACTACTCCGTCATGTTTCAAAACTACGCCAATCGTCCCCAAAAAACATCTGATATCCATGAAAAATCCCTTCATGTTTCCGCTTTTCAGAATTGCTGCGTACTGCCCATCCAATTTTGCTTTTTCTGCTATATTAAGCTCATCTCTCCCCATAATCTGCGCCAGTCCCGTAAGACCGGGAAAGAGTCTGTTTGCCCCTGCCTTGTCCCGTTCTGCCACCAGATCCTCCTGATTCCACAGTGCCGGCCTGGGTCCTATAATACTCATCTTTCCTCGGAAGATATCCCATAGTTGCGGCAATTCATCCAGACTGCACCTGCGTAATACCCTGCCAACCCGAGTAATATACTGATCCGGTTCAGATAACTGATGCGTCGGCACATCATGCGGAGTGCACATTTTCATTGTCCTAAACTTATGAAGATAGAAAAATTCTTTATTTTTTCCTACCCGTTTCTGCGTAAAAAATACCGGTCCTGGATCATCTATAAAAATCACTGCTGCTAAAAGGCAAAAAGCAGGAAACAAAATAACCAACCCAATAAGAGATAGGATTCTATCTATTATTGGTTTTATATACTTCTCATAGAGTTTTGGCCCGAATGTTGCGTTAAAATTCTGGTTTTCCAAATAAGGATTCTCTTCATTTATTTTCTTGTCTTTCTCTCTGCCAAGTACAACAGCCCTCAGCATAAAAAAAAAGCCCCCAAGGGCAATTACAGATAATAGCTTTTTTCGTATTTTATTCTGCCTGAACATATCTCTTATCCTTTTTCAACTGCATATTCTCAGCCTTTCCCGTGTTTTTGTTGGTCTTTTCGAGTCTTATACGCTTCTACCTCTTTTACAATTCCCATTTGAAATGACATAGGATGATAGCCAAAATCCTTTGTTGCCGCTTCATGACTATACACTCTCGTCTCACATAGCCGTTGTACCCTCTCTCTGTAGTCGAGCTTACCAAAGCTTATAATGTATACACCCCAAGCGCCTATATAGGCAATGGGATATGGGCAGTTGATATATTGTCTCTTTACTCCCAGATTTTCTGCAATCACCTCAAAGATTTTTCTCAGTTCAATTGCCTCTCCCCCGGAAAGATCATAATCCCTCCCATTACAAATCTCAGGATTCATCAAAACTTTGAAATATGCAACTCCCAAATCTCTGCAATGTACCGGTTGAAGTTCGTAATGTGCACCATTCACAGTAGGCATAACCTTGCACCGATCAACCATGCGAATAAATACGGAAATATTATGATCATGCAAGTTTCCATATATCATTGTTGGACGTAATATCGTTAAATCTATTGCATTTTCCTTGCATAATTGATATACGATTTTATCTGTTTCCCTGTACTCTTCACCTGCTGCTTTATATTTTGAATAAATACCAGTCGTATGAACAAGGATCAGTCGTTTTACTCCCTGCTTTACTGCCGCTGAAACCAATTCCCTGCTCCAATGAATTCCTGCAATATGCAGTACCGTATCGCACTCAAAACAGATCTTTTCGCAAAATCTTTGATCTGTTAGATTCCCTTCTAAAAACACAAAATTGAAAGAAGTCCCACTGGTCATCTTCCTGACTTTCTCAACATTTGCCAAATTTCTGGTTGAACACTTTATATCCCTCCATCTTTCAAAAACTGCATTTTCCTGATTCAATATCTCCTTCAGAAAATACATACCGCTCTTTCCGGTAATACCGGTGACAGCCAGCTTTCCCATACGGCTTCCTCCGAACTCTCCGTTTCATCTCAATAACAGACAAAGCTTCGCCGCCTCGCAGTGTTTCCCACACTCCGAGCTGCCTCCACCTGTCCGTCTGTCCATCCCTCCCTGCACTGCGCGCGCAGCGTCAAATGCAGTTCGCAACTTCCTTTTACCTCTTCTCCACCACCCCGAGCCCCAGTGTCACTTCCACTGTCCGCCCCATCAGAGGTACCTCCAGTACCACCAATCTCTTATGACGGAGAATCTTCTTAATCCGGCCTTCATACCCTTCCAGCGCCCCTGATGTCACCACCAATTTCTCTCCCTCCAGGTATCCTTCCGAATATTCCACCACATGTCCGTCTTCATCTAATCCCAGACGCCTTAAATATCTCTCTTCTTCCTCCTGGAGCGGCGTCATGGTTTCTCCTGTCCTCAGGACCTTCGTCATCCCCTTAATCTGCTTCAGACGTATATGGAAATCCTCTATACGCTCTGTATCAATAAATACATATCCGGGAAAAAGTTTTGTTCTGACAATCTGCCATTCTCCGCGGATTTTCGTCTGCCGCTCTGCCAGAGGGACGAATACATCCTCGCCTTCCTCCATGATTCTGTCACGACATTTCTGCGCGATTTCCATTTCGCGGCCCGTGAAGACTTGTATTACATACCACATTATCAGCTCCTGTTCCTGGCGCTTAACAATGAAATCCTGCGCATTCCGGCAAGCTTTTGGTTCCGGCCTGTCCGGTTTAAGAAGCAAAACGGCACAAAGAACCTGCACTGTTACCGCTGAATCTCTATCCCCAGGTACAGCACCTGCCTCTTCCCCATGAAATCCGCCTCTACCTCCGCAATCCGCTTATGAAGATCTACTTTCCTCACCTTCTCTTCCACCTGCAGAAGCGGGCCTGACAGAAGCAAAACTGCCCCGTCCTCCCTGACTTTGACCAGGGAGACTTCAATCTCTCCGTTTTCCCCTGCGATCTTGTCTATGAAATCCGCTTCCTGTTCCTCCAGTGTGGAAATACTCTCTTCACGGCTGAACAGAAGCCTGGGCCTGGGTGCCTTCTTCAGCTCCCGATAGATTTCCTCTGGCTTGTCCGCAATGATAAAGACATACCCCGGCAGAAGTCTCTCCTGTATGGTCTGCCACTGCCCGCCGTATTTCTTCCGTCTGTTTCTGGTAAGGTGGAAGCAGCGGGCATTCAGGCTCTTCGGAAGCAAAGCTTCCACAAATGCTTCCATTCTGGCTTCCTCCCCATCTCTTACATGAACCGCACACCACATATTTGTCTCTCCTGCTTTTTGCCTTTTCTCAAAGAAACCTTATGATGCCTTTCTCTTACTGCGTTTTCGGGCATACCGCAGCTCCTAACTTCAGCAACATCCTGCGGCCAAGCACGGATTAATGCATAACTTTTTCCGCATCAGGTCTTGCAAAAGAAATCTAAGTATGTTAGAATGTGGTTTAGCATTTTAAAGGGTTGTTTTTGGTGAAAATACCTGATAATTGCTGCTAAAAACAGATTTTTTTGTTCATGATTTCCCAAGAGTCAAATTTCCGGAAAGCGTGGAAAAATGTATACTTTTTTCCGCGTTTTTCCTCATCTTACCAGCACGCTCCCCCTCAACCATCCTGCGCTTCATCTATATCTACTCCTTCTGAGCACAAAAAAAGACGCATGGATTACAATTTTACTGTTCCATACGCCTTTACGCTGTTTTTGTTATTAAGGAAGTGTCTTAAAAATAGGTTTCTGGTAGATTTCTCTGATTACATCTTGCTTTCAGATAAACAAATTGTACAAATTATTTCGCGACAATTCCAAAATTGTTTTGCCGATTATGCCAACTGCATAACCTCGGCTTCAAGCTTCTTTAATTCATCAAATGTCAATGCCGGAACGCACTCTCCGATTTCGCTAAGAGACATTTTGCCTTTCCGAATCAATTTTTCTGCTGTCTTTCTTGCTTCTCTATGAGTAGCATTATCATCAATATCCTTTGCATAAGCCTTCAAAATCTGCTCGTCATCAAATAATGTCATCATAATATCCACAACCTCCTGTTCCTTGCTTTCCAGATACTCTTTCAGCACATTCTTGTCTTTGCAAATACGAATTGTTTCTGTTACTGCCAGTTTCGCTTTTCCATATAATTTTCTCTGTTCATTATATACTTTAGAGAAGAATATATACTGTCCGATAATATCTTTCTCATTTTCTTGATATAAGACTTTCACTTCCGCATCAATCGCAATCTTTGCTCCGCCAAAAAATTCTTTAGAAAGTGATATTGTACCGGGAATACTTGTTCTTTCGCCCGTAAATATCATATAAAGTTCGGGGATCGGCATATTCACTTTTTTGCTTCCGTACAAGTTTTGGTTTGTACGCTTAAAGTAATCGTGATACGTTTGTATCAGATACATCAGCGCACGAATAATGATATTTAATGTCCACGTTGATTGGCTTTCTACCAGTATCATCAACCGATTTCCAACGGAAAACCCCAAATCGTTATAGTCCGCATCAACCAATACATGCTTCATTGTAATATCTGCAATCGCATCTTCCGTTACGTTGCAATCCTCCGGATGGAGTGCCCTGTATAATTGAAGCAGATACTTTTTATCCTGAAATAAATTCGTGAATACGCTGTCTTTTATCTTACGCTTTGGCGTACTTTCCGCCATTTTACCACCTCATTCCTGACAATTGGCAAGAGATAATATATGAGTCACTTCTGCTCTGTTCCAATTATACAAGAAATCACTCGTGTTTACAATAAAATTCACATTAAATTTCATCCTTACATCTATTGCCGACTTCCATATGGAAAAACGGAATATGAAGGCGCTTTGTGACAATCACAGACAGCTGTTTGTATCTCCAAAGCTCTGGCATTCCAGGAGATATACTTCACTTCCTATCGGCAAGCGAAATGCAATCAGATTTGTTGTATTCATTCCACCGGTGCCTACCAGGAAAGGCATGACAGAGATTACAATTTCGAAAAATGGGTACAATGTGTCCTTTTAAAGTAATTCTTTCCATGTATGGCCCTCCTATTTACCCATTTACATGGAAACATGATATACTTATGCATACAAGAATTATAAGGAACTGCCTGATACCTATATCATATTCATCACAGAGAAAGATTTCTATGGAATGGGTGAACCTCTCTATATGATTGAAAGGATGAATCTGACAACCGGAAAAGGCTTTGGAGACGGAGAACATATCCTTTACGTTAATGGGCAGTATCCTGGTGAATCTGACCTGTGGAAATTGATGCATGATTATAATTGTACGGAAGCTGACAATATGAATTTTGATTTAATGGCGGAACATACAAGATATTTAAAAGAAAATCCGAAAAGGGTGCAGGAGATGTGCAAAGAAATCCAAATGTTTGGATTTCTTTGCACATCCAAACTCCTTTCATATCCAAACCTTTTTTTCCAAAACACCGAATCTGTACAGATCCAAGCCAATAAAAGGTTTGGATTTTTTATTTTGTTCATGTACATGCTAAACAGACTCTGATATCATTTAAGGAGAATCTGTTTAGGAAGGAAACCCATGTGCAACTCC